>Ga0315279_10004731_pt1 | contig 18135 bp, 14 predicted proteins | sample YL17G06_20_MG_FD_203694 | JGI IMG/M metagenome (GOLD analysis project Ga0315279, IMG submission 203694) | Sediment microbial communities from Yellowstone Lake, YNP, Wyoming, USA - YL17G06_20 | ecosystem: Environmental > Aquatic > Freshwater > Lake > Sediment | place: USA: Wyoming | collected... | reverse complement strand
GAAAAAGAAAAGATCATCAAGCCATATAATTCTTTTATTTGAGCCGGAAGGCGAATATGCTCTCAAAAAACCAAATTTATCACCGGACGTTATAAAAATATTAACGGATAAATATAAAAAAATACTCAAACCCGAACCGATTTTTTATTATATTTATGCAGTGCTTTATTCGGATATTTACCGCTCTAAGTATACAGAATTTCTTAAAATTGATTTTCCCCGCATTCCCTTTACAACCGATTATAGGATATTCAGCAAATTTGCTAACTATGGCGAACAATTAACGGATCTGCATTTACTTAAGAGTTCATACCTGCTCAAAACAAATGCTAAATTGACGAAGGGTACAAATAGAGTAGAAAAAGTCCGATATGAAAAAGAAGAAGTTTATATAAATGAAAAACAATATTTCGAGGGGATAGCAAGGGCGGTTTGGGAATATCAAATCGGCGGATATCGGGTTTGTGAAAAATGGCTGAAGGACCGCAAGGGACGTGAATTGTCGAGCGAAGATATCAAGCATTATTGCCGAATCGTTACCGCTTTACAAAAAACAATTGAAATCCAGAAAAAAATCGACCGAATATATCCGGAAGTTGAAAAATCTACCATAGATTTTAAGAAATGAGAAAATTTCAATTCCCGGGTTAGTTAAAATATAAATTTAAGATAGTATGAAATCGATCGCGCAGGAACTGCTGGATCGGACCGAGGAGGCGGTATGGCGCCGGGGCGAAGGCTACGCGGATAAGGGCAAGGTGCGGATTTTGAAACACGACGAGAAGGGGATCGAAGCGGCGGTTTCGGGAACGAAAAATTACAACGTCATTTTAAAATTCGTCGCCAACGGTATCCGGAAACAGTGTGACTGCCCGTACGCGGCGCGGGGTATATGCAAGCACATCGTAGCGGCCGCAATCGTTTGGGACGAATTTCGGGGTTTTGCCCGGCCGGATTCGGCGACGGTGCACGCCGAAACCATCCAACCCTCGCCGATTTCGGGGCCGCAGTTGACGCGGTGTTTTGCGGACCCGCTGAACGCCGACCTGAATATCATCCGGGTCGCGGTGGATTATTTCGGATTCAGCCATAAACCGCATGCCGTCCTGCCTAAGTGTCCGCGGATCGAATCCCGCGAAGAAGCGCCTTTGTCGCTGGCGGAAGTGAAAAGCGCACTGCAGGAAATGGCCTCCTGGAACCGGCGTTCCAGTTATAACCATTATCTGTGCGCGGGGGAGATGGCCGCGGCTTTCAGCGAATTATTGGAGGTCATATACCGGCGTCTGCCGGCTACGCCGCCGGATGAAGCGGTGAGGATCATGCTTTCCTGCGTGGATTGGTATTATGCAAAATTCAACAATATCATTGACGATAGCGACGGGGTATGGGTTTTTCCTAAAACGAGGATCGGCAGGAACGTCGCGGCGTTATGGAAGAACCATCCGGATTCGGCGGAGTGGATGACGTTTAATAAAGCCGCCGGGGATCTCGGCCGGAAATGGGAAAGCGAAGAATTGGACGCCGAAGCGGTCGCCGGATGGCAAGACATCACCTTATGAGGGAGATATAAAAGTGAGAATAGATAAGAAGGTCTTGACATATTTTTGATGAATAGTATAATTGTACTGGAGGAGGAATTATGACTATGATATTAAGCGTTTTAATTCTTTTCGGGCAATGGTCGACGCCCGTCAATCTCGGGATTGCCGGCGTTGAAGACAAATATCCCCAAGCCTACCGCCGACAATTAATGATACCCATTACCGATCCACTGTGGATGGTTTGGCAGGCATACCGGGGCGGCGACTGGGAAATATACTCAAGGCAAGGCGGTGCCGGCAGCTGGTCCGATACCCTACGGGTAACAAACAACAATACCAACGACCTGTACCCATGCGTGGCTTATGACGGGACCCGAAATTGCTGCTGGTGCGCCTGGCAGAATGACAGCGGGAGTTATTCCGACATCTGCGTAGCGCGGACTTATCCCTGGTCGTCCCCGGTGAAAATAACAAACGATGCCACGGCGGATCAGCGGCCGTCGATTACGGTCATCGGCAGCACGGTATGGGTTTCCTGGCGACGCGGAAACGATATCTATTCGAGTTCCTACAACGGTACGACCTGGACAACGCCTGTTTCCGTCGCCACCGGCGTGACGAATTCGCGGCCAAAAATAAGTGTGCGTTCCGGCCATCCGATCGTTGTCTGGGAACGATATGAAACCGCATACCCGGACATCTATTACAGCGAATACATCAGCAATGCGTGGCAGGCACCGCAGGCGATAACATCGGATCCGGCGGTCGATGCCCGGCCTGAAATCGCAATGACATTTTATACCTCGGGAATTTACGTGTATTGGCATTCAAACCGCGACGGCAATTATGAAATATACCGGACCGCTTGTGATACACTCAATATCAATTACCGCGTTACCTATAACGATTCTACGGAGGTCGATCCATGCCCTCTAATGGTTCAGGTTCCCATACGGCAGTATGAACCCGATTTGGCATACATGAGCACGAGAAAGGGCAATTCCGACATCTATTTCTTATGGGGAGGCAGTACGGTGCCCGTGGATACGAATCCCGCGGCGGACAGTTTTCCCGTAATGACCGCGGATCGCCGTGTTTATACCTGGATACTCTGGCAGACGAACCGGAACGGCAACTCCGATATATATGGCAGTTACTGGTACTCACCCGGTGGGGTATCGGAATATCTCGTGAATAGACAACCGCAAATTGAGATAACACCGAACCCTTTCCATGACCGAGTGGCGATCAGTTTAGGGAAAAACATTCGGCTACCGGTAAAAATTCAAATTTACGATGCCGCCGGTAAAGCTGTAAAAAATATACCCCTGCCGACTGCCTGCGTAAAAATTCCGATCATCATAACTTGGAATGGAACCACCGATGACGGCAATGCCGCTTCTCCGGGGATTTATTTTGTCCTGATTAAAAGCAGCGAAGCCATTTACGCGGGAAAAATCATTAAGTTATATTGATTGGTTATCAATCGACTAAAAACAGCGGGTCAACTATGCGATTTTTACTCAAGGTGGATAATGTGGAAATCAAGCGTATCAAGATATCAAAAGTATACCATTCCAACCCTGTCTGGGAATAGTATACTTTTATATTATTACTGCCCGGCCTGGACCTTTAGCTCCGCAGCCTCGCCCTGGATGCGCTGCTTGGTGGCTTCCATTTCCGAATCTTTTATATAAGGAATGAATGGCGCGATCTCCAGGATATAATCCAAGAGCGCGACCCCTTCGTCGGCATGGACGTTCGAAACGATCTTTTTCCGGGCTTGCTTGAGCATGGCCTCCAGGTCGGCCAAGGAAAAGGGCATGAGCATTTTCGGCGACCGCTTTACTTCGTACAGGTAAAGATTCTTCTTGTTGTCGTCAACCGTGTTCCCGTAGACCGCGTACAAGCCGACGACCCGGAGCGATTCGGGCGCCGTGATCACCGCGTCGACCGTTTGACCGATATCAACAAAATTCATCGTATCCCAGTCCGAGCCGCGGAAACTGTAAAAGAGCGTTACCTCTTGAGTCGGGGTGACGGGTGTGATCCGCACGAGCAGGTTTGGCGAGCCCTTGAGGAAGAAAAGATTCATCCCGGAAAACACGGTGATGGTCAATAATACGTTCATAAGGCCTCCTTTAATAAATTGTTTGTAGGCAGAGGGTTAGGATGCTGGATCCGGATTCCTAATCCAAACCAATACTTCATCTATTTCCATCTTTTTCCAGCATCTCAACCTTAACCTATTTTTCATAATTTTTATACATCACGTGCGCGTCCGAGCCGTCCAGGTAATACTGGCGCCGGGTGTAGAGGTTTTTATACCCGAGTTTCAGGTAGAGTTCGATCGCCGGGAAATTTTCGGTCCTCACTTCGAGATAGGCGTGCGTGCAGCCCCGGTCCAGGGCGATCGTTTCCAGTTCGCGCATGAGCCGGCTGGCGACGCCCCGGCGCTGAAATGACGGATCCACGCCGACGTTGGTGATATGGAATTCAATGTCCGCGCAGGCGGCCAGGCCGTAGCCAACCACGTGATTATCGATCTCGGCGACCAGTCCTACGGTCCGGGGCAGGCTGAGATCGGATTCGAAAAAGGACTTGGGCCAGGGATTGGGAAAGATCGCCCGTTCCAGGTCGTAGACCCGGTCCAAGTCTTCGAATTTCATCGTCCTAAGCGCGATTTCGTTCGGCATCGGTTTTTTTCACGTAAAACGGTTCAAGAAGGTCCGCGTCGTCATAATCTTTTTTATGGATCCGCGGCCCAGCGGTCTGAATGACGCGGCAGGCGCTGGGCCATACCGAGTCGTCTTCGATGAACGTCCATTTACCGCCGACCGGAAGCCGCGCTTTTTTCAATAACCCCGCTGCCGGACCGGCGACGGTCAGGGGATGAGCGAACTTTTTCGCGAGAACCCGCGCCGGGACCGCGATATAATCGCTCCGTCTGCGGCGGTGTTCGTAAAGGGCTGCGTAAAGATCGCCCTGAAAGGCGTTGATCACGGCCAGCACCTTCGTGCCGGCGAATATCGGAGACTGGCCGATGATGTCGAGGGTGTTGATACCGACGACCGGCACGGACCAAGCCAGGCTGAGCGCCTTGGCCAGACTGATCCCGACCCGGAGCGAAGTGAACATTCCCGGTCCGACACTGACCGCGACTGCAGTCAGGGGTTCGGTACCCAGGCGATCGATCATTTCCCGGGCCTCGGCAAAGAAATGGGCGTCCCGAACTCCCGGTTCCGCGGAGCGGTTTTTTCTGACTTCCATCAGCAGCCGTTCATCCTCGCATAGGCACAGGGAAAAAATATCGCCTGAGGTATCAATGCCCAAGCACTTCAATTCTGAGCTCCCGGGAATTTTTCTTTAAAATTTTTATCGATATCTTCAACCCTTTCGTGCGGGGAAGGAAGGAAAGCCTTTCCGCCCACTCGATGACCGTCAGACCGTGCTCGTTGAAATACTCTTCGATCGGCATCTGGCCGGCGGCCCGGCCGTCCAACCGGTACAGGTCAATATGGGTGATTGGCAGGCGACCGCGATATTCGGTGACGAGCACGAAACTCGGGCTGGTCACGGTTTCCTTGACCCCCAGACCCCGGCACAGCCCTTTGGTGAAAACCGTTTTGCCGCTTCCCAACTCTCCATAGAGAAGGATTATCGTGCCGGGCTTTAATGACCGTCCGATCTCCCGGCCCAGATCCCGGGTTTCCCGGGCGCTTTGCGTGATGAAGGTTTTTTTTCGGAGTTCAGGCATTTTTCCGGTAAATCGTATGAATGCCCCAAATGCTCAGCTCCGGCACGACACGGTCGATCTCGGGGATGAGCGGCACCATTACCCGGGCCCAGCCGCCGGTGGCCAAACATAAAAATTCGCGTTTGTAAATTTTCCTGAACCGATGTATAAAACCCTGAACGGACAGAGCCGTGCCTTGTATCACACCGGCCTGAACGCATTCGGCCGTGGTCCGGCCGACGATCGGGACTGGTTTTTGGATCGGATACCTCTTGAGCTGGGCGGTTTTTTCGGCCAGGACATCAAGCGCCGGGCTGATGCCGGGCAGGATGACACCGCCGGGATGATAGCCGTTCCTGAAAACGGCGTCGATCACGGTCGCGGTCCCGAAGGAAACGACGATCAAGTTCTCGGGGAACCGGGACAAACCTCCGGCTAGATTTGCGATCCGGTCCGCGCCCATCTGTCGGGGATCTTTATAGCCAAACTTGAGGCCGCAATCCAAACGGCAGCTGAGGATCAGCGGGTGGATGCGGAATTTTTTGCGGAAGATCCGCGCGACCTTAAGGGTCAGATCGGGGATGACCGAAGCGATCCCGGCGCCGTCCAGTTTCTGGCAGCCGAGCCATGCTGTTAAGCGGGACAGATGCGGGACCGGATGGACCGGGAACGATCGGGTTTTAACGAGCCGGCCGTCACGGAAAAGACCGGCGTGGATGTTCGTATTGCCGATGTCGAGGGCGGCTACCATTTCAGGCGCCGCACGTCGCCGTAATAGAATTTTCGGATCATGCCCGAGCCGTCAGCCAGAAGGAGCGCCCAATCGCTGTCGATATCGAAGACCGTACCTTTTACCTTTCCATCCCGGGTTTTTACTTCAACCATTTCGCCGATACCCGACAAATAAGGTTTGACGGTTTTGATGTCAAGCCCGTCTTTTTGGGTCTCCCGGTAAAGCGGATAAAAAGTCAGGATCAGGTCATCCATGATCCGTTCAATATTATATTCCCTTCCGGAGATCCGGACCAGGGAAGTCGCGTGTTCCGCGCTCCGGTCGAATCTACGGGTGTTGACGTTCAAACCGATGCCGCAGATAAAGGCGTTCCGAACCTGCTCGCAAAGGATGCCACACACTTTACGGTTATCGAGCATGACGTCATTGGGCCAGTGAATGCCGGGATGCTTAAACCCGAGTCTCTCCAGGATTTGGATGACGGCGAGGGCCGCGGCCAAAGGCAAGGTGCGGGATTGGTTTTCGGGAAAGAGCAGGAGCGACAGGTACATTCCGCCTTTGGGCGACGACCACTGGCGGGACTGCCGGCCCCGACCCCGGGTTTGGCTATAGGCGAAGACCGCCGTTTCTTCCTGCTTGGGGATCAAACGGCGGCAGATGTCCTGGGTTGAAGTGACCCGTTCGAACTTGAGAATTTTTCGGAGCATTAAGCGACCGGACCGCGGGACAAGATCTTAATTTTGAAGCTTAAGGTTAGCCCCTTCGAACGCGGTATGGCCGCTGATGATCTTCATGGAATCAAGGGACAACCAGATATCGGAACGGATATTCACTGAAAAAGTCAGTTCATCGCCGTCGGAAACGATAATATCGGCAAACGCTTCGGCCACGAATTGGGTGGTACCCGTGACCAGATATGTGGAGTCGGTGCCGTTGGTGAAGCCCAGGGAATCGACGGTGATCCTTATCCTCCGGTAGCTATCGGGGACGACATCCACCTTGGAATCGGTTATGCTCCCGAAAACACCGGTTTGGACCGGTACATCGACCCATTTGACGCCTTCCCATATCGTTTCATAATCCGACGCGCCGGGTAATTCGAGCTTCGTAACCCGCATGTAAAGATCGCCGAGGGGCGCCCTGGTGAACAACGCTTCATCGATCAGGCCGACCTCGACTTTTGCGTTCGTCGCGCAGCCGATCAAGGCTAATACAAGCAGGCCGAAAATGATATTTATTTTCATCAAACCTCCTCGTAATATTTTATTCCGAATCGTCAGGCTGTCAATGACCGTTCTTCAAGCAGCCGGTCGATCTTCCGGGTCATCCGGATATCGCCGATCTTAACGAAGTGTTCACGGGCCGGGATCAAGTATTCCCGAGCGCGGTCCGCATCTCCTTTAGCGAGCAGGATCTCGCCCAAGGTTTCTTGGCATTGCGGGATGATCATTTTATAACCCGATTCTTCAGCCATGGCCAGGGCTTGTTTGACGTTTTCCGCTCCCCGTTCGTGATCGCCACAGAGCAGCGCCTGGATCTTGCCCAGGACGCGGATGGCCTCGACTTCATCCTTCCGGGCCTTTAATTCCTGGCTAACCTTTACCGCTTCCTGCGCGGATTCCAGGGCGTGCAGATCTTTTTTCATGAACAGGAATTCCGCCCGGTCGACGAGCACATAAAACAACCGGAATTTATCCTGTTCCGAGCGGACCAGGTCATAAGCGGTTTGAATTTCGACGCCCGCTTTCTCCAAATCCTCGAATTCGGTATAGAATACCCCGAACTGTTCGTGAATGTCGACAAGCAGAAGCCGGTCGTCCATATTCCGGGCCAGGGCTGCGGCCCGGTTGAGATAGTCAAGAGCCTTATCCCGCAGGTCGCGTCCGGAATATATCTTAGCCAGGCCATGGTAGGTATGGATCATGCCCCGGACATCGTTTATCCCTTCCATTATTTCTTTCGTCTTCAAATAATATTCCACGGCCGCGTCAACCTCGCCCATTTGTTGTTTGAGAATGCCCATGTTGGAATACGCGATCGCCTCGCCCTTTTTATCGCCCAGGATCTTGCGTATCGCCAAGTTTTTTTCATAATAATACAGGGATTTTTCCGGGTCGCCGGCCAGGTCGTAGTAAGTCCCGAGGTTGTTATATGCGACCGCGACCATGCGCCGGTTCCCGATGCGCTGATTGCCCTCGATGGCCTTTTGGCCATAGAGGATCGCCCGGTTCGTATCGCCCAGCATCCGGCAGACCGAGGCCAATAGTACGTAAAGGGTGGCCAGACCGGCCTGGTTATTTTCCGCTTCGTACAACTGGATCGCTTCCTGGAGGACGGCAAAGGCTTCCCGGCCGGCGCCCATCCGATACAAGGCATGCCCTTTCATGCGCCGACCGTCCGCTTGGAGTATTTTATCGCCGATCTGCTCGGCGATCCGGAGGCTGGTTTCGATCAATTCCAGGGCGCGGCGGTTATCCGCCTTGGCTTCGATCAGGATCGTAGCAAGTTTATTGTTTAACGTGATCAATACCGGTGATTCGAGGTGGGCTATTCCTTTTATGGTTTTTTCCAGAAGCGCGATGCTTTCGTCGATCTGACCGGTGTTTTCGAGGATCGAAGCGATCTGACCCGCGACCCGTGCCTTGGTCAAGGGGTCGGCCGCCTGATCCAGGACCTGCTGGTAATTATTCCGCGCATCTTCGACCTGACCGGTCAGAAATTGAATGTTGGCGATCTTTTCCAACACCAAGTTCCGGTCCGGACCCAAGCCGATATTTCGCAGGGCCGTCTGGTAATTGATCAGCGCTTCCTCGTTGGCGTACAACCCGGCCGCCTCGTCTCCGGCCTTGATCGAATAGGGCACCGCTTTTCCCAGGTTGTGGCACTGGTAGTAGTGGTCGGCGAGCACGGAATAATACCCTTCCAACCGGTCCGGGAATTTGGCCTCAATGGTTTCGGCGATGATCTTGTGGTAGATAACGCGCTCGCTCTTCAGGATGCTGTTGTAACCGACTTCCTGGAAAAGCGGGTGGCGGAAAGCATAATAAGGCTGGTTGTTCTTATTGATGCGGACTAGGAACTCGGAGTGTTCCAGGTCGTCGACATGGCTCAGGATATCCTTCTCCCGGACGATCTCCTCAAGCAAGGCCCGCGGGAACGAGCGGCCGAGGATGGCGGCGATCTTCAGCAGGTATTTTGCCTCTTTGTCCAGGCCGTCGATCCGGGAAGTTATGGCGGCGTCGATCGACCCGGGGATATGAATATCCCGCTCGGTGATGGTCCCGGCCTGGGCCAGCCGGCCGGATTCGATGATGTTCCGGACGATCTCTTCGATGAAGAACGGATTGCCCGAACTTTTTTCAAGGATGAACTTTTTCAGCGGTTCGGACAGCTTACCGCCGACCAGATTGTCGATCAGGCGGATACTATCATCCGGGGAAAGGTTGGCAAGTCCGATCTCCGTTGTATCCGCGCCGTAATTTCCCCGGATCCCGTCCAGGAATTTCTTTATCGAATCGACGTATCCGAGCCGGTAGCTCAAGACGAACGAGATATTGTTCTGCTTGACCCCGGCGAGCAGGAAATTGATCAGCTCGAGCGAAGCGGAGTCGTACCACTGGATGTCGTCAATGATGATGACGGCCGGCGTGATCGCGGCGATCTTCTCGAACAGAGCCGCGACCGCCAGAAAGATCTGAAGCTGGAGCGAATGACCGTCGAGGAAACGGACTTTTTCGGCTTCCGGCGCGGTGAGTTCGAGACCCAGGAGCTTATAGATGTAAGGACCGATATCCTCCGCTTCGGCGCCGAGCAGTTCCAAGGCGCGGGTCCGGGTGAGTTGGTCCGGGTTCTCATCGGTCTTGGTTTCCCGGGCGGTCAGGTACCGGGCGATGCAGTCCGAGAAGGATTTGAACGGGATCGAGCTCTCGTAGGATAGACCACGGTCGTCGAAGATCGTGAACTGGGGAGCCGCGACCGCCAGGTGTTTCTTGAATTCGTAAAGCAGCCGGGACTTGCCGACGCCGATGTCGCCTTTGATCAGGAAAACAGAAGCCTTTTTTCGCAAAAGGTCCTGCAGTCCGGATTTAAGCTTATCGAATTCCTTATCCCGGCCGACCAGGTCGGAACGGAAGGCGCTGAGTCCGTATTCCGAACCCCACTTCCTCCCGACGACCTCGAAGGTCTTGACCGTCTCCGCCTTGCCCTTGAGCTGGACTGGATCCTGGCTGAGAAAATCGAACGCGTATTTGGCCCGGTTGTATGTCTCGGGCCCGACCAGGATCGTCCCGGTCAGCGCGATATCCTTCAGCCGCTGGGCGACGTTCACCGTGTCGCCCATGACCGTGTATTCCATCTGAAGGTCGGAACCGATCTTGCCCGCGATGACCTCGCCGGAATTGATGCCGGAATGGATGGATAGCTTTTTGATCGCGGGGTCCAGGCGCGCGTTTATCTCGTTAAGGGCAAGCTGCATGTCCAAGCAAGCCAGGATCGCCCGTTCCGGATCGTCCTCATGAGTGATCGGCGCGCCGAAGATCGCCATGATACAGTCGCCGATGAACTTGTCGATGATCCCCTCGTAACGGTACACCATCATGCTAAGGTTTTTAAAGCAATCGTTCATCAAGAGGGTCAGCTCCTCGGGATCGAGGAGCTCGGACATAGTAGTGAATCCGGAGATATCGGTAAAGGCGACGGTGACGTTGCGGCGTTCCTTCTGGATCGAATCCTTGGTGAGTTTGATCTTATGAACCAGGGATTCAGGGATCTCCCTCTTGACCAGCTCGATCCGGTTAAGGCTCGCGGCGGTCTGGAGGTTGTAACCGCATTCCGGACAAAATTTATTTTTGACCTGGTTTTCCGCGCCGCACTGCGGGCATTTCATGGGAAATGATAATCATAAACGACCGGAAATCAAGACCCGCCCGGCCGAAATCCGGCGAATGCTGGCCAACGATTTATATATGGCGTTCAACATCCAGAGGTTTCTGAAGCTGTAAATCCCGTTAGAGACAGACGGGCCTTTTTTGTTTTTGCCTATCTATTTATTTTAAATTTCAAGGGCTTGCGGATACCCAATTGAACGAAGATGGGAAAATCGGAATGGGAACTGCCTTCGCTCATTTTCAGTGAGAAATCTGTACCCAGTTCCAGATAACCGAAGACCGGTCCGATATCGGTTTGGCCGCCCAGCCCGGCTTTGAGATCAAGGAAGGTCACGCTTTCGCTGTGCCCCATATTATCATAGGTATAAAAACCCGCGATTAAGCCGGTAACAAGATAGGGCGTGACCGGCATGTCCGCCGGTATGAAGAACAGCAGGTCGGACGAGAGCCCGGTGCCCAGGCGGACATCGGTCACCTGCGGTTTAAGGTGAAAATTGAGGTTGAAGATGCCGGCGCGCCAGTGCAGGATCGGGATGATCGGCAGCGCGGCGTCCGCGAGCAGGGAAAAGGAACGGCCCTCGCGCGCCACATCGTAACCGGCGATGCCGGCGCCGATCGTAAAACCATAGAGATTAGAAAAGAACGCCATACCCAACGCCAAAGCCAGAAGTTTTTTCATTGATTCCTCCTTAGATAGGGATATTGTAGCACAAGAATTTACATCCGTCAATCAATGAATTTATCTTAAAGAAATTAGGAAGGGTTGACAATCCCTGCGATTCCGTATATATTAGACGAATTATGAAGAAAGGAAAAGCGTGAGCGCGAACAAAAAGAATTTGGCGATCCTGGTCGGCGGCGGGCCCGCGCCTGGCATCAACAGCGTGATCAGCGCCGCGACGATCTGCGCCGAACTCGACGGTTACGAGGTGATCGGCATCCGCGACGGATTCAAGTGGATCATGCAGGGCGATATCAGCCACGTTTTACCCCTGACCATCGAAACCGTGAGCCGGATCCATTTCCGGGGCGGTTCGTTCATCGGCATCGCTCGCGACAATCCGTCTCAGGATCCCAAGAACCTCGCCCAGACCGTAACTTCGCTCCTTCGTCTCGATGTCGACAAGCTGATCGTTATCGGCGGCGACGACACCTGCTCGAGCGCGATGCGGGTCGAGCAGGAGGCGGGCGGCCGGATCCGGGTTGTGCACGTTCCGAAGACCATCGATAACGATATCGACCTGCCCCAGGGAATTTACACGTTCGGTTATCAGACCGCGCGTCACATCGGCGTGGAAATAATCAAGAACCTGATGGTCGACGCTAAAACCACCCATCACTGGTATTTCGTGGTCTCGATGGGCCGGGACGCCGGGCACCTCGCCCTGGGTATCGGCAAGGCGGCGGGCGCGACGCTCACGATCATCCCCGAGGAATTTCCCGAATCGAAGGTCCGCCTTAAACAGATCGTCGACATCCTGGTCGGCGCGATCGTCAAACGACTAAGCTACGGCCGGACCGACGGCGTGGCCATGCTCGCCGAAGGTCTGCTGGAACACATCGACCCCAAGGAACTGGATGCGCTCGCGAACTTGGAGCGCGATACATACGGTCACGTCCGACTGTCCGAGGTTAACCTCGCGGAGATCCTCAAGATCCACGTCCTGGAAAAGCTGGCCCTGCTCGGGATCAAATGCACGATCGTCGATAAGAACATCGGATACGAATTGCGGTGTGCGGATCCGATCCCGCTGGACCTGGAATATACCCGCGACCTCGGTTACTGCGCGGCCCGGCACATCCTGGATGGAGGCAGCGCGGATATCATCGCCATCCGGGAAGGACAATTCGTCGCGATCCCATTCAAGGATGTTCTGAATCCGGAGACCGGACGGATGAAGGCGCGCATGGTCAACGTTGGTTCCGAATATTACCAGATCGCCCGGCTGTACATGATCCGCCTGACCAAGGCGGATTTTGACGATCCCCACGAACTGGCCAAGCTCGCGGCCACGGCCAACGTCACGGTCGATTCCTTCAAGAACCAATTTTACGGCGTGATCGAGAGCGACATTTTGAACCGGCTCGGCAAGCCGGTTCTACCTCACGTTCCGATCAATCATACTTAATTTTTAGATCGCCAGAGAGCAAAGATATTAAACATCATGCCCGGTCGCTTTCCCGTCCCGATCTAACAAAATGTTTACTTCGCGGGTGAGATATATATAATTAAGGCGATATCAGGAGGTTAAAATGAGACCGAAAACGACCTTGGGCGTTATTTTTTTGCTTTTCACGCTGGCTGCGGGGCAAGGACCATATGTACCGAACAAGGCAATAACGAAAGTCCCACGCTATAGTTTTTCAATCGGCCAAGAACTGACGTATACAGGCGCCGGTACCCGGGTCAAGGATAAGGAAATATTCGGCACGGACGAGGAAACGAAGATCTGGGTCACGGGTCAAAACCCGGACGGGTCCTGGCATCTCCTGGTCCGGAGAACGCTGACTGCGTATCAGATCGCGGAAGGCGGCGAAAGGACCGACAACGCGCCGGACATTATCTGGGGTTTATGGGATGTCCATACCGACGGTAAATTCAATTATAACCGGACCAACGAGGAATTCGATCCGCAGAGCATCTTCGTCATCCTACCTAAGAACATTCTTGAAACCGGTACCGGTTGGGTTGTGAACAAGAAAAATTTTTGGGAGAGGGATTCATACGCGTTGGACGAACGGTCCTCGGACTCGCTCTGGATCGTCAGGGACGTTTTTTCAAACCCCCTGGTCGAGATCGGCCGGCTGTCGCTGAGCGCGGACTTTTATATCGATCCCTTAAAAGGATTGCCGGTCAAAAAAGAAGATAAGTTCATTCAGGTCGTCGCCAGTAATCCTTATGAAACCATAACCGTCACCAGTCTCGATCCCATCCTTACCCGGGACATTAACTGGCTGCAGATCCTGGCTAAGGACGCCGCGCTTTATTTCGAGGCCGATTCCCAGTATGCCGAATTGATGGTTCAGGCCGAGCGGAACTATAAGAAGACCGATGGCCTGCTCAAGATCGCGGAAAAGGTCTTAAACGATACCCGCGCAAAAATCGTCACGACCGAGATCCGGGAACAGCTCGACCGGCACATCGTCGGGGTTCCGGACGACGCGAATTATATCCGGGAAGAAGCCAGAAAGCGGGCGGATTTCATCAATAAATCCGCGGCCGACTGGCAGACCGAGGATTTTTCCGGGAATAAGCACTCCCTGAAGGGTTTTCGAAAAAAAATCTTGATCATGGATTTCTGGTACCGGGGCTGCCCCTGGTGCGTCATGGCTTTTCCCCAAGTCAAGAAACTCGCGGAATATTTCCATGACCAGCCGGTCGCGGTCCTGGGCATGAACGTGGATAAGGACGAATCCGACGCGCGTTACGTGATCGACAAGATGGGTCTTACTTATACCAATCTCAAGGCCGGCGAAATCGCGAAGACGTACGGCATAAGCGGCTACCCGCACCTGGTGATCATCGATCAGAAAGGCGTGATCCGTGATGTGCATATCGGCTACACGCCCGACCTTTTCGATCAGGTCGTAAGATCGGTCGACGCGATGCTGAAAAGGTAAGCCTTGTCCGAAAAATTCGACATCAACTCCCTGCAGGGCCTTTCCGGCGCCGAGGTGGCCGTTCGGATAAAACGCGACGGCTTTAACGAACTCCCTTCGTCCAGGCAGCGATCCATATTCGCCATCGCCTACGAAGTGGTGAAAGAACCGATGTTCCTTCTTCTGCTCGCTTCCGGCACGATCTACCTTTTCCTGGGTGATATCCAGGAAGCGCTGATGCTTTTGGGTTTTGTCTTTGTGGTCATGGGGATAACGATCTTTCAGGAACGGAAGACTGAGCGCGCCCTGGAGGCGCTCCGGGATCTGTCCAGCCCCCGGGCCCTGGTGATCCGGGACGGTGAGCGGAAACGCATCGCCGGCCGGGAAGTGGTCAGGGGCGATTTGCTTGTGCTTTTCGAAGGCGACCGGGTACCGGCGGATGCGGTCCTTTTATGGGGGTTAAACCTGTCGGTCGATGAATCCCTGCTGACCGGCGAATCCGTGGCGGTCCGTAAAGCGGCCGCGGATGGACCGGTCGATATGGGGCCGCCGGGCGGCGACGACCTGCCCTTTGTTTATTCCGGGACCCTGGTGGTCCAGGGTGAGGGTGTCGCTCAGGTCCGGGCGATCGGCGCCGCGACCGAGATCGGAAAGATCGGCAAGGCTTTGCAAACTGTGGAGACCGAGGAAACCCGGCTTCAGAAGGAAACCCGTAAGCTCGTGCGCAATCTGGCCTTGATCGGCATCGCGCTCTGCCTGCTGGTCGTTCTGGTCTATGGTTTGACCCGCAAAGATTGGCTCGACGGACTGCTGGCCGGTTTGACGATGGCGATGGCGATCCTGCCCGAGGAGTTTCCGGTGGTTTTGACGATTTTCATGGCGCTCGGCGCGTGGCGGATCTCCCAGAACCAGGTCCTGACCCGCCAGGTTCCGGCGGTCGAAACCCTGGGTTCGACCACCGTGCTCTGCGTGGATAAGACCGGCACCCTTACCTTGAACCGCATGTCGGTCCGAAAGATCTATGCCCGCGGAGAATTATACAATCTTGATTACCTGCCGGACCGGCCCTTACCCGAAAACTTTCATGAAGTACTTGAGTACAGTATCCTGGCGAGCAAGTTGGATCCTTTTGATCCCATGGAAAAGGCATTCATACAACTCGGCGACCATTACCTGGCGGGCACGGATCACCTCCACAAGAATTGGTCCCTGGAGCAGGAATATCCCCTGACCCGAAAACAGCTGGCCATGTCCCATGTCTGGAGATCGCCGGACGGCGAAGATTATATCATCGCGACCAAGGGCGCGCCCGAGGCGATCTTCGATCTATGCCATTTGAACCGGACTTATGCCGTCGAACTTTCCGGATGGATAAACACCATGGCCGCCGAGGGATTGCGGGTGCTGGGCATCGCCCGGGCGCAATTTAAAAAGCCGGTCCTGCCCGACCAGCAGCACGATTTCGATTATGAATTCCTGGGCCTCGTCGGGCTGGCCGATCCGATCCGACCGACCGTGCCAGCCGCGATCCGGGAGTGTCATGAGGCGGGGATCCGGGTGATCATGATCACCGGCGATTATCCGGTCACGGCCCGGAGCATCGGCCGGGAGATCGGCCTCCGGCCCACGGGTGATATCGTCACCGGTCCGGAACTGGATAAGATGAGCGAAGCGGAACTCCAGCAGCGTATCAAGACGACGAATATCTTTGCCCGGGTCATTCCCGAACAAAAGCTGCTCCTGGTCAACGCCCTGAAGGCGAATGGCGAGATCGTGGCCATGACCGGCGACGGCGTTAACGACGCGCCGGCCCTGAAAGCGGCGCATATCGGCATCGCCATGGGCGAGCGGGGCACGGACGTAGCGCGCGAGGCGTCAGCGATGGTTTTATTGAACGACGATTTCTCTTCAATGGTTCAGGCGGTGAAAATGGGCCGCCGGATATTCGACAATCTTAAAAAAGCCATGGCCTATATCTTCGCCATCCACGTACCGATCGCGGGTATGTCCCTGGTGCCGGTTTTATTCAAGTGGCCCCTCGTGCTGCTTCCGATCCACATCGTTTTTCTGGAATTGATCATCGACCCGGCATGTTCAATCGTTTTTGAGGCCGAACTCGAGGAAAAGGACGTCATGAAAAGACCGCCCCGGAACCCCAAGGAACCTTTATTCAACCGGCTTACCGTCGGATTGAGCCTGCTTCAGGGAGTGAGCGTCTTTCTGATCGTCTTCGCGGTGTTCCTGTTCACGCGGAAACTCGGCCACGACGACCTGGAAGCGCGAACCCTGACATTCACCACGCTGATCGTATCCAATCTGGGCCTGATCCTGATCAACCGTTCCTGGACGCGCACGGTCCTGCACACGCTGCGCTCGAAGAACACGGCGCTCTGGCTGGTTTTCGGCGGGGCAATCATTTTCATGGGGTTGATCCTTTGCATTCCTTTCCTCCGCCAGCTGTTTCATTTTACGAGCCTGACGCCGACCGGGATTCTCATCTGTCTGGTCGCGGGCGCGTTCAGCATCATCTGGTTTGAGTTGTTGAAGACGATCCGTAAGATAAAAGCGTAAAGCGTAGAGCGCAGAGGGGAAGAGGAGCAGGAGAGAAACGGAGAGACGGAGAAGCGGGGAAAAAACCACATAAGTATATCAGGAAACCAGAATATCCGTGACCAGGAGATCAGAAAAGATCAGGATATCAGGTAAGACGGATTTTCCTGATAATCTGACACTCTGATATGCCTCCAACTGATCCGCTGATAACCTGATATGCTTATAAACAAGATAAACCAAAAAGACCCCCTACGGGGACCAATAATTATAAACGGCAAATCCGTAGATTTATAAAGAAGCAAAACAGACAAAATGAATCCCGTTAGAGAACTCCGTCCGCTAACGGGAATACGCGACGGCGGTATTAAACAACCGTCAACTTTATTCTCTAACGGGATGAACTAAAAATACTGGGTTTTTAGTCTTGCGTGAGTATTGTTTTGACCTTGCGGATCTTGCGTAGAATGTCCGCGCGGTCCCGGCCTTCTCCGATGATCCGGACGATCGGCTCGGTGTTCGAAGGTCGGATATGGAGCCACCAATCCGGATTGGCGATCCGCAGTCCGTCGCGGCGATCGACCGTGCCGGGCAGGGCCTTGGACAGCTGTGCGGTCTTGTCCTCAAATTCCATACGGTCCAGGGTGATCTTATCCTTGACCATGTGATATACCGGATACTCGGCGACGATTTCCGATAGTTTTTTCCCGCGGACCTGCAGTAATTTTAAGATAATGACAGCTCCGGTCAGGGCGTCCCGGGTCGCGTTCACCGCCGGATAGATCACGCCGCCGTTGCCTTCACCGCCGATGACCGCTTTGACCTTCTTCATCATTTCCACGACGTTCGCTTCTCCGACTTTTGACCGGTAAAGCCGGCAGCCATACTTCGCGCAAAGGTGGTCCAGCAGGGCGGTCGTGGAGAGGTTTGTACAGACGTTGCCTTTTTTCAAGCTCAGGATATGATCTGCGGCCAGGACAAGCGTCATTTCTTCGCCGATCGCCCGTCCTTTGTCATCGACGATCGATAATCGATCTCCGTCTGGATCGATCGCCAGACCCAGGTCCAGCTTTTTCGTGCGGACCAGGC
>Ga0315279_10004729_pt1 | contig 18137 bp, 20 predicted proteins | sample YL17G06_20_MG_FD_203694 | JGI IMG/M metagenome (GOLD analysis project Ga0315279, IMG submission 203694) | Sediment microbial communities from Yellowstone Lake, YNP, Wyoming, USA - YL17G06_20 | ecosystem: Environmental > Aquatic > Freshwater > Lake > Sediment | place: USA: Wyoming | collected... | reverse complement strand
AGCGGAACAGATGGCGCAATCTACCTAGCCCAGAACTGGGCGGGTCGCAGAAAATCGCCCAAATCCTCGCGACTATTCCAATTGACGATAATCTGCGGAGGAAAAGAATATCACATTGAAAATCTTGGCTGTCGCTCCTCACGGAGACGATGAGACATTAAGCTGTTCTGGTACGTTGGTGAAACACGCTCAGTCGGGGGCTTGGAACAACGTCTGCATAGTAACTGCCCCTCACGAACCGCGTTGGACTAAACAATACATTAAACAACGCAGACAGGAAATACGGAAAGCCCATAAAATTCTGGATGCCGACACTCACATGCTATACTTTCCAGCGGCTGCGCTGGACACAATTCCGCGAGCAACCATCAATAGTGAGATTAAACGTATAGTCAACGGAGTAAAACCCGACGTTCTGTTCATTCCTTTCTGGGGTGACAGGCACATAGACCATCAAATCGTTTCCGATGCGTGTCTAATTGCTACACGTCTGTCACGCGCAAAAATTCTGGCGTATGAAACTCTATCAGAAACAGAATGGGGAACTATTCCGTTCACTCCTAACGTGTATGTGGACATCTACGATACGATAGACGCGAAACTGTCTGCAATGAAAGCCTACAAAAGCGAGTTGAAGGAATTTCCGCATCCGCGTTCGTTAGAAATCATTAAGGCACATGCTATGATGCGCGGTTCAGAAGTAGGCTTAAAATTCGCGGAAGCATTCATGTTGGTCAGGGAAATCTTGTGACAGTCATCTTCTTTCATGACCCTGAATTCTTCCCACCTCTTTCTTTCTTCCATGGGCTGGTTAACTCGGACATGTGGGTCGTCATCGACCACACTCGCTACACTTCCCGTAGCAAGCACAACCGATGCAGAATCAAAACCGAAACGGGCGGCATCACGCTCCTAGCCGCTGCCGTTAAACGACCCTGCAACAAACCGATATGCCAAACAGTCATAGACAACAATCAGCCGTGGAAACGGTACTTCCTCAAGGTCATAGCGAATAGCTACAGCCAAGCGCCTTTCTACAAGGACTATGTGGACGACCTGACGTGCCTAGTCCTTTCCCCTCACGTTCTTCTGGAAACTTTGACTGTGCAAAGCGATTTGTGGGTTGCAGAGCTTCTTGGCACGTCCCCGAAGGTGGCTTGTACGAAAGACTACTATCCAGACCTTCCAAGAGCCGAGATTGAGGAAACGTTCTGCCGAAGGCTTCAAGCCACGCCTTTTGACAAGCCGTTCAAGCATCCACATTATCAGCAACTGCGCGAACCCTTTGAGGAAGGGTTAAGTGTGCTAGATGCTCTCCTTTGTGTGGGGGCGAAAGAAACTAGGAGATTGCTGGATGGGTGACTCTCAACTGATAGTCTGCCCTCGATGTGGCGCAACGCTGTATGTGAAGGGTGAAAGATGGTCGTGCCCAAACTGCGGCTACAAAAATTGCCCAGACTGCAAGGATAGGTGACTGTATGAATGTTCCTTAAACTTCTGCCTCTCTTCGAATATATATGCCCTAAATGCCGAAAGGAAATCAAGAAAAACAGCCATGAATGCTCGCATTGCGGCGAAAAGTTTCCGTTGGCGATAAGAGTTCCACCGAGCTTTCTGAAAGACCCGAAGAAGCTTGAAGCTTACGTGCATAAGCACGTTTTTCCAAGGGTTAGCGAGTTTGAACGCAACTATTTAACCAAATATTTCACCACGATTTTTAGTGATGGTTTTGAGAGTGGAGACTTCACCGCGTGGACGAGTGTAGAAACTGTTGGTTTAAATACGCAGACAGTTGTAAATGATGATAAGCACCATGGTACTTACTCAGCAAAGTTTACCGACCCAAGCGGTGGAACTTCAGGTGTATATAAGACAATCACGGCTGGAACTAACTTTTACTTGCGGGCGTATGTGCGGTTCTCTTCGCCTACAACTACGGATGGAGACGAAACTTTCTCAATAAAATTTAGTAATGGACTACCTAATTGGATTGGGATTGTAGGAGTAGAATATAATGTTGCGGACGGCAAGTATTATTGGATTCTTTACAGCAGGACAGGCACAACTACCGTTGTTACCAGAAGTGTAAGCACCTTCACACTCAGCACAACCACATGGTACTGTCTTGAACTTCACTCGGTTATTCATGCGACAACTGGAGAACATCAAGTTTGGATAAACGGAACAGATACTATTCACATAACAGGTCAAGACACAGACAACTATGGGAACATTGATTGTGCTAAAGTTGGTTTAGACCACAGGGGCGGTGACACGATTTACGTTGACTGTGTTGTTGTTGCCGACGCATACATCGGACCAGAGACAGGAGCCCCATTCTTCACTCTCGCCTTCACACGATAGTGTTGCAAGGAAGCCCACGGTCTTCAGCCGTGGGTAGTTGACGCGATAGGATAAGCTTTTAATCGCCTCCTAGACATAGAAGACAACTGGAGAACCGAAGTGTCAACAAGAGCAAATCCACAGACGTATTTCAGAACTAAAGCACAAGCAGAGGTCACAGCTCCGCCGCAACAGCCGTTACCCGTGCAAGTTGAGTATGCCCCTTCTCTACAGCTTCCTGAACTCAACACAACCGCGCTAGTCATTGTCGCGGTTGTCGGCGTAATCGGTTTGCTTGCGTTCCTCGCCTTCTTATCCTCCGATAAGAAATGTAGATAACTATTTTTCTTTACTTCACTATACCTCACTCCACATGACCCGAATCGACGCCACTCGACGCCACTTTACCACACGGCACCGAACACCTGTCTTTACCTTACTTCACTATACTCCACGCCACGCAATCTCACGTTACTCGACACCACTACACGTCACCAAATCTTACGTCACCGCATCTCACCAAACATTGCGGAACTTAACTCCACTGCTGTCTTTACAGTACTTCACCCGACCTTACTTCTACCTTAAGAAAGAGGGGTTATTGAATTTTTCTGGAAGTCTTTAACGATGAATTTGCCGTATTTCAGCCTGAATGTTCCAATGCCGATTTTACCTGCTTCTTCTAGGATGTTCCTCAGTGTTCCGCCGTCCAAGTCGTCTGTGTTCTCGTTGATTATTGTGAATTCGAATTCCCACTCGTCCCATCTTGGTCTGGCAACTGGCAGTCGCCCTCTTGTGGTTTGATTAACGCAGGTTGTGATGTCAATCGTGTATTTTGCGTCGGCTGGAACCTTGAACGGAATTTCTCTCGGCATCACCATAACGCTTTGGGCAACAATGTCTTTGAACGACTTCTTACCTTTCCATGGAATCTGTGCTGCGCCCTTAATCAGTGCTCCTTCAAGATGCTCTGCTGGCTGATAGATTTTTCCGTCTGTTGTCATGTAAAGACATTTTTTGGCGTCTCGTTCAGCGATGAAAACCGTGGATTTTCTGGCTTTCTTGCCAAGCTGGCTTTCATCCAAAGGATAGCGACTGTGCAGTAGAGGCCGAATTCCCTGTATGACGGCTCTGTATTTTTCTATCATTCTTGCGTTTCACCTCCTTTGTTTCTGGAGTTTCACCCATTCTTGTCGGTCTTTGTCCTTGTGTTTTCTAATAGTTCGTTCCCGCAGCACTTCGTAGCCGTACATGGCCTGCCTCACGTCTTCTGGAATCGGAAATTCAACGCGATATATTTTGGCTATTCCGTCTTCAATGTCGATGATTGTTGCTCCGATGTTTGGAGAAATATTCGCGCTTCGCTTGAAAGCAAAAGGCGTTGTTGACTGCCAGCAACCGTTAAGAATCCCCCAGATGCCACCGTCGTCTTGTATGCTGTACATTCGATGTTGGTGTCCCCGCACAATCATTGTTGGACATTTCGCCTTTCTTTTCTGAGCGTCCTCCTTTGCTAGTCTGATTTCCCGTTGTATATACGTGGACGGGTTAACAAGCGCCACTCCGATTCCACCATGACATATTTGGATTCTCTCCAAACCAATGTCAAACTCGAAGACGCTATTCTTAAATTCTCCTCCAAGCTTTTCTGTCACTCGTCTATCGAGATTTGTGGCTTGTCCCTCTCCCCCGTGGTATCCAGAGCCGTTTATCCCATAGATTTTCGTTGAACCGCCAAGGAGAGGCTGAAGCAGGTCTACAGCCATTGCTTCTTGGTCATCAAGGTTTGTTGTTAAGGCGTCGCTTCCAAGAATTTTCACTTGCGCTCCATCTGCCAAATCCCCCAAAAGTAGTAGGTAGTCTGGATTGCTGAACATCCTACAAAACTTTTGCCATTGTTCGTAGACCCAAAGAATGAATGGTGATTGCTTGTCATGGGGGACGGATGTGGGCGGTGCTAAACCGTATATTGAGCCGACATGCATATCAGAAACTACTACGATTCTTGTTCTTTTCATACCCATACTACCTGCCGTACATATTCTACCGAACTTATTAATAAGCTTTGGCAGGACAATCTTTTTAACTGTTCGCTACCAAAGAAGTTTAGGAGAGCAACAGAACTATGTCGGTGACACCCGAGCTTGAGGTAAAACCATCTTATTACGAAAGACACCGCGAACAAATGTCGCTATCTAACAAATTATGGCGAGGAAAGAATCGCGAACGTCGTGCAATCTATCTACGGCAATATCGCGAGCAGAATCGTAAGCAAATCAGACTAAAAGAGAAGGAATGGTACGATAGAAATCAAGAGTACAAACGACAATATGCCAAGCAACATGCCATAGAACAGCGAAGGCAATTCATTCTAGAAATCAAGGATAAACTCGCAGAGCATTTTTCGTTATCTTGCTTTTTTTGTGGCAAGCATGATGAAGCCGCTTTACTAGGAGTTTCATTTCATGAAATTCATGGGCGCCCTCATGAACGTCGTAATTTTAAGCGTATATTCCATTATATTCTCGAACATCCCACCGATTTCGCTCCATTGTGTAGACGTCATCATAAGAAAATTCATTGGCTCATGGAGTATGGCATGACTTGGAGCCAAATTATAGCTAACCCAGAAGCAGTAGAAAGAGTGAAAATTCCTATTATTTCCCAGAGGTATGACCCAAGAGTCCTAAACTCTCTCTTTGATAATACACCAAAATCTGAAACATTTGATGCTGACCGAAAGAAGAATAAACTGAAATATCAACGGTACAAACTATACTATAAAGCATACAATAAAAAAAACCGAGAATCCAGGCGATTGCGACAGAAGGATTATCGTAAGAAGCATCCTGAACAAATAGCTCTCTCTAAAAAGAACAAACGGGAAGTTTATTTTGCTAGCATTGCATCTGAAATTCGGCAATATTTTCCCTCATTAAGTTGCTGCCTTTGTGGCGGTCATGACAATCAAGCGACTTTTGGGATTTCTTTCCATGAGATTCACGGATGTGAACATGACTATCGACATCTGAACAGATTTCAATATATATTGGCTCATCACGAGGATTTTGTTCCACTCTGTAGGAGCCACCACCAAAAGATTCACTTATTGATGCGAAACGGTCTTAATTGGAAAACCATTATTAATGGCACCCAATGGGAGATGCTAAAATGTCAACGACCCCTCAGTTAGACATTGTTCCGTTTCCTGAGCATTACGCCTACGTTCTTGTAGAGTCGGGCGAATCGAAAGAAATCTTCTACTTGCCCGTGACCGCTGGTTACGTGGGCTTCATAGAACGGATTGCGTGTGACTGGTTCGAAGGCACCGACCCGCCTGACACACGGTCGATTCTGGAGCTGGTTATTGACGGTTTCACGCGTAAGTTCGAGTATCAGATTGACATTAACAAGCCCTACGTTCTTGACCCGCCGATTGTAGCCAGAAATTATATACGGTGGCGCGTCACAAACAACGATACTAAAAGCCATTATTTTGGAATTCTGACAGATGGTTATATGGCCAAACCGAAATGATTAGGGTTGATACTTCTTCTTCACGAGGGCAATAAGAGTGGCGAATGGAGCCACTTTAGCAACTTCGAGAACAGGTTTCATAGACACTTCTGTCGTTAGAGCATCATAGAGTTGCAGCATCTCATTGAATTGTCTTGTAAATGTAGCTGTCTTGGCGACGGCATCAAAGACTTGTATCCCTTCGTTGAATTGTAGTCTGAAAAACACGGGTGGTGTGAATCTGCCAGTTAGAGCATCATAGACCTGCAGCGTTTCACTGAGTAGTTTCTGTATGCCTTTTGAAAGGGGGTCGTACAATTCCAGAGTTTCGCTTAGCGTCCGCGTAAGTGCGCCCTTTCTTGCGGCAGCATCATAAGCTTCCAATATTTCGTTGAACGGTCTTGTGAAGTAGGTCGTTTTGTTGAAGGCATCGTAAGCTTCTAGCACTTCCTTTGGTTGTCTTGTGAATATTGCGCTTCTTGAAAATGCGTCATAAACTTGTATTGCTTCATTAAATTGACGCAAAAGTATTTTTGCTCTTGAAGCAACGTCGTAGGCGTTTAACGCTTCATTAAGTGGTCTTGTAAAGAAGCCTGTTTTGGCTACCACGTCGTAGACCTGCAACACCTCATCGAGGGTTCTGGTGTATGTTGCTCCGCCTCCCACAGGTTTTAACGCTACAGCGAACGCATGTTTTGTTGTGGCAGTCCCAGACATTGTTGCGCTCATGTCGGTAGTTGGGCCAGAACCGCCCCAAATCATTGAACACACTTCAACCCCAAAATCGGCGGTAGTATGCCAATAATCATCGTCTTCAACCCAGCCGCTTGTGGGAACAGTCGGCTTTGTAAAGGTTCTTGATGTAGTGTAATAAACTCCGCCCCAGAACACAAGTGGCGAGTTAACTGAAGTTACAGTCATAGACGTCGCTAAGCAAAACAGGTCAGATGTTCTGTATGGCGTGTTGGAAACAAAATCTATGGGGTCTACGGGGTCGAAATCGCCACCAGTGTAGCAGGAGCAAACAGCCCTTACTTTTGCCGTTGCAGTAAAACTCCAAATCCAAGACGCGCCTTCACCTGAAGCTATTTTGTAATAAAGCGCATACCTGTCGGTGTTCGCTATGTATTGTCCAAGTAAAGCCCAACCAGTAGGAACCGAATCAATGGTTACAGCGGCATACCATCCAATCCAGCAGAAAAGAATGTCTCCGTCAACGGTGCCAATGGGTTTCGTCACTGTAATGTTAAATGGAGTAGTCAGTGATGAAACGTTAACGTATGTTTCTGTTCTGGGTGAAAACGTCATTGCGTTCTATCACCATTTTTGTTATGCTTACCTCGTCCATATCCATATACGCTAGAACCTCATGTACTTCTATTTCCTTACAAAGATTAAAAGCTTATCGAGGGAGACCTTCGAAGCTTTTAAAAGTAGAAAAAGCGAATAAGTTCTGACGATGAAATTGATTACAGTTTATTTCAAAGACTCTAAGAACATGACGGAACTGGACAACAGTTCGGTTCAGCTTGCCGTGACGAGCTTTTCCGCGACTGCTCCCCACATCATGGTTCCAGAAGAGAAAAAGGGGATGAATACAAACGCGCTGAGAGCAGACATCAAAGAAACCTTCAGAGGACTCAGTGCCTTTCTCCTCCTCACATCGGACCGAGCCGTACGGCGGCGGTATGAAAACATCGTGCCTGAAATCGAGCGGGTGTTGAAACCTGACGGAGTTTTCATCCTAAATGTTGGACCCCCAAACATTTCTGCAGAGGCTGACGTCTTCGGCACCGACCTGAACATACTCTACCCGTATATAATTGCTGAAGACATCCTTCGTCTCAGCAGTCTCAAATTGCGGCGCGAATATCTTTCCATCTTCCGTTTTGGGAACGCAAAACCTAAAATGGAACGTTGGTTCATGTTTTCCAAAACGCAGGAATGGAAGGAGAAGGAGGACGTGATAATCCCCTTCGTTATCAAAAGCGCTTCAACCCCCATTCCATGGTACTATGATGATGAATCTGGACAGCACACTATGACGGCGACGCCTTTCCCGACAAACATTCTCAGGCTGCTTATCAAGAGATTCAGCGATGAAGGCGATTTAATACTGGACCCATGTTCTGGAACGGGGACTCTTGGCCTCGTCGGGGGTTGCATGAAGCGGAATGTAGCACTGTATGAGATTGCAATAAATATGCAGGCTCTATTGCTGAAGCGACTGGCTCCCCTCGGGAAAAACGTAAACTTCGTCGGCAGAGCCGACTCAATTGGCAAGGCCGCACAGAAGCTAGTCCCTCCACTATAAATTTAAATATAGAGTCGACCAATCTGTTCCTATGTCAATGCACGGATTTCCCAACATTGCCGACAATCTACATGTTATAAAAGTCCGAGGTGATGGAATGACGGAGTATGACAGCGAAAAAGACCCTAAAAGGAAACAGCCGACTTTTGACGTTGACCCTGAACCGCTAAAGTTCTGCCCGAACTGCGGCGCGGACACGTTGCCGATAATCTTTGTTTGTAAGGCCTGCGGTAAACGTTTTGTCAAACAGGTCGAAAAAACCACTGGTAAGCGACTAATCATAGTGCTGGAAGACCAGGAGAATACAAAGCCCCCAACTCAACCGTAGAAAGCCTTTTATTCACTCTATTAGAGAGTACTGTATTGGAGAACCAACAATGTCAGTCGGTCCACTCAATAGTCATGAGGCCATGATTAACGGGAACCTCACCGTCATTTTAACCGATGGCGGAGGCAACGTAAAGTCTTTCCAGAAAATAAAAAACCAAGTCAGCTTTAACGGATACAAGGCGTTGGCCAGCGCCATCATGAACGGTGACGCTATCACAGCCCGCTACATCCACATTTTCTCTGGGGCTGGAGGCGCCAATCCGACGCAGTCCATGGCATCGCCGTTTAGCGCCGTCGGCGTGGAAATACACACGGTTGGCGGATGCTTGAGCGGCGCATACAACGCAGGCACATTTGGCGCAGCTCTGTACTCATGGGCAATAAGCGGCACGTTCACGTTCTCGGGAGAAGCTGCCAAAGTCAGCGTAGACGGCGCAGCTCTATTGTGGGGAACAGCGGGGCTTACAGCGTCAGACTCTGGGGGAACATCCACAAGCTACTTCGCACACGCAACCTTCGGTGCACTAGCAATTACATCTGTAGACAAACTTACATTTATTTGGGCTTTTAGCCTCTCAGGGACTATCTCGGCTTAAACTGCTACTTCCATTCCTTTCCTCCTTCTTCTGAAGACTTATGCCTAAGCTACTCTATATTTTTCCAATGTTTCTGCCAGCTTTCCGTATTGGAGTCTAGGATGGTATAGAGCGCCGCCTTCCGTAGAATTAATGGTTATGAGCTTTGGCGGTGCATGCTCGAGGTAGGCGCAGAACATTTCTCTGTAACTGCGGAAAACGCTGTCCGTGTAAGTGTGGCCGCGGAAGGCTGGGTTGTACTCCTTTGTGTATTGCATTTGCGCCGCCAGCGCGGCTGCAGTTGGCTCCTTCAGCGCCGCAAGAGTCGCGTCGAATATCGTGCTGTAATAGTATGTTTTGCGTAGGTCTGTCCCTTCGGGATAGCCCATGTCGAATCCGATGAGTATCACTGGGTTTCTGTTCAGGACAACCCATGAGAAGCACCATGCGCACACGCCCACATTCCCCCCCGCGACCAACGTTTGGAGTCCTTCTGGATTGTGTGCAGTCATGGTCATGTAAATGGCTCCGAGAACATCGGAATTTTCACGGACGACCTGTTCCGTGTGCACGATGAACCAGTAGACGTCAGCTTTCAGCCTGTAGAGGTATCTGACCACTTTTGGGCTGGTCGTGTAATGAAGCAAAACCTTAATGTTCTTCAAGTTCTCCCTGAACAGCCTGTGCTTATAGAATTTCAGGATGATGTCGGCACCATCGACAGTCATCACATAATTAGGTACGATGTTGTTCTCTAGGCATGGAATGAGCATTCTATCACTGCTCACAATGGCGCCTTTATATCCACTGTTTTTTATTACGTTCAGGTGGTCGTGGATGTGGATGCTGGGTCCGCCTGCAATGACCAGCGCTGACCCTTCGTTTATCTTGTTTTCAGCAACAGCTAAGTCGCGCAGATTCTTCACGCCTTTCCTTCTGATAAAGGCGAGGTTGTGCCCGATGTTCATATGCCACATTTTGCGAAGTGATTTTGTTCCGCGTTGCACAGCTTCAGCTTCGGTGTCAAAGATGTTTTGAGGCGCCTTGCTCAACATCCACTTTTCCCATGATGCTGTGCCGTAGCCGTCGGTCTGCTTCTGCTTCTTCAGCTTCACATACTCGATATTAGAGAAACACGCGTTTATCTTCATTTTCTTCATAAGAAACCTCCAAGGAACCCAATTTATTGGGTGGTAGTTGACAAAATCATCTGTAGATGTCCGACACTTGCTTGTTTTCCACGATTTCCATGTCGTTCAATTCCTTAATCCACTTCAGAACTTGGTCGTATGCGTTCATCTGACCTACCTTTTGCGCCCACTGTTCGCTTGGAGCCAGAGTAGAGTTCTGTATCCTTTCAAGTTCTTTTCTGACTTTCCCTTCGAGTCCTTTGAACTTGTCAATCATGACAAGACATAAAAGCCGTGTTTCTATTAATAACTTACTATGACGCGAACAACTAAATCCACTTTCGACCCCGTGGTCGACAAATATATGAAGCTGCTTAACGGCAACTCAATAGCTAGGGCTCTTGAAAGAAAGCTGCATCCCTACGGGTCGTAGTGTCTCTCCATTTCTCTGGCTATCGACTTCCCGCTTGCCAGCGCCATCAGAGCGTTGAATGTTGCCACCATGTAGTCGTAGTCTAAGCATCCTTCATACCATTCCACGCTGAAATAGTCCAGCAACGACAGGATTTCCGTGATGTGTATCATATGCGTTCCACCAGCCTTCCAAAGGGCATCTATGACATCGAGGAACTCGTTGATAGCAACGATGGAATACACTCCGCTAGTTATGGAAAATACGTCTATGAAATCCAAAAATTCGGTCAGAGACTTGGACCAAACTGTTAGCCGACCGAACGAATCATAAGCTAGCAACACCTCGTTCAGTTCTCTCGTAAACGTTCCGATTCTTGAAAAGACACCGTATGCCAACAGTGCCTCGTTCAGTCGACGTGAAAGTATTGCCTCTTTTGTAGTCAAATCATAGAGGTGTATGGTTTCGGTCGGTTGCCGTGTCAATACCGCCTGTTTTGAAGCTGCATCGTAGACCTGCACAACCTCGGAGAGCAACCTCTCTATGCCCTTTGACACTAGGTCGTAGACTTGTAGCGACTCGCCCATTATTCGGCGTAGTTCTGCGGCTTTTGCCAATGAGTCGTATACCTGCAGAACTTCGGTCGGTCTTTGCAGAAACACAGCTACTTTTGCGAACGAATCATATAGGTCTAGGCTTTCATTTAATGAACGCAATAGTGTAGTCACTTTGCCGAAAGAATCAAAGACCTGCAGCACTTCATACAATTGCTTTGTAAGTATGCTTGTCCTAGTTGCAATGTCAATGATTTCCAGTGTCTCGCCGAACTGTCGGGAGAGTATTGCAGTCCTCGATAAGACATCGTAACCTTGTAGCACCTCATTTAGTCGCTGCGTCGTTGCCACTATTGTGCTGGCTATTGCTGCGTCATAGACTAACAACGGCTCTCCCAGTGTGCGAGAGAGTATAGCGGCTTTTGCCAACGAATCGTAGATTTGCAGTGCCTCGTTCAGTTGGCGCAGGAATATGTCTGTTTTGGAAGCCACATCATAAATTTGCAGTGTTTCCTTGAACGGTCTGGTGAAGGTTCCCGTCTTTATGGTCGAGTCATATAACCGCACAGTTTCTGCCAGAAGTTTCTGTACACCCTTTGTGAAGAGGTCGTACAATGCCAAGTTTTCATTTAGCGTCCGCGTAAGAGTTGCTGCTCGTAGGGCTAAATCGTAGACTTCCAACGCCTCGTTTAGCGTCCGCGTTAGAATCGCTGCTTTTGAAGCTCTATCGTAAATCTCCAATATTTCGGTAAGCGGTCTTGTAAAGACTCCCGTTTTGGTAATTTTATCATATATTTGTACGGTTTCAGATAGTAGTTTCTGCACACTTTTTGACAGAAGGTCGTAGAGGCGTAGTGTTTCGTTAAATTGTCTTGCGAAGTAGCCTGTCTTGGTAGGCACGTCGTAGACCTGCAGCACTTCGGACAGAAGTTTTCCTGCGCTTTTGGAGAATGAATCGTAGACTTGTAGTGCCTCACTGAATTGTCTTGTGATTACGCTTGTCTTGACTGCGTTGTCGTAGAGCAGCATTTCCTCGCTTATCTGCCTCGTGAGTTGAGCCGTCTTGGCAATAACGTCAAATAATTGAAGGGTCTCGTTGAACGGTCTCGTGAGTACACTCCATTTGGCTGCCACATCAAAAACCAGCATTGCTTCGTTGAGTTGCAACAAAGTTGCAACCGCGCCTGATGTGAACGTGGCGGTTAAGGCATCATATGTTTCCAGTACTTCGTTTAGCGTCCGCATAAACGCGGAGGTTCTTACAGCGGCATCGTAGACCTCTAACGTTTCATTAAGCAATAGAATGCCGTAATATGCGGTATAGCGACCAGGTTCCAACAGGGTCAATACTTCAGACAGTAACTTCTGTGCGCCTTTCGATGACACATCGAAAAGTTGCATGGTTTCGTTTAACGGTCTTGCGAATATACCTGCTTTAGTTGCCACATCATACATCTGCATGATTTCAGACAGTAGCTTCTGGATGTCTTTTGAAGAGAAGTCGTAAAGCTGTACTGTTTCGTTGAACTGTCTAGCGATAATGCTCGTCTTGGCGAAGGCGTCATAGACTTCCAGTACTTCGTTTAGCATCCGTGTAAGCACTGCGGTTTTTACAATGACGCCATAGGATTCCAACACTTCGCTGAGCGACCGTGTGAATAAACCTGTTTTGGTCGCAGTGTCATATATTTGCACAGTCTCGGACAGCGACTTCTGTATGCCCTTCGAGCGTGAATCGTAGAGTTGTAATGCCTCCACAAATGGTCTTGTGAACTGCCCAGTTTTAGTGGTTTTGTCGTATAGCAATAATTCCTCGTTTAGCTGCCTCGTGATTGTGCCCGTCTTGCCGAGGGCGTCATAAGTATTTAATGCTTCACTTAGCGACTGCGTAAGAACGCCACTTCTTAAGGCTGAGTCGTAGATTTCCAGAGTTTCATTTAGCGGTCGTGTGTATTGCCCTGTTTTGCCGAGCATGTCACATAGTTGTAATGTCTCAGACAGTAGTTTTCCAATGCCTTTTGAGAGCGAATCGTAGGGTTGTAGAACTTCTGCAAACTGCCTTGCAAACCACCCTATTTTGGTAGGCATATCGTAAACTTGCGCAGTTTCAAGTAGTCGTTTTTCCATGCCTTTCGAGAGCAAAGGTTCTAACAGAACCAGTATTTCATTTACTTGACTTGTGAAAACAAATCCCGCGCCAATTACTAAAGCATCATAAATCTGTAGAACCTCGTTGAGTTGCCTTGTGAGCATGCTCGTCTTGACGACTTTATCGTAGACCCCTAGTACCTCGTTGAATTGGCGCGGAAGCACCCCCACTCTTATGACAGCGTCGTAGACATCTAATATTTCATTTAGTGTCCTAGTGAAAAGCCCTGTCTTGGTAGGCACATCATAGAGTCGCAGAGTTTCGGGTAGTAACTTTCCAATGCCTTTTGAGAACGAGTCATAGGTTTCCAGTATCTCGTTGAACTGCCTCAAAATCACACCTGCTCTGACCGCATTGTCGTAGAGTAACGTTTCCTCGTTTATCTGCCTTGTGAGTATGCTCCACTTGGCTGCGACGTCATAGACCAGAAATTCTTCACTAAATTGTCTCAGCAATATTGTGAGATGTAACGCCGAATCATATACCCGCAGCACTTCATTGACTTGCTGTGTAAGAAGTTGAGGCGCGGCTACTGGAATAACATCATAGATGAATGCAATGTTTAACAGAGTGCCGTAATACACGCCGTAGCGCGGAGGTTCCAGCAGAGCCAGTATTTCGTTCACCTGACTTGAGTAGTCGACCACAGACATCCCACACCAACCTATTCTCTTAGAAAGATTAAATAGTTATCGCGACGGGTGAAAGGCATAGTTTTTTTAAGCCTCAAGCACTATTCCTATAGTGGAGAGTAGAAGAATTGAGTGAACCAGATTGGTCAAAAGGCAGAGACAGAGTACTCGCCTACCTGCGAGCCAAAAACGCCACGCGCTCAGACTACATGAATAACCTTCCGTTCCTGACGTTTCAAGACCCCGAGACAATGGAGGAGATACGCGTATCTCCAAACGACGCCGTCATAGAAGTCAACAACCTTTCTGAAATAGGAAAGAAAATCATCGTTGCAACACTCAAGAATATGGACAGACTCCAAACGACGTAGGGTTCAAACATGGTCAAAGCCCTCTTCGTAAGAGCAGATTTCGAACAAGATTTTAGCTATATAGCTGGAGTCATCAAAGGTGATGGGCATATGAAAGAAATAATCTCTCTTAACTCAATCAGGTATTGGAAAACACCTGCGGCACAGGAACACAAAAAACGTTTTGCGGAAGAATCATCGAAAAGAATGCGCGAACTTTGGGGGAAAACTAAGTGACAAAAGCCTTATTTGTTCGTGCTTCATTCGATATCGCGACTCTGTACCTCTCGGCCTACGGCAAGAAACTGGTAGATTACGCCATCGAAAAAGGCTACGAAACAGTAGACCTCTACAACGACGGACCTTTACCTGCAAGACTTCTACAGTTCGAAGCTGAAATGGACAAGCAGCCAGACGTTGTCATGGGGTTTGGGCATGGCAACTGCTACTCCTCAGATACTGAAATTCTCACTGAGAATGGCTGGAAACTTTTCTCTGAGCTTGGAAGGAATGAGACCGTTGCCACATTAAATCCCGATACTGACGAACTAGAATACCAACGTCCAACCGCCTATCACACGTTCTATTATAGAGGGCTAATGTTTCATGCTAAAGGTAAAAGAATTGACCTCATCGTAACACCCAACCATAATCTTTATGCCGCTTGGTATGGCGCGTCTGGCAAAAAGCGTTTGCCTTTCCATTTTATTAAGGCGAATGATATAGGCAAGTTTGGGCTGGGCAGAGATGGGAAAGGACGGTTTATCTCAACAGGGACGACTTCTGGTAACTACATCGTTTTCAAGCGGACGGCAAAATGGAACTGTCAGGCAATACAGACATTCTGCTTACCTGAAATAAAGGCTACCTATAGCATTCCCCACTGGGGCAAAATGGATGCTTTTGAACGAATTTGGAAGCCAAAAAGTGTCAAAATAAAAGATTGGCTTCGCTTCTTCGGCATTTGGCTTGCTGAGGGGTGCACATCTTTCACATCGAATAAATACACAATCTCGGTCGCTCAGAATGACAATCGAAAGAGGGCAGTCATTAAACGATGGATTGATATTGTCGCACAACAGATAGGATGTTCAGCATGGGAAGAAGCTTCTAATGAGCATTCCAAAGCAATCAAGATGGTAAATAAACAGTTGTTTACTTACCTTCGCATATTCGGCAAATCTCACGACAAATTTATCCCAAAAGAAATCAAGCAGCTACCGCCTGGCTTGTTGAAGATTCTATTAAATGCCATGATTCTCGGCGATGGTTACATTAACAGAAGTGGAGTTGCTAGTTACTCAACCGTTTCACGACGTCTTGCCGATGACGTTCAGGAAATAGCTCTGAAAGTGGGTCTCGGAGCGACCTGTACGACTTACCGCGGTCTATATAGTCTTTACATAACCGCTGGAGATGTTGGCATCTCTCGACGTAGTATGCTATGGGAAAACTATTCTGGCATGGTCTATTGCATTACTGTTCCAAACCATTTGGTATACGTCCGCAGAAATGGAAGACCTTGCTGGTCAGGTAACTCAACAATATTTACGGGGCAAGACTTGGAGGTTCTGCTTAAAGTCGGCGTGAACGACGATTTGATGAGTGGGAAAAAATGTGCGCTTTTTTCATGTCTCACAGGCGTTCAGCTCGGACCGAGCATGGTCGAAAAGACATGTCCCGAATATTACGGCTTTTTAGCGGACTTCTGCTTCATCTATCACCCAGACTATGAAACGCGACCGCTTGAAGACCCTTGGGCAAAAGCATTCTTCGACTGCGTTCTGGCAACTGGCTACTCTATTCTTGAGAACAGGACTCCGAAAGAAGTCTACGAGAACACGATTAACCGTTACAATTACTGGTGGGATTGGTGGATAAAACAGAACGACCCAGTAACCGACGACATCCTCACATGGCTCAACTGGGACCGCAGCAACTTCATAGCAATCACGCCGACAGGCATCTATGAGAAAGAAAAAGCGGCACTAGGATTATCGGGGCTGGCAATTCCAGTCGGAGCAGCAGCCATACTCTTTCTTCTACTCTCAAAATAATCAATGCATGTTGTTCAGTATCGCTTGGGCAAGCACACCTAAAAAGCCGAAGACCGCTACTATCGTCGTACCATAAAGTGTTGCCTTCGTTCTGGTCGACATGCCACCAGCTATGGGGATTCTGCTTATTGCCGACTGAAGATTGCTAACCGAACTTTCCAGCCTCTTTTCGAGACTCTTGATGGCATCTCGCGTTTCGCCTAGTTCTCTGTTCATTATTTTTGTGGATACTTCAGTTTCGCGTAAGCGATTGTCCAGAGACCTTGCCACTGAGTCAAGAGCTACTATGTGGGACTGCACTGTCTTCAGGGCCTCGCTTACCGCCCCTCTCCATTCCGCCTCTTTTTCTGCCTTACTCATCGTTTCGCTCCCTGACTAATTCAATTACGCCAGAAACCCCGTTCACTATCAGAGGTATGCAAATGGACAAGTATTGCTTGTGGTCAAATGGGCTTTCTAAGGAGTTGAAAACCACATGTCGCGTTTCGATTGCTTCTTTGGCGAAGCAGTGGTCACATGGCGAATCTTTCAAGTAAAAGGTTTTGTAGCATTTGTCGCCGACGTTACATTTTAACCCGTAACGTGTCATTCCCTCAGCTACTGCAGGGTTCATGTAGAGAATAGTGTTGTCCGCGCCTATGATTAGCACATAACTTTTGAGGTTGTCGAAGATTAACTTGAGAAAGGTCAGTAAATGGCTTGCGGCTGGCGGTTCACCGAGTTCTTTGGCAATCCGCGCAGTGATGCTCTTTATTTCTTCAATGTCCGCAGTGATAGACTGTGCTGGCATGCTCACCCTTCTAATTAATCAAATTGTGTTGCACGTGATAAAAGGGTTGCTGCTCTTCAGCTCCGTAACACTTAAAAACGCTGCTTGTCAGAACCATTCTATCAGGAGAACTTTAGATGTCTGGAAAAGTAGTTGCTGTAGCAGCAGGAGCGGTTATAGGCGGAGGCTTAACCTACCTATTAACTCGTCCCCAAGGAGTTCTAGGAGTGCCAGCGGAAGTGCAGGTTGTTCTGGATAGACTTGTGTTCAGGGAAATCCCGTCAGTAGGAGCACCTAGGGACTTTACCAACCGCTATGTCTACGGCAATTACGTTGACCCAGTCTCCACATGGAGAAACTGGTATGTTGGCTACAGCATACTAGGGGCAGCCCCAGACGACATCATACTTGAGGTAGGCTACAACGAAGAAGATGGTATGGTTACCGTAAACATTGCCAAACACGGCTGGAATCTAGTTCAGGTCTTCTTTGATGGCGTGTTGAAAGCAACCTTGCCAGACTACAGACCTAGCCCCTATGACACGTTATTGTCAGGCGTCTTAATGCTTATGCTACAAGAACATAGGTAAATGATTAACGAGCGTGTAGCGACCGCGTAAGTAGTTTTAAGAAAAGCTTTTTAGCCTCTCCAGAACACAAGGTTCTATTGAGAGACAAACAGAATGAAGAAAGAAATATACACGGCAATGACGGGTGTCATAGCGATACTCTTCACCATCATCCTATGGTTCGGCTATCTCAGCGACCAGAACTTCGTCATCACCAACACCATCGATGTTGCAATTGCATGGCTGACCGGCGTGATTTTCCTGACTCTGGCAGGCGGCATCGTCGGTTACATGGGTACTTATCTCAAGGCACTACTCAAGATTGGCGATGAGGAAACTATATGGGACGCAATTCTCGGCATAGTTAACATACTGGTGACGGTGATAGTCTGGCTCAGTTGGCTTGCGGCAAAGGATTACAGCTTCACTTCAGTGCT
>Ga0315279_10004728_pt1 | contig 18138 bp, 17 predicted proteins | sample YL17G06_20_MG_FD_203694 | JGI IMG/M metagenome (GOLD analysis project Ga0315279, IMG submission 203694) | Sediment microbial communities from Yellowstone Lake, YNP, Wyoming, USA - YL17G06_20 | ecosystem: Environmental > Aquatic > Freshwater > Lake > Sediment | place: USA: Wyoming | collected... | reverse complement strand
ATGGACCGGTCCTTTTTCCTCAACGGCAACGAGCTGCCCTTCTGCGCCCGGGACCTGGGCATATTCGCTGGCCTGGCATTGGGAATGCTCCTTACCTTGGTCCTTCGACCCCGGACCAATTGGCTGCTGACCTTTCTGCTGTTCGTACCAATGGTCGTTGACGGTGGAGCGCAGTTGGTCAGCACTTATGAATCGGACAACCTGCTGCGGCTGGCCACCGGGATCCTGGCTGGTCTGGGAGCCGCTCTATTGCTCCACGCCATCGGCACCTTCAGAGCGAGCCCCCGAAAGAGGATGGTCAGGTCAGACAAATGAACGAGGCGCTCCAGACCTTTTGCCCTGGCCTTGTGGATGTAGGAAAGGTATATATACCGTCAGCATTATTTGAGGCGCTGTAACGCATTCCCATCTTCTGGACATGTTTTATAAGGGTGTGATGGAATGGTATCTGACCAGCAATTGAAAACAGGCACAACCACAATCGGTATCGTCAATAAGGACGGGGTAGTCCTAGCCTCCGAGCACAGGGCTACCATGGGCAATTTCATCGCTCACAAGGAAGTTCAAAAGGTGTTCAGGATCGATGACAACCTCGGCCTGACAACCGCTGGCCTGGTGGGAGACGCACAGCTTCTGGCTCGGTATCTCAAGGCCGAGGTCGAACTCTACCGACTGAGACGCCAGGCGCCCATGAGCGTAAAATCGGCTTCCACCTTGCTCGCCAACATCCTGCACCGCGGTGGCGGCGCGGCCGGCTACTACTACGTCGGTCTCATCATGGGCGGAGTGGACCGAGAGGGCGGGCACGTCTACGGCATCGATGCCGCGGGCGGTTCGATCCGGGACGACTATGTCTCGGTCGGATCTGGCTCTCCGTTCGCTTACGGCGTTTTGGAGGACAACTACGAGAAGGGCGTGAGCATGGAGAAGGCCATGGACCTGGCCATCAGGTCGCTGAACGCGGCCATGAAGCGTGATTCCGCTTCCGGCGATGGAATGGCCATCACATGCATCTCCGATGAAGGATACAAGGAGCTCTCCGAGGACGAGGTCCGCAAGAGGGCCACGAAGCTTGGGATAGATTATCCCAAGCCCCGCTGAAACCCTTCCAAACCATTTCTTTGTCAACCTTACGATTTGTGCAAATAGATTTCGAAGTGTGAACGGTTCATGAGCGCAGAGAGAATCTTAGAAGAGGCCCGAGAACAGGTCAGGAAGATCGTTCCATCGACCATCAACATCACCTCGATCGATTTCGAGGGACCGGTCGTGGTGGTATACACCCAGGACATGGAAGCATTCGCGTCCAACAACGAAATAGTCAGACAGTTGGCGCAGGGATTGAGAAGAAGGGTGGCCATCCGTCCGGACCCCACCATGCTCGCCAATCCAGAGAGCGTGGAGAAAAGGATCCGGGAGATCATCCCGGTGGAAGCGGAGATTACCGATATCTACTTCGAGCACGACACCGGAGAGGTGACCATCGAAGCGATGGCCCCTGGCCTCGTGATCGGGAAGCAGGGCGCCGTCCTCAACGAGATCAAGAAGGAGATCGGCTGGGCCCCCAAGGTCGTACGCGCCCCGCCCATCCCCTCGAAGACCGTTCACGACATAAGGAGCTACCTGCGCCAGGAGCAGGAGTCCAGGAAAGAGTTCCTGCGCAAGGTGGGGCGCAAGCTGGCTCGGGCCCGCGTCGAGGGCGAGACCTGGCTGCGCATGACCGCCCTGGGCGGATACAGAGAGGTGGGAAGGAGCGCCACGCTCCTGTCCACGCGCGAGAGCAAAATCCTGGTCGATTGCGGAATGCACCCCTCCGACCCGGACCAAAGGCCCTACTTCAACGCGCCGGAGGTGCAGCCCCTGGTGGACATCGACGCAGTGGTGATAACCCACGCGCACCTGGACCACTGCGGACTGCTGCCCGCGCTATACAAGTACGGGTACGAGGGGCCTGTATATTGCACCCCGCCGACCCGGGACATGATGTCCATGCTCCTGATCGACTCGCTCAAGGTGGGCATGGGGGAGAACAAGAAACCGCCCTACGACTCATCGCACGTGCGGGACATGGTGAAGCACACCATCACCCTGAAGTACGGTGAGACCACGGACATTGCCCCCGACATCAGGCTCACCTTCCAGAACGCCGGGCACATCCTCGGCTCGGCCGTCTGCCATTTCCATGTCGGCGACGGCCTGTATAACATCGCCTTCACGGGCGACATGAAGTTCGAACGGACCTGGCTCTTCAACGCGACGGTGAACAAGTTCCCGCGCTTGGAGACCCTGGTCATAGAGTCCACCTATGGCGGATACCATGATATCCAGCCCAGCAGGGTCGAAGCCGCCAACCAGCTGAAGGGTATGGTCGAGGCGGCCCTCCAGAAGAAGGCCAAGGTGCTCATACCGGTGTTCGCGGTCGGTCGTTCGCAGGAGGTCATGCTGGTGCTCGAGGAGCTCATGCGCACGGGCAAAATCGAAACCGTCCCAATATACTTGGATGGCATGATCTGGGAGGCCACCGCCATTCACACGGCGTACCCAGAATATCTGAACTCGCAGTTGCGCACCCAGATCTTCCAAATGGGCCAGAACCCCTTCCTCTCGCCGATCTTCAAGCGGGTGGACAGCAGTGAGATGCGGGACCAGATCAAGAACGACCCGGACCCCATGATCGTGCTCGCTACCAGCGGCATGATGAACGGCGGCCCAGTGCTAGAGTACATGAAGTCCTGGGGCGACAACCCCAACCACTCGCTCATCTTCGTCGGCTATCAGGCCGAGGGCACCCTGGGAAGGAGGATCCAGAAGGGCGCTCCGGAGCTCACCCTGCCGGACAAGGGCAAGAGCATCACCATACCCTTGAAGATGTCCGTGGACACCGTGGACGGCTTCTCCGGACACTCGGACCGCAGGCAGCTCATCAACTACATCGCTACCTTGGAGCCGAAGCCCGAGAGGATCATCGTACTCCACGGCGAAGAGCACAAGTGCACGGACCTGGCAAGCGCCCTTTACAAGAAGTTCAACGTGGAGACCAGGGCGCCGATGAACCTCGAGACCATCCGCATGAAGTGAGCGTGGATGCCCGACCAGGGGTCGAACTTGGAGATGGCCAGGGCTGTCATCGACGGTCAGGAGTTCCTTCTAAGGCCTGCCCTGGAAGAGGAGATGGAATGGGTACTGGAGGGCATGATCGATTGCGCCATCGAGACCATGCCCGCACAGGAGCGCCCGAGCGCTCACCGCGGAACGCTCCGCTCGGTAGCGGAATTGAACCTGCAACGCTTCGGAGAGGGCGAGGAACGCGCCTCGGAGATGTTCTTGCTGCAGGGTCCCGAAGGACCGGCAGGCTTCCTCTGGATGTCCACCATCCAGGACAGCAACACCGGCGAAATCACTGGCTTCATCCTGGACATCTACATCGTGCCCGCGTACCGCTGTCGAGGACTGGGCGGATTCCTGATGACGGCGGCCGAGAGCTGGACCAGGGCGAAGGGGCTCAAGAAGGTCTTCCTCAACGTGGGGTTCGAGAACGAGAAGGGACGCCGCCTTTACGACCGATTAGGATACCGCATCGCAACGATGTGGATGTCCAAGGAGATCGATTAGAGGTCCAGTTCCGGCCCGACGCTCCCATCGCCCAGCAGGACCACGCGACTGTCCGGTTTCTCCTTGAGCACCTGCATGCCGATCATTTGGCCCAGCCTCTCGCCGAACTCCTTCACCTTGGAGTGCGAGGGCATGTTATCGATGCTCAGCCTCTCCCTGGAGGAACCGACGAAGACGAAGCCCTTAGGCTCGACGAAGGTCGGATCCGCGATCTGGTCCAGCTTGGCGTACTCCTCCTCCCATCCCAGGTTGTGCTTGTCCACCAAGGTGTGGCGGATGACCGTGCGGGTGCTGAGCGAAGGAAGGAGCTCCAGGGTTTTCATCAGCCTGCTCCATCCGTCCGGGATGCGAGGGGCGCACAGGCTCTGGTAGATGCTCTCATTGGGAGCTGCCACCGTGACGTAGAGCTGGGTAGGCAAGGGATCCAGCTCTTCCAGAACATCGGGGAAGGTGCCGTTGGTGACCAAGAAGGTGGTCATGCCCTTGCGGTGGCAGGCTTCGATCAGCTGCCCTAGGTAGGGGTACATGGTCGGCTCCCCCGCGAGCGAGATGGCCACGTGCCTTGGCTCGCGCGCCTCCTGGTACATCTCTTTCGAGCAGCGAGGGTCGCCATTGAAGCCGGTGACCAGCAACCTCTGCTCCGCGATCATCTTGTCCAGCATTACCTCCGGCTCGACCCACTTCTTGTCCTCGGTCTCGAAGCCGCGGATGCGCCAGCAGAAGACGCACTCGTGCGTGCAATCATGGACCACCGGGGTCATCTGCAGGCAGCGGTGCGTGGCGATGCCGTAGAACGCCTGCTTGTAGCACATCCGTCCATGGAGCATGGACTGCTTCATCCAATGGCAGAGCTTCACGGCGGCGTGGTCGCCGACGAACTTGTACTGCTGCCGCTGCAATCTCTGCTTGAGCTCCGGGCGCATGCGTCCTGCCTTCTTAGAACTCGAACAGGCTCTTCTGCTTCATGGCCTCTTCGGTCGACCTTTCTATGGGCTCGCGCTCCACGACCTCCTCGATCTTGGTGGGCTTGAGCTCATGCTCCTCCTTCTCTGCGGACTTCATCCTCTGCAGCTCCTGTTGGAGGTGCTTCACGGCGCTGGAATCGACCTTCTCATCGAGCAAGAACGCCGACTGCTCCGGTTCCAGGGCGTAATCGACCGTGGCCGCCAGGCGGAAGTCCTTGTTCTTCTGATAGAGCCATTTGAAGTAGGGCAGGATATCCTGCACCGCCCCCCTGACGGAGGTGTGGCACGCCCCGCCGATCTTCAGGCCGATGGCGTTCTTGATCCCTTTCTGGGCCTTGTGGCGCGACATCTTCATCAGGTACATGGGGAACTGGAAGCGCACATACTCGTGGCCTCGCTTCGTGCGGGAAGCGTTGATGCCATAGCTCATCAGGTCAGTGGCATAGGACCAGAAGGTGAAGTTCTGCCTGATCAGCACCCTGGCCACGAAGAGGTCCGCCTTGGAGAGCAAAGAATAGCCCCGTTTCAGGTCCTCAGGGTCGGGGTAGGCGTGCGGCAGGTTCTCGTCCACCCAGAGCAACAAGTGCTCGGGAGCCTCCTGAGTGTTCATCATGGCCGTGCGGGCGCGCAAGGGGCTATCGCCCTGGAACACCTCGCCCATGACATCGTACATGGACTTGGATGTGAGGCGGTTGTCCATCATGACCGCCTGCTCCTCTTTTATGTCTGCGTTGCCGAGGCCCACGGCCTGCAGGTCCCGCAGGGCCGCGCGCATGTCCCCATTGCTGTTCTTGGCCACTAGCTCCAGGACCCGGTCGCTGACCACCAGCTTCTGCTCCGCGGAGATCCGCTTCAGCACGGCCTTGACCGTAGCGGTCTGGATCCGGCCGAAACGGATCTGCAGGGTCCTGTCCTTGATCACGGAGGATTTTCGGCTGAGGTTGTAGAAATCGTTGACGATCAGGATAACTGGCTGCCGCGTGGTGGACACTAATTCCACGATGGCCGGTATCCCGCCGGAGTCTTCCCGGCCGAAGATGTTGTCCGCCTCATCCAGCACGATGAGCTTCTTCCTGCCCTCCTTGGATGAGAGGTATGAACCGTCGCTGGTGAAGGTGTCCGAGAGCGCGCCCCTCAGCGCCACCCGCTTGATGGCTTCCCCGTTCCTCTGGTCCGAGGCGTTCATCTCGATCAGCCCCCAGCCGAGCTCGTTGGCCAGGGCCAGGGCGGCGCTGGTCTTGCCCACGCCCGGAGGGCCCATCAGCACCACCACGCGTTTGCGCGGCCGGCCCCCCTCCCAGGCCTCGGCCCAGTCCTTGAGGTCCTTGACCGCTTTGGGGTTGCCGACCACCTCCTTCAAGGTGCGAGGGCGATACAGTTCGGTCCAATCGTCGGCCATCTATCTATGCCAATAATCCCCCGCCATATAAAATTGAGCTTGAGCCCCTCGAATCAGGGACTAAGCGCACGACAGAATAATATCTCGGATGCGCGCTCCTCAATCCTGGTCAGCTGGAGAAGGTGAACCAAATGAGCGAACCGGTGGACGTCCTGAAAATAGAGGTCCGGGAGGCGACGGAGGATGATTGGCCTTGGATGAAGGGGTGCGCCTTCGAAGCGACCGTGCTGACCCTGGGCCCGGAGAGGGCGGCCCGCGTGGACAAAGCCACCATCATGAGCTCCATCGAATACCATTTCGAGCTGTTCCGCACCTCGCAAGAGCACAGCACCAAGGCCTTCGTGGCCTGGAAAGAGGAAGGAAAACGCATCGGCTTCATCTGGGTCGGGACCTTCAAGAACCTTTACACCATGGAACCAGAGGTGAGGATAATGGACCTCTACGTCCAGAACGAGTTCCGGGGCCGCAACGTCGGCCGCCGCCTCATAGAGAAGGGAGAGCAGTACGCCCAGTCCATCGGCATCAGGCGCATGGCCCTCAGCGTGGGGGCGCATAACTCCATGGCCAAGGTGCTGTACGACTCCATGGGTTACGCGGCAGAGACGATGCAGATGGGAAAGGAACTGTGAGAGTTTGCTGGAAAATGCCCGTTACGCGATGCTCTTCGATTTCGATGGCACCATCACCGAGATCGACACCGCCGAGTACATCCTGGACAAGTTCACGGAGGGGGACTGGCGCGAACCGGACCGCCTTCTGGACCAGGGCAAGATCACCCTGGAGGACTGTATGCAACGGCAGTTCGCCATGGTCCTTGTGCCACCGGAGACCATCCTGAGCGAGCTGGACAAGGTCGTCAAGCTCAGGCCCGGACTTACAGGTCTGATGGCATTGGCCATGGAAAAGAAGATGAAGACCTATGTGGCGAGCGCTGGACTGGACTTCGTGGTGCGTCATTTCCTGAAGAAGGTCGAACTGCTGGACTCGTTCATCCTGCGCATGGGCCGCGCCGTGTACGCGCACGGGCATCTGAACATCGAGTTCGATCCGCTGCGGCACAGCCAGGCGCAGAGCTTCAAGGATGACCTGGTCCTGAGCATCCACGACCAGGGGTGCAAGGTCATCTACCTCGGAGACGGCCCTCCGGACCGAAGGGCCATCTCATTGGCCGACCTACGATTCGCGGTGCGTGGACGCAAGCTCGAGCAATACCTGATCGAGGCGGGCCTGCAGCATCAAAGCTTCTCCGACTTCAACGAAGTGGTCTCCTCCCTGAAGAAGCTGACCTTTTTCTGAACTATAGGCTCCACGGGTTCCTGATGGCCTGCTCCGGGAATTCCGAGGATATGGCACCCTTTGTAGCGTAGCGATACAAAGCGGCGTTGAGCACCGTGGTCGCCGCTGACGCCAGCACCGCAAGGATGAGCCAATAGACCGCTAGAATGACGACCATCATGATGATCAGCACGACGCTCTGCGTCAAAGCGACCAGCACCAATGGCACGAGGCCGATCAGGGCCAGAGCAACGAATATTAACCCTAGACCAAGGTTCGAGAGCAGCGCCTCGCCCCAGGTCTGTCGCAACAGGCTACCACTCCTTTTGATGGCCTTGAACGGTCCCAATCCCTCGAATGCGATCACAGGCACCACAAAATAGGTGACGATGGACCAAGCGGCCCCTATCAGCCCCACGATGATCTTGCCGATTACCCCAGCCCTCTGCCCGATTGTCCTGAGGATCAGTCCGACCGTGGCAGCCAGGAGGGCCCACTGCACTATGACCTTTAGGCGGGAGGCGGCGAAGTGCAGGCCGTAGGAGACGTTCGGGTCTCCTCCTTCCATGCGCTTCATGGCGCACGCCACCAACGCCACGTTGAAGAAGATGACCACGAAGTAGGAGATGAAATAGAACAGCACCAATAGGATGTAAAGAGCGAGATCGGGTTGAAGGTTCGCCAGATCAAACCCTTTGAAGAAGAACCATACTCCAAAGAAGGATGCCAGGATGATGATGCTCACCACTCCCGAGATTATCGGGAACAGCAAAATCTCCTTGTCCTTTCTTATCACCGAGAAGCTCATCTTGGTAAGCTGCCAGCTTCTTCCGAACCTACCCATTCGCCCCACCTACGCCAAGGTAGGACCTCTTCTTCTAAAGAAGATTTGCCTTGGTTTGTCCCTCTAGGACTCTTTGCCTTTGATGCAGTAGAAATCCTTCAAGAAGTCATACTTCTCGTGCAATGGACAGCTAGGGCACAGGCAATTGCTCTTGGTCACCTTGCAGTTGGTCTCGCCCTCGAAGCAATACAGCAGCTCGCCTTTCTCCAGGCCGCAATCGGTGTAGGTCGGACACTTCTCGCACCGGCACAGATCCCTGATGCCCTTGCTTGGCTTGGGCGTGCAAAGGCCTGCTCCGGCCTTGGTCGACTTGCTGGGACTCACACCTTCACTCCCCTTTTTGCCGCATTTCCTTCTTCGACCTGTTCACGCAATAGAACAGATTACCCAGTTCATACTCCTGGGCAAAGTTGCAATCGGGGCACATGCACCCGTCCATGTCGCTGACTGTGATGCATTTGGGACTGCGGCCTTTGATGCAGCAAAGCAGCTCCTTCGCCGTTTTCGCACATTTGGTGTAGGTAGGACGATTGGGGCAATTGCGCTTTTCATTGCTTGTCTTCATCCAGGAATCTAGCTTATCTGGCCCCATCCCCGCAAGCTGCTGCAGCCTCTTGTACTTATCCATGTGCTGACACGCTCCCTAGGGACTTTTTCGAGCAATTCGTATAAGATTCTGTCGTTCTAGGATGGAAAGAAAAGTGAAGAGCGGGACCCTTGCGGGTCCTCATAAATTATTTATTTCTTGCGCATCAAGACGAACGCACCGACGCCGATCACTGCGGCTGCGATCACGACGCCGACGATGATCAGCATCAATGAATCGTCTTGCTTGGCCGCAGCGGATGCCAGGTCGCTGTGAATGCTCTCACCTAGCTCGTTCACCGCGCTGACGCTGTAGAAATAGGTCTTGCCCGTCTCCGCGGTGCTGTCGGTGTAGGTGAGCGATGTGCTGGTCACATTGCTCACTAAGGTCAGGTTGGTCTGGTTGGTGCCCCTGAAGACGCTGTAATGCAGTATCGCCGAGCCGCCATTGGAGGCCGGAGCCTGCCAGCTCAGCACCACTTTGCTCGCTTGACCGTCGGCTTTCAGGTTCAAGGGCGCGGTCGGAATGGTCGCCGGAGTGGCTACCACCACTGGGGACATGGTCCCCTGGCCCTCGTTGTTCACCGCCGCTATCTTGTACGAATAGCTGACCCCGTTGATCAGGCCAGAGTCATGATAGCTGTAGGTGCCTGCGGGGAGCGCGATGATGAGGGACATGCTGCCAGCCGTCTCGCCTCTATAAAGGTTGTAACCGATGACCGCTGCCCCGCCGTTGTTGGTGGGAATGGCCCACGTGAGGTTCACATACTCATTGCCCCTCTTTGCATCAAAGTTCCTGGGGACCGAGGGCAGGTTGATGGAGACCGCGTACTTCAGGCTCGTGGCCGCCTGATCGAAGTAACTAACGTGAGTTCTGCCGTATCCATCTAAGGCCATCGAAGCGAGGCCCACGTTATCGAGTTCCCGTATGATCGTCTTCATCCAGACCCCGTTGGTGTTCACCGAATAATCCGACCTTAGGGTCACTGAGTCAGAATACAGGACATGCAGCCCATCGTTCTGGTCCAGCCTTAAGACGTTACGGACGCCGACATTCCCTTCGCGGTCAATGATGCTCGTGGCCCAGCTCCCAGTGGAGTTGGTTGCGTACTTCAAAGCGCCCAGGGTCGAGTCATAGTAGCTGATGTGGACATGGCCCTTGGAATCGATGACCATCGAGTTCCAGAATGCCAGCGTATCCATCGACTCGTCCACTATAGTGGTGTTCCAGGTGACAGAGCCGGTTTTGGTGGCGAATATCAAGTGGTTGTCCGAGATGTATGCCACATGCGGGACATTCTGTCTGTCAAGTGCGATGGAGGTTCCTGCGGAAGCCACCGAGCCCGAGGTGTCGATGTATGAGACCGCGAACCCGCCGACCGTGTTGTTGGCGTACTTCAGCTTGTGCTCGGTGACATCGACATACGCGATGTGCACCTTGTCGTTCGAATCGACCGCTATGGAATTCCAGACGCCGACATTGTTCGTGCCGTCGACGGTCGAGTTGACCCAGGAGCCGAGTGCGTTGCTTGCATACTTGAGGGATTGAGCATCTGAATTGTAGTAGGCGATGTGAAGCGCGTTGTGATTGTCCACCACCATGGATGCCCCGAGTCCAGCATGCAAGGTGCTATCCACTTGCTCGATCTGCCATCTGGTGCTGCCGAAAGCGTGCATGAGCTTGCCGCTGGTCTGGTCGTAGTAGGCGATGTGCACCACACCATTCGCGTCCACAGCGATATCATTCCAAATACCAGAGGGCTCGCTGCTGTCGATGCTCTGCAATCCCCATCGGGCCCCTGCGTTCGTAGCCACTTTGAGGCGATTGTGGGTGCTATCGGCATAGGCGACGTGCGCCTTGTCGTTCGGGTCAACGGCGATCGAGTTCAGGAAGCCGACATCATAGAGTTGCGAATCAACCGTATCCAGTAACCAAGAACCGGTCGAATTGCTCGCGTATTTCAGATCCTTGTTGGCGGAGTCGAAGTATGAGATGTGCAGCTTGTCCTTTGAATCGATGGCGAGCGACACCTGCCACTGGATCGATGTCAGATCATCGACCGTTGTGAAAGACCAGATGTTGCCGTCGAAGGTTGCGACGGTCAAAGCTCCGGATACTGCTCCCCAATACGCGACGTAAGGCTGTCCTTGGGAATCCACTGCAATATCGATGTACTGCTCAGCATCGCCTGCCACTACGGTCTCGTTGGTCCAGCTGCCGCCCTCATTGGTGGCGTATTTTATCTTGGAGCCCTCAAGATCAAAGTAGCAGAGATGCACCTTGTTGGACTTGTCTACGGCCAGGGACATGAAGGTGTAGCCGATGTTGGTGGTCCTGTCGACCGAAACATTCGACCATGCACCGCCAGCGTTGGTGGCATACTTCACTGCCCGATCGGTATAGTCATAATAGACAATGTGGACCTTCGCGTTCGAATCCACGCCGATGCTGGTGTACTCGCCCACATTGCCAACGCTGTCAATTGTGTAGTTGGCCCATGACCCGCCCGCATCGGTGGCATACTTGAGATTCTCATTCGTGGAATCATAGTAGCTGATGTGGGAGTGCCCCTTCGCATCGACGGCGATGGAACTGTAGAAGCCTGTCGCTCCAGAGCTATCCACGGTCGTCGCCTTCCAGGATCCGCTCGAATCTGAGATGTACTTGAGGTCCAGGTTAGAGGAATCCTGATAGCTGATGTGGGTGCTTCCCATTGAGTCAACTGCGATCGAATCGTAATTGGCCACGATTGTGGTGCTATCTAGTGTGCCCGTAAACCACCCTTTCGCCGTGACGGCGATAGGGAGGGGAGCGCCTTGGACAGGACTGCTAATCAGTGCAACCATGAAAATGGCTGGAAGCAGTACAGCCCAAGCTAAAGCTAATGCTTTGAGTTTCTTTCCCATCTCTTCTGCCTCCCAGTATTCACTACTGAGTCAAACAAGTATTATCCAGAGTCGTATTTAAACAATACACTGGCACTGAATCGTGATGATCTTTTGAGAAATCAATGAGAAAGCCTTCTGGATTGCACCTTCTCTCGGTTTGAGTCAAGATTCGTATCTACATACTAAATTAATATTAATATCGATTGTGTTAAAAATATTATTGCTTGAAATTATACAGCGATTCTGTGAAAGCCCATTTGCGGAATCCAATGAGCCGTGTTTCAATGTTGACAGGCGCTTATCTTGTGCCGTTAGAACGCCTCATGGATCGATATTAAGAGACAGCGCGAATGAAGAGTCCTATAGGTCGAGGCATATACTGGTGGAACGATTTCACCGACATTACTAGCTGGTTCCGGTTACTTCTTCGCTCCAATAGGGCAGCGATGAACAGGAACCACAGTGAAAGGAGCGACTATGTTGTGAAATGCGGTCTGTCTTGGATCATTGTTCTTTTTGTAGGGGGGGACGTCCCCCCTCACGAAAAATGCTTAATAATGTGCATTATTTCTAACTACAATAATAATTTAGTATGTATGGGTATAAACTATACAATTATAATGTAACCAATGATTGTACAAATCTGTGCAAATCCTGCGCACCTCAATTGCTGTCCTTATCCTTGATTTCATACAAATCGCAAAGCTCATTCAGGAATTGATCATAGGTTCGTCGGAACTTGAGCTTGTATAACCTATCCCTTGTTTCGGATGTTACCTGTATCGTCGTCTTGTCCTTCTCCATAAGTGCACCCTCGCCTGCGAGACCTATCAATAGTAATATATGTTACCATATAACTATATTCTCATATATAGACAATATATACAATAACAATCATAATTTTATTATTTCTTATATTGCCATGCACTCTATTGAACCTATCATTATATTGTATGGAATTGGATATTTTCGTCAATGACGGTCTCCCGAATATCAACTTGGAGTAGGGAGAAAAGGGCGGCAAAGGCCGGAGAAACCATTGACTTAGGGGGTTGTCTCCGATGCTTAAAGATTAACGCCGTTTCAAGGTGCCGGCGATCTGCCCAAAGCGTCAAGATGAGCGAGGTAGGCTCGCCTCCTATCCTCATACGCGACCTTGTATTCTCCGAACGGCACATATTCCGAAACGTGCCATTTGTTCGCCACGAATTCGAGCTTGATCTTGTCCGCGAGGCCCTTGAGCAAACCGAACTCCATTCTCTCGGGTTCATTCTGCATTTTTACGGTCGCCCATACGATGAGGTCTGGATCGTGGGTGCCGATGGCGAAGCTCGCCCCACTTTCCGCCAATCTTCTCACCAAGGATTTGAAGCGCCCTTGAATGTCCATGAAGTCGTTGGTATCCCCGGCGTACCCACCTTTCACCAGCCGCACTCTTACCTTGTTATTGAGCATGGAGCCCATATCTGAAGGGGTGCGGTCGAGATAGGCCTGCAACGCGACCGTTACAGGAAAGCCTGTGCTGGCGCAGGCCTTCACCGCGTCCAGAGTGAATCCGACCATCGATCTACCTTCCATATCGATTTCGAACCCGACCTTGTATTTCGTCGCCGCATCGGCCAGCTCGAGGATGCTCTGCAGGCATTCGTACTTGTCCCAGGAATAGCCAAGTGAGCTGGGCTTGATCGTTACGCTGGCAAAGAGCTTCTCGGAGCTGACCGATCGGATCAGATCGAGATAGGCGGCCTTGGACCGGAGCATCTCGTCCTCATCATTCACATACTCCCCCAGAATGTCCAGTGCGCATTTTATGCCATGGGCATTGCGAGCCTTGGTCCACAGCAAAGCGCCATGCCAATCTGGCAAAGCCCACCGGTTCGCGTATTCAGCCACGCCCAATATAGTTCAGTCAGGGGTAGAAAAGCATTGTCAGACGCTCAGGCGGTGGCTAGGTCCTTTGCTGCACCCGCCACCGGGAGCCCGCTGAGGTGTCTGTGCTTGGGGTCCTTCACATGGGAAGCGATCCTGGCCTGCACCTCGTTGAACGTCTCGATGGAGATCAGAGGGGCATGATCGTTCGGAATGAGAAAGCCCTCCCAGCGCAGGAAACCCGCATAAACAGGATTGTGGAGGATGCGGCCGATCGACCAGACCGTCCAGAGCTTGCCGCGCCTGGTCTCCACCTCTTGCTGGTTCAGCCGCCTGGCGATCTCTGCCATGCTGGTCCCGGACAGATAGGAGCGGAACATGCTCTGCACGATGGGGGCCTCCGAGTCCATCAGGGTCAGTTTGCCCTTCTTGAAATGGTAGCCGAACGGCGGGTAGAAGCCTAGGATGCCGCCAAAGCTCTCGGCCTTCTGCGCCATGCCCATATATGTGCGCTCGCCGATCTGTTCGCTCTCTAGCTGGGCGATCCTCTGGATGATGTCGACCACGAACCTTCCCACCGCGGTGGAGGTGTCCAACGACTCGTTCATGGAGGTGAACTTCTTGCCCCATCGCTCAAGGTTCTCCATCATGATCATGAAGTTCTTCGAGTTGCGATGAATGCGGTCCATCTTCATGACCAGGATCAGGTCCCAGCTGTCCTTCTCCGCCATCATGCGCTGGTACTGCGGGCGCTTGGTGCTCCTTCCCGAATGACCGTCCTCTTGATATAGGCCAGAGATATCCCAGCCCTGTGCTTCGCAATAGGCCATGAGCCTTTCCTGCTGGGCGTCCAGGGAGAAGCCTTCCTTCGCCTGGTCCTCGGTCGATACCCGGGTGTAGATGGCCGCCCTAACCATGCGAATCACCTGCCTCCGGTTGTATATGCACATGGAGAAGCGAAGGCTGCCCCTTGACTCTCATCGATAATAATGATTGAGCGGAATTGAACTCCTGGATGCTTATGATCGGGGGGTGTTTTCCTTTCCTCAGAATGCCGTCCCAGCGCACGTATCCGCAGTAAAGAGGGTTGGTCAGGATCTTCTGCACGCTGCCCTTGGCCCAGAGCCCGCCTTTCTTGGAGGGGGTCCTAGAGCGGTTGAGGTGATCGGCGGTCTCCTGCAGCGTCAAGCCAGATAGACAGAGACTGAAAATCTCGCGGACAGCCTCGATTTCATCCGCCACGACCACCAGTTTTCCTTCCCCATAGCGGTATCCGAAGGGCTGGCCAAAACCCAGGAGACCAGCGCCTTTCTTGGCCTTCTGGGTCATTCCCACCTTGACCCTTTCCCCGGTCTGCTCGCTCTCTAGCTGGGCGATCCTCTGGATGGTGTCCATGACGAACCTGCCAATGGCAGTGGTGGAATCAAAGGCCTCCTGCATGGAATTGAACTCCTTCTTCCAATCCTCCAGATTGTCCATCATGACCGCGAAGTTGCGCGAATTGCGATGAATGCGGTCCATCTTCAGGACGACGAGGACGTCCCACTGGTCTCGTTCCTCCATCATCCTTTGGTAAGCTGGCCTCTTCGTGTCACGGCCGCTGCATCCCTCATCCACGTACTCGGACGCCACCAGCCAACCTCTGGCTTTGCAGTAGGCATTCAAGCGCTTGAGCTGGGCAGGTATGCTGTAACCTTCCTTGGCTTGGTCCTCGGTCGAGACCCTGGCATAAACAGCAGCCTTCAAGCGCAGACCCCCATCTGGCCGGCAGTCCAGGTTAATTTTATCCATCCTGACTGACAGTTGTCAGACATATTCCTGATGTCTATATAAATACCTGTCGTACAGATATGTTCAATCTATGTATCGAGCGAATTTTATAATCCGATATCGCTACTAGCTAAAATTTGATAGCTCAATTCCAACCTATAATTTTAAGCATGGCCATCTCATGCTCGTGCACTCGATTGAACGAGTAAGTTGAGTTGATCCGAATGGCCGATGTGAAGAAGCTCGCAGATTTGAAGGACCGCGAAGAGGTCACCGTCGAAGTGGAAGTCATCAAAGTAGCAGATACAAGGGAGTTCGAAAAGCGCACTGGAGGCCGAGGAAAGGTCAGGAACCTGACCGTCAAGGATGAGACTGGCTCCTGCCGCTTGGCACTTTGGGACGCAGATGTCGATTTGGTGGAAAGCCTTGACCTCCAGGTTGGAACCAGACTACGCTGCACGGATTGCTTTGCCAAACAGACAGACTTCGGAAAGGATATCACCAAGGGCAAGAAAGGGAAGATCGAGAAGCTATAGATTAGCAAAATATTGCTAGTATTGATAGCACATATATATTTAAAGATAGTCATTAATCGCCCTGAATTGACATCTTGCGCAATGACCGACGGCTTGCTGTTCTTCGTTCGACTAAGAAGCGATGAGACTGGATGAGAAGGGATAGCCCTTCTTTCCGGTGGAGAGGCTCGAACAAAACCAATCGCGAATTGATCGGTCATGCAAGAAAATTGGAAAAGGGGGGAGATCGTCCCCCGATTCTGTTCGTTTACTTCTTCCTACGGATCATCAGAACCGCTGCCACGACGCACACTAGCACCGCCACCACCACTATTATCCCGATGTACGGTGACTTGGTGAATAGGTCGGTGATCGCGGTGGAACCAGAGGAAGTGTCTCCGATGCCCGCCTGATAGCCCGAGATCTTCTGGATCTCGCTGTTGGCGGTCGCGGGTTCGACTTCCTGCATCTCGATGTCCATGGAGGGGGACAGGCCCGGCAAGCCGCCTATCTCAGGGGGCAAGGGCAGGTCATAGCCATTGGTGTTCGCGCCCATCGAGGTAAGGAACTTCACATCGTCGGAGTAATAGAACCTCTCCGGTCCGTTGCTCACCTGGATCGCGTAGACCGTGACCGCACCGTGCACCGGCGTCTGGATAAGCTCGCTGCTTACGCAGTGCATCGTCGCTTCGATTGGGGTCGTGTAAGGCTCCAGGACCCCGTTGGTGATCTTCGGCGACTCACTGTTGGACAGCCGGCCGAGGTCCACCGGGAAGCCCGTGATGTTCGCCGCCTTCAGCATCTCGTTGTCGAACATCTGCTGTTCCTGCTCTGCAGGTAATCCCTTCATGTCCAGATTGCCGGACAGGGAACCAGACACCGTGGCATCGGAATGGATCTGCCAGCTGTCGTCCACATTAAGGGGGAATTCGATGATGTTCAGGTAAGGATCGAACTCCATCTTCAGCTTGATGTCCAGATCGAAGTTCAGCTCGAAGCTGATGTCCTGATAGCTGATGGTCTTGTGCGTGAAGGTGTAGTTCTGGCTAAGTATGTTCCTTGCCTGCAGGTTCACCAAGGCCGAGGTCTTGAATTCGACCTCGAAGGTCTTCACCGCCATGGTGTCCTTCTCGAAGGTGGTCAGTGTTTGGAGCACCGCCGCGAAATCCTCCTTGAGGTCCACCGAGACGGTCATATGTTCTGTGGGGACCGAATCCAGGATAGGGTAGGTGCCGGCCTTGGGCATTTCACCGGTAGCGGCGATGTTGGCGTCGGCCGCCAGCTTTATTGCCAGCTTGCCTGACAGGACATATTCGGTGGAGTTCGCCTCCGTCACCTCGAAGACTATCCAGGCGCTTGCCATGGCCTGTATGTTGAACTTATCGACGGTTCCAGTGAGCTGTCCCAATTGCGCGCTGAGGTTGTTCAACTGGTCCGCGAACTCCTGATCAAGGTCCACCGACTTGCCCATGGCCCAGCTGTCTCCTTTGCTCCATACCGGCGCCTGAGCGCCCGCGGCTTGGGCTGGTAGGCTGAACAAAGAGAACAACAGGAGGGCGAAGGCCGAAAGGCAGACCAATTGCCTGACATGTGTCCTCAAATCATCCCTTCCTTTGACTGAACCATTTCGCACCAGCGTATTAGAACATTTCTACGCCAGTATCTCAGGAGGATCTGAAGAAATGAAAAATGAAGGGATCGGGGAAGAGGTTTGTGCGAGGATCGCAGTCGAATTAGCCCATCATTCCAGGGGGCATGCCACCCATTCCCGGAGGCATTCCTCCGCCCGGTCCGCCTGGCGGCGCCGGGGGTGCCTTCCTGGAGGCGATGACGTCGTCGATCCTGAGGATCATGTTCGCCACTTCGGAGGCGGACTTGACGGCCTGGGTCTTGACCCTCAGCGGCTCGATGACATTCTCCTTGACCATGTCGATCGGGTTGCCCGTGTTCAGGTCCAATCCCATGTTCTTGTTGGCCTTCTTGCCCTCATGGGCGCTCTTCAGCTTGATGACGACATCCATGGCGTCGAGTCCAGCGTTCTCCGCCAAGGCCCAGGGGACGACCTCCATGGCTTGGGCGAACGCCTCGATGGCCAGCTGTTCCCTGCCTCCCACCGAGGAAGCGTATCCTGCGAGCCTGAGGGAGAGCTCGATCTCCGGCGCTCCGCCGCCCGGAACGGCCTTGCCATCCTCGAGCGTGATGCCGACCACCCTGAGGGCGTCGTGCATGGCCCGTTCGACCTCTTCCACGACATGCTCCGTGCCGCCGCGGATGATCAGCGAGATGGCCTTCGGGTTCTTGCAGCCAGTGATGAAGGTCATGTTGTCCTCACCGATCTTCTTCTCCTCCACGATGGCCGCGCATCCCAGGTCATCGGCCTCTATCTCCATGATGTTACCGACCACCTTTCCGCCG
>Ga0315279_10004726_pt1 | contig 18143 bp, 19 predicted proteins | sample YL17G06_20_MG_FD_203694 | JGI IMG/M metagenome (GOLD analysis project Ga0315279, IMG submission 203694) | Sediment microbial communities from Yellowstone Lake, YNP, Wyoming, USA - YL17G06_20 | ecosystem: Environmental > Aquatic > Freshwater > Lake > Sediment | place: USA: Wyoming | collected... | reverse complement strand
GCGCGCAGCAGCGGCATCCGGCGGATGACGAACCCGAAGCTGACGACGAGGATGGCGAGCATGAACAGCGTGAACAGCAACGCCAGTTTCTTGTCCTCGCCGAACGCGTGTACCGACGAGACGACACCCGAGCGCGTCATGAAGGTGCCGAAGATCGTCAGGAAGAACGTCGTGATGACCAGCGTGACGTTCCAGCCGCGCAGCATGCCACGGCGCTCCTGGACCATCACCGAGTGGATGAAGGCCGTCGCGGTCAGCCACGGCAGCAGGCCCGCGTTTTCGACCGGGTCCCAGCCCCAGTAGCCGCCCCACCCGAGCACCTCGTACGCCCAGATCATGCCCAGCGTCAGGCCGAACGACAGGAACAGCCAGCTGACCATGGTCCAGCGGCGCACCGCGCGCAGCCACGCGTCGTCGAGGTTCCCGGTGATGAGCGCCGCCATGCCGAACGCGTACGGAATCGTCATGCCGACGAAGCCGACATACAACGCCGGCGGATGGATCACCATGTAGGCGTTCTGCAGCAGCGGGTTGAGCCCGCGGCCGTCGGCGGGCGCGCCGACCAGATAGGTCTCGAACGGGTTCTTGTGGACGACCATCAGGAACAGGAAGAACATCTCGACGATCGAGACGATGGCCACCACGTAGGGAATCAGTTCCCGGTGCCGGTCACGGTTCACGTAGATGGCGATCGACGCGAACACCGACAGCAGGAACACCCAGAACATGATCGAGCCGTCCAGCCCGCCCCAGTACGAGGTCAGCTTGTAGATGAACGGCTGCACCGAGTCCGAGTAGTGCTGCACGTACTTGATCGCGTAGTTGTCGGTGACGAACGCGTGGATCATCACCACCGACGCCAGCGCCAGGAGCGCAGCGACCAGGTAGGATGCGCCGATGCCGCTCTCGATCAGGCGGCGCGAACCCCGGCGCGCGCCGGCAACCGACGCGGCGGCCGCATAACTGCCGACGACGAAGCTGACCAGGAGAAGGAAGGTGCCTAGAGAAGCCATCGATGTTCTTCAGCCCGAACTCCAGGGACCGCGGCGCAGACCGCTCCCCCGTGAGGGCAATGTCGATTCAAGCTGAACACGGTGATCGGGTCGAGGCGTCACACTCCACCCGATTGATGGGTCGCTCGTGTTCCGGATGCAAACTCCGGGCAGCCCGACGTGGCGGCCGCTCTTCGCACCTGCGGCCTGAGGACGCCTGTTCGGGCTTCGGATCGTTGATGTCGGCTTACGTTCCGGTGATGTCGTCCTAGGTTCCGGGCGACGCGCTGGCGCCCTTGTTGGGTTCGTACTTCGACGGGCACTTGGCCATGACGCCATTGGGATCCACGTGGAACCCGTCGGGCCCGAGCCGTCCCTTCAGCACGACTTCCGCGTCGTCTTTGAACGTGTCCGGCACGATGCCCGAGTAGCGCGCGCGCACCGTGCGTCCCTTGTTCTGGATCTCGAACAGGTAATCGAGCGAATTGCGTTTGCGCAGAATCGAATCGCGCACGACGAAGCCGTGCAGCCGGAGCACCTTGCCCTCCCACTGGCCGGGATTCGCCATTACTTCGTCGACGCGCTTGTAGTACTCGGTCCCTTCGCTCAGCGTGGACCACAGCAGCCCGCCGAGGGCCACCCCGAGCACCAGCACGGTGAGGCCGATCTTCACGCTCTTGTGTGCCATAAACAGGCTTCAGGCTCCGGGCTTCAGGCGGTGACGGACTCGGGCGAAAGCCCGAAACCGAGATCCCGAAGCCGCTTGTCGGTCGCTTCAGAATATCGTCCCCCGGCCGGGGCGGTCAAATACTCGAGCCCGCGGCATGACGACGTTGGCTGAGCCTACAGCGCCCCGATCTGTCGTAGCAACCGGTACGCCGTGGCGACCGGCAGTCCAACCACGTTTGAATAGGATCCGTCGATGCTTTCGACGAAGCGGGATGCGAGCCCCTGGACCGCGTACGCGCCAGCCTTGTCGTACGGCTCGCCCGACGCCACGTACCAGGCCACTTCGGCAGGCGCAAGCTGCAAGAATCGGACCCTGGTGCACGCCACGTCCCGTGCTTCGCGCCCGTCGAGACAGATCGCCACGCCCGTCAGGACCTCGTGCGTGCGTCCGGAGAGTATTCGCAGCATTTCGGCAGCATCGGCGGCGTCGGCCGGCTTTCCCAGGATGCGATCGTCAACGACGACGACCGTATCCGCGCCGAGCACAGGCGTGCCGGGATTCCGGCGGGCGACTTCACGGGCCTTCGCCAGGGCCAGGCGGGAAACGTACTCAGCCGGACGTTCGGACGGCAGGATCCGCTCGTCGATCTCGACCGGCATCACGTCGAAGGCAAACCCGGCCGCAGCGAGCAGGTCGGCCCTCCGGGGCGACGCCGACGCGAGGATGAGGCGCACGAGGTCAATGATACACTCTGCGTTCGCAAGCGTTGTGAGCCTCGAGCCTCTTTCCGATGCAACCTCTGCAGCACACGATCCCCGACGTTCTCGCCGAGCTCGTCCGAAAGGCGCCGCTCTCGCCCGAGAAGGTGACCTTCGCGTGGCGCGCCGCGGTGGGGCCGGCGATCTCGCGCGTGTCGGCCGTCAGGCTGTCGGCCGAGGGCGTTGTCGAGGTGGCGTGCGCCCACGACCAATGGCGCCGGGAGATCCGACGCTCGATGCCGGTGATCAAGGAGCGGCTCGTCGCCCTGCTCGGCGCGGACGTGGTGAAGCAGATCAAGGTGCCGGGGGCCGGACCGAAACGAAGACCGGGCAGGTAGCGCGGGCCTTTGCGGCCCGCGAGAAGGGTACGTAGCGTGGCCGTTGAGGCCCGCGATCACAGCGGAGAGCGCAGATGGACATCGCGATGATCAAAACCGTCGGCGTGGTGGGTGCCGGGACGATGGGCAACGGCATTGCGCAGGTGTTCGCGCAGGCAGGGTTCGCCGTGCGCGTGCACGACGTGGCAAACGGCGCGCTCGAACGCGCGCTCCATGCGATCGACCGCAGCCTGGCGAAGTTCGTCGAGAAAGGCAAGCTGCAGGCGGCCGACCGCGACTCGGCCCTCGCCCGGCTGACGATGAGCACCGATCTCGACAGCTTGCGCGATGCGGACTACGTCGTCGAGGCGATCGCCGAGGACGTCGAGGTGAAGCGGGCGATCTTCCGGCTCCTGGATCGGCTGCTTCGGCCCGAGGTGATCATCGCCTCCAACACTTCGTCCATCTCGATCACGTTGCTGGGCGCGTGCACCTCGCGGCCGGATCGCGTGCTCGGCATGCATTTCATGAACCCCGTGCCGCTGATGACGCTGGTAGAACTCATCCGCGGTCAGGCGACGTCGGCCGAATCGATGGCGGTGGCCGCCGAACTCTGTCGCAAGCTGGGCAAGACTCCCGTGGAGGCGTCCGACTATCCGGGGTTCATCGCGAACCGGATCCTGATGCCGATGATCAACGAAGCGGTCTACGCGCTGATGGAAGGCGTCGGGTCTGCGGAAGCCATCGACACCGTGATGAAGCTCGGGATGAACCACCCGATGGGACCGCTGACGCTGGCCGATTTCATCGGCCTCGACGTGTGCCTGGCGATCCTCGAGGTGCTGCACGACGGGCTGGGCGATCCGAAGTACCGGCCGTGCCCGTTGCTGCGCCGCCTCGTGGCGGCAGGGCAACTCGGGCGGAAGACCGGCAAGGGCTTCTACGCGTATTAAGTACCGGAAGCGGCACCTCGCCGCAGGCGCCACCCGACGAGCGCAGCCGGCGCCCAGACGATCGCGACCGCGCCGAGGCTGTGGGAAGTCTGAGATGGTAGAACGCCGATGGCCTGTCAGCCGTTGACTGGCCATCTGCGTTCTACCAACTGCCAACGACTAACTGCTAACTGCCAACTACCGACTGCCGATCGCCTTCACGCCGACAATCCGCGGCAGCAGCCCGCTTCCGTATTCGACCGTCACCTCGTAGCGCGGCGGGCGCGATAGCGGAGACGAGGGCATCTCGCGGTTGCCACGCTCCCCCACCGCCGCCATCACGATCCGCTGCATCGCCTGCGGCACATACACCTGGTCGGGAAGCACGTCGAGGACGAGCCCTTCAAGCCTTGCCGGCTGATGCGTGCCCGACCGGATCGCCCATTCCCTGCCTCCCTCCCTCCCAAGGCCTCCACGACCGTCCCCATCGACGATTCTCAGCCGCACGACCCCCGCTGTGACCAGATACCGGTGCCTGTCGGGGTGCGCCGCCCGCAGCGCCTGCGGATCGTTGCCCACGTCGATCGGTCTCAGCCGGGGCCGGTGCGCGCCCACCTTCTTTTGCGCGGCCTGCCCGGCGTTTGCCCGGTCCGCAGGCTGCGGCTCTTCCACGCGTGTACCCTGCTGGCCTTCATCGGGGAACCCGGCCGGGGCGTACTCGAACGCCAGATAGGTCGTTCGCGGAGCGAGCCCGGGGCCGGAATAGTGCTCGAACGCGCCCGGCGCGTCCGGCTCCATCGAGCAGTCGAACCCGATCGATTGGAGCTTCGCGCGATCGAACCACGGCATGAGCACATCGCGATCCCACTGCAGCGTCAGCGTCATCCCCGTCGTGTCCGTGCCCAAGGTCGTCAGGCGCATCTCACGTTCGGTGAGCGTGACAACCGCGTCCGGTGCCCCGCGGCCGTTTCGCGCGACGACGGCAAGCGCGGCAGCGTTTGCGACGAGCACGACGGCGGCGACCCAGAGGAAGCGTTTCAGCATGATCTGTGGGCTCTGGCAAGGCCAAAGCCTCGCCCTATCGATGTCTGATTGCGCCAGTGCGCATGCGCTGCAGCACCGCGAGCAGCCCGATGGCCACGCCCGCAATCAACAGGAAAAAGAGGTAGCGCGGCATCCAGTCCCAGCACCAGTCGTACAGCTTCAGGCAGAGGAACAGCACGAGGAACAGCGCGCCGACGTTCATCGTCTCCGCCCACTGGCGGCGAATCGCGACGTAGATCACACCCGCGCCAACGACGAAGCCGAGCACGTCGTACAAGCGGCGCGCGGCGATCCCCGAGAGCGGCAAGTAGCTCATCTCCCCCCATTCGGAAAGGAAGAAGAACGGCATCAGCACGGCGATCCAGCCGACGAACCTGTAGATGAAGGCGAAGTCCTCCTCGTCGCGACGCGAGTGGAACGCGGAAGCGACCAGGGCCAGTGCGCCCGCGACGATGAAGTTCTCGGGCCGCATGACGAGCGCAGGCCAGTACACGCCGGTCAGCGATGTGAGGATGGCGGCCACCCAGATGCCGGCGCAGCTGATGCCCAGCAGCAGGAGCGTCGGAAGCCGGTACGTGTACGCGAACACGAACGCGAAGATCGCCCACGCCAGGAACCCGCCCGGCGACGGCGGCAGGTTGAAGATGCTGGCGACAATGTTGAGATCGAGCACGAAGCTCGCGAAGGCTACCAGCGCGAGCAGCCACGCGAAGTACAGCGTCTTCTCGCGCCGCGCCGCCACTTCCACCGAGATGCCGATGAGGATGGGCGCCGTGGTGAGCAGCACGACCTGCACCGGCACCGAGAGCAGTCCCCAGAAGCGGTAGAAGAAGAGGAAGACCGCGGCGCTCAGCGCCACCGCGCCGAACAGAGACGCGATCCGCATGCCGAGCGACATCTGCTTCTCGGCCTGCGTGCGGTCCACGTCGAAGCGCTGCGCGAGTTGCGCGAGCAGATCGTCGTGGTGGGTGCGCAGGACCCGAGATTGATCCGGCGCCAGCAGCACGATGCCCTCCGCCTCGAGCTGCGCCAGCTCTGCACGAAAGGCGTGCACCTGGTCGACTCGCTGCTGCGCCTGCTCGCGCGTCATCGCCGCGTCGGCGGTGGACTTGGTGGTCATCGGCTGTGCTACCGGCCCGTATCGTATGTCATCTCATGCGGGAATTGAAGATACTGCACTGCGCAGCCCGTCTGGAGGGTTGCAGTTCCCGCCGAGCCGAGGGCGCGGGCCGGAAGGGGCGAAAGTCTGCCGCCAGGCTAAGTAATTGAAACGAAAGAGGAAACAGGCTATCGCCGGCGCGATCTTCGCTTGACTTTCGCACGGCACGCCACTAGAATGCGGAACCGTTGCACGCCGCACTTCGCACGTGGCACCTAGCACCCGGCGCGTAGCACTCGGCACATAGCACCCAGCACTCCGACAGGAGCCATCCATGCCGTCCGACGAACGGAACGAACGCTCGAAAGCCCTGGACGTCGCGGTCAGCCAGATCGAAAAGCAATTCGGCAAGGGGTCGATCATGCGCCTCGGTCAGAAGGGCGCCATCGCGCCGGTTGACTTCATCCCGACGGGCGCCATCAGCCTCGACTTCGCCCTGGGCATCGGCGGCATGCCGCGCGGCCGCGTCGTCGAGATCTTCGGGCCGGAGGCGTCGGGCAAGACGACGCTGGCGCTGCACGTGATCGCGCAGGCGCAGAAGCTGGGCGGGATGGCGGCGTTCGTCGACGCCGAGCACGCGCTCGACGCGACGTACGCAAGCAGGCTCGGGATCGATCTCGACAACCTGCTCGTTTCGCAGCCGGACAACGGCGAGCAGGCGCTCGAGATCGTCGAGGTGCTGGTGCGCTCGGGGGGCGTGGACGTCGTCGTCGTCGACTCGGTCGCCGCGCTGGTGCCGAAGGCGGAGATCGAGGGCGAAATGGGCGAGGCGCAAATGGGCCTGCAGGCGCGGCTGATGTCGCAGGCGCTGCGCAAGCTCACCGGCGTCGTCTCGAAGTCGCGCACGTGCCTGGTGTTCATCAACCAGCTGCGCGAGAAGATCGGCGTCATGTTCGGCAACCCGGAAACGACGACGGGCGGCCGGGCCCTGAAGTTCTACGCGTCGGTGCGCGTGGACATCCGCCGCATCGCGAGCATCAAGGACGGCGAACAGGTGATCGGCGGGCGCACCCGCGTGAAGGTGGTGAAGAACAAGGTGGCGCCGCCGTTCCGCGAGGCCGAATTCGACATCATCTACGGCGAGGGCATCTCGAAGGAAGGCGACCTGCTGGACCTGGCGGTGGAACGGAAGATCGTCGAGAAGAGCGGCACGTGGTTCGCCTACAACGGCGAGCGGCTCGGCCAGGGCCGCGAGAACGCCAAGCAGTTCATGCGTGACAACGCGGAGGTGACGCGGGCCATCGAGGAGCGCGTGCGCAAGGAACTTGGCCTGTCGCGGGAAACGGAAACGGTCTGAGGGAAGACATCGGCTTGGGGTTTACGGCTTGAACCTTGAGCCGAGGCATCTTTTCACGAGCTCTTGGCGTTCACTACCCGATTGACGTCGCCGGAGGCGCCCTGATCGGCCTGGCGTGCGGCTACTTCGTGGTCGACAGGACGAAGTGGTGGCGACGCGTCGTGCGACCGACATTGCTTGCATTCGGACACTACATCGGCAGGCGCAGATCGACCTTCACCGTGGTTTCCTTGTCCACCTGGACGGTCCGCTTTGCGCTCTTGAATCCTGGCGCCGACGCCGACACCACGAAGCTTCCGAGCGGCACGCGCTCGAACGTGAAACGGCCCGCGCCGTTCGTGGTGACGCTCCGCCTGACGGCCGGTCCCGAGAGCCTGACGCTGGCGTCCGAGAGAATCGCACCGCGGTCATCGGTCACCTGGCCGGTAACGGTGGCGGGGCCCGACGGGCCCGTGTCGCCCCTGGCCCAGGGCAAACTGGCGCAACCCGACACAATGGTGATGAGGGCGACGCCCGCCAGGACGACCAGCAGCAGGCGATGAGATGCGCGGGCGATGGTGGTGGCTGGACGGAACAGTGCGTTCATTCGACCTCCTTTGCCAGGCCGCCGGCAACACCCGGCCTGGCGCGGTTCGGTGTATATATCACACTCCACTGCGGATACGACCTCGGCTGTCGTGCGCTTACCGGATCCGGCTTCGGCCGGACCTGTCGCTGCGCCGACCTTCGGACCTTCCCTTCGACTCGCGCTGGCGGCTGCCGCTCGCTCAGGGCCGGCGGACCTTCGGACTTTCGTGTGAACGCCACCCCGTTGCCGGGCGTATTCACGAGCAGGGCTCTTGGCCTTGGAGGCCCTGCACAAGCCGAATAGGCTTTGGGCTTTAGGCTTTGGGCTGTGGTGCTGCGGGAAAGGAGAACCTGGTGTCGACGAACGCCGCCTTTCGCATTCCGCTCGTTCTGGCGCTTGCCACCGCCCTGGCCGGCGCCTGCAGCGAGGCCTCGCGGCTACGGGCCCGCTGCATGGGAGGCGATGACGCGGTTTGCATCCAGCTGGGAGAGATGTACGCGACCGGCAACCGTGTGCCGCGCGACATGAGCCGGGCCGCCGAGATGTATCAGCAGGCCTGCAACCACGGCGCCGTGGAGGTGTGCAACACCCTTGGCGAGATCTACGAGAGGGGCCACGAGCTCGAGGGCGGCCTCGAGCGCGCCGAAGAGCTGTTCCGCTTTGCGTGCAACGGCAACAGCGCCGCCGGCTGCCTGAATCTCGGTCTCGCACTCGCGTCGCGGGACGACAAGAAGGGCGCGGCGCAGCTCTTCGAGCGCTCCTGCAGCGCCGGCTGGACGCCCGGCTGCCACCACCTGGCGCTGGCCTTCGATCGCGGGGAAGGCGTGCTCGTCGATTTGAACCGGGCGATCGGGCTCTACGAGGAGGCGTGCGCGACCAAGTTCGTCGATTCCTGCCTGGCGCTGGGCGCGCTCTTCGTCGCCGGCGACCGCGTCGAGCGTGATGTCGTGCGGGCGAGCCGCTACTACGGCACGGCGCTGAAGGTGTACGACGACGGCTGCGAGGCGGGCAGCGAGAACGACTGCAAGGAGCGCGACAAGCTGCGCACGCGCGTCGCGATCCTCACGGCAACCTCGCGCCGACCGTAGGCCCCGAGCTTCAGCTCGGGGCCCGCCCCTTGCACCCCGGTCCACGGCCCATGCTATATTGAGGGTTCTTCTGCGCGCCCGCCGACGTGGCCAGGTAGCTCAGTTGGTAGAGCACTCGGCTGAAAACCGGGGTGTCGCCGGTTCAATTCCGGCCCTGGCCACCAGCCTCCATTCAGGGTTCCCGGTCTCCTTGACATTGTCCGGCCCATGCAGCCTCGGATCGCCAGTTCCCCTGGGCGACCACGGAGAACGTTGACGCAGTTGGTGGCTCCAGCCCGTCACATCTGCGCCGTGAGAGTTTCATTCCAGAAACCGTGCAGATCGCCTGCATGGCCTCCGGCGCGGGCGCTGGAACTGCGTGCGGCCTACGAGCGGCAGGCGGCGTGACACCCACACGGCAAAGTCTCGCCGTAGCGCGGTAGTTCACCCGCCGCGCGGAGGCGGAAAGCCTCGCCCACCGGAATCCGCGAGCGCGTTTACGCAGATTCAACACCCCTGCAACGGGCTGGAAATGCCCCGGCGCTACCGTAGCGCAGCAGGCGCAAGTCTGCCCCTCACCCGACGGCTTCGCACGCCCGGCGCAGATCCGCTCGCAGGGTCACATGTCGCAATCCGCCCTCGTCATCGGCCTCATTGCCGTCGCGCTGCTCCTTAGTTGACCCGAATCTTGATGTTCCGGAACCAGATCCGGTTGCCGTGATCCTGCAGGCCGATCTTGCCGCGCTTCGCCTTGTCGTAGCCGGGATAGTCCTTCCACTTGCCCGCCTGCACGCGGCGCTGCCAGTCCGGCGTCCACATCTCGTAATCGACCACCTTCACGCCGTTCAACCAGTGCTCCACGTGCCCGCCCTTGACGACGATGCGCGTGTGGTTCCACTGCCCAACCGGCTTTGCGGCCTTCCGTGACGGCGGGTGCATCGCGTAGTTGGCGGCGGTGTGCTGCCAGTCCTGCAGCTTGTCCGGCCAGCCGTCGTCATCGATCAGTTGATACTCGGGGCCGGTCGCGTAGACCGTGTCGTAGCCCTGCTCGACGACATTGAAGAAGATGCCGCTGTTGGCGCGAGGCGCCAGCTTCCAGTCCACCACGAGCTCGAAGTTCTCGAACTCTTCGTCGGTGACGATGTCGTTGGCATGGTCGCCCCCCTGGCCCAGCGCAATCAGCTCGCCGTCTTTCACGTCCCAGCCGACGACGCGATCGCGACCGAACGTGTGCCAGCCGCCGGTCGTCCTGCCGTCGAACAGCAGCCGCCAGCCGGCGGCCTTTTCCTGGGCGGTCAGCGTGTTGGACGGCGGCGGAGTCTGCGCGGCGAGGGTGGTGGCGACGAGCAGAGTCCCGAGGCTCAATGCGATCCGTCCGAAGACCGGCGGCTTCGGCATGAGTGAGCTGAACATGGCAGTCTCCCGCACCCAGGCAGGACTGACGTCCTGCTCCGGACCAACGACTCCCGACCCGCCTTCGCTCGCCTGATCACGCGCGAGCTACGGCGAGGCCTCGCCATAGCTACGCCGTCGATCGAGTGCGCAGCGGCGGCGGGCCAACGACTACGTCGCATTCAGTTTCATCGCGACGGGATCCCATCGGATCGCTCGCCGTTCGTAGTAACTCTGGTTGCACGCCAGCGCGGGCGCCGCCGCGCGGAAGCCGAACACCGCATCCTCGACAACCGGATTACCGCCGCGGATCGCGGTGAAGAAGTTGTTGAAGTGATCGTAGTGCGCGCCCTTGTAGCCCCGCTCGACCTTGTAGACGGTGGCGGTCGCGGGCAGCATTTCCTTGCGCCCCTCGGGCTCCGGATTGTCCATGAACTCCTTCATGGTGGCCCGCAGCGGATCCCACGTCTTGTTCGCCCGCAGCGTCACATCGTCCCACCCGACGTCCATCGCACCCGCGCTCCCGACCAGGCGCAAATACGTGCTGCCCGACGTGCCGTCCACGAAATTCACGCGCAGCGACAGGTTGAACACCGGGTGCGCGGCGGTCTCCGGGTAGTCGAACATCCCGAGCATGATGTCGGGCGCGTCGCGGCCGTCCTTCCAGTACCGCAGGCCGCCCGAGGCCATGACAGAGGTCGGTCCCATCGAGCCGGTGATGAAGTGGAGACTCGAAAACAGGTGGACGAACAGGTCGCCGCTGACGCCCGTCCCATACTCACGGTAGTTGCGCCACCGGAAGAAGCGCGTGGCGTCGAAGGGCCGCTTCGGCGCGCTGCCGAGGAAGCGATCCCAGTCCACCGTCTGCTCGGACGCGTCCTTCGGGATCGCGTACTGCCAGGCGCCGACCGGCGAGTTGCGCGCCCAGAAGCCCTCGGCGTAGTTGAGCGTGCCGATCGCGCCCGCCTTCAGCAGATCCCTGGCTTTCTCGTTGCCAAGCGAGCTGAGGCCCTGGCTGCCCACCTGGAACACGACCTTCGATCGCTGCTGCGCGGCGACGACGGCTGCGCCTTCGCCGATGTCGTGCACCATCGGTTTCTCGCAGTAGACGGCCTTGCCCTTGTCCATCGCGTCCACCGCGATCGTCATGTGCCAGTGGTCGGGCGTGCCGATGATGACCGCGTCGATGTCGCGCCTGTCCAGCAGTTCGCGGTAGTCGCGCGTGGTCGCGATGGATTGGCCCCACCGCTCGCGGGCTGCCTGCAGCCGGCCTTCGTAGAGATCGCAGACGGCGACCAGCTGCACGCCGTCGACCGTGAGCGCGGTCTTCGCGTCCTCGACGCCCATGCCGCCCGCGCCGATGAGCGCGATCTGGATGCGGTCGTTGGGTGAGGTCTGCGGTCCGCGCGCGAGGGAAACTGTGGGCTCGCGCGAGAGCGCGGCGACGCGGCCGGTCGCGGCCAGGCCAGCGCTGCCGGCCAGCGCGCCCAGGAAGGAACGACGTGACGGCGTGAACGTGCGAGGCATGGCGGTCCTCCAAAGGTCTGAAGGTCCGAAGGTCGGCGCCCCGGGGAGGTTGCGCCGGGCCAAAGGTCTGCGCGAGTCTAGCACAGCCGTCTTTATCACTCGTAGGCACCGAGCCTTAGCTCGGGGCCCTGCGGGGCTGTCGCAACGTCACGCCGAGGGAGGCAACGCGCGGCGTCGCAGCCGGCCGCCCACGAACTGGCCGGTGAAGAAGGCGCCGATGAGCACGGGAAAGGTGATGAGATGCCAGCCAAGGCCCGAGAAGAGCCGCACGGCAACCACCAGGGGCACGGGCGCGTGGACCGCCACGATCCAGCGCGCGGAGTACTTCCCGGCGCCGGCGCGCCAGAACCCGAACGGCAGGTTCAGCGCGACGATGATCGCCGCGGCAATCAAGAGGCGGAGCATGTGCGGAGTATTGTCGCACAGCTGGTAGTTGGCAGTTGGCAGTTCGCGGTTGGCAGTTGGCAGTTCGTAGTTGGCGGGCAGCGCAATTGGCGCGCGGATCAGGCCGTCTGCGATCTACCATCTACCGTCTACTATCGGGCGGTCAGTCCGGCATGCGAACAACAGCAGACGTCGTGATCATCGGCGGCGGGTGCATGGGCGCGAGCGTGGCGTACCACCTCGCCCGCCGCGGTGTGACCGACGTCGTCCTCGTCGAGCGCGAACCGCTGCTCGCCACCGCTTCGACCGGCCGCAACGCGGGGGGCGTGCGTCACCAGTTCTCGCACGAAGCCAACGTGCGGCTCTCCATCGAGTCGATCCACCTCTTCGAGCACTTCGAGGAAGCGGTCGGTTCGCCCATCGACTTCCACCAGGACGGCTATCTGTTCCTACTCTCCACCGAGCAGAGCGTCGCCCAGTTCCGCGCGGCCGTCGCGATGCAGCGCCGCCTTGGCATCGAGGTGGAGTGGCTCGACGCGGGCCAGGCACGCGATCGGGTGCCCGGACTCGACACGCGCGGCGTGCTCGCGGCGACCTTCTGCGGGCGAGACGGGATTGCCGATCCCAACGGCGTGACGATGGGGTTCGCGCGCGGCGCGCAGGCTGCGGGCGTCGAAATCTGCCGCGATACCGAGGCCCTCGCGATTGATGTGCGCGGCGGTCGGATTGCGGGCGTGGAGACAACGCGCGGGACCATCGACGTGCCCATCGTCGTCGACGCCGCCGGCCCGTGGGCGGGCCGGGTTGGGGCGCTTGCCGGCATCGATGTGCCCATCAGCCCGCTGCGCCGGCACATCTTCATCGCGCAACCGCCGGGCGAGGGTGGCTGGGTGCGCTCGTCGGCGGACGGCCGGACCGAGCGCGTCGCGCCGGACACGCACGTGATGGTGATCGACTTCGAGACCACGTTCTACTTCCACCGCGAAGGCGCGAACCTCCTGTTCGGCATGGGCGATCCGCACGAGGCCTTCGGATTCGACACGACCGTGCGGTGGGATCTGCTCGCGGATGTGGTGGATGTGGCGGTGCGCCGGCTGCCGATCCTGGCCAAGACGGCGGTATCACATGCGTGGGCGGGACTCTACGAGATGACGCCGGATGCGATGCCGATCATCGGCCCGGTGGCCGCGATACCCGGCCTGTTCCTGATCGCCGGCTTCAGCGGACACGGGTTCCAGCACTCTCCTGCCGCGGGCCGCGTGCTCGCCGACCTCATCGCTGGCGCCGATCCCCGCTTCGATCTCTCGCCCTTCGCGTTCGAGCGCTTCGCGGGCACACCACGTCCCGGCGAAGGCCACGTCGTGTGATCGCCGCGCCCGGCATGCCAGCGGAATGGCGCCCGGTGTCAGGAGCGCCGGGCGCCATTCCCAGCCGGCCGATCGCCGACAAGCCCTCGACGATTGGCCGGCCGCGGACGCGATGAGCGCGATCAGGACCGTGCGGCGCCGCCGAGCGCCTTGCGCGCGGCGGTGCGCACCCACAGCTGCAGGTGCTCGCGCTCGGAGAATGCGGGCTCGATCGTGCCGCAAGCGATTGCTGCCACCGTCTGCCGCAACTGCCAGTCGCCTGTCGCGACCCCGAGTTCCAGGGCCGCCTGCCACACCGTGGGTCCTTGCGCGGTCGCCATGCGCAGTCCGGCCACCTCGACGAGGCGCACGAAATCCTCGGGCGGCAGGACGTCGAACGCCACGATCCGCCGCAGGGTGACCAGCGCACTCACGGCCCGGGCCGCATCCTGTTCGTTCAGGGCGACGTCGAGTACACGCTCGAAGGCGTGCGACGCGAATCTGGAGAGCGCAGCAATCGCCATGAGGACTACCCGTCTCCGGTTCCCCGGGCCCGGTTGCCGGGGCGTCAGCGCACGGATTCCACCTTCACGTACAGCCACATGCGATGACCGGTGAAGGTCCGGCCGAGATCGATGCCCGCGGTCGCAGCGTCCGGTGCCAGCCGGCCCGCGGGCTGCGGCAGGATGAGCGCGGCGGTTTCGCCGATGGCCGTGCGGAACTGCACGCGTCCTTCGCCGTGGATGTCGGCCCCTCCCCACGAGGTCCGGCGCACGGCGCTCAGGCTCACGTCAACGAAACCCTCTTCCGAGACCGCCGCCTGGAACGTGCCCCCGACATCCATCTTCACCGGGCCGCCGCCGGGCGGACCGCCGCGGGATGGCAGAAAATCGAGCGGTTGGAACTGGAACAAGATCGACTGTCCCGTAACCCCCTGGATCCGCTGGTATACGGATCGCGTCTGGCCCGCCGCGTCTTCGTCCACCGTCCACACATCGGCAGTCACGGCACGTTGGGTTTGCGGCACGATGGGTTGCGCCGAGATCCGGACGAGCAGGCTGGCGCACGGGGACGAAGCCTCCTGGTTCTCGACGTAATCGAGCACGTGCGAGTCGGTCGGCCCGAGCGTGAACGTCCGGGTGTCGTCCCTCTCCACCTGTAAGGCTCCTTGGTCACCACGTGAGCGGGACCAGTGAACCTGCAGCGTCGTGCGATCGACGGCGACGCTCAGGACCTTCACTTCGAGCTTCCACAGGAACATGTGGGCTGCGTCTGTCGACGGGTCGATGAAAGTCGCGCTGCACAGGTTGCGGGTCTCTTCGTCACCGCCGCCCAGGAAGTAAACGGCTGTCTCGCCGACCGTCACCGGGTGCGTGTTCTCGACGTGCGGACGGCCAGTGATTCCGCTTCGTTGGGTCGCCAGCGCTTCGATCTGCAGGTTCGCGCCAACGCGCGGCGCCGGCACGGCTTGCTTCTTCGCGGTGGCCGGCCGGGCCTCCGCAGGTGCAATGGCATCGTGCACGAGCGCCGCGCACAGCATGGCTGCGGCCGCCACCGCAGCCGCCATCACCAGCCGCAGCCGGAATTTCGCAGGACGACCGTTCCGGATTTCCATGATGACGATCCTCGGCTCACTGACGCACAGGATTGTCCTGCCACTCGGCGAACCGTATCTGCAGGTTCGGCGAGGGAAGTTCGTGCCCGATTGCGGAGGGAGCGTCGCGCCGCCCGGTCGCGTCCGGGCGCGACGAGTTCGTGCCGGCATCTGCCGGTCGGGTTGCCTCGCGGGACGCCTGACGGGCCTCGGGCGGGCTCACGGTTCCCCTTGACTGTCTGTCGAGCAGGGAGTGCACGCCGAAGCCCCCCAGCGCTGCCGCCAGGGCGAGCGACGCGGCCAGTGACATCTGAAGCAGGCGCGGGCCGGTTCGATGCCGCTCCTCGCCGCGAGCCAGGGTCTCACGCATCGACTCGCAGAACTCCTCGGTCGGGCGGCTGGTATCCTCGTGCACGGCCCTTCTGAGCCTGGCGAATTCCACCAGGACGCCCGCCGCGCCGGGCTCCTGGAGGCTGGCTGCCAGCAGGTCTGGCTCCACCGCTTCGCCGTCGAAGAACGCCGACAGGACTTCGAGATGATTCGGGGTCATGATCGTCCTAGCCGTCCTGGTTTCGCCGTTTGTTGTCGTCCGCCGCCAGTCGGGCACCGAGCAGCCCCCTCAGGCGGCAGCGGGCGCGGCACACGCGCGAGCGCACGTTCTCGGCCGTCGTGTCGCACGCCTGGGCGAGCTCGCCGTAGCTGAGGCCCGCCACCTCCCGGAGCAGGAACACCTCCCGGTCCGATTCGGAGAGCAGTTCCAACGCCTCGGACAGCCCGAAGGCCAGCAGTTGCGTGGGTTGCGTGCCCAATCCGTGCGCATCGGCCAGCGCGACGTGCGGCGGCGGATGCTTGCGCCGATGGTCAACGAGCAGGTTCCTGGCGATCCGGAATATCCAGCCTGCTTCGCGCCCGGCCTTGCAAGTCTTCAGGTGCCTGAAGACACGGAGAAACAGCTCCTGCGTGAGGTCCTGCGCGATGTCGTGGGACCCGGTGGCCCGACGGAAATACCGGTAGGCCGTGACGTGATACCGCTCGAAGAGGTCGGTTGCCGTGGTCTCCATCGGTCGTTGGTCCCCGTACCTACTAAAAACGATCCGGAAGCCAAAACGTGGCAGGGGCTGCCCAAATAAATATTTCGTGAAGGGGGCTGCCACATTTTGCCTTCCGGAACGTTTATATACGAATAAGAGCGGTTTTTTGTCCCACGCCGCTCTCTCACCTTTCACTGGCGGGAATTTCGACGGAGGTGCTCGCGTGAAGTGGCGCTATGCGATCGTCGTCCTCCTGCTTCTCCTGTTGGCAGGCGCTCGTGCAGCCATAGGAGTTCCCCAGGATCCCTCTCCTTCCCAGGAGTTCACGGGCCACATCGACATCGCAACCGGCCCGGACGGCCGGCTGCTGGTGTTGATCGACGTGGAAACGTCCAGCCAACCGAGTGACGGGCTGGTGGATCAGGTCTTCCGCTTCCAGGAAGCGCCCGCGCTCACCTACTCGGGCCCGGCCACGGTCACTTACGTCAAGAACCGCGTCACCGTCCAGGTTGCCCCGGAGAGCGGCTGGGTCTTCACGGTCGGCGGGTGGCCAATGCCGCCGGCGGATACGGCTTTCACGGAATACCACGTCAAGGGAATCGCCCGCTTGTGGGGGGACACGATCCACAAGTCGGCCGTGACCCTCTTCGCGACGCTTTCGTCCACGACCTGTTCGAGGCCGGCCTCGTTGTTCGGCGCACTCTCTGCAGAGTCAACCGAGCCCGGCTGTGGCAACTGTGCGACAGGCGGTCCCGGCGTGTCGGGGTGTTCGATGTCGTGTTCGGACGGATCCAAATGTTCGGCCGACTGCGACGACACGACGTTCGCGTGCTGCAACTGCGGCGGCACCTGCGGATGCTGCCCGAACAAAGAGGGCGGCTCGGCGCATCACTGAGGAGGCGCGATGGCGATCCGGTTCTCCTGCACATCCGAAGCGGCAACGAGCCCGCCGGTCGTCGAGATCCTGCTCGTCCAGCACGATCAGGAGCAGGTGGACCTGACGCTGGACGTGCTGGATACGCATCATTTCGCCGATCGGATCCACGTGGTGCGGGACGGGCCCGAAGCGCTCGAATTCCTCTTCTGTACCGGCGCCTACGCCGACCGCGCGCCCGGCAATCCCCGGCTCGTGTTGCTCGATCTCGATCTCGCCTACCGCGACAACCTCGAGGTCCTGCGGCAGATCAAGCGCAACGCGCGCACCTCGGACATCCCGGTGACGATCATCGCCCCCTCCACCGACGACCGGCTGGCCGCCATGCAGGTGCTTCGCACCTACGACATGCAGGTGCCTGTCGTCGTGATGGCCGGCGCGACGCTGCAGGAAGCGGCGCAGGCGTTCGAGCTCGCCTGGGATGGCGCCGACGGGCCCGGTCCCGGTGTCGATCGCGGTCGCAGCGGCGGGGCGCCGCGCGGCGGCAACGAAACCCGGCTCGCCCCCGGCGCCGGCCCGGCCGCCCTGCGCCCGGACCCGGAACTCGAGTCGCTTGGGCGGCTCGCCCGCGGCATCGCCCACGAGTTCAACAACCTCTTCTCGGTGATCGTCGCCTACACCGAGCTCCTGCTCAGGGACCTCGATCTCGACGATCCTCGCCGCGACGGCGCCGACGCGATCTTCAAGTCAATCGCCCGCGCCAGCAAGCTCACCTGCCAGTTGCTGGTGTTCAGCCCGGATACCACCAGGGGAGCGGTGCTCACCCCACCGGCGGCGCCGCAGGCGCGCACGACGACGCGAAACGGGAAGGGCGCGATCGGACCGGCCTGATCGCGAGGCCGCGACGTGTCGGCGGGAGTTGACGGGTTACGATGCGTAAAGCGGCGTGCCGGGCCGGCCTGGCTCCGGCGCGGCCACGCGCGAAGAAGCGGGCCGGGCGGCCGCTTCGACCAGGGACCCCGCGTTCACGCCATCCTTCTCGCCTGCCGCATCCTGAAGGTCGGTGCTGCACGCACCCTGGGCCGGCGGGTGCAGCACGATCTGCTCGAGCGCGATGACGACGAGCGGATCGAACTGCATGCCCGCGCTCGCCCGGAGCTCGCGGACGGCGCGGGCCGGGGTCAGTGGCCG
>Ga0315279_10004725_pt1 | contig 18143 bp, 14 predicted proteins | sample YL17G06_20_MG_FD_203694 | JGI IMG/M metagenome (GOLD analysis project Ga0315279, IMG submission 203694) | Sediment microbial communities from Yellowstone Lake, YNP, Wyoming, USA - YL17G06_20 | ecosystem: Environmental > Aquatic > Freshwater > Lake > Sediment | place: USA: Wyoming | collected... | reverse complement strand
GGCTGGACAGCTCGCCGGCGCGGCGCGCGCACTGGGTGCGGCCGGAACTGGTCGGTGAAGTCGCTTTCACCGAGTGGACCACCGAAGGCAGGATTCGTCATCCGTCGTTCAAGGGCTGGCGGCTCGATCGGCGGCCGACGGACGTTCACCGCGAGCAGGCGGCGGCGCCGCCCGCGACGACACCCTCGATGCGACGACGATCGACTCGGGCGGCGCGAGTGGACGCGACGGCTGAGGTGGCCGGCGTTCGCATCACCCATCCCGACCGCCTCATGTATCCACAGGTCGGCCTCACGAAGCTCGACATCGCCCGCTACTACGAGGTGGCAGGTGACCGGATGCTGACGCACGTGCGTGGCCGGCCGCTCACGCTCGTGCGATGCGGGCAGGGACTGCCGGCGGGCGATCTCCGGCGCGATTGCATCTACATGAAGCACGCGAAGGTGTGGGCGCCCGACGCCCTGCGGCGCGTGCGCATCCGCGAACGCACGAAAACGGGCGAGTACCTCATCGCCGACACGCTTCCCGCGCTCATCGGTCTGGTGCAGATGGACATCCTCGAGATCCACACGTGGAACTCGACGTTCGAGCACCTCGAGCATCCCGATCGCCTGGTGTTCGACATCGATCCCGGCCCGGAGGTGCCCTGGACCGACGTGATCGAGGGCACCCGGCGCGTGCGCTCGGTGCTCAGCGGGCTTGGTCTCGACAGCTTCGTCAAGACGACCGGCGGCAAGGGGCTGCACGTGGTCGTGCCGCTGGTTCCGTCGGCTTCATGGGACCAGTGCCTGGAGTTCTCGCGCGAGGTCGCCGCAGCGATCGTGCGGAAGGATCCCGCGCGCTACACCATCAAGTTTTCCAAGGCCGGCCGCGAGCGGAAGATTCTCATCGACTACCTGCGCAACAATCGGACGAACACGTCGATCGCCGCCTTCTCGACGCGCGCGCGGCCAACCGCGCCCGTCTCGGTCCCGATCAGGTGGGAAGAACTGACACCCCGCCTCCGCCCGGACCAGTTCACCGTGCAGACCTTGCCGGCGCGTCTCGCGCGCCTGAAAAAAGACCCGTGGGAGGGGTACTGGAGATCGCGGCAGAAGATCGGCGCGCAGGCCATCAAGGCACTGCGAGCGCTGTGACTCCTGATGGACAGGGGGACCCGCGCTCGACCGCAAGCCGCGCAGGCTGCACTTTGCGTTTGACCTGCGACCTCCGACGTTCTACGGTTGCCAGAACACTTTCCGCGCAGTCCTCGAACCGGCGTTTCCAGGAGTGTCCATGGTCCGCAGACTCTCGGCTGTTGTTCTCGTCCTGCTGCTCGTCGCGCTGGTCGGCGCATCCGCCTCGAACCGCACCGGCGAGGCCGCCTCGAGCCGCCAGCTCGCCACCGCGGCCGCCAGAGGGCAGGCCGACGGGCTCGTCGCGGTCGCCAACGAGGTGACCAAGGAGGTCGAGGCGCTGCGAGGCTGGACCTTCAAGCAACCGGTCAAGAAAGAACTCACGACCGTCGAGCAGATGCGGCAGTACCTGGAGCGCCAGGCGGCCAGGAGCCTGCCGGGAGCCAGGTTGCCGATCACGCAGGCCTTCCTGCGGACGATCGGCCTCATCCCCCAGAACGCCGATTTGAAGGCCACCTGGATGGCGCTGCTCGAAAACCAGGTCGGCGGTTTCTACGATACCGAGACCAAGACCATGCACCTGGTGGCCCGCCCCGGCCTGCCGCCGTTCGTCGAACGGATCATGCTGGCGCACGAGCTCACGCACGCCCTCGACGACCAGTACGTGGACCTCGAGGGCTTCACGAAACCGCGCGAGAACGGAACCGAAGATCTCGACCTCACCACCGAGGCGGTAGTCGAAGGATCCGCCACCGCGCTGATGATGCAATACACCGCGCGGTCGATGATGGCGGGACGCATGGACCAGAAGGCCCTGCAGCAGTTCGCCCAGGAGGAGGCGGAACGCAGCAAGGTCTTCCTCGACGCGCCCCGCTACTTCTCGGCCATGCTCGGGTCCTACATCTGCGGCACGCAGTTCCTCGCCCGCGGCCAAATGATGGCGCTGATACTCGCACCGGACAACAAGGCGATCGGCGAGGCGCTGCTGGCAGCCCGCAAGGACCCGCCGCAATCGACAGAGCAGATCCTCCACCCGGACAGGTACTGGGACGGCGCGAAACGCGACCAGCCCATCGTGATCGACGACGCGGCCGCCGCGAAGTGGCTGGCGCAGCCGGGCCGGTCGATCGTCCACGCAGACACGATCGGCGAGATGCTCATCGCGATCCTCACCAGCGTGCGCGGCGCCAGCCTGAACCTGCAATCGATCTCGACGTCCGAGGCGTGGACGAACGCGGCCGCGTCCGGGTGGGGCGGCGACCGGTTCTACCTGCTCGCGTCCGGCGACAACGCCGATGCCGCGCGAACGGACCTGAAGAACCTGAAGGGCGTGTGGGTGACGGCCTGGGACACGCCGAAGGATCGCGACGAGTTCGTCGCCGCGCTCCCGAACGGATCCCTCGCCAGCGGCGCGGTCGCAGATGCCGTGGGCGACTCGGTGGCGGTGGTCTATTTCGGCATCGATGATGCGGAACGCGGAACGCTCACCACGCGGCTGCGCGAAGCGCCGCTGCCGATGGCACGGAAGTAGTGGATAGTGGGTAGTGGATAGTGGGTAGTGGATAGTGGGTAGTGGATAGTGGGTAGTGGATAGTGGGTAGTGGATAGTGGGTAGTGGGTAGTGAGCAGGGCGGAGACAAGCTCCGCCCCTACGGAGCGCTACTGTGCGCCCTTCCCCGCTCTCCGGTGACGACGCCGGCTCGCGAACTCGGGCGCTTCCTTGATGCACGTGCAGAGGATGCCCACCGACTTGCGCAGCGCGTGCGCGCCCAGCCGCCGCACGCTCGCCGGGTGCGGGCCGACATCCGGGTACCCGTCCGCGTCCGGCGTCACGTGCTCCCAGTTCTGGAACAGGCGTCCCCAGTCGCTCGCCAGCACCTGCGCCATCGCGCGATCCGCGTTCTTCGGATACCAGAAGCTGTCGTGGTAGACGACGCTCGCCATGTAGGCCCAGGGCGCGAGCACCGTCTTCAACGTCCACTGCAGCGGCCCTCGCAGGTTGCCCCAGTAGATCCGATGCTGCATGCGCGAGGCGAAGGTCATGCCGGTCGAGTACGGTCCCTCGAAATGCCAGTTCTCCTGCGCGGCCGACTGGTCGCCGGTAATCTCGATGTCGCGCGGATCGCCGCAGCCAAGCCCGGCTTCGTGCGCGAGGCGGATGAACTTGATCTGCAGCGGATCCATGCCCATCAGTTTCGCGGCCACCGCGTCGATCGCCACCTGGTCGGCGCTCGCCAGGATCACGTTCTTCACGTGAGGCGTCATGCACCGCGGCCCCGGACCGTCTCCGGCAAAGGTGCCGTCCATCACCGCAAACACCCCGCGGTGAATCCGCTTCTGGATTATCAACAGGTCCACGAGCGTTTCGTGAATGACCGGGTGCGTCCAGTGCCGCCGTTCGTTCAACAACCCGCCGAAGGCGTTCTTCATCGCGCCAGTCGTCGTCGTGAAGACGTGCGTCTTGACGGTCGGCAGGTGGATGATGTTCTCGCCGATGAACCGGCGGGGAATCATGAAGCCTTTCGGGTAGACCTCGTTCAGGCAGAGGAACCTCTTTGCCAGGTCGCCCACCGCGTCGCGGACATCGATCCACTCGCCATCCTCGTACAGGTGAACGTTGCGCAGGCCGTGCGCCTCGACGACGTTCACCTGCTTGTTCTCGCGTTCACCCAGATGGGCGTCGATGACGACCGTGCGGTTGTGGCAGGCATGGATGAGCGCGGGGTCGTAGCCGTCGAGCTTCATCGCGCGGATGACCCCGTCGAGCTGCCACGGCGTCGTCGAGCTGCCGGGAAAGAAGAAGTGCCAGGAGATGTTCACCTTCAACGCCGTGTCGGCGTCGCGGATGATGACATCCTGGTACCCGGCCAGGTTCATCAGGTCGTGATAGTCGCGAAGAACGGTCGCAGGGCGTGTCCGAAGGATCGCTACGGTCGATTTGGCCATGAAGTATCCCCGAGAGCCTTTTAGCATGGCCGACGCCACGCGGGAGGTCAAGCCGGGGGGGACGAAGGCGTGGGTCCAAGGGTCCGAAGGTCCGAGGGTCCAAAAAAGATGACACCGGACACCGGACGACGATAGTCCGAAAGTCCGAAGGTCCGAGGGGCCTGACGGCGCGCCGACGGCCAGCTGAGCCTGGAGTAAAATGCGCTGCGGGGCATCGCAATGAGCAGAAGAGAACAATTCCCGTACGTGCAGCTCTTCAATACGATTCCAATCGGCCTGTACCGGCGGACGCCGGAGGGCAAGCTGATCGACGTCAACCCGGCGCTCGTGCACGCCTCGGGCTGGCCCGACCGCGAATCGCTGCTGGCGCTCGACGACGTCAAGGCGCTGTACGCGAACCCCGAAGATGTGCCGCGACTGCGCGAGGCGATGGCGCGCGACGGCGTCGTCCGCCACTTCGAGACGAGGCTCTGCCGGCATCACGAGCCGCCGATCTGGGTGGAAATCAACGCGGTCGCGGTGCGCGACGACCAGGGCCACACCTCCTGTTACGAGGGCACGATCACGCCCATCGTCGAGCGGAAGGAGATGGAACTCGAGCTGCGGCGGAGCGAGCAGCGGCTGCGGGCCATCATGAACGCGCTCGACGAGATCGTCGCCATCGTCGACCGCGAACAGCGGTTCGTCGCGGTGATGGGGCACCGGCTCCAGGAAATGGGTTTCGTGCCGGACGCCGTCATCGGCAAGACCGTGCGCGAGGCGTTCGGCACGGACGTCGCGCAGGTGCACGAGGCGCCGGGCCGCCGCGCGCTGGCCGGCGAACGCGTCGTCTACGAGTGGGCCACGGACCTGCCGGGCAGGCTGCACTGGTTCCAGATCTCGCTGTTCCCGCTGCGCGAGCCGACCGGCGAGATCATCGGCCTGGTCTGCACCGCCTACGACATGACGCACCTGAAACAGACCCAGGAGAGGCTCGCCCACGCGCTGGCCGAGAAGGACGCGCTGCTCAAGGAAGTGCACCATCGCGTGAAGAACAACCTGCAGATCATCTCGAGCCTGCTGAACCTGCAGTTCGAGCGGGTGCGGGATCCCGGCCTGCGCGCGATGGTCATGGAGAGCCAGCACCGCATCCGCGCGATGGCGCTCGTCCACGAACAGTTGTACCGTTCGGAAACCCTGATGCGGCTCGACACCCGCGTCTTCCTCGACAGCCTCGTCTGGAGCCTCGTGCGCTCCTATGCGACGGCCGGCCAGCAGGTGGACGCGGTCGTCGAAGCCGACGCGACGGCACTCGACCTCGACGTGGCGATCCCGATCGCGCTCGTGATCAACGAGCTGGTGTCGAACTCGCTCAAGCACGCCTTTGACGGAGCCGGTTCTCCGCCCCGCCTGGCGGTGTCGCTGCGCCGCGACGCCGACGGGCGGCGCGAACTCGTCGTGCGGGACAACGGCGTTGGCCTGCCGGCCGATCTCGACATCACCGCCACCCGCACGCTCGGCCTGTCCCTGGTGATGAACCTGGTCCGCCAGATCGGCGGCACGGTCACGGGCCTCAACCGGGACGGCGCGGAATTCACCGTCATCTTCTGACCGGGGCGGACTTACCGGGCGAAGGTCCGCACACGGTTACCTTCTCGACACGCCGGCATCGGCGCGCGCGACGAATCCGGGCGAACCCGCCGCAGGGCTGGGCTATAATCGACGCCCGTCGAGGGCGTTCGCGTCACGGGCACGGACGCCGGGCACCGAAGACAGGAGCGGAGTGGACATCATGGTTTCGCCCGCAAGCATCCTGATCGTCGAAGACGAGTGGGTCGTTGCGCGCGACATGCAGCGGTGCCTGGAAGATGCCGGGTACCGGGTGGCGGGAATGGCCAGTTCGCCCGCCGACGCGCTCCCGCAGATTGAAGCCAACCCCCCGGATCTGGTTCTCATCGACATCGTCCTCGGACCGGACGATGGCATCTCGCTCGCCGAGCGATTGCAGGAATCCGGCGTTCCCTTCGTCTACGTCACCGCGCACACCGATCCCGACACGCTTGCGCGCGCGAAAGAGAGCGGGCCGCTTGGCTATGTGGTGAAGCCGTTCGACGATCGCCAGCTGTGCAGCACCGTCGAACTGGCGCTGCACGCGAGCCAGCAGAGAAAGAAGGACGGCGAGTCGATCGAGCCGTCGCAGGCGGTCCGCGCCCGCGCCGCGGCGCTCGAGCAGGGGATGCAGCGGATCGCCGACCTGGTGAAGGAACTCGGACTGGTCACGCCCGACGCCGGGCGCCATCGGCCCGAGGTGGAGGCGATCCTCGGCCAACTCAGCGCGCGCGAACGGCAGATCGTCGAGCTGCTGACCGCGAGCCGCCGCGTGCCGGGCATCGCGTCGACGCTCGGCATCAGCCCGCACACCGTCCGCAATCACCTCAAGGCGGTCTTCCGCAAGCTGGGCGTCCACTCGCAGGAGGCCCTGCTGGAACTGCTGCGCGACGCCGCCGGCGAAGGACGCTCTTCACCGGAGGCCGCCGGCTAGCACGTCCGCGATCCCGGTGTGCTTCTTCTCCCGCGCGAAGTCGAGCGGCGTCTTACCCTCGTCGGTGATAGCCTCGGGATGGAACGGGGACGGTGCGTTTTCGTAGTAAGAGAAGAGAGATGGTCGTGCCGCCCGGGACCAGCAGAGGTTGACGATGAAACTGCGCACCCGCCTGGCGCTGGCGTTTGTCCTGATGTCCGTCGTGCCCCTGACGGCCGTCACGCTGTACTCCTACAGCACCTCGCTGCGCGCCTTCCGCCACGCCGTCGAGGCCGAGGAATCGGCCATCGCCGCAGACATGGGCAGGCGGATGGAACTGGTCACGACAACGCTCGGCGACCGCATGGACCGCATCTCGGCGGCGGCCGAGGCGCGAGACTGGAACGCACGCGATCGGGTTCTTGACGAACGTTTCAGGCAGCAAGTGGCAACCACGCTCGGCGAGGCGGGCAATTTCGTCTCGAAGCTGCAGTTCGTGTCGTCGGCTCCGCCGCCGCCTCCTCCGCCCCGCGGGGGACCGTACTTCCCACCGTCTCACGGGCGCGGCGGACCGTCAGACCGTCGGTTCTCGCCGGCCCGACCCGCGCAGCCCTCACCGGCGGTGCCGCTGGCCCAGGCGCCGCCCGGCCCGCCGTCGCAGCCGGCGCAACCCGCGCGACCGGGCACGGCCGCACGGGCCGGCCAGCCAGCCCCCGCCCCGGCCCCGGGCCAGGCGGGCGCGCCAGGGCAGAGCGGCGCCAGGCTGACCGCCGACGCCGAGAAACTGATCATCGACCTCATCCCACCGGGTTCGATCCCGCCCGATGCGCAGGCAGCGCTGCTGGACCTCAAGGACCTCGCCGTCAAGCTGCCTCAACTCGGACAGGCGGGCGCCGCCCTGGGTGCCGGCTTCCAGCAGGCGGCCAAGGCGCTGGAGGAGCGCGCCCGCGAGGCGGAACGGCGCATCCAAGCCGACCGCCGGCTGCAGGGCCAGAATCGGAGCGCGCGGTTCGACCAGTGGATCACACGGATGAAACAGGGCAAGCCCCTCGACATCCCGGTCCGGCAGGATGGACGCCTCATCGGCACGATGAACGCGGAAATCAGCCTCGAACGCATGCTGCGATCGGTGCTCGCCGGCCGGTCGCGCGAATCGGGCGAAATCGCCTTCGCCATCGATGCGCAGAATCACCTGTTGACGTCCGGCCCGGAGGATCGGACGACGCTCGAATCGCTCGGCCTGCTCGATCGGATCCGGACCGCCAAGGTGCCGGTGCAGACGCTTGCGGACGACAACTGGGTCGTCGTCGCACAACGCCATCCCTCGGGCATCCTGTTCGGCATCGCGCGGCCGATCGGCAGCGCGCTGGGCGACATCCGCCTGGCGACCGGCCGGAACCTCGGCCTCGGCCTCCTCGCCATCCTGGTCGCGCTGGTCGGCATCGTGCCCATCTCATCGCGGATGACGCGCAACATCTCGGTGTTGCACTCGGGCGTGAAGCAGATCGCGCAGGGCAACCTGGACGTGCGCGTGCCGGTCCGCTCGAACGACGAGATCGGGAGCCTCAGCGCCGCCTTCAACCAGATGGCGCGGGATCTCGGCGCGCACCAGAAGCTGCTTGGCGAGCGCGAGCGGTTGCGGGGCGAGCTCGAGCTGTGCCGGCAGATCCAGAACGAGATGCTGCCCAAGCAGCCGCTGCGCCTCGGGTTCGTGGAAATCAAGGGCGTCTCGATCCCGGCCCGCGAGGTCGGCGGCGACTTCTTCAACTATTTCCTGCTGCCCGAGGGCGAAGTGGCGATGCTGGTGGGCGACGTGTCGGGAAAGGGCGTGGGCGCCGCCCTCCTGATGGCGAACGTGCAGGCGACCTTGCGCGCCCGGTTGTCGCTCGAGCACGACCTGGCGGCGCTCGCCGACGCGATCGATCACGACATCGACGCGAGCACGCCGACGGCCGTGTACCTCACGCTCTTCATGGGCATCCTCGACGCGTCTCACCGGGTCCTGCGCTACGTGAACGCCGGCCACAATCCGCAGTTCGTGCTGCGGGCGGATGGCGGCCTCGACCGGCTCCCGTCCACGGGCCTGCCAATCGCGATGTTCGCCGGCCACGGCTACAAGGAAGCCGCGGTCACGCTCAGCGAGGGCGACATCCTGTTCTTCTACACGGACGGCATCACCGAGGTCGAGAACGAGACAGGCGAGATGTTCGGATCCGAGCGGCTCGAGGCGCTGCTCGTCAAGCACCACGCGGAGGGCGTGGACGCCATCCTGACGCGCATCGAACAGGAAGTGCTGACCTTCCGCGGTGCCGCCGAGCTGTTCGACGACGCCACGATGATGGTGCTGCGGCTGGGGGCGGGCGCGCCGAAGGAGAGCTAGGCGAGTCCCGCGGGCGCCTCCTGCCGCTGCAGCCAGCGGTTGTAGAGCCACAGGCTGAACGCCGACGCGAAGCCGATGGCCATCAGGATCAGCCAGCCAAGCATGTTGTTGGCCGGGACGAGTTCCAGCAGGCCGTCCGGCCGCACCCGCGCGTTCTTCGTCATGATCTCGTTGAAGATGAACGCGCCGACCGGGCCGCTGAGCAGCGCGCCGAGCGCCAGCGGCAGCTGGGCGTAGCCGAGGAACAGGCCTTCCTGCCCTTTGGGCGCCAGCGCGCCAATATACTCGTACATCCTGGGCGACGTGAAGAGCTCGCCCAGCGCGATCATGGCGACGGTGAGTATCGTGAACACCGAGGCGATCGGCAGCCAGTTGGCGACGACCGCCTGCGGCCCGCCCGCGGCGTAAATCGGCGCCACGTTGACCAGCATGGAAAGGCTGATGATCACCGTCCCCACGACCATCGATCGGATGGGCCGCAGCTTGCCGAACGTGTTCGAGATCAGCAGCTGGAAACACACGATCACGAAGGGATTGGCCGCGGTGTAGAGATCCATCGCCGGATCGGTCTCGACCACCTTCTTCACGTAGAGCGGCAGCACGTTGTAGACCTGGTTGTAGAGGAAGTAAAAGCCGGTCATGACCACCAGGTACAGCGTGAAGCGCCGGTTGCGCAGCACCAGCACCATATCGAGCAGGATGCGGCCGATGGTCCGCGCGGGCCTGGCCGGCGCGGCAGCAGCCGGTGGCTCGCGGTAGAAGATCAACACGACGAGGAACGCAACGGCCGACGCAACGGCCGCGACCGCGAAGATGTACGACAGGTTCGCCCCGGTTGCGGCCGCGCGCTCGGCCGAGCGGGCCAGGTAGATCCACCGCACGATGAGCCCGAATAGCACGACGATCGCGGTGAAGCCCACGGTCCCGATCCAGATGTCCTTGCGGGAGCGATTCATCTTCGTCGTCCGGTTCACCAGGGTCACGATGCCGAAGGCGGCGACGGCGAGGAGGGCGGCGACGATCAGGATCGTGCCGACACTCGACCCTTTGCGCACGACGAAGGCCACGCCGCGGCCGAACAGCGAGCCGATGTTGATCACCATGTAGAAGATCGCGAACGCGAGCGTCGCCCGCCCGCCGTGGGTCTTCTGCACGGTGCCCGAGATGCACGGCTTGATGAACGACCCGCCGACGCCGATGAGCAGGATCGCGCCGACGATGGTGACCACGTCGCGCGTGCGGACGGTGACCTCCGGCGCGATGGTCGTGGTGAGCGTGCTGCCGCCGAACCACACCGGATAGCCCATCAGCGAATAGCCGCTGGCCAGCAGCACGAAGGCGAGGAGCAGCCCGCGGCGGAAGCCAATCTGGTCGGCGATCGTGCCGGAGAGAATCGGCAGGAAGAAGACGAGGAACCAGAGGACGCTGCTGTTCAAAAAGCTCGGCCAGTAGCTGCCGAACCCGAGCTGCCCCAGGTAGATCACCACGAAGCTGGCCATCGAGTAGTAGGCGGCCCGCTCGAACAGCTCGGTAACGTTCGCGGTCCAGAAGACAGCCGGGAATTTCTGCGCGGTGGGCGCTTCAGCAGTGGTCACGGCGTTGGCCATGGTGAGGCTCCTGTCGGGAGGGCGCGAGGGCGGGGCAATCATAGCATCGGGCGCGGGCGCGCGGCAGGGCTAAAGCCCTGGTCTACCGGCGCCGAGGACACGGCGGATCTCTCCCAGACGATCGACGTCGCTCGCGAGCATCAACGCCACCAGGTCGGCGATCGTCATTTCGCGGCGGATCGGGTGAACGCCGACGCGCGACAAATCGTCGGCCGAGCAACGATCGAGCAGTTCCAGGTTGTCGCGCCGCCGGGCGAGGAAACGCTCGAGCGCCTCGCCAGCATCCCAACGTCGATACCGCCCGAGCGCCAGCAACGACTGCGCGTCGAACGCGGGCAGCCCCGGACGCGGCGCGGCCAGCATGAGCCGGAGCGAGGCCCCGTACAGGCTCTCGATCTCGGCGAGCTGTCCGAGCAGCTCCGCGGCGCTCGGCCCTTCAGGCGTCGCCCTGCCCCATCGATCCGCGTCGAGGTCGTGGACGAGCGCGGTTGCGCGCTCGGCGGTCTCGCGCAGGCCCTTAATCTGCAGCAGGCACTCGAGAAGGTCGGACATGGAATATCAAATATGGAATGCGGAATGTGAGGTCAGAGTGATGCGCCGAGAACTGCCACCGGCAGCGCGGGCGCCGGATCGGCCACGATCGTCATCACGCGATCCTCCTGCGTCCGCCACCACCCGTGCAACGACCGCCCTGGCGCGCGTACAACCAGGCGGGACCATTCCAGGCCGCTCCCGCGCCCGCCTCCCGGCAAGCTCGCCTGCGGCGGGGTCCCCGGCGCGGCGGCGCCCACCTCCACTTCGACTTCGCGCGTATCCAGGCGCAAACCGACGCCGAGAGCCTTCAGCGCGCTCTCCTTGGCGCTCCATACCAGGGTGACCAGCCGGGACCGTTGCTCCGCAGCGTCGATCGACTCGACCAGCGCGCGCTCCGCAGCGGTGAACCAGTCGACCACGAATTCCTCGCCGCGCCTTCCGACAGTTTCGATATCGCATCCGACGACGGCGGGCCGCTGCACGACCGCACACAGCCCACAGTCGCCCGAGTGGCTGAGGGAAATCACCCACTCCATCTCCGACTCGTCCACCACGGCGTACGGCAGGCCCGTTTCCCTGGTGCGGATTGAAATGCACGCCCACGCAGCTGTGTCCGACTCGCTCAGCCCGGCACCACCCGCTCGCGCGAGCGCGCGCTTGGCGGTCCAGCGTCCGAGCCGCCAGTCGCGGACCCGCCTGGGCGCCCACAACCGCGCGAGCACCTCGCGTTCGGACGCCGATAGCCACTCGTCAGAGGCCGGCACGTCGGAACCGTGTTGAAGAACCCAGTAGACGGCGGTCATCGTTCGAGCGCTGACTGTATCATGCCTCCCGGCGGCAACCGATGCGCAGCATCCGGCCTGTCACTCGAACACCTGGGGCTGGTGGAAGTCGGGCGGAGGCGCTAGGATCGCGGCGTGACGCGATCGAAACGGCCGGTCTCGGTCGGCCTCTTCGTCCTCTGCCTGGCGCTTGGCCTGTTCATCGTCGCGCGCCAGCCTGTCGAGATGCCCGGCCGCCTGTCGCTGGTTGTGGATACCGATGCCGGCACCGACGATCTCATCGCGATCGCCTACCTCCTGGCCCGGCCGGAGGTGGACATCCAGGCGATTACGACGGTCAATGGAATCGCGCATGCCGAGCCGGGCGCGCGTAACGTCCTGCGGCTGCTCAGAGCGGCGAACCGCCGGATCGACGTATTCGCCGGCGAAGACGCACCGCTCGAAGGGCGCGATGCGTTTCCCGCGGCCTGGCGCCAACAGGCGGATGAGATGGCCGCGCTGCCGGCTCTCCCCGGACGAAGGGGCCCGCGCCCCGACGCCGTGTCAGCCCTGCTCGCGCGCCTGCGCGCCAGCCAGTCCCCCGTCACGCTGCTCGCCCTCGGCCCGCTCACCAACATCGCCGCCGCCCTGCAACGCGAGCCGCGCACGATCGCGAGAATCTCGCAACTGATCATCATGGGCGGAGCGGTTGATGTTCCCGGGAACGCGCCCGAGGACGCCACGGCTTCGGTCGCCGAGTGGAACCTGTACGTCGATCCGACCGCGGCGAGCCTGGTGTTCCGATCGGGGCTGCCCATCGTGCTGGTGCCGCTCGACGCCACCGTCCAGGTGCCGATCGATCGCGCCTTCGTCACCAGCTTCATGGCGCTGCCGCGCTCACCGCTTGGCAGAGTCGCCGGGCAGCTCCTGGATTCCGCGCGAGAGATGATCGACGCGCACGCGTACTATGCCTGGGATCCGCTGGCGGCCGTGGCCGCGAGCGATGCCAGCGTGCTCAGGACCCGGCCGGAGGCCATTGAGATCGTTCGGACCGGCGACGAGCGCGGGCGGACGCGCCTGGGCGACGGCGACCCGAATGCGCTGGTCGCCTACGGCGCCTCGCCCACGATCTTCAGGAGTCTCTTCTTCGGCGCGCTGACACACGGGGTGCCGTAGGTGGCCCCGGGCCAGAGCCCGCTCGTAGAGAATCTCTCCAGTATCAAAAGGGGGCGTCATGCCTGAGCGAGAGACACTGTTGGACCGGTTCTGCCGCTACGTTCGAATCGACACGCAATCATCCGACAAGTCTTCGAGCTATCCCTCAACCGAAGGGCAGAAAGATCTTCTGCGCACGCTGGTGGCTGACCTTCAGGCAGCGGGCCTCAGCGACGGCGTCATGGACGAGCACGGCTACGTGATAGCCACGCTTCCGTCGAATGTCCCCGCCGGCCACCCGGCCCACGGCAAAGTGCCCACAATTGGGCTGCTGGCACATGTCGATACCTACCATGAAGTGTCGGGCAAGGACGTCAAACCGGTCGTTCACCGCAACCACGACGGAGGTGACCTGGCGCTGCCCGGCGACCCGTCCATCGTCCTGCGGGCGTCGGAGGAACCGGAGCTTGCGGCGTGCCGGGGCCTGACGATTGTCACCTCCGACGGGACGACGCTGCTCGGCGCCGATGACAAGGCCGGCGTGTCGGAAATCCTGGAGGTCTTGTGGCGGCTGCAGGAAGACCCGTCGCGCCTGCACGGCCCCGTCCGCGTCGGCTTCACACCGGACGAGGAAGTGGGACGCGGCACGCTGCACTTCGATGTCAAGCGCTTCGCAGCCGATTATGCCTACACCGTGGACGGCTCGGGCCTGGGCGCGATCGAGGCGGAGAGTTTCTGCGCCGACTCGGCCCACGTCACCGTGACCGGCGTGGACGTGCACCCGGGATACGCCAAGGGGAAGATGACCAACGCCGTGCGCGTCATGAGCGAACTGGTGCTCGCCCTGCCCAGTAACCGGACGCCCGAGACGACCGAGGGCCGCGAGGGGTACCTGCACCCGATCAACATGGCCGGCAACGTGTCGGAGGTGCGCGCGCACTTCCTCGTGCGCGACTACACCGAGGAGGGGCTGCACGAGCTCGAAGACGTGCTGCGTCGCGCGGCCGCCGACATCGAGCGCCGGTACCCTGGCGCGCGCATCGCGATCTCCATCGACGCGTCGTACCGCAACATGAAGTACGCGATCGACAAGGAGCCGAAGGTCGTGGAGTGCGCGGAGGAAGCCATCAGGCGGAGCGGGCTGACGCCGAAGCACGAGTCGATCCGGGGCGGCACCGACGGCGCCCGGCTCTCCTACATGGGCCTGCTCACGCCCAACCTGTTCGACGGCAGCATGAACTTCCACGGCAAGAAGGAGTGGGTGCCGCTCGAATGGATGGACAAGGCCGTCGAGACGGTGCTGCACCTGCTGGATGTCTGGGTGGAACGTAGTCGTTAGTCGTATCGATGCGTATCCTGCTGCCCATCTTCCTGGAAGACGTCCTGCCGATCCTCATCGTGGCGGGTGCCACTATCCGCGAGCTCGCTTGTCTGGACGGCGCTCGGGCGCAGCGAGGCGCGCCGAGCTGACCTACCACAGGAAGATCTGCCCCTGCACCACCACATGTGTCAGGCGTCCGCCTCCCCTTCCAGTCGACTTTTCAGCCGCGCGATCGCGGCGGGATCCGCCAGGGTCGTGGTGTCGCCCAGCGTCTTGCCTTCCGCGATGTCCCGCAGCAGCCGGCGCATGATCTTCCCCGACCGGGTCTTCGGGAGGTCGGCCGTGAAGATGATGTCGTCGGGCCGTGCAATCGGCCCGATCTTCTTCACGACGTGCTCCTTCAACCGTTCGGCCTCCTCGGGCGACGCGCGGATGCCGTCCTTGAGCGTCACAAAGGCGGCGATCGCCTGCCCCTTGATCTCGTGCGTCTTGCCGACGACGGCTGCTTCGGCCACATCCGGGTGATCCACCAGCGCGCTTTCCACCTCCATGGTCCCGACGCGGTGTCCCGCGACGTTCAGCACGTCATCGACGCGGCCGAGCAGCCAGAAGTAGCCGTCGGCGTCGAGCTTTGCGCCGTCGCCGGTCACGTAGAAGCCCTCGCCCCAGCGTCCCCATCGGGCGCGCCTTCGTACATCAGGACGGTCGCGCCGTTGGCCAGCGGCCCGTAGACGATGTAGCTGTGGCCCGTCACCCACCCGATATCGGCGGTGCACCAGTACACGTCGTCTTCCTTGAGATCGAAGACCCATTTCGTCGTCGCGTAGGCGCCCACGAGGTACCCGCCGGTCGTGTGCACGATGCCCTTCGGCTTCCCAGTCGTCCCGGAGGTGTAGAGGATGTAGAGCATGTCCTCGGCATCCATCGCCTCGGGCTCGCACTCGGCCGATACGCCGCGCGAGAGATCGTGATACCACCGGTCGCGCCCGGCTTTCATCGCGACGTCGATCTCCTCGTGGCCGCGCCTGACGACGATCACGTGTTCGATGGTCGGCGTCCGCTCGAGCGCCTCGTCGGCGATGCTCTTCAGCGGCACGACGTGGCCGCGCCGGTAGCCGCCGTCCGCCGTGACGAGCACCTTCGCCTTTGCGTCGTTGATCCGGTCGCTCAGCGATTCCGCGCTGAAGCCGCCGAAGACGACACTGTGGATCGCGCCGATGCGCGCACAGGCGAGCATCGCGACCGGCAGCTCGGGGATCATCGGCATGTAGATGGCCACCCGATCGCCGCGGACGACGCCCAGGCCCCTGAGCACGTTCGCGAACCGCCCGACCTGTTCGTGCAACTCGGCATACGTGAGCGTGCGCTGGTCGCCCGGCTCCCCTTCCCACACGATGGCGGGCTTGCCCGCCCGGCCCGTGCGGGCGTGTCGATCGACACAGTTGACCGACACGTTGAGCTTGCCGTCCACGAACCACTTCGCATGCGGCGGCGTCCATTCCAGCACCCGGCGCCACGGCGTTACCCAGTCGAGCTCGCGCGCGAACGCGGCCCAGAACCCTTCGGGATCACGCTCGGCCTGCTCGTACACCGCCGGATCCCGTACGATGGCGTCCTCTCGGAACTCCCGTGCCGGGTGGAACGTGCGCTCTTCGCTCAGCAGAGCGTCGATGTCGCCGACCGGGTCGTGATCCTGATCCGCTGCCATGCTGCCTCCATCATGGTCGTTGGTCGTTGATCGCGGGTCGTCAATCCCGGAGATCGCTTGTGTGGACGTTGGGGCGCCGCTCGTAGGGCGAGGCTTTCCGCCTGCGCGTGGCCGTGCGCCGAGCCACGCTACGGCGAGACCTCGCCGTAGTCTTGTTCGCAGAACGAAACGTAGACGGGCAGCCTTGCCGGACGGCGCCGAGATCGCTCGCTTGTCACTGTATGAAGTGGTTGTAACCCGGGGCGTCGCCGAGCGTCAAGAAGAAACGAGGCAGATCGATGCGCGCAGAACGGTCGAGGCAAGTATCTTTCGCCTTATCCGACGAACTTGTAGCCGAGACCGTGGATGGTGAGCAGGTACTGCGGATGGCGTGGATTCGGTTCGATCTTCTGCCGCAACCAGGCCACGTGGACGTCGACCGTGCGGGTGGACGGCGTGGCGTTGTAACCCCAGACCTGGTTCAGGAGCTCGTCGCGCGAGACGGTCGCGCCGCGGTGTTCGATGAAGTAGGCGAGCAGGCGGAATTCGCGCGCTGACAGATCCAGCACGCGGCCGTCCCGCCTCACCTCGGCGCTGCGCAGGTCCACGTGCACCGGGCCGAACACGTACTGGGTGCCCGCCAGCGGCGCTTCCGGCGGCAGCCGCCGCAGGTGCGCTTCGATCCTCGCCAGCAGCTCCACCATCTCGAACGGCTTGGTGACGTAGTCGTCGGCGCCGAGCTTCAAGCCGGCCACCTTGTCCGCGACGTGCCCGCGCGCCGTGAGCATGATGACCGGCGTCTGGTTCCCGCGTTCTCGCAATGCCCGGCACACCTCGAAGCCGTTGCGCCGGGGCAGCATCACGTCCAGGACGATCAAGTCGAAATGCCGGCTGCTTGCGCGCTCGAGTCCGGAGTCGCCGTCGGCCGCGGTTTCAATCTCGTAGCCCTCGCTCTCGAGCCGATCCGTGAGCGTCAACACCAGGCCGGGCTCGTCCTCGACGAGCAGGATCCGCCTCGGCGGAGCCGCGGCGTCGTTCACACCGTTTCTCCCGCAACCCCGCAGGGCAGGTGCAGCGTGAAGGCGCTGCCCTGGCCCGGCGAGCTCTTCACGCTGATCGTGCCGCCGTGCGCTTCGACGATGCGCCGGACCAGGCTCAGGCCCAGGCCGCTGCCGCGCATGGTCGAGGCCAGGACGTCGCGGCTGCGGAAGAACGGTTCGAAGATCCGGTCCTGCTCGTCGGGTCGAATGCCGATGCCACGATCTTCAACCGTGATGCGGATCTCGTGGCGACGCGACGCGGGCGCCGCTTCGGCGGTGACCCGCACCCATCGGCTCGGTCCAGAGTACTTGACCGCATTGCTGATCAGATTCGCGATCGCCTGGGTCAAGGCCGCCGCGTTGACGACCACCGCCGGCAGGCCGGGCGAGATGCACTGCTCGAGCGTGAACCCGTTGCGCTCGATGAGCGCACCGTTGTCGGCGACGGCGTTGGCGATGAGGACGGAGACCTCCGCCGCGGCCCTCTCGGAGAGATCGCGGCCGGCATTGAAGCCGGCAAACGCCATCACCTGCTCGACCATCTCGCTCAGGCGGCGTCCTTCTTCCGCGATCAAGGCTCCGTAGCGCTTCACCTGCGCCGGCTCCGCGATGACCCCATCCGACAGATTCTCGCCGGCCGACCGGATGACCGAGAGTGGCGTCCTCAGCTCGTGGGAGACGCCCGCGACGAACTCGACCTGCTGCCGCGCCAGGCGCTGCGCGCGACGCGTCGAGACGACGATCGACCCGATGCTGGCGGCGACGAGCAGGACGACGCCGAAGCTGATCGCGATGTTGCGCCGCCGTGCGACGGCGATCGCCCTGTCGAGCGAGCCGGCGCGGTGCACCAGCAGCAGCTGCCACTCGCCGGCATTCGGATCAGAACGGAACGGCATCGCCGCCGCCTCTTGCCGCGGTGGCGCGCCCGCAGGAGCCTGCCCACGCGCCCCGGCCTCGGCACTCGCACCCGCACGGCCGGCAGATCGCGGGAGCAGGGCGGACATCTGCTCCCACCGGATTTGAAACAACGTGGAGGTCACGTCAGGGTGAGCGAACGCGTCGCGGCTCGAGTGCGGATCCGACATGTACACCAGCCT
>Ga0315279_10004724_pt1 | contig 18148 bp, 17 predicted proteins | sample YL17G06_20_MG_FD_203694 | JGI IMG/M metagenome (GOLD analysis project Ga0315279, IMG submission 203694) | Sediment microbial communities from Yellowstone Lake, YNP, Wyoming, USA - YL17G06_20 | ecosystem: Environmental > Aquatic > Freshwater > Lake > Sediment | place: USA: Wyoming | collected... | reverse complement strand
ACCGACCGCCTTCTCAAGGAACTGCCGCCCGCGGCGCGCAAGGCGCCAGCCGCTCACGTTCGCGGGAAACGGGTTCCTCGCACCTAGAAATTACCCGACAAGCTGTAGTTAGGCACGTGGTCGATGCCGAACGCCTCACGCTGAGCCTGCAACCTTCAGTTACATGTCCTTCTGCTTTTGCGGGGTGGCTGGGGTACCCCTCACAACGTGGTTGTGAGGCCGATCCTTGACCGGGCCAATCTCACATTTTATCCTACGCCATGGCTGAAGCGAAGCGGATTCTTGTCACGGGCGCGACGGGCAAAGTGGGTCAGGCCTTCATCCAGCGCTTCCTCTCGGACGCTCGATTCGGGGCTTATGTAGTGCGCGCGCTCTGCCACAATCGAAGCCTGGACCCACGCCCTCGGCTGGAAGTCGTCCAGGGCTCGATAGAACATCGAAACATCGTCGATGACGCCATGAGAGGGGTAACTCACGTCCTGCATCTTGCCACCAGCAAGGAGACCCCCGAGACCATAATGGACATCGCCGTGAAGGGTCTGTTCTGGCTGCTGGAGGCCAGCCGCGTCAGTCCTACCTTTCAGCAGTTCATCCTGATCGGTGGCGATGCCGGCATGGGACATTTTGTGCATCCGCATCCCATGCCGGTGACCGAGACGCAGAGACATACAGCATATCCCGGCTGTTACGCCCTTTCCAAGGTCCTGGAGGAGGTCATGCTGGAGCAGTACTACATACAGTACAACCTCAATGGTTGCTGCCTGCGAGCTGCCTGGTTAATGGAGAAGGACGATTTCAAATACCAGCTCTCCTTCGGAGAAGACGTATTCGGGGGGCCTCGCTGGCGTGAGATCGTCGGACCGGCCAAGGCGGAGGAATACGTGAGGACCAGGACGGTGCCGATCATGCTCGATCCGGAGGGGCGGCCGGTAAAACGCAACTTCGTGCACGTGCAGGATCTCGTTGACGCAATCATCCAAGCGATAGACCATCCCAAATCCAGACAGCAGACATTCAACATTTGCATGGACGAACCCATAGACTACGGCGAGCTGGGGACCTATCTCAGCGAGTCCCGTGGTGTGGCGACCATCGGAATCAAGACGCCTTACCACTCGACCTGGCTGGATAATACCAAGGCCAAATTTCTCCTGGGGTGGAGACCCCGATACGATCTGAAAAGACTCACCGATGAGGCATGGGATTACAGGAGGGAACCAACCGATCCTCGAATCATCTGGTATCCGGGGTGACGTCCCGCAGCCGGGTCAATTGCGCCTGCGAGATCCCGGGGTTCTCCGAACCTCCGACAGGGGCTCCTGTTAATCACATCTTTGCCACGTGGCGTTAAATCACCAGTGTGCTCGTCGAGCAAGAGCGCTCGGTTTTGCTTGCCATTTATGCAGCGCGCACCCGTCTACATTCGCCTGATGGGCGATAGTCGATCGATCAGGACAAGGCGCCGAGTTTATCAAATAATCTCGTCCATCGCCTCTCCAAGAGTCTCAATTCCCTCCTCAAGCGCTTGGCGTGGTATGTCAAGAGAAGGTGCAATCTTTATGCATTCGCCGAATGCACCCACCGGAGCGAACATCAGCAGGCCCTTGTGGAAACATCTCTCGTTCACGGCAAGCGCAGTCGAAGGATCCGGGATTCTCGTCTCCGGCTTCACCATTTGAATGCCTGCCACGAGGCCCCGGGCGTTTACACACCCCGCATTTTCTGGGTGTCGAGTCTGAATGGCGAGCAGTCCATCGCGCAACACCGGCTCGAGTGCCTGCGCGTTCGTGATATAGTTGCCCTCCTTCAGCGCCCTGATGTTCGCCACCGCGGCCGCGACGGGCAGGGGGGAACCAGAATGAGTCGAGGTCATTGATCCAGGGGGGTAAAGATCCATGATTTTGCTTCGCCCAATGACGGCGGAAAGCGGCAAGGAGCTGGAAATTCCCTTTCCACATGCGATCAGGTCAGGAACTATGCCGTAGTGCTCGAAAGCAAACCAGGCGCCTGTCCTCCCGAAACCAGCCTGCACCTCGTCCATGATGAGCACCGCGTCATGCTGCCGACACCATGCTTCGAGCCGCTTCGCATATTCAACGGGAAAGAAGTCGGGCCCACCCCCCTGGTAACTCTCGGAAATCACTCCACAGATCTGTGATGGCCGCACACCAGAGCGTTCCAGCGTCTCCAGGAAAAGCTCGAAACGAACGTCCTCGTTCCTGTAGCCGTCGGGAAACGGAACCTGGATGAAGCTGTCGTCAGATTTCCCCAGCCACTTTTTCTGGTGCTCATATCCCCCCGCGAGCTGCGCCCCCATGGTTCGTCCATGAAATGCGTTTTGAAAACTCACGATGTATCGTTTGTCGGGCCCGTGCTTTTCCATTCCCCAGGTTTTGGCCAGTTTGATGCAGTTCTCTATTGCTTCCGATCCCGTGGAAAGGAGGAATACTTTGAAATCCTTCGCCGGCGCTAGGTGAGCGAGGAGCTCTGCGAGTTCCGCCCTTTTTTCGTGGGCGAAGACGTACGTACTGAGGAGTGGTCTGTCCAGCATCTCTCGCAAGGCCCCGACGATGAGAGGGTGTGAATGGCCGCTATTGGAAATAAGCACTCCGCTGGAAAAGTCGAGCCACTTGTTTCCCCATCGATCAAAAACCGAGCAGCCTTCAGCCTTGTGTATCAGCACAGGAGGTTGGCCCTGCATGGACGAGGGCTCGTACCGCTCGAGCATCTCCAAAACAGGAATGGACTCAGGCACGGGGAGCCGTGTCACGATCCTCCTGAACCTCGTCTCGATGCGCGGGCCATCCACCGGCACGAGAGAATATTTCCTCCGGAACTCTGGCATCTGCTCCCTCCGTCTGATGGCAACGTAATTTCGAAAACTATCGCTGAACCCTTCCCGACCCTGACCCGCCAAAGAGACCCTTCACCTCCGCGACCGTGAGCAGCGGAAGGTCGCCGGGGATCGAGTGCTTAAGACAAGACGCAGCGGTGGCAAACTCGAGCGCTTCTTGAGGGCCGCTGAGGCTCGTCAGGCCGCAGATCAGGCCGGCGGCAAAAGCGTCTCCCGTTCCCACGCGGTCCACGATGTCCCGAATCTGATAATTCCGCGACACGAGCAAGCCTCCCTCACTTCTGCAGCAGGTGAATGGCAAACCCGGCAACTTCCCGGTCCAGGTAAATCGCGATTGTTTTCCCGTCCTTCTCTTTCGCGGTTTCAGGCCGGACCCCCACTCCCTTCCTTTTCAGATATGCTTCGGCGCGCGGGATGCTGAGAGTCGAGATAGCGAGATGCCCGTGGGTTCCGATGTATGGAGTTTTCATGAACTCCAGGCCCGTACCGGCAAAAATGGAGCTGGTCCCGTCGCGCGTTGCAAAAGAGAACAGGTGAGAGAACATTTCAGCAGAGGCAGCCGCCGTCTGCGGGTTTTCCCCATTGATTCCCACATGTGCCTGCTCGAAACCCAGAGAGAGGGAGACCGCTTCGCGTGCCAGCTGCGTTATCTCTGCGAAATTCCCCGCCGAGATTGTCGCTTCCCTGGCAATCCAGGTTCCCCCGACTGCGTGCACTCGATTGAAAGAAAGATACTCCCTGAGATTGGACGGATCCACTCCGCCAGTCGGGACAAAACGAATGCTCCCATACGGGGCAGCTATGGCCTTCAGGAAGTCGAGCCCCCCAGAAGCTCCGGCGGGGAAGAACTTCACCACATCCAATCCTCGTTCGAGCGCCATCTCGATCTCGCTCGGTGAGGAGATCCCCGGCGTTATGGGCACTTTCTCGCTGATACAGTAGTCTACCACTTTTGGATTGTACCCCGGCGTCACGATGAACTTTGCCCCCGCCGCTATAGCGATTTTCGCTTGCTCCACGGTCAGGATTGTCCCCGCGCCCACCAGCAATTCCGGCAGATGTCGCACAAGGTTTCTGATCGCCTCCTCCGCGGCCGCCGTGCGAAAGGTGATCTCCGTCACGGGAAGCTCCCCAGCAAGGAGGGCCTTGCCCAGGTTCACGGCATCAGATGCCTTCTCGATCTTGACGACCGGAATGACTCCGATCTCCCCAAGTTTCTTCAGTGTCTCGTGCATCCCGTCCTCCTGTCTAGCGGCTGTCGGCCTACCCGCGGACGCCTCACACAGCGTTCACCGGGTACAGCGGTTTCCCTCCCGTGAGCACCAAGGCGATGTTTCGCGCCGCCTTGGTCTTCAGCTCCCCGACGGACTCCTCGCTGTACCACCCCGTGTGGTCCGATAAAATAACATTATCCAGCTCCCGCAAGGGGCTGCGGGGGGGGAGGGGCTCCACCGCAAATACATCGAGCCCTGCAGCCGCGATCCTGCCCTCGCGCAGGGCTGCTGCTAGTGCCTCCTCGTCCACTACGGGACCTCGCGATGTGTTGATTATGATGGCGGTCAATTTCATCATGCCGATCTCTTTCTCTCCGATCAAGCCCTTCGTTTCGGGAGAAAGTGGGGCATGAACGGAAATGTAATCGGATTCGCGGGCGAGGGTCGCCAGATCAACCGCGATTGCTCCCGCCTTTCCGGTCTCCGCTGGATCCACGTACGGATCGTATGCGAGCACTCGGGCCAGTCCGAATCCCGAGACCTTACGCAAAAGGCAGTGGGCGATCGCGCCGAATCCGACGAGCCCAAGGGTCCTACCCGCGATCCGATGGCAGGGCTGAGCTTTGGTGAGGTTCCACTTGCCTTCTCTCACCAGCCGGTCCTTGTACGCGATCTTGCGGACGCAACCAAGCAAAAGCCCGAGGGCATGGTCGGAGACATCCTCAAAACAGTAGTCGGGAACTCGCGCCACCCAAATGCGCTTCCACGTCGCCGCCTCCACATCCACGTTGTCGTAGCCCACACCATAGCGGGAAATCACGCGGCATCTCGCGAGACTCTCGATTACCCGCTTGTTCAGCGGGAAGAGGTTGACGAAAATCCCGTCTGCGCGAGGAAGCACCCTTAGGGCTTCCTCCTCGGAGGATAGATTTCGAACCTCTAGAGTTGCCCCGATCTCGTTCAGGATCGCTTCCTCCTCGAGATAGCTCCCGTACCGGTCATCCGCCACCATGACTGTGAACTTGCTCATGCGGTCCTCCCGCGCAAAGAATGCCGAGGCCGCATGTCAGGGGCACTCGCGCATCTCGTTCATGTCAAAACTCTCCCTGAAGATAAAAAAGAAGAGCGAGAGACGCGGAACCCTTGGCAAGGTCGATCAGGTCGATATGTTCATTGTCCGAGTGAGCATACTGAACTTTCCCTGGGCCTAGCGTGAGGACTTCCATCCCTGGATACTCTTTCGCAAAGAGGCGGGCGTCGCACGATACGGTCCACCCTTCGACCGGCAACGATAGCTCTACGCCGACCATTTCCGCGCTCTTGACGGCAGCGCGGAGGCAGGGCCCTTCCCTGATGCCATCAAAGGAATCGTTGTGAAGCTTGTCAAAGCTCATTCGCGGTTCAACGCCCTTGCCGTGCCAGGGCAATCTCTGATACACACGCCGCACCGCAGCGGTCAATCGCTCTTTTATCTGGTCTATGGTATGAGTGGGAACGAAGCCCTGGCCGCCTTCGAGAATCAGAGGTTGAGGAATCACTCCGGGAAACGACAGCTTCACACGGGCATATCTTTCCTGCACCGAATCGACCAGGAAGGCCGCCTTCGTGAGAGCATTGTCATTTTCAGCAATCGAGCCCATGTGACCAGTTCTTCCCCAAACCTTCAGAAGGTATGTGTTGTCCTCTTCTTTTCCAAGCGGCTCCAGATCGAAATGCTGCGAGACTTTTGGGGTACCGTTTTCCGCACTCAGCTCCCGAGACTTGTCGCCGTAAAGATGCGTGTACGTTTCGAGCCCTTTCCCGAGCAAGCCGAGAAGAATCCCTCGCGAGCAAGGGACGGAAAGCTCGAGCTCGATGTGCCCGCAGATGCGCGAAGGGAACTCGCCATAGGGACCGAGAATACCGTGATTGGTTTGCACGGCGCTTTTCGGGAAAAGCGGATGGTTGCTCTCCGCCTTGATCGCTTGTCCCTCCCGCTCCAGCTCCAAGATTGCCTCAAGAGCTAGATTAATGGGGTCAGGAGTGTCCTTTGGGATCGACAGCCGATACCAGAGGGCACCTCTGTTCGACGGATGGATTTGATTGTTGCAACTTTCCAGAATAATCATGGCTTCGTACGTCTTCTTCAATTCCCTGTCCAGGGAGAGTGAAAGCGATCCATTTCCGCCCATTTCCTCGTCCGTCACGAACATGAAGGTGAGATCGTTTTCCGGAGTCTTTCCAAACTGCTCGTGAACCTCGCGCATGAGACGGACGGAGGCGATCATCGCCGTGCAGCCCCCTTTGTCGTCGCAGGCCCCACGGCCAAAAACATGAGGTCCCTTGCGGAATGGGTGGAAGAATGGCGCAACCGTGTCGATATGGGCGTTGATTCCAAGGGGTCTCCCCTTCCGGGAGGGCGAGGTGCTTCTCCACCGGTACACAAGGTTGTAGCGGGATGCGTAGGCCTCTTCGGTGCCCGCATAGAAGGGGAAGGTATAGGCTGGGCTCTTCCGGATGGAAGGAGAGAAGGGATGTTTTTCAAAAACGCCGTGCAGCCCGAAATCTTGGATATTAGCCCGAATGATCTGGAAACAGGCTTCTTCCCGCCGCCGTACGGAGTGCAGGTCCCTTGAGGGAACCGTCTCAACAGCGCACAGAGCGAGGAGCGTTTCCGCTAGGAATTCCATGAAGTCGCCCTGTTGGACGCGGTCCTTGACCCATCGCGCAATGTCTTTCCACTCCATAGCGCCCCGTCACTCCTCGAAAACAAGATCGGAACGGAGGACCACAGCCACCTTCCCGTCAGGGTACCGCTTGAGGAGAGTGTCGATTCCCGACTGCGCGTCATCGAACCGCTCATACCCGGCCATGGCGAGCTCTTCCCTGCTCAAGCCGGGAGAGACGACACAGCAGCGAACACGCCTCCGCATCTTCGCCAGCATGGCGGCGGGAGCAAGGGAGATAGGATCCGGCGGAAGCTTCGTTCTCCCCTGAAGGATGCCCTGAAGGACATCGCGGTTGTCATCTCGCCCGATTCGAGGGAGGAATTCTGGATGCGGTCCGGTTCCCTCTGGACAGGGGGTGATGAGAAGGAGGGTACCTCCGTCCTTCACCAGGGCATCCGGGCCATAGATGCCCTTCGCAGCCTGCCAGAAATCGATGTCGTGTGCATAGGATGCGGAAAGGACAATGTCCGCCTTTTCTCTTATCTGAGTGAGGTACACTTCCTTGGCGAAGACAACTCCTCTTCGTTGCGCGTGCTGGTAATGACCGGCAACGACTCGATAGATCCGGTTGTCCGGAGTGAGTACGCTGTTCACAACGAAATCCAGACCCAGAATGTCCACCCACTTCTCCATTTTTGATCGCACGGGACAATCATCTTTGCCTGTCATGTTCTCTTCAGTAAGCCCGTGAGCGAAGTGGAAGCGCATGACCGTTTCCCGGCCGGCAACACCGGGGTAGACTATTTTCGCTCCTCCCGACCAACCCACCGCGCCGTGAGGCGCAATGCTGCCGATCCCGATCTTAAGATCAGCCTTCGCTACCTCTTCCTCGATGAAGATGGGTACTCCGTCCTCACTTGTACCGAGATGGACCAGATGGTCCGGTTCATCGAAACGGGAGTTCAACACCCGGTAATCCCGCGCGACCTGCCTGCCGAGCCTCTGCTGGATTTCGCCCTCCGTCATGGGACGATGACTGCCCAATGCGATCACCAGAGTCACCTGCTCCGAGCGAACTCCATGAACGGAAAGCTCTTCCAGAATGAAGGGAAGAATCTTGTCGACAGGTGTTGGGCGCGTTATGTCGTCGACAAGGACAGCGATTTTCTCTTTTCCCTTTATTAGCTCCGATAGCATCGGCGCACCGATTGGGTGCGCGAAGGCGTGCAGAATTTGGTCCCGCAATTGTGCAGGCCTTGCCGGCTCTGACATCTTATAGATGTGCGAGAGCCTCTCCTGGGGAATTTTGCAGGAAGAGATCCGACGATCATCATAGGCAAAGTCGATCCGGATTTTCATCAACTAATTCCCTATCCCGCAGATTCCTTATCATGTCATCCAGCGGCTGTTCGGCGCGGTTAGCGTTCCACAAACTCCAAAATGCCGAAACGCGCACTGACATGGAAATTTGCCATCATGGTCGGATTCCATGCGTACAGTTCCTGGCCCCACGGGCCGGAATCGACGCGAAACGCGTTATAATGCCATTGATCTCCCGACTGCGGGATTGCTTGTCCCGTCATGTAAAGCTCGCTGAACGCAATTCGAAACTCAACGTCCCAGTATTCGTCAGATTCTGCTCTTTCGTTGAACTTCCCTTTCCCCGTCACTGCATGCTGATAGCTGGAAGGATTCCAGTCGGTGAAGCAGTCCATGCCCCCCATCGCGCCCACACCCTCTGCGCCGCTTGCGTTGTGAATGATCGCGTCAAACCCGGTGTTGCGGCAGTTCACCTGGAGTTCATAGTAGATATGCCCTAGTTTTAGAGGATCGAGGAATACTTCCACGACATTCTCAGTCCATAGGTTCTTGTGATCGTGTTCAGCGATGTTGGCGACAATATGAGTGTCTTCGCAATGGAATGCAGCCCAGAAGTGGTGGCCGGTCCAACCGAACTTTGCCCACGTTTTCTGACGAGGCTTCTTCCCCGTCACTGTATCCACTAGCTGCACGGCTTCGAAGGTCTGCCAGGCCCGCTTTCCAATGTCGCCATCCAGCAAAGTGTCCGGCGGTAGCATTTTCGCGTGATAGACAGGTCTGTTCATGCCCCACTCCTCCTTACTCTTTTCGTTTGTAGATTACCTGCTACGTTCGGCAATTTTGCAGGCAAGGACGACTACTCTTGGAGACGCGCGCGCTCGTGAAGAGATCACCCCCTCACGGAACCGACCCACTTGTGAACGGGATCTTCGAACGGGATCCATTCCTTCCGCGGCCCAGCCATCCCCCAGAGCATGTACATCCCGTAGCCGGGCCCCGCGACGTTGGGGTGCATACCGCGTGGAACAAGCACGACATCTCCGTCATGGATTATGTACGCCTCCTCGAGCTCGTGGTCGAGCGTGTACACCCCTTGGAATCCGAACCCCTGCGGTGGCTGGAACCTGAAGTAGTAGATCTCCTCGAGCTGGGTCTCAACGCCTTCCACATCCCTCTCGTGGGAATGCGGTGGCGAAGAGCACCAGTTGCCGGGCGGGATATGGGTTTCCCCGACGATGAGCTTCTTGCTCGGCACCATGTCGTAAATGATGAACGTTCCCTCCAAGTACCAGTTGCCCTCTCCGATCCGCAGCACCTTAAGGTCGGCCGGTTCGATAACGAGGACCTCGCCTCCCTTTTCGGCTGGTGTCCCGAACGCTGCGGCTTCGAGCTTCGAAAAGGCTTTGACCTGGACGGACTTACCCGCGGGCACATAGATGGCATGAGGCCACGCGTCAAGCGGTTTTGCGCGGGCGTTCAGCATGCGCTCACAGGCGCCATCCCAGCTTACCGAGCACTGTCCCCCAATGATCACGATACCCAGTTCGCGCGAAGCCTTTCCGACGGTGATCTCCTCTCCGCTTTCGAGACAGAGCAGATCCATACCCACGTACTTCATCAGCGAGTCTTTTTCCGGGACCACGTTTAGCAGGCCGTGACCGGGCTTATGCTTTCGAAGAAGGTTTGCTCTTTTCTCGTGCATTTTACCTCCCGAGCTTGAACAATTGTCAAAAAACCGGCATTACGCATTATGCATTATACATGAAAAGCGAACCTTGTCAACGGGAAGCGCTTAGGAGCGCTTTCTCAATCTCCTCGCCCCCATTCTCATGCACCGATTTCAGAGGTTGTCGCATCTCCGACGGCAGTTCGTGAGGTCACGAATGAGACCCCATTCAGGTATTTCAGCACGCGCTCTCCATGTCTCCGGATGTGCTTCTTCATCAATTCAATTGCATTCTCGCTGTCCCGCCGCTTCAGGGCTGCGGCGATCTCACGGTGCTCGTGCCCGGTCTGGACATCCTTCTCTAGGTCCGACGTCATGCGCCGCACGATGTGTATCCTGTCGGAGATGATGTTCAACATCGATAGAAGAATTTCGTTTTTCGAACCTTCTGCAATGAGCATGTGAAACTGAAGGTCGAGGATCAGGTATTCGTGCATGTTGCCGGATTCCACCACCTCGAGGTGGCGGTCCGCGGTGTTTGCGATTCGTGAGAGCATTTCCGGGCTTGCCTTCTCCGCCACCTTCCGCACGGCGAGGACCTCTAGGGCTTCCCGGATCTCGTAGAGGCTCCTGACGTCATCCGACGTCAACAACTTCACGAACGTACCTCTGCGGGGGATCGTCTCCACGAGGGAGTCCGCAGCGAGCCACCTCATTGCTTCCCGAAGGGGCGTGTTGCTGACGCCGAGCCGTGTAGCGAGGTCGACATCCTTGAGCCTTGTCCCCGGTGGCAGCTCCATATTCAAGATCATCTCCCGCAGGGTCACGTACACCCTTTCCGTCAGGGATTGGTGATCCTTCAGGGTTCTTTCCTTCTTCTCCACAGCGTTACCTCCAGTCTTCCCGCGGGCAGTCCCGGCGAAATTACCTCATGAGCCCCTCGATTGCCTCCGGAAAGAGGCCTTCACCGTGCGTGAAACTGCTGCACCAGCCCCCGTGCTCAACCTATAGCGCGATCGACCGAACCCTGCAGGTCGTCAGCTGCGAAAAAACCTAGCCCCCCTATATCCCTTCTGTCAACCCATCGGAAACCGCAGAAACACGGACCCGTCAGCGGCCTCGACCCGAGGGCCCCGGGGCGAACGTGAGGGAGCCCCCGCCCGCCTCCTTCACGTACAGAACCTTCTCTCCCGGCACCATCGAATGGTACTTCTGGAACGGGTACCGGTCGGCCAGGTAGTCCGCCAGGTACCCAAGATGCTCCGTATTCGCCATGTGCATCCCGAAGTGCATCGGGACGAGCAAGTCCGCCCCGATGAGCGCTACGAGCTCCGCCGCTTCGCGGTAGGTGAAGTTGCCCGCGAATCCCTGGGCGAGCCTGAAATAATCGCGCCCGTTGATCGGGATCATCGCGATGTCGACGCTGTGTGTCCGTAACCTCTCGACCAACCCATCATAGGGAACGCCGTCCCCCGCGTGATACAATTTGACCCCGTTGACGGTCATCACGTAGCCCCAGTAGGGGTAGCCGCAGCGGGGATCGAGATCGAGGCTCTCGTGGGACGAAGGGATTGCGGTGAAGGAGAGCTCTCCCGCGCGCACCTTAGTGTCCACCTCGACAGCAGGGAACCGCTCGGCCGGGATCCCCATCCCTATAAGGCTCGGTCGGGCACACCCGGGGACGACGATCTTCGCCTTGGGGGAATGCATAGCCGCGGCCTGTACTGTCGGCGGGTCAATGTGGTCGTAGTGCCAGTGGGATCCGAAGAGGAAGTCCGCGTTGTCGATCTCGTCGGGTTGCAGCGGCGGCGTGAACCTTCTCGGGTCCTCCTCCGGCTTTCCCCGGGCGTAGTTCTCAAGGAAGTCCGATAGGTATGGATCGAGGTAGAGAATCGTGCTCCGGCCCTTCACGACAAAGCCGCTCTGCCCGAGGTACCACAGCGCGATCGCTCCCTGCGGGAGGGTCGTGGCGTCGATGTCCGCCTTGATCGACCCCCCCTGGCCTGCCCGGGGGTTCATGCCTTTTCGTAACCCTTCTTCTCGAGGTTCTCCCGGAACTTCAGGATCTCGTCGGTGAGCAACCACTCCATGCCTTGGATAGAGTAGCCCCCGTCGACGTCGAGCACCTGGCCCGTTATTCCGCTGGACTCCGGAGAGCAGAAGAAAAGAACCGGCCCTACACATTCCTCGATGGTTACAATCCTTCCCAAGGGCGTCCGCACATTTACAGGGTCGGCGTTCCTCGGCTCGGCGAACATGCTCGCGACCGTGGGAGTCATGACCGCTCCCGGCGCCACGCAGTTCACTCGGATTCCGTACCTGCCGAGGGCTACCGCCATCCCCCTCGTCATGGCCTCGATGCCGCCCTTGGTGGCAGCGTAATGCACGTACGTCGAGGTCAGGGACCGCGACGAAATGGAGCTGACGTTCACGATCCACCCCGGACCGCCCTGCTTCACCATCTGGCGCGCACCTTGCTGTGCCACGAGGAAGTAGCCTCGGAGGTTCGTATCAATGAACTCGTCTAGCGTCTCCTCGGAGACCTCGAGGAGGGGGATCTGCGGGCCAGCGGTGTGGCAGTTGATCACGATGTCCAGCCGCCCGAAAGAAGCGACCGTCTCGTCGACGAGGTGCCGTATCTCGCCCAACTCTCTGACGTCGGCGCGCACGCAGATCGCCCTGCGCCCGGCCTTATCGATCACCTTCACGAGCCGCTCCGCCTTTTCTTGGCTGTGCCTGTAACAGAGCGACACGTCCGCTCCCTCTTTCGCGAGCCCGACGGCAATAGCGCTCCCGATTGCACCAGCCCCGCCCGTCACGAGGGCCTTCTTTCCCGCTAGCATCATACCACTTTCCTCCTCCGCTCAGTGGCTCACAAGCTCAAAGCGATATTCTTGCCCGTGCGCCCGGACTCATGAACCGCCACTGGGACCCACACGGACGGGTTCGTCGACACCAGGTTGAGCTGGTGGTCCACCCTTTTATGAGTGATAACGTCGGACGTGTCAATTTCGATGGCCGCCTTCGATCCGCTAGCCATATCGCAAGGAGGGATCGTTCTCCTTCTCGGTCGACTGGTCGTTACGAACGAATGAAGATTTGCATTAGATGCATTATGCATTATGTACACATAGCATTTTCTGATGACGATGTCAACTCAAGTTGCTATGATTGTCGAGCAGGTGGACCTCACCATGCCGATGCATGTCCGTCCATGCCTTGCCCTCGGGCAGCCAGTGCAAATTGGAGGTGTGCTCCCGCTTCTCGAATCTGCTATGGTCTTTCTCCACCGTCGTATGCGCCGAAATCAATGGAACAGAAGGGGGTCCTTTTGGTTCTTGAAGCTGTTTGGGAAAAAGGCGCCGCCGGTTTTAGCAGGGTCTGACGCCAATATAGGGGAGCCGAAATTTTCTATTGACAATAGACTAATTTAGTGTAAAATGCATAATGCGTAATCATGGTGTGAAACTTCAATAATAAAGTTTGTGAGGCTTAGTCGCAGTCAACTCCGGCAATGGGGGATGAATCGGGAAAAACCCCTGCTGGGGCATGGCCGGACCGCGGAAGGAATGGATTCCTTTCGATGATCGCGCCCATGAGGGGATCGGGTCATGAAAGGGCTAGATTGGCTTTAGCCTCTATGAGGGGGGTGCATATGGGAAAGGTGAGAATTGGTTTTGTGGGCTTCGGCCTGATGGGGGAGCTATATGCCGATGCAATATACGAGTTCCCCAACTCTATCGTCGCTGCTGTCACTGACAGGAACTCCGCCAGAAGGGAAAAAGCAGAGAAAAAATACAAATGCAAAACTTTCGATTCCTATTACACAATGTATAAGGAAACTCAACTGGATGCAGTCATTGTCGCAATGCCGGATCACTTACATCGCGATCCTGTGATTGAGGCCGCCAAGTGTGGCATCAATATCCTTGTTGAGAAACCATTTGCCCTTTCCGTCCACGATGCAGAGTCGATGGTGGAGGCCATCGAAAAAGCCGGAGTGAAGTGCATGGTCGAGTTCTTCAACCGGTGGTCTGTGCCGTTCGCAAATGCCCGCGAACTTGTAATGCAACAGAAACTAGGACAAATACTCTCGGTCTCCATCGATTTGAACGATACGATTTACGTCCCAACTGAGATGTTGAGCTGGGCTGCGGAATCCTCATCCGCATGGTTTCTTATGAGCCATACCGCTGATCTTGTGACTTGGATCACTGGTAAGAAGCCAAAAAGTGTTTTCTCACGTGGGACAAAGAAGCTTCTGGTGTCTAAAGGCATCGACACATACGACGTCATTGAAGCACTCGTCGAGTTCAGCGACGGCACAATCGGGCGCTACACGAACGGCTGGATCCTGCCGAAGGCCTTCCCTCTCGTTTACGAATTAAAGATGCGTCTCATTGGGTCTGAAGCTGCCATAGACATCAACACATCCGACCAGCAGATGCATTTCATTACACACAGCCGCTACGAACATACAAACAACTCTTGGGGAAAGATTCAAGGCAACTTTGTTGGACACAGTTTCGAGATGTTGAGGAGCTTCCTCAAGAGTATCGAGGATGGCACACCGCCACTAATTACTGAGCGGGACGGGCTTGAAAACACTCGGTTCGTGGAAGCCGTTCATGTATCGTTGAAGCGCGGACAGCCGGTGCTCATCGAGGGATGATTCCCATTATGTCTGCCGAACGAAGCGAAAATGGCTAAGGCGCGGAATCGTGGCAACAAAATGGTTGGTCCTTTGCACGGTAATGAAGCGCTTTGGGGATGTTATCCCTGTTTTGAAAACCCTTAAGACAAGAAAGGAGGGCAATCGATCGAATGCGAAATACTTCCGTTGCACGAAAAAAGCAGATGGACAAGGAGGGCCTCTTCTTTGGAGGGGTGGAATCCCGAATACTCGGAAACACTTACCACGGAAAGGAGTCAATATGAAATCAAGACGTCGAATGCCAGTTGGTGTCTCTATGCTTGTTATAATTCTTGTATGCATTCCAGCAATGTTATTTGGTGCTGGCAAAGCAAAGGTAACCTTCTTCTGGAATCTCTATGAGGGATTGACGGAAGATATCCGCGTAGAGTTTCAGAATGCCTTCAATGCTACACACCCGGATATTGAGCTGGAATGCGTTCCGGTCGACTGGGAGCTATCGCATAACAAGCTTACAACCGCTCTCGCCGGCGGCAACCCACCTGAAATGTCTGTTATTGGAACCTATTGGCTGCTCGAGTTCATGGATATGGGTGCTGTTGACGAAATAACGAAATACGTAAGCCCAGCGACTATCAATAATATCGTTCCGGCAATCATGGAGGGCAAAATCGGTGGAAAGCTCATGGGCCTTCCCGTGGCTGCCGGCGCACGGATCATGGCATATAACGCCGACATTACCAAAGTAGAACCAAAGACCATGGAAGAGCTAAGGCAAGAGGCGATCAGGGTGAACAAGCCGCCCGATCGCTATGGGTTCATCATGCCTGGCAAGAAGTCTCTCGAGCTTACGGACTTCATCTATTTTCTGTACGCTGCAGATGGGGACGTCTTTCAGACGAAACCAGATGGAACATACGGGAAGTGTACTGTCAATAGTCCAGCTGGTGTGAAAGCGCTCCAGTTCATGGTGCAGCTGGCAGAAAAAGATAAAGTCGTCCAAGAGGGGTATCTTTCTCAGATACGACAGGATTCTCACCCGACTTTCGTTGCAGGCAAAGCCGCTTACGTCTTCATCGGCGCATGGGTCGATTCCCTCTATAAAACGGCTGGATCAACTTTCAATCTTCGCTACGGGCAGATCCCGCCATTTAGAGGCTCAAAGGGGAAGACGCTGGTCGTAACTGACTCGATCGTCATCTTCAAAGGCGCGAAGAACAAGAAGGAGGCCGGAACGGTTCTGGATGTCTTCTACAAAGACGAGTGGAAGGCCCGATATGACCAAATGATAGGTTTCCCGCCCGTCACCATTTCTGCTGGAAAGCTCCCACAGTTCCAGACCCCGCTCTACAAGACACTTGTCGCAGCCAGCATGCGATCTAAGGGATGGCCGCTTATGTCCCAGTGGTCTGAATGCGCAGATATTATCTGGGATGCGGTCGTAGAATCTTTCCACGGGTCCAAGACACCCAAGGCTGCACTCGACGACGCAGCAGCCGCGATCGACAAACTAAGAGGTTTCTAATACAAATGCAGGAAGGGGGGAGAGATCCCCCCTCCTACAGGCCTAGCTGCCTGCAGACAAGAGAGGAGGTCAAATTGCCAGCTCGACTTAAGGGAAATTCCCTTCAGGCTAGCGAAGCGAAACTCGCCTATCTTTTCCTAATGCCGGCGACTTTATTCCTCTGCGCCTTCATGTTTTTCCCTATCTTCAGGGTTATTCAATCATCCTTCTATGCTACAGATAAGTTGGGCGGGCTTAGCCACTTTGCGGGGCTAGAGAATTATGTGACACTATTCAAACAGAGTACTTTCCGAATGATACTCTTCCAATCTGTGTACTGGACGGTGCTCGCAGTAGCCATAAAAACACTATTTGGACTGATTTTAGCTTCTTTGCTCAATGTTGAATATCGAGGAAGGAGGTTTGCGCGCACGTTGATAGTTATTCCGTGGGCATCCTCAGCACCCATAAGTGCCATTTTATGGATTTGGGTTTACCACAGCGAGTTTGGCCTCCTTAACCATAGTCTAAGGGCGCTTGGAATCACTCAAAATCCGCCTATTTGGCTCGGCACACCAGGCCTGGTTTTCTACTCAGTAATTTGGGTCGACATATGGCTCGGCATTCCCTTTATGACGCTAGTTTTTCTAGCAGGTATGCAAGCCGTTTCTGTTGATTTGTATGAAGCTGCTAACGTAGAGGGGGCGAATGCACTTCAAAAGTATTATCATATCACTGTCCCTGGAATTCGCGATGTTTTGTTAATTGCAACACTCCTGTCTACCCTTTGGACCTTCAATGATTTCAATACAATTTACGTGATGACACGAGGGGGCCCAGTGAACAGCACGCATATTATTATCACCTATCTCTATATGACCACTTTTGAGCGACTTAGATGGGGGCAGGGAGCAGTTATGGCAGTTATTACACTCATTATTCTTTCATTTTGCGCCTGGATATACTCTAGACTTTACTTCCGAAAGGGAGACTAGAAAGGTGCTTAGCAGAGGAAGGGTCGGGCGTGGATTCGTCATTTTTATTACGATAGTACTCATTTTTTTTCTTCTCTTTCCATTCTTTGTTACAATTTCTACTATGCTGAAGCCCGCACGTGAAATTTACGCAACTCCCCCATACTGGATTCCAAAGGGGCTTGCCTTATACAATTTCGTAAACATGTGGAAATTTCATCCCTTTGCTCAATATTTCACAACAAGTGCTATCGTGGCCTTCTCTACGACAGCTCTTACAACGTTACTCTGTGTCCCAGCCGCCTATGCCTTGGCAAGATTCCGATTCAAGGGCAAGAAGATCTTTTTCTTTGCTTTCCTAGCTATACAGATGTTTTCCCCTATAGTTGTAATCATTTCGCTATTCAAGATAATGGTTTTTTTGCAGCTTTTAAACACATACTTTGGACTCATTCTTGCCAATACGGTTTTCGCATTATCATTTTGCACTTGGATGTTGAGCGGCTATTTCAAGACAATACCTCTAGACATCGAAGAAGCCGCACTTATTGATGGTTGTTCACGTTTACAAACAATACAACGTATCATGATTCCGATCTCAGCACCCGGGGTCGCAACAGTGCTTATTTATTCCTTTATTTTGGCGTGGAATGATCTCATTTTTGCTCTTGCTTTTACTACCTCTGTTAATAAGACGCCGGTAACTCTTGGCATTCAAAACTTTGTAGGGCGCTTCTATTCTCAATGGGATTATCTCACTTGCGCGGCTTTTCTTGCTACAATCCCAGTCGTTGTGATGTTCTTATTCATTGAAAGGCAACTTGTCACAGGAATCGCAGGCGGCGCAGTGAAAGGCTGAGAATCGCGACAAGCCGAAGCGACCGCTTCAATGCGCCAAAGCTTACTGACGCCTCTGCAGGAAGCGACGGACCGCGGGATCGGGCTCAAGACCGATCGCGATCTCGTAAGCGTGGCGAGCTTCGTCTTGCGCGCCTGTCTTGGCCAGCAGCTCTGCGCGTGCAGCCCAATAGGGTTGATAGTCGGCGAGCCGCCTATCAGCGGCTGCCTCCTGCATCGCCTCAAGAGGGCGTGCACGCCGTGCAGCTCCGCGACAGCCAGGGGCGCGGTTAGTCGCGACCACCGGTGAGCTCGTGAACGCGACCAGCGCGTCGTGTTTGTCGTAGAAAGTGTTTGTCGTAGGCTGAGAATCCCCAGAAAGATCAACCTGGCGTGGACAGAAAAATCGCCGGAATTCCCCACGGAAATCGGGGGGAGTTGCCCGAGCGGGAACCCTGTAGGATCGCCTGCAGGGGG
>Ga0315279_10004723_pt1 | contig 18149 bp, 27 predicted proteins | sample YL17G06_20_MG_FD_203694 | JGI IMG/M metagenome (GOLD analysis project Ga0315279, IMG submission 203694) | Sediment microbial communities from Yellowstone Lake, YNP, Wyoming, USA - YL17G06_20 | ecosystem: Environmental > Aquatic > Freshwater > Lake > Sediment | place: USA: Wyoming | collected... | reverse complement strand
TCGCCTCATCCGAAACTAGCCAAATGAACTAGAATGTTAGATGATTAAAATACTTTTCAGAACTCAGAAAGATTTTTAATAACATTTTAAAAACGGGCTTGTTTTTGCACAATAAGGCAGAATTGAGGTTGGTGGGGTCGCTGGGATTTGAACCCAGGATCGCCAACGCCCCAGGCTGGTATACTAAACCAATCTAGCCAACCTACGCCCAGTATACCCAACACTGAGCTTAAGTCAGTAGCTATACGACGACCCCAACAAGAAACACCGTACCAAGAACAAATAGATAAAACCATCGCCAAAGCCACAATCGAAGGAAAAGCACAAAACACCATCAAAGCCTTCCGACACCGACTCAAACAACTCAGCAAAGTTGCCGACCTAAACAACCCAAACGACGTAAAAAATGCAATCGGATACTCAAAACTCTCAAACTCCTCAAAATGCTCATTCGCACTAGCATACGAATGGTTTACAAAAGCCAACGGACTCAAATGGGAAAAACCACGCTTCAAATGGAACCTAACCACACCCATCATACCAACCACCGACCAAGTAAACAAAATCATCTCAGCAACAACACGCAAATTCGCAACCATATTCAAACTAATGACAGAAACAGGCGTAGAAGGAGAAGAACTACACCAAACCCACCGCAACCAATTCGAACAAACCCAAAGCATCATAAGCATAAAAGGACTCAAAGGACACGGCTCAGCAAACTACAAACTGAAAGAACCCACAGCAAATATGTTGAGAGAATACCTAACACACTACACACAAGACTACCCATTCCCACAACCCAAAGTAATGAGCGAAATGTGGAGACGCGCAAGAAACACCGCATCAACAAACCACAACGAACCAACACTCAAAACAATACCAATGAAAAACCTCAGAAACTACTCAGGCGCACAATTCTGGTACTCATTCCCCGACCCAATAGGAGTAATGAGACACCTAAGACACAAACGAATGGAAACAACAATGCACTATCTACGAGCCATAACCCTAGACGGAGACGTCCAATACGACTGTAAAACAGCCAAAACACCCGAAGAAATCACAAAACTAATCGAACTAGGATACACCCTAGCCGACACTGTCGGAGACGCACACCTATACCGAAAACGCAAATAACCCTCCTTCTTCCATTAACTAATCGTTCTAAACCACCGCTCGCATCGCGCTACGCGCTCCGCTCGCAACAAAAAAAATGAACGACAAACAGCAACAACTCAAACAGCCAAATCAATAACATACACATCACGATACAAAACAGGCAAAAAACGAGAACCCTCAACAAACAAAACAACATCAATCAAGCGCGCGTGCTATTACCTAATACTGCTAATACATCACTAACTAAACAATGCAATACTACGTGTATATATAACGAAGAGAAGTAGAAATTGCATAAAACGTAACAAAAGCTATATCGAGATTGTAACGATACAAGTACCGATAGCGATGGCAGAAGTCGAGTTGTTAAAAGAGATTTCACGCAAATTGAGCCAATTACTTGTTTTAACAAAACTATCAAACTCCAAGGTAATTGCTGAAACCAAAGAAGAAATCAAGAGAGACCCAGTCGCACAAGCGATATTAGCTCTGGCTAATGGCTTGTTGAGTTCGTTACAACTAAAAGAAAAAGTCACTGAACAAACCAAAGTGTCAGAAAAGACTGTCCAAAGACGAATTCTGGATTTGGTTGAAAAAGGTGCAATCACTCCTATCCGAAAGGGGACAGAAGTGTATTATGAAGATTCTGGGCTGTATGACTAATTAACGGTGAAAGAACTATGAGTGATGAACTGGCGGAACTCGGAAAAATTTCAAAGATATTAGTTTTGGCAAATGCCCAAGCGTTAGAGACTGAACTTTCCAAATACGCGACAACTGATGAACGAAAAAAGGCTTGGGCTCTAATTGATGGAAGCAGATTGCCTGATGAAATAGCCAAATACTCAGGAATGAAGCTTAGAACAGTTTATGATTTCTTGAAAATCCTCGCAAATGCAGATTTCATCAAAAACCCTCATGGAAAACCCCCCGAGAAAAAACTTGAATTTGTCCCAGCTTCGTGGTTGAATTTGATAAAGTTTGAAGAAACAAAAGAAAAGGAAACTGGTGGAACAAATGAGCCAGACAAATGACATACTCTTGGAAATCTCGGGAAAACTGGATAAAGTGCTTAGGTTACTTGCATTGGATGTTGTCAAAGGGTATGAGAAAGAACAAGAAAAAATAGTCTTGCTTGACTCCCTTGGATTTAGACCAGTAGAAATTGCCAAACTTCTTAATAAAAGTCAAGACAATGTAAACGCTGTACTTGGCTCAATTCGGAAAAGGACAGAAAAAAAGGTAAAGACCATAGCTACCACGCAAGCAGAGCCTGAGAAAACCAATGCTCAGGAAGTTAAGATGACGGAGGAAGGCACTGGAAATGAATCCCCAAGAAAATGAACAAACACAGTTGTTAAGGGAAATTCTAAAATGGATAAAGTTCGCTGGAATGAAACAAGTGAAGGAAGTGCTTACTTCCGTACTCAACACTCCACAAAAGGCACTGGCATATCAGTTCAGTGACGGAACCAAAGGTATAGTAGAGGTTAGAAACGCAACGGGTATAGCGAGTAATGCAACGATATCCGCATACTGGAAAAGTTGGCTGAAACTTGGTCTGGGCGAGAACGTAGCCGTGAAAGGAGGAGAACGGTTCAAGCGAGGTTTCGATTTGGAAGATTTTGGGATGGAAGTCCCTCTGGTCAAAAAAGCGACTTCGGAGGAAAAGAAGTCGGAAACGCCTGAACCTCTTAAAGAAGAGAAACAAACCTCACAATCTGTCTCGACAGAAAGACCTCATGTGCCTAAAGAACCAGAGGAGGGTTCTGATGCCTGAGGAATCTGAGAAGGATTTGTTGAAAAAGATACAAAGAACGCTAGAAGAGCGCGCGCGAACAAGTATTCTAGGTCGTCAAGGTCGTGATGGAAATGAGCGAAGCAACACTGAATGAGATAAAGAGCCTGTTAGAAGACATCAAAGCACTGCTCCTTCTGGTCAATCAAGATACGCTTGAGGAAATGGAAAAGAAACTGCTAAGAGCTGGTTCGGTGGAAAGTCAAGTCTATGAGTTATGCGACGGAGTGAATACAACCCAAGATATTGCCACCAAAATTCAGAAATCACTTGAATATGCTGGTGCAGTCATAAGTAAACTGCGACACAAGGGATTGGTGAAGACGGTGGAACGGGAAGGCAAGAAAGTGCACGAGCAAAGGTTCTAGGTGGTTCTTTGTCAACTCATCCAGACACTCACGAACGAGTCGTAAAGCTGCAAAAAGATGTAGAGGAAATCAAAGAAGAACTTGAAGACCAATGGCATGAAAGGAGGTCTGTGTATGAAGAAAGAGTCAACAGAACTCTTTCAGGCGACAAGAATGCTACCGTCCTTTACCTAGAAATCGACGGTAGGCGCTCGATAAGAGAAATCGGGAAAGATTTGATGAACAGGCAACAGAGAGTTCCCACAATGTCCCTGTGGCGTGCGTCCCAGAGACTGATAAAGAGTGGGCTGACTAGAAAAATAGGTATCAAAGCCAACAGTCCCGTCTACGAAAAAAAGCCTTGGGCTAAGGCGCTAGATATTGATAGCTATGTCAAGACAAAAATCATCCAGCAAGAAAAGCCGTCTGATTGAAGACCAGATCAGTGTCGAAGACATTCTTCTTGAATATGTCATTGACAATGGGTGGAAGGATTACGACAGATTTACGAGAAGATTGACTGAGAAGATAGTTGATGAAGCACCGTCGAGACCAGAAGACCTCGCAAAACTCGTTAGGAACTTCATACATCCTTTCTTCGCTTTTAACAGCATTACGAAAGAGCAATTTGCTTCTTGTTTTCCATTGGCAGAATTGCTGAGACAATCTAGGATTCCGAGAGGCTCGTTCGACCTCGTGAGACAACGTCGAGCTCGAAGACGCAGAATGGTTTCTAAAAGGCTTCGCTTCATGATACTCGAAAGAGACAAGTACAGATGCCGTATTTGTGGCAAATCTGCGAACGAGACAAAACTTGAAGTTGACCACAAAGTACCTGTTGCGAAAGGAGGAACAGATAGCCTCGATAACCTTTGGACTCTCTGCATTGACTGCAATAGAGGAAAATCTGACCTCTCTATTTAAGACTCAACTTGCGTGGTATTTTGCTTCCTGACACTTAGCGCGCGCTACAACAAAAAATCAATACTCATAGCTACCGCTAACCATAGCTACCGCTAGATGCTTCACACCAATCAAGCGAAAATAAGGACAACCACAACACAACAAAACATTATCAACCGTATTCTTCACAAGAACAGACTTCTTATCAGGCTTCTTACACCAACCAATATAACCAAACTCAAAACCATGCCTCTCACGCTTCACACCACAAACCGCGAGATGCAACTCAACATCAAACAACGAACAAAAAACAGACAAACACTTCACACACCTATAAACAACCTCACCACCAGACAAAACAACCTTACGAAAACCAACACCAAAACCAGAAGCCCTCTCAACAACGTACCTACTCGACACGCCGACCACCATAGCTTACGCTATCCTCAACCCACAGAACACGACCTTTAGCATCAGCCAAATCAGACAAAAACTCACGCTTAAACAGAGGAGAACACCTATTCGTAACAAAACACTGATGACCAAAATTATCTAAACCCACAGCACCAACATACCGAACCCTAACCAACTCAGACTCACAAATTGGGCAAAGAACCTTATGCTTCTCAACCTTAAACTTGAAACGCCTATAACTCATAGTCCCAAACCAGAAAACAGCATTAGCCCTCTTAGCATCAGTACGAATACTCGCATGGGAAAGTTCATATTGAGCCGTGTCGAAAATCGACCTACGCTCAGCCTTAACACCATACCTATCCTCAGCAACCTTAACAATCACACCGTCAGTCTCAAAACAACGCCGAGTAACAGCCTCAAAACCATCACACCGCAAAAACTCCCTACTCCTACCCACACACTTCTTATTCACACAAGCCCTACAACGACCATAACCGCCTTTAAGAAACGCCAAAATATGAAAATGCCTGCTCGGACACCAACGCTTACGATGCTCATTCCAACGGAAATGATGATAAACTGCACAACCGCCGAAAATTCCGCGAGCACGTAAAGCATCCAAAATGCACTTACGAACAGCAACAAAACCCAAATGACCACGCTCAGGCGGAACACTCGCACTAAAATGCTCAACCAAACCAAACTGCTTAGAAGCCTCTAACAACCTAGCTTCGATTTTATGCGCTTCCCTTCCACCCCACGACTCGAAGCATATTGGGCAACTGGCACGATGACAAGAATTAAGAACCACACGGAAAAAGCCCTTACCCGTACAATCCTCACCGTTCAACTTAGCACCCTCATGCAAATCACCACGCAAACAGCCAGAATGGGTACTAAAAGTGCCACACTTCTCATTAGTAACAGAACCATTACCAACAACCTGATACAAGCCAAAAGTAGCCCACTTAGCACCACCGTTAGGACTACCACCAACAGGCTCCTCACCAAAATCTTCATCAGAAGCATCAACATTCTCCAGAGACAAACGAATCATGCTTTTTGACTCACCTCTTTCTTAACACAAGAACCGAAAGGGCATCGGTAGATTCCGATTTTCTCAGTCAAAACCGCAAAACTACAGCAAGCACCGACCAAACAATCACACGAAAAATCACCATTCAACAAAAACCACCACCAAAAACCGAGCAGTAGCCAAAGGCGAAATGACTACTGCTCAAACCACAATTAACTAAAACAAAAATGCCACAGCTACCATACCAGCAACGAATACGAGAGTCGAAGTTGCAAACACTTGCCATACCTACACCAACTCTTCATATCCATCCACCACCAAACACGCACACACACCACCACAGTCCTACCAATCTAGCAGGACACCCAAACCATAACGAGCTAAGCCACTTAACAGATAACAAATTTGTCTCTGCACACCTACTATATAAAAAGGATTATCACCAAAAATGCAAAACTCCAACAAAAACCAAACATGAAAAAACAAAACTCTCAAACCGTGAGTGCTACAGCGCTCCAAACCAGAGAAACAAAAAACAACAACAAAAATGACGTTCCGCTCCGCCGTACACATAATATCGATACGCAAAGCCGACAAACAAAAAAGGATTCCACAACGCAAATCGCAAATCTGCAAACACCAAAACCAACGACGTAAAGTCGGAATAGCCTCTCAATGATAGGCTATTCTCAAACCGACTTAAAGTCGGAATGTCCCCTCTAATGGAGGCGACATTCTCAAACATACTCCCCAAACCCCATTTGGCAATGGGGCTGACCGCCTTGATAGGCGGATTCCCGAATCGGATGGCTCTGAAGAGCCATTCTTAAACCGACTCGCAAATGGGCTGTCTTCGACTTAAACATTCCCCTTCGGCTTTTGTAATCCTCGCTGATGCGAGGCAAAGAGCCGAAGGCTCTCCGAGCATTGGCATGGAAATGTTTAATGTCTCGACAGAAAAAACGACGAGTAGGAATGGCAATGCAATGAAGACGCATGAAGACAGAACGAAAAGCTAGGAACAAGTCAGACGTAATGAACCCCGCGCTCGGCTATCCAAGTCGAGCAAAAAAACGGAGGAACGCCTGAGACTGATTCCAAAGCCGTTTAAACTGTCTAGGAATCAAGACAACAACGGACAGCAATTCGTAGTAACAAAAAAGATAGAGGAGAGTGATAAAATATGTTGAACCCAACAAGACCTAACCTCGTTGGAAAAATCCAAGTACGAAGGGAAGAAACCGAAAAAACCGTCTATGTGGACAAAGGCGAAATCGCCTTATGGACACACAACGACTCAAAATACATACTGAGAGGCTACGTAACAATCGACGGTACAAAGTACCTCGTAAGCCTCGCAGAAAACGGAGAGTAGAACCATGAGCAGACTCGTAATAGTCTGCAACCACTCCGTAACACCCAACTGCACAGGCAAATGCGAAAAATGCCAATATCTGCTTTCCATGCAGATAATAGACCTCGACAAACTACCACCGACCACCACCACCGAAAACGGATGCGGATGCGGATAACATGAAGAACAACGCGCTCCCACCCAAAGGCGCGAGCGCAACTACTGTAAGCAAAACCAACAACGTAACGGGCAACCCCCCACCCCCCAGAAAGGGGGAGATGAATCGCCCGACCATGCGCTCTGAGGAGCGCAGACGTAAAGAACGCAAAACCGACGACGCAAAACACGAAAACCAAAGCCTTATCTCCAAAGATGAACCCCCGCGAGCAAAGGCTCCACAATGAAGCTACAAAATAGCCAACACATAAAACCGAAAGAGGAACCCACATAAAATGGGAAAACTTACAGTAAACCAAAACAAAATCAAATAGGAGGTGAAAAAATGAACGAGAAAATAGAAAATCCAAGCCCAAATCAAAAGGCTACAACCAAAACAACCCAACAAACAGAAACACAGAACACCAACAAATTACTTAGGCTAGTCGAGGCTGGTATACTAAACCAAGCTATACGACGACCCCACAAGGATAGACGAATATTGTTAAGTGTCTTATTTTCTTTTTCGATGGTGGCTTTCAAGCGATGGGACGGGCTCGTTCTGAGGTGCCTAGACCCCTCCTCTATATATAGATAACTGGTTTCGCACTCCACAATCTAAGGTTTTTAAGTAAACATGAAGGTAGGTGATATTATGGAGAATGATAAAGCAGTTAACGAGTGGTTAGACGGTCTAAAGAGCAACAGAACCAGAACCGAATATGAAGACCGTTTTCAGATTTGGCTAGACTATTGTAAGACTAAAGGGTTCTTAGAGTCTGGAACTGAACAACTGGAAGACATGAAGAAACGGAGACAGAGCAACGACAACACGGAAAAGTATTTCTACGATAACGAGATTCCTAAGTTTTTCCAGTGGCTACAGAAGGAATATAGGAGCAAAACAGCTAAGAAACCACTGTCTCAGAGTTCCGCTCTAGGCATTACGACAGCAATAAGAAGCTTTTTCGCTTATCATAGGTATAGCCTAGAAATCAAGAAAGACAGTTTACCGAGTACAGAGAACCTTAAAGCAACATATGAAGACCATGCTTTCGACATCTATCAGCTTAGAAGCATGTTCCAGTGTGGAGACCTAAGAGAAAGAACCGTCTTAAGTTGTGGTGTCAACTTATGGCTACGTTCTGGAGACTTCTTAAGCTTGAAACGAGACTTGATAGAACTAGCCATAAAGAGAGAACAAGAACTAGCGGAAAACGAAAGCAGAGAACCAGACGTTTTAGAGTTCGAGTTCACAACAGAAAAGGAAAGTGAACCGTGTAGCTGTCACCTAGCAAAAGAAACAGTGGAATTGCTGAAAGACTACTTAAAAGCGTATCCTAAGACAACTGAAACTCTGTTCAACTACAGCGAAGACGCTTTAAGCGATTTGCTCAGAAGACTAGCGGAAAAAGCTAAGATAACCGTTTCTGGAAGAATACGCTGGCATTGCCTAAGAAAATTCGGAATAACTCTCATGCATGGAAAAGTCACTGAACCAGTAATGAAATACATGTGCGGAAAACACATATCGAAAGACCTAAAGACCTATATCCAGAACAACCGAGAAACGTTTAAGGCTTTCAAGCTCGTAGAACCACTAATCAGCTTGACAAGAACTAACGGAAACGGAGCAATGAAAGAATTGAGTAAACAGCTTGAAGAACTGAAGAAAGCAACAATGAAACAAGCGGTACTCTTCGAACTCATAAAGCAACTAACACCAAAAGAAGACCTAGCAAGAGCCTTAAGCGAACTTGCTAAGAAATTCGGATTAGACACAGAGACCAGAAGAGACGCTCAGAGACCAGAAACTTTTGAAACCATGATTGACAGACTAACCGAAGCATACATCAAGAAAGACCTACAGAGAATCTTAGACGAAAACGGAAACGGTTCTTAAACTCCACTCTCTCTTTATCCCTATTTCATATCATATTATCAATAGTTGATTCACTCCTTTCTATCTGTCAACCCTTACCCTTACAATATAGGTAGACCGTGTTATATGTTACGTGTGTTATGGATGTTAAAATAATATTCAATATTGGTTCTATCCATGTGTAGCTGGAGTTAGACACCACTATCTAGACCATTAACCATGCTCTAGAACCCTACCACTACGTAGAAAATGAGGTCTGTTCAACATTCACCAGTTAGGCATAGTGTGATATGGGTTTAGAATTCATGAATGTTAGGCGTGTTATGTTGAATGATAATTTTTGAATGTGTATGGGGGGGGGCATATAGCTAGGATTTGCTATATAGCTAGAGTTTTGCTATATAGTAGGCTTTTAATATATGATTCGGAGTTTGCTATATAGCTGAAACAATGAAAGATTTAATGTCCGAGTCTCTCTAGTCTCAGAACTCATGGTGTTTTCCCGATTCAATTTTACAATGAAAATTCATATACAATTATACATACATATGCTTTATTATTAGCTATATAGCAAAATAACATCTGCTCTTTTTATGTGTGCAGACCGTTTACCATTCCGCTTTTTTTGTGACATAATCCATTTAAATCCGTTTCTTTATCTGTCTGTTTAACTAGAAGTGGAAAAATGAGTGAACAAACAAGAAAGTGTCCGAATTGTGGAAGTGCAAGAATCAAGAAAGCTGGAAAATTCAGAACTCGTAAAGAACTGAAACAGAGATATTGTTGTCTTGACTGTGCAAGAACCTTCTATTAGGTGTTCAACATGGCTAAAGAAGACTACTCCGCAAATACGATATACTTGAAACTATCAGCGAAAGAGCTAACGGTTTTACAAGCCATTCAGAACCCTTCTATGTATCCCGCAATATTCATTAAGAAACACCTTCTGGAGACCGTCTTCAAACAGAAATTCATAGAGCTTTACGGAGAGAATGATTATAATGAAGCTCTAGCTAGAGCGTCAAGAACAATCGTTCAGATTCAACAAGAAAAGGCTAACGCTAAACTGGGAAAACGTAAAGACAAAATCAAGACCGAAACGTTGATGGTAGAGATTGAAAGCTTAAGCTCTGAACATGACAGAAAATTCTTAGACTACGTGAACGAGAAAGGAATCTCAGACATGGATTTTGACAGCTTAAGCGACAAAATGAAGGTTGAATGGTATTTGAAGTGGAAGAAAGAAATCGAAGACGCATTCCAGAAATACGGTAAGAAAGTGGAAATGGTATAAGCATGTCCGAAGACTCAGACCGTTCAACGATAGATAAGGAAGAACAACTGGAAACCTTTCATAAATTGCTAGGCGAAACTAAGCGTAAACCTCTTCCAGAAGTGAGTGCAGACAAAAAAGAGCTTGTCGAAAGAATCTTGAGATTGAGAAAAGTGAAAGAAGACTATTCACGGTCTAAAAGGGAAAGGATAAACGCTGAAAATGAAAGTTTTGAAGCTTACGAGCAACTTCTGAAACTGTGTGACGGAGACTCAGACCTAGTGGCTAGGGTTCTAGGCTCACGAAGACCTTACCCGATAAAGACGGAAGATGTTTTAGAGCCATGACTGAATGGGTTTGTCCGTGTTGCGGTCAACTGGTAAAACTTAGACGTAAACGTAAGCCTAGACATGGAAAAACAGAGCCTTAGTTCTTTTTTTTGAGGATAAAGTATCTTTTATTGTTGAACAATGGTTTTAAGCAAGATAACCTATAGTTCCTATAGGTATTAACATGTCCGAAAGAATAGAATCAAACGAAGAATTAGACCGAATAACCACTATCGAAGTGCGTAGAAGAACCAGTTCTAAGCTTCAAATAATGAAACATCAATTTGGCTTCAAGTCTGTAGACGAAATGCTCTCCGTTCTGATGGCTGTCGTGTATCGTCAACAATGGAGTAAACAAGACATTCTCAAAATGACTGTGGAATACATGAGCGGAAGTGCAACAAATGATGATGAAGTACACGAAAATATCGGAGTCAAAAGCTACACACAAATCACTAAGATAAAGGGAAACGTGAAAAAGAAACCGAAAGAAGAGGATTCTAAATGAGTGAGGAAAACGGAGAGAAAAAGGTTACTCACAGAGTCGAAATTAGTAGAGAACCAGAAATTGATTCTCTGCATGACGAAGTTGCAATTTTGAAAGCTAAATTGGAACAAGCTAGCCTTTACGAAGTGTCTAGGCAAAAAGCAGAACTGATAGCGAAGTATGGAGAGTATAAAGACGAAATAGAAGACTTGAAAACTCCACAAGAAATGGACAAGTTCAAGTTACGAATTTTCAACGATAAGGTACATGAAAAGCCCAAAACACACATTCCTTATGGAAAATCTTCTATAATTCCACCGAAAGGAGAGATGGAATATTCTAGTCAAGCCGAAATGGTTGATAAACTGTACGACACTGCATATTACAATTCCAGAAAATACACTCCAGAAGAGGTTGAAGACGCTAAAAAGAAGATTGAAACGTTACTCAAAAGCATGATTGGCGGTTCAGCGTGGAAGGAAATGAGAGAACGTGGAACTTCACCAATAGAGAAACACAAGATTTCAGCTTGTTCAAAATGTGGCTACACGAAAATTGACACGGATATTTGCCCTAACTGTTCTTACAATCCGAAAGAAAAACAAGCGGTAAGGGATTGATATGACTGAAGAAAAGAAAGTAGGCGTTCACTTGAAACTCAGCGTTTTCAGAAGTAAGGAAAGGTTTCAAGTCGTGAACATCAAAACTTTTGACGGTTTGGAACAACCATATATTTTTGCTTACGGTTTCAGTGAAAAGGGAATTCCAGTTCTGAACCAGAATGAAGAACCATTTTTCCGATTTAACGGTTCAGTGAGTGGTCACGTAAACTTGAATGCTCCTTTCTATAAAGGAATACTCATAGACAACAAAAGAAGAGTCACTGGAATTGACGCTGTTCAATGCATGGTTTCAAACTACGGTCTAGGAATATCGAAGGAACAGATAGAAACGAAAGTTAAGACGCTCATGGACAATGACGCTAAAGTCATTTATTTTGCAAAACAGAGTTCAGTCTACGGTATGGCAAAAGCTTACGGTTTCGAAAATTCATGGCTCATAATCGGAAAAGAAGCTGTACTAGACTTAGACTATTGGAACAAGTTTCTGAAGTCAATCAATAGTCAATGGAGAATTCTTACACCAAAAACTAGAAGACTCTTAAGAAAACTGGAATATCAAAAGTTGAATGCAGAGCTAGAGGTCTAAGCTTGTGGTTTTTCCAGAAACGAAAGAAATCGTTAACGAAGCTGTCAAGAAATATGAAGCTTACGAAAACTATGTGAAATACTTAGACAAGAAAGTTTTGGCTTTTCAACGAAAGAAAGTTGAGGTTTTCCAAGAAAAAGGCGAATTGAAAGAGGAATATAGAAAAGAATTCATGAAAGGCATTAACGAGAGAAAACGATTCTTGATTTTGGAAAAACGCAATATCAAGGTAGACCCCTCAAGCTCAAGATGGGCTGAAGAGGATTTCGCTGAAATGAAGAAACTGAAAGAAACATTGAAACCCAGTGAACAGAAAATAAAAGAGATTGAAGAACGGATTGAAACGTTAAAATTTACCGAAACGAAACAGAGATTAAATCATGATATTGATGTTGCTCAGAGCATGTATGAAGACGTTGTTTGGCTACTCATGAAGGCGACTCTGTTTGAAGAGGCTCATTCTGCACAAGAACAGCTTAAGCAACAGAGATTAGCGGAAATGAAGGGTAAAAGCACACCAAATTGTAAGATTTTTCCTCAATATGAAGGATATTGGAAACCAGAAGAAAAAGACTTGTGGAAAACTCTAGCTGAAGAAGAGTTCAAACGGAGACAGAAGAAATACTACGAGAACTTAGAGAAGATTTTAGAGAAACGGAAAAAGGAACATGAAAAAGAGGAAAGGAAACGGAAAAAGCGATTATATAAACAGTGGGAACAGCGAGAAGAAGACAAGAAAAATGAGTAATAATGACGGTTTTAAAAGCCATGAAAAACGAGTGACAGAACGGTTTGAAACTGGAAAATACAGAGTAAAACCTAAATATCGTTCAGCAAAACCGTGTGCATGGTGTGGTCATGGAACGACTACATTGACCGAACCAGACGAGCTTTTCTTTCATTGCACTAAATGTTTTCACAGTTACATTGCTAAATTCGGTATGCCATTCAAGTTTAGGAGAGCTAATTAATGGAAAAGTGCAAGCATGGCTTTTTCAAAAAATATTGTAAGTTGTGCAGAGACGAAGAAACAACTAAACAGCTTAGGCTATTGCTTGAAAGAAAAGAAAAAGCTAGAATTTGGCGTGAAACTCACAGAACAGAAATAAATTTAAAAAGTAGAGAGAATAGGAGAAAAAAGAAAATTGACGGTTAAGACCAAGAAATTCGTACCTTCTTGGCAAAAAAGAAAAGAACAGAAGAGACAACCCGAAACCAGTGACGCTTAACGTTAAGCTGATTCACGTTAACGCTTAAGCTAGGGTTTCTCTTCCAATTCATATTTTTCTCTCATAAGAAGTAAAGCCTTCTGAACCGCATGGCTTACGCTAGCAAATTCTTTTTTCTCTTCCTTCACACTTTCGAAAATGCTTAAATACATCGTAAACACCTTCTTTATAAGGTGTTCATATTGTCAGAAAGCGAAAAACGCACACCAATATCAATTTACCTAACACCAAGAGCATCGGCGATTCTTAGAGAATATAGTATGGGTTCTGGCTATGGTTCATTGAGTAGAACGGTTGAAGAAATTATCTTAGCATTTGATTTCACATACGACACAGTCAAAGATACTGCAAAACATCTCGCCCAAAACCCAGAATCGAAAAAACCATTTACCGACAGCGAGAAATTATCGCTCTTCCTTGTTGTTTCTTTAGCCTTGGCAAATATCGAGAATGTGATTTCTCGCCTATGTAAAGAAACACAACTAAATCCATAAAGGTACACGAAACTCTGAGAAAAGCGGAAAACTTATAGTCTAACCAAAAAAACCATGAGTCCAAAAATGTTGTTGGTCGTTTCGAAAACGGTAACTCAAAAAACTGAAAGAGATAAATCAATCTTGACTACTCATTTATTGTTGAGGACGCATGACCAGAAAAGTGAAAGGCACTAAAACGAGCAGTTTCGGAGTCTCAAAGAGAGAAAATCATGATTCTTCAATGTTTTACAATAGCGGTCTATATGAGGGAAAAAACAAAACTGAAGAAATAGTCTACATTGAGAACAAGATAGATGAGAAATACTTGGACAGAGTTTTTTGCAAGAGTAGCGAAAAAATGGAAGAACTTCCAGACAATAGTGTCCATCTAATGGTTACTTCACCACCTTACAACGTTGGAAAAGAGTATGATAAGAATCTAACATTAGAAGAATATAGAAGGCTTCTGAAAACGGTTTTTGGTGATGTGTTCAGAGTCTTGGTAACTGGTGGAAGAGCTTGTGTGAATGTCGCAAATGTTGGAAGAAAACCATACATTCCTTTTCACAGCTACATAATCCAAGACATGCTTGACATCGGTTTTCTAATGAGAGGCGAAATCATCTGGGATAAATCAGCAAGTTCTGGAGTTTCTACTGCATGGGGTAGTTGGAAATCCGCAACCAACCCAACACTCAGAGACGTTCATGAGTATATTCTGATTTTTTCTAAAGGGAGTTTTTCAAGGGAGAGACATGATAAGGAAAACACGATTTCATCAAAAGAGTTTTTGGAATTTACAAAAAGCATCTGGAAGTTTCCTGCGGAATCTGCCAAGAAAGTCGGACATCCCGCTCCGTTTCCAGTAGAATTACCGTACAGGCTTCTTCAATTATATACTTTCAAAGGAGACGTTGTTCTCGACCCATTTATTGGAAGTGGTACAACTGCAATAGCTTCCTTAAGAACTGGAAGACATTTCATAGGCTATGACAACAAGGAAGAATATGTTGAACTAGCAAACAAAAGAATAGGCGTTGAAATGAGAGACATGCTTGCGCAGAAAGAACAAATCAAGTTGGATAAATTTCGAAAAGTTGAAGTTGAAGAAATAACTGGTTCTCGTGAATAATACTTCATTGCTTCTTTCCAAAATCTGATATGTCAAATACTTTCTTTTGGATAGGTAAGTCCTTACGGCTCCAATATTCAATCCATCTTTGATAAGGTTTATATTCTATTGTTGAATGACGCCAACTTATCTTGATGGATTTTGTACAAGAATCAGTCATTAATCTGAGCAGAGCTTCTTTGCTGAATTCGACTCCTCTTGGATTAGTTCCTGCTTTTGGAAGTTCTATGTATCTCTGCCTTCCCACCTCTTTAAAGATTCTTTTCTGAACTTCTAAAGGAAAATAAAAAAAGCTACCTTCCTCTATATCGTCCCATTTAATCTGAACTAACACAATATCACATTTAGGTACATAATTCTCACGAAACTCGTAGGCTTTCTGGGCATCCACCGTCCATGCAAGTTTAACCCCTCCCATCCCAGTAATGGTCTTGACAGATATAGGACGACCAAACAGTTTGACATCAGTTTCTGGTTCTGTTATTGGGATGTCAGTGTCAACATTTTCTTTTCCAAATTTGTGAACCAACAATGCTATCACAATTTTCTCACGAAGGGAACCCACTTCCATACCAATTTTTCCCGCTCTAGAACTTTCCATTTCTGCAAGTTGAAACAGATAAGGCAAACGCTCTCTAATTCTGTTGACAAGTTCTTTATCTTCAAAGATTCTATCTAATGGGCTTTCCATTCCACTTCCATCTTCTTAAAGACTTTTTTGACGCCATCGATGGTCTATTCCGCTAATTCACTTACAATCAATGAATCATTTTTTCAAACTTAGGACAAATGAACCGTCTTTATCTTTCTTGAACACAACAACGTTGTTTCTTGTGAGGTCTATGTAATCCCGAAAGTCAGCAGACCAAATTCTGTTTAGTTTGTCTAGCTTCACTTCAAATTTCCTTTCACCTACTCGAAGTGTAAAAGGTTCTCCACTAGGCGGGAATGATTCCCATGTGGCTGATTGAACGTAGATAAAATGACGCTTTGCCTCCGTATAGCTGAGCTTTCTCTCATAAACATTCTTCATATGTGACCCTCGGTCTCTTCTGCATTTCAGACTTTTAACTATTAAAAATTAACTCATCTATCAACAAAATTGTCTCTAATTTATCCTTCTCTTTCTGCTTTTCTGTTCTACGGTTCCAACATATTCTTCCCTTCCAGACTCTCCTTATCTCTAAAAAAGTCCTCTACCTTTTTCAACATGTTTTTCTGGAAGACACCTTCTTATTTTTAGAGGTCTCACATAAAGACTAGACAAGTTTTAATCAGAAAAGCCTACCTATTCTGAAAATAAAGTTACGCTAGGTCTGGAAGTGGTTATAGAATTCATAGAAGACGGAAATCTTCCAAAAATTCTCTTCCAAACCTAGTTCAAATATATCTTAATACATACGACAATTTAAACATTTCTGACCATCGCCCTATGTAATGCGGGCTTTTTTGGGCTTATTTTGGTTTTTTGGCTCTTATTTGTTGAAAGAATTGGCAAAAGAAGCTCAGAATAACGTTTATTAGTAACCATGCCTACGGTATACATGGTTATAGAATTCATAGCATGAAGACGGAAAGAGAAAAGAATGCGAACACACGAAACCGTTCTTGGATTAAGGTGTTGAATGCGGTCTTTTTCTGTTGGAGCTTTCGGATAGAGAAAAAGTGGAGAACATAGACCATCTAACCATATTTCCCTTTTTTTGTTTGATAGAGCTAGAGGTTAACTCTAGCTCCAAACCATAAATGAGGTGAATGAATGGAAAAGAAGGAAAAAACAATGAACCCAATTCCACAATCCTATGAGGAAAAAATACAGAAGGTCTTAAAGAACAGCGTAGACCTTACTTTCGTTTCTGAGAAAGGACACGGCAAAACCGTAGCTGTAGAAAACTTAGCGTCTAAAATCATTCAGAACCCTAGAAACCGATTAATCGTTTTTGAAAGCTTTCCGAAATGGATAAACGAGTTTCCAGAAGCTAGTTTCATGGAGATTCCGCAAAACTGGATAATCCAGACAGACAAGACAATAGACCTAGAAAACACATGGATAAGACACGAAAAGAACTATAGCCTTTTGAATGAAGACAGAATAAGCCTATTTCTCAGAGAAAACAAACACTGCATATTCCTAGTGAATTCAGATGATATAGAAGCTATAGCGTTCTTTTGCTACTCAATCGTCTATAAGTTCTACAGAAGAAAATACGACATGCTACGGAAAGGCTACCCGATTCAAGAACATGTCTATTTCGTTCTTGAAGAGGCTCAGAACAGCTTAGACCGTTTCGTACTAACGAAAGGTCTTTTCAACAGATACAGAAAGCTGTTTTCTGAAGCTCGAAACATGGGCTTACACTGGATTCTAATTACTCAACGTCTTCAAGACCTTTCGACATACTTTAGATGTAGAACTAGCCTAGCTCTAGGAAAAATCAGTTTAGACGATTATGACTTGAAAATTGGAAGAATGCTTAAGCCTTTAGGAATCGGAAAAGGAATTCTTGACTTGTCTATAGGAAACTTTTATTTCAGTTGCATAAACGACATGGTTCAGTTTCCTAAATTCGAAACTGGAAAGGCTAAAGAATGGTTTCCGAAAAGACCAGACAGACCACAACAGCAAAAGAAAGAACAGACCGTTTTTAGACAAGTTCTTAGCGGAATAGGAAAAACAATCTTTTCACTTCTGGAAAATCCTAAAGTTTCGAAACCGAAAGGCATACCAACAAAAGAACAAGAAGAACAGATGAGACAAGACGATTTAGACAATCAAGAAGAGGATGAGCTTCAAGAAGAATTCGACAGAGACTTAACCTAGCGTCTTTTAACCGCTAGAATGGTGTAGATAGTGGAGCTACACTCCAGTTACATATAGATTGAATTTGCGTCTGAACGTTTGTTTGTGTTGGTAGTGTTTGGTTTTGATAAGTTTTATTAGTGGTTTGGGGGTTCTAGCTGTTTGTGGTGCGCGTGATTGGTGAAGGGTAGAGTTGTTG
>Ga0315279_10004722_pt1 | contig 18152 bp, 17 predicted proteins | sample YL17G06_20_MG_FD_203694 | JGI IMG/M metagenome (GOLD analysis project Ga0315279, IMG submission 203694) | Sediment microbial communities from Yellowstone Lake, YNP, Wyoming, USA - YL17G06_20 | ecosystem: Environmental > Aquatic > Freshwater > Lake > Sediment | place: USA: Wyoming | collected... | reverse complement strand
AGGGACAGTCTTTCGACGGTATTCGTAACACTACGGGAATCAGGTCCTCTATATTGCTTGACCTGTCTGTTATGATATTATATCATGTTTATGTTAATAGTTTAACATATTAACGGGAATCCATAATTTTTTATGTGTCTAAATACTATTGCGCCTTCACAACAACACGAGTTAATGAATATGGTAACAGGGTCAGTGTAAGCTGATTATTGTGAATAACACTGGTCTTTGATTGTTGAAGATAGATTTTATCAGGTTCTTCCAGTGTATTTCGATCATACCATGTCTCACCAGCCAAAACCATAATTTCAGCTCTCGTTCCGCCGAGTAACGGAAGAACAGATTCATCCTGCGCTTTGAATCCGTCTAATTGGACTGTTAGCTCTATGTCACCAAAACTTGCTCCCCGATGGATCAATATTAGTATAATATTCCCTTCAGGAGATAAAGCCGACATAGCATCTATAACAGGTATTTCATCCAATGATGGAATATGAGCAAACGCATGTTGCGTCGAGAATGTCTCACACTTCAGCCGTATAGGTATAGGAGTACATCCAGCCAGCATTGTAGCCATTTTATGGGCTAGATGGATAGGATTAGCATACACCCGTTCACGTTCTTTGCGCAGACCGCCACCGTGGTTGACTGTAGCGGAATGTGTCAATAATTCCACGAAGTCACCCAATCGGATGCAAGTGTTGACTATTGTTGCATGAAAAAGTGCTTCAGCGATTGTATCTGGTCGTGGTAGCATATTAGGAGTTAGTTTTCCATCAGGTCGCACCTCGCCATGAAAGTGTGCGAACAGTTGTAGTTCAGTAATCGCCATACGTGGGTTATTGATGCCCGCCATATTCATACGGTCACGTAGTTTATCGTAACGCCTTTCCAGTTCAACTGCGTATCCCATAAAAGCATGATACAATTCCGCTGGATCAGTTTCAGAGTTTACTGCCCCGCCGGTGAGAATATGATCAGTAATACTTCGCAATGATTTTCCTGCACCATCTATCAGACGGTAGTTCCATTCAGAATTTGGCTCATTACCAAATCCGCATCCCAATAATTGAATAGATGGATCAGCTTTCAGCATTGCTTTACTGAAGCGTTTGTATCGGTCAAGATTACCGTCAGGAGTAGTCCATTTTACCTGCCAGCGACCGTAAATCTCATTTCCGATCTCCCAATATTTGATGTTGTATGGTTCAGGATGTCCATTATCGGCACGCAGACGACCCTTATGAGTGTTGGTTGAACCGTTGCAGTATTCAACCCATTCACCCGCTTCTTCGGGAGTGCCATCACCAGCATTTACACATATCATTGGTTCACAGCCAACAGCCCGACAGAATGATATGAATTCATCAGTTCCAAAAAGATTAAATTCCAACCCCTCCCATGCAGGATTAGGCATAGTTAAACGAGCATCAATGGGACCGATTCCCTTATGCCAATGATAACCTGAGACGAAGTTTCCCCCGGGCCAACGCAGTAAAGGCAGATTTGAATCCTTTAGCATATTTATAACGTCCGGGTCAGCACCATTGATATGATCATCAGGATAGAGCAGAACACGATCAAGCACAATATTGGCAGATTTATTCGCTGTAATAGAAAACTGATACAATCCGTTTGGCTCAAAATCATCTGGAAGATTAATATTACCTATTGTTGTTTCCCAATCACAACCAATTGAAATCTTGGTATATACAGCCTTTTCGATATTATTAGAAGGTGCAATACCGAGTGTGATTGACACTGGTTCTGATGACCTTGCTACTATACGATACTCAAACCCATGAGTTCGATGAAGCGGGAGATAAACCCACTGTCCAATCCCACAATCTCTGGATTCCATCATCACCTCCACACGCTGCGCCCTTCCGCCATATCGCCCAACATCAGGGCTGAGACGTACATCATCTTTTGTTCCTACCCGAAACCAACCATAAGCTCCGCCATCAAAAAATGCTTCGATAACAGGTGTTGCACTTGACCACCCCATTCTTACTGCCCGTGCTTCGATCCTGCTGATAATCCGTCCTCGATCGCTTTCCTCACGCACACCACCGTCTGGATGATCATCTCCTGCGCTAAAATACCATTTTCCGAATGTGCAGTTGAATAGTATTTGGGCTTCCATCCCATGATATATATTTGATCCAAGATGCTCACAGAATTTCCCATAAAGAAATGGGCTGATGGTGTGAGGTGATTGGGTAGATGTGTCTACGATTAGTTCTGCTTTGCCTGATACTCTGGATGATTCATGCTGTAATAACTTGATATTCTGTGGCATTTTTTGCTCCTTTTGATTTATATCCCATCCATAACTTTAACGATGGCAGACATCTCATCTATTCGCTGTCGGATCACTGAAATTAAATCATTTGATAATTTTACCTGATCCAACCCGGTTTTCTGCTGAACCTTATCTTTCCATTCGTCAGGCAAAGCTTTAGCACCTTGATATGCACCTGCAATCGCTCCTGCCATCGAAGCAATGGTATCTGCATCACGCCCAAAATTTGCACCATATAATATGGTTTTTACAGCATCACCGTTAGCAAGTAGAAAACAGGCAAGTGCGACGGGAACAGTCTCACGACTATCAGCGATAATGTTACTGACAAGATGATGAGCGTAGAATTCAGAACGGAAATCGTGATATTCTTTTTGCTTATGCGCCAGTGCTAGTGTATTATCAATATAATTTACCATTTTTTACTTTCTTTATCAAGGTAGCTAGTTGCGGAAGAAAGAATATCAGCAACCTTAGCATCTGGATTAAAAGCTTCTGCGATAGTGGATGCCATAGCGGCAGAAGCGTCCTGACAGAACGATGAATGTCCACCATGAATTAGACCTGCAAGAAGAAATGCTTCTAATGATGCCTGATAACAGGCATTAATGATCCCAATTGGTGAAATACACATTGCCGACGAGGAAGAAATCATGTTATCTCGACCGACATTACGTGGGTCTTGTCCTCCAACAGTAAGACGATAGTAAGCATTCTGCACAGGGATCCAAAAACTGCCTACATTCATCTTTTCCCGCCATACTTGCGCCCAGTCATCTACGTGTGGATGCCCGTTACTACGAAATATAGCATCGCAGAGAAGATGCTTGAGCGCCGAATCATCAGTACCACCACGGTCAATAGTTCGGATCTCTCCGAATTGCTCCTCAATTTTCTGCCATGTCATTCCTTCTGCCGGAGCGCCCATTGCATCACCAATGAGTCCACCCAGCAGGCAACCATATACTTTGTCAAAAAGAACTGAGTTTTCCATATAAACTCCTATGTAATTAACTATACTGCAAACTCTTGACACTTAGTGTAACACAAACCTTTCAATGATACAATAGTGAGAATGCGATCAGACAAAGAAACTGTATATCCTTCTCTCCATGATCAGCCCCACGATTGACCATATACTACCGATAGTCAATTGACCCAATATCATCCCAAGAAAGAAGGGGATAGCTTTCTGATGAGCCTTGAGACCTCCTGCCCTTAATATTATTCCTTTGCACAGCCAACCGAGAAATATCGAGAACCACATCCAACTTATACTCCATCCACTTGCTACCGCAAAACCCACCGGATGCAATCTCCACCATAGGAACGTCCTCCGCATTATCATCAAAAACACTGTGAAAACAATCCCAAATCCAGTCTGACCGATCACTGCCCTGTCTGGAAGTTCCTGACTGGTTAGCAGATTCGCTAATCTTCCGTAAGTCTCCCATCCCGGACCAAGCGATCCCCCATGAATGCCTACAACCGCACCATACTTGTAAAAAAGCGATAAGAGGACGAAAAAAGCCGATATTGCACCGATAATCAGAGCAATAACCTCAACTTTAAAAATTAGTCCGGGTTTAATCTTTGCCTGTTCCGCAATTTTAAGCCCCTCAAGCTGATGAGGCATTGGATGACACCTATAACCGTAGTTTGTCCAATAAAGTAGCGCAAATCCAGCCAAAGTCTCTGGTGAAAAGTGCTTGCTTCCGACTATCGCAGTCATGATCTTATCGGGACCGACAAAGTGCAGTTCATGTGTCGGCGGTCCGAGTTCTGCGCGCATCCTCGTAGCGGTGATAGAGAATATAATATATAGTGCAAAGAATATAATCCCGGCGTAAGGACTGATACCAAAATACGACCAGAACACAATAATCGCAGTGAAGCCTAAGATAACCCCAAGAACAGCCGTCCTGTATCCTATGGGTTCTGATTTATCCTTTGGTTTTCCCCGTATAGCATTAACAATGGTTTCCTTTATGTTCTTTCTGCTTATCCAGATAACAGTTAAACCCAAGCCAAGCCACGCTCCGCCTTTTTCCCAGCTTAGATACATCCCCTCTATTCGCCAACCGACCGCACTCGCAAAGACAAGCTGAAGTTTCCAGAATAGGTAAAAGAACCACAATGAGAACGAGAGTTCCAATGGCATCATGTATCCCAATCCAGTGACAAACGGATAGAAATGTACGGGAAGCCAATCTATCGCATTCCATGGTCTTGTGTTAAAAAATGGTGCAAGGTCATACCACTTAACTTTCGGCGCAGGCACAAAAGGAAAAAGCTCGTGAAGTCCTGCAAGAAGGTCAAGCGCAAAAGCTAAACTAAAACCGATCCAGACCATCTTGTTTTTATAGAACCGTCCAGACGACATCTCCATTGGCAACTGGATTACCGGATAACTAAGTTTTTCATGCTCAACCCATCCTTTCCGTAGAATTACGTTTATGAAAAGCGTTGTCATGAATAGTGATAGAATAAACACCAACCAGAGACAGATGGGACGGACCCACACTCTCAGGTTCTCCATCTTCCAGAAAGATGTCTCACCCTCGTAATATCCTTTGAGAACTTTCATGTCTGTCACTACAAGGTCTTTTGGTATGTATAGGGCAAAAATCTCTTTCCATTCGTTTTCCGGTGTAGCGAACCACGTAGAATGACCAATAATCGGGACGAGTAGCGTCATCATGTCTATGCCGAAAAGACCTGTGGATACTGCAATCATCACGTATATAACGAGCATCTCCTGTGATGTCAGATTATTCTTGGAAAACTTGCCGACGAGGTTGTTTAGTAATGAAAGTATGAGTATGGTGAATATAGCGTTGAAGAATATGGATAGGACAGTGGCGTGTATAGATGCAATGACGATCTCGCTTTTGACAACCCAATAGCAGTTTATTGGTATAAGTATTGCCCCAAGTAGCGGCGCCCTTATACTCCGATATATACTATTGTTTGTCATTTACCGGCATCCCCTATGGTAACGGAGTTTCTGAGTTTTTCCAGTGTTTTCTCACCTATTCCTTTTATGTTAAGGAGGTCGTCAACGCTTGAAAACTTGCCATTCTTATTTCGATAATCAATAATACTCCGGGCTTTTGTTGGACCTATACCGGGGAGTTTTACCAGTTCATCAACATCGGCAGTATTAATATTAATCCTACCTTCAACAACTGGTTTTTTATCGTTTGATTTTGATGGCTGAGATATTTGTTGCTGAGAAGTCCGGGTAGTATCTTTCACAGGTAATTGCTCTGTTTTCTTCTGATTGGTTGGTCGCTCTACCTGAACGGGATATTGTGATTTTAGTTGCGGTGGGGTCTGCCTTGCATCAAAGTCAGGTGTTCCCATAGATGCACGAAGAAACCATCCGGGCTGAAAGCGTTTTATTATTAATACGCCAATGCTCAAAAGCATTAAGGCGCATAATAATATTACGATTCTCTGTTCCTGTCGTGTTAAGTAGATCATATTAGCCCTTTTATAAGGTAAGAATTGCTAACTTATAACTATTATCTCATATATATGCGAACTTTTCAATATTTCATAACCCTCAACGATGGTTTTTGACTTAAAAATTTTGATATACAGAAAAACCATCTATTGCTATAATGTATAAAGAAAGGACAGAAATAATTTTGTGAATTTAATAATGAAAGGAAAAATCAATGAGAATCGTTAAAATAGGTAATGTTAAAGTCTCTGGACTTTGTATTGGCGGTAACCCATTCAGTGGATTTTCTCATCAAACTCAAGAACGCAGTAACGAAATGACTGCGTATTATACACCGGAGCGTATTAAAGAAACTCTGCACTCGGCAGAAACAGCAGGCATCAATACTCTTTTTGCTCGCACAGATGACCATATCATGGGTATTATAAAGGAGTATTGGGACGAAGGCGGAACTATTCAATGGTTCGCTCAGGTGTGTACCGAAAATAACGATCCGGACGCATGGAGAAAGTGGCTAAAAGCGTCTGTTAAATTGGGTGCTTGCGGGGCTTATCTGCATGGTGGTGTTGTTGACAGTTGGTATGCTAATGGACTCTTTGACAACTTCCGAGAAGCCATGGATATGATGCGAGATGCAAATGTCTCTGCTGGATTTGCAGGACATAAACCCGAAGCTCATGAATGGATTCGTGACAATCTCGAAGTTGATTTCCAGATGTGCTGCTATTATAATCCGACAGATCGATCAAAAAATCCTCCTCACAATAATCAAGGTGAAAAATGGGATGATGATGACCGTAAACTTATGTTTGATGTCATATCAACTATTCAGAAACCTGTGGCTCATTACAAAGTCTTTGCTGGTGGAAACAAGCCCATCATTCAGGCTTTTGAGGTTATGGGAAAAAGTATGCGTGATACTGATGTCGCCTGTGTCGGCTTCTTTGTTAAAGATGACCCCGATATGATCCGCAAAGACATCGCACTTTTTGAGAAATACGTTGATAAAATTCGCTAGTACTCAGATACAATGATTTTTTATGGATTCCCACTTACGTGGGAATGACAAAATCAGGTACGTGTCATTCCCGTGAAAACGGGAATCCATAATTATTTGTGTGTCTAAATACTAGAACAGGAGATAAATATGAAAATTCGGATTGCACTGGTAGGATTGAACTTCGGTTCTAATTGGGTCTCGGTATATAAAGAACACCCGAATGTGGAGTATGTTGGGCTATGCGATACGAATCAGGAAGTTCTTGCTCACGTAGCAGATCAGCATCAGATCGAACGGCGACATACTAAACTGGAGCAGATTCTGGAATCCAATGAATACGACGCTGTTCATTTGTTTACGCCTATCCCGCTTCATGCAGAACATGCAATCTCGGTGCTATCATCCAATAAGCACTGTGCCTGCGCTATTCCGATGGCAATTAATATGGGCGACATTCACAGAATTATTGAGGCTCAACGCAAAAGTGGCAAGAACTACATGCTCATGGAAACGGAAGTTTACTCTCCAACTTTTCTCCTTGCAAATAAGCTATATGAAAACGGTGAGTTTGGAGAACTACAATTACTCAGGGGAGTGCATTACCAGAACATGGAAGGCTGGCCTGTTTATTGGATGGGACTCCCGCCTATGTATTATTGTTATCATGGACTGGGTCCTGTTTTGTATCTGATTGATAAGATGGTTACAAACGTTGTGTGTTTTGGTTCTGGTGTTCTTCCAGAGGAAATGCAGAATAATTATGGAAATCCCTTCCCGGTTGAGAGTGCGCTATTGCAGTTAGAAGATTCAAACGTAACATGCGAAGTATCTGTTTGCATGTTCAAGATGGTTCGGGATTTTCTGGTGGATCGGTTCTATATCTATGGGGACAGACTAGGGTTTGAGTCCGCTCAGATAGGTGGAGAGAAACCGGTTATTTTTGAAGCACAGCAGGGAGAACTCAGTCCCGAACAGCGAGGAAGAGGTGTTACACGGCGAGAAGTTGTAGTTCCTGATGTCAGTGAATACGTCACCGGTGAGTTCGTTGAGTATGCTCACAAATCTCGTTTCAAACGAGGAGTTCTCATAGCCCATGAATTCATCCGCAGTATAATTGAAGGACGACCATCAGCGATAGACACATTCAAGTCTGCAAACTGGACAGCAACAGGATTATGCGCCCATGATTCAGCTATGCGCAACGGTGAAAAGATTGCGGTACCAAGATTCGACTAAATCTAAGGTGATTTTTTAAGGGTTTAATTATGATTAATCAAGATACGACAGAAAGAATCGCCGATGATCTAAAAGCTTTAGGAATTCAGTCTGGGGATGTAATTCTAGTACATTCATCACTAAAGTCTCTTGGACACATTGAGGGCGGTCCAGAGACTGTGATTCAAGGATTATTACGAGCTATCGGTGATGATGGGACATTACTTATGCCAGCTTTGAGTTACATGCAAAATCCTCATCATATTCATAGCACACGTGAGACTCCCTCTAACGTTGGTACAATTCCAGAGTATTTTCGGAAAAGAGCAGGTACACTCAGAAGCATACATCCGACCCATTCTGTATGTGGGATTGGTAAAGCTGTATCCGAACTATTCAAATATCACTATCTCGATGATACTCCATGCGGAACAAACTCTCCATTCAACAGGATGATAGATTCTGGCGCAAAAATTCTTATGTTAGGATGTAGTTTAAGACCCAATACGACAATGCACGCATTGGAAGAATATGAAAATCCGCCCTATCTTTTTGGAGAGGACTGTGTATATACGATCACAGACCGGGATGGAAAAACTTATGAAAAAAAGTATAAACATCATGGATTCTCAGGTTGGACACAACGCTATGATCGGGTTGCGCAGTTGTCTTCCGATTCCTTTATACGTTGCGGTAATGTTCTGAAGGCGCAGACATTTGTCCTTGAATCACAAGGACTTAAAACGGCTGTCGTCTCAAAATTGCGAGAAGACCCTTGCTACTTTGTTGATAAATATTAATAATTTAAAGAAAGGATGGAATATGATTCGTAAATATAAACCGGATGATCTTACAATAATTATGAATATTGGCAATAAGGCATGGCGTGAAATTTATAAAATGTTCAGAGAAACTTATGGCGATGAACTTTTCCAGCTTATGGTATCGGATGAGACGACTTCAAACAAGTTGCAATCAGGGTCTTTAGGAAATCAAATTAAAGGACATTGCGAGCGGTATCCAGAATGGGTGCTTATTTGTGAAGAGGAAGGACGTATCGTTGGGTTTATCACCTTCTCGTTGGATTTGGATAAGAAGATCGGCACAATTGGCAACAACGCAAAAGACCCTGATTGCAACTTGAAGGGAATTGGTCAGCAGATGTATAAGGCTGTTCTTGATTATTTTCGAGATAATGGTATGATTTATGCCAGTGTGCATACAGGTCTTGATTATGCACATGCGCCTGCACGGAGAGCTTATGAAAAAGCAGGCTTTAATATTTGTCACGAGGATGTGGATTACTATATGAAATTATAGGGGATGAACATTCTTTATTGGAGGAAATACAATGGCGATAACACAAGAAGAATTTTCGGTTTTGTCCGGTTGGTTGAAGTGGTCAGACGCCCCGAATATGCTATACAAACACGTAAGCGCACAGGCTTTCGAGCTTCTCAAAGGAAGAATTGAAAAAATAGCAACATTGAAAACAGAAGGCCAGTGGCTCAAAAGACAACAGGAAGTTCGTCAAACACTGATAAAACTGGTTGGACCTTTTCCAGAAAAGACCCCATTAAACCCGAAGGTAGTGGGGGTAATCACCAAAAAAGGCTATCGGCTTGAAAAGATAATTTTTGAATCAAGACCAGAGCTTTACGTAACCGCATGTTTGTTTATTCCAGATGGATTAGCAGGTAAAGCTCCCGTGATATTGAATCCCATTGGACACTCAGATAATGCTTTTCGTGAACAGCTTTATCAAATAGTTATACTTAACTTTGTTAAAAAAGGTTTTGTTGTCCTTACTTACGACCCTATCGGTCAGGGTGAAAGGCTTCAGTATTTCGATCCCGAAATGGGCAGATCACGCATCGGGTGGTCAACGTGTGAACATTCTTACATTGGAACCCAATGCTTTGTTTCCGGCAGTTCATTTGCTCGTTATTGTTTATGGGATGGTATACGAGCGATTGATTATTTGCTGACCCGTGACGAGGTGGATTCGGGAAGAATCGGGGTTAATGGAATTTCAGGCGGTGGAACTCGTACTTCCTATATTTCAGCCTTTGATGAAAGAGTTCTAGCCGCGGCTCCTGAATGTTACATAACTGGTTTTAAGAGGCTTATGGAATCAATTGGTCCACAGGATGGAGAACAGAATCTCTATCATGCTATTGCCAACAGCATAGACCATGCTGATCTACTTGAGGTAAGGGCGCCGAAACCTGCTTTAATAATGAGTACTACCCGTGATTTCTTCAGTATTCAAGGCGCAAGAGAAACGTACAAAGAAGTGAAAAAAGCTTATAAGGCTTTTGGTAAAGAAGGCAATTTTAGCATGACAGAGGATGACTCACCTCACGACTCTACACGAAAAAACCGTGAAGCTATGTATGCTTTCTTCCAGAAGCATCTGAACCAGCCGGGAAGTTCCATAGATGAAGAAGTTGAATTCTTAACCGAAGAGGAACTCAAAATTACTGAAACTGGACAGGTATCCACTTCTATTGGTGGAAAAACAGTTTTTGATTTTAACAGGATTGAAGCACAAAAGTTGATACAGAATCTTGAAAAATCACGTAAAAAACTGCCTGAGCATCTAAAGTCAGTTAAACATTCAGCCAGATGCCTTTCCGGTTATATTCATCCTGATCGCACTCCTAAATCCGTATTTCTTGGTAGATACCAGCACGGAGGATACTCTATCGAAAGATATGTGCTTGATGGTGAGGGAGAGTGTGTCATCCCCTTGATTTTGGCGATCCCGGATAAAGCAATAAAACATCCTGCTGTAATATACGTCCATCCTGATGGCAAATCCGCCGGCAGTGAAGAAATAGAGTTGCTGACGAAAAAGGGCTTTGCTGTTTTAGCACCTGATCTGACAGGAACAGGGGAAACGGGCGGGTCTTATGCGACTGAATCAGCTTATAGCCCCTGGTATCGTGCTTGGTTTGGCTCCGTCTTGATAGCTAGAAGTATTCTCGGTATTCAGGCAGGCGATATAGTAAGGATAGTCAGGTATCTTGAAAGCAGGGATGATATTGACGACAAAAATATTTCTGCGATTGCCAGAGGAAAAATGTGTCCGGCTTTACTTCATGCAGGGGCATTTGAGGACACTATTAGCAAGATTGCCTTAATTGAGCCTTTGATCTCTTATCGCTCTGTTGTGACGAATCGCTATTACAGTTCCAGTTTCATACCATCAATGGTAGCGGGAGCTTTAAATGCTTATGATCTGCCCGACATATCCGCATGTATTGCACCACGTAAGCTTTTGATGGCTAACATAACCGATCAGAACAAGGATAAAGCCGACTCTGAGTTGGTAGAGCAAGAATTGGGTATAGTTCGATCTGCTTATAGTGTTGCCGGGAATCTGGAGATAAAGGACTATGAATCAGAGCAGTATATAGAGGCGATCTCCTCTTTCTTGTGTTAATACTAATTTTACTCTTTGATTGTGCATAATTATTACGAGTTTTTCAATTATGAGCAAAAATGGTAGAAGTGGAACATGCTGACAGCTTGTTTGTGAGTTTTGATTAATAAAAACAAGCCTGTCGGCATGATCTACAATGCTAACTGAAAAACTCGTATTAATAAACCCAGAACGCATAGTATGTTTTGCCAAGAGCAGTTCCTATCACTGAAAGCAAGCTTCCGACAACGAATTCACCAAGTATCAAGCCCATGAAAAACGGAATTGCCTGACGATGCGCTTTTAATCCGCCGATACGAACTAATAATACTTTGATGACCCATGCAATAAAAAGCGGAAACCATGCGATCGCCATTCCCCAACTATTAGAGACCGCATATCCCGCAGGATGAAATGGCCACCATAGGAAACGTGATCGAGCAAATGCCAATAATAGAGCAAATAACGTCCCGCTACTAAAAGCAATGGGAGTTGAAGCACTCGCTTCTGTTGGGTTGGTTAGCCAGTTTTGCAGTCGGTTCATTGATTCCCAACCTACCCAGTTCATATTGGCTGACTCCATACCAACTCTATTGCTTTGATCTAAAAACGCCCAGAAAGTGGCAAAAATTGATATAATACTAGAGAAGACAATAACAAAAAGCATCGTCTTGTTTTTGACGTTTGTTTGCTCTGCTAGTTTGAATCCCTCAAGCTGATGGGGCATTGTATCACTGTAATGTGTGCGGTTAAACCACCAATACATAGACATAATAGTTAGATTAGCAGACCCAAGCCGACGAGTTCCAAGTGTCGGTGTAAGCAAAAGATCAGGTCCACTATTATGTATATCATGAACTGGTACGCCCATCTCCACACGCATACGGGTGATAGCAAAGTTCAGCATCAGGTAAAAAACGAAGAAGATAATCGCCAGCCAGAGAGACATACCCGCTATATAAGAAAATCCAACGAGGAATAAAAATCCTAAAATCATCAAGAGCAAAGCAGAGCGATAAGACATAGGCTCTTTTGAATTATCCATTTGTTCCATACCAAACGCATTTTTCACGACACGTATAATATGACGACGGCTTGCCCAGATAGCTATTAAGGACAATCCAATATATGCGCCGGATGATTGCTCAAGCATCGTCTGATAGCCTGCATAAGCACCTCCTCGTCCCGATAAACCGAAGGCGAAGATGATAACACGCTGTGCTTTCCAAAAGAGATAAAAAAACCAGCATGAAAATAAAAGGTCAAGAGGGATCAGAAAACCCATGCCGATAACAAATGGATAGAATGAGATTGGAAACCATCCAACACCGTTCCATGGGCGTTCAGTAAAATATCTCTGCAAGTCATATAGTTTCAGATTTATTCCCGGGACACCGGGATAAATATAATGAAGCTCATTCATTATATCAAGTCCAGCAGAAATTGCGAATCCCGCCCAGAACAGCTTGTTCCGAAACATGGGCATGGGGTCCTGAATCATATTCAGAGGAAGCTGAATAATGGGATACGTTAGCTTTTCACCCTCAGTCCATTGACGGCGAACCACTACGTTTATCATCAACATGACTAATATGAAAGCAAATGTAAAAGCAGACCAAGCAAGAATTGGCACAAGCCATGCCTTGAAGTTCTCAGATGTGTAAAAGGTAGACTCTCCCCGATAGTGATTCGTCAAAGCTGTTTTATCTGAAACGCCCATCCATGATGGGATGTGAGGCAGGATCAAGTTCGCCCAATCATTTTCTGGAGTAGCAAACCAGTATGCGTGACCCATAAGCGGGATAAGCAATTGCATAAATCCATGTCCGCAAACGGTGGATCCCATACACATCATCACGTAGATTATGAGTAGCTCTGATTTACGGAGGGCAATACTTGGCAGAAAACGCAGAAGGAGAATGTTTATGAGGATTAAAAGGAAAAGACAAAAGATGGCATTAAAGGCAATTGACTGAACTGTCATGTGGATAGTACGACGTATTGCCTCAGCAGTAACGATCCAATAGCAATTGGCTATTGTCAGAATTGTCCCCAATATAAGGACAAATATCATACGCTGTGAAGAGCTTTCAGCCTTCAAGCTTGTACCTCGAAAAATAGGTTGGGTTTTGACCCAACCTATTGTTAATTCGCTTAATTAGATTTTATGCTTCCCCACTTTGTTGCGAGCTTTTCGGTGGGATATACAGCAGTAATTGGTCCATTCATTGACCTTTTCACTTCATCTGCAGTGAGTCCACGACTATATAGCTTAACCTCGTCTAACATACCTGCATACCAGTCTCTGCTATCTTGAGTTCCGCCAATGACAAAAGTTGCCGTATTTGCTGGAATTGCTGCATTGGCATTTAATTCAGCTTTTACTACGCCATTAAGGTATACCTTGACTGTTTTTCCGTCATAAGTTCCGACAACGTGAGTCCATTCGTTTGCCTTGATAGTATTTGCTGGTGTGTCTAAAGTGCTTCCACCGCTATAATGAAACCTCACCAATGCAGATGGATTGATAAACATTCCATAAGTAATATCGCCTTTGACTCCAAAGCTCATCCATGCGCTGAAATTAGCTGGATTGATCCACGCCTCGATTGTTACTGCGGTAACGATCTTGGCAAAGCTATCAGAATTAGCAATCTCGACTTTTTGAGTTTTTCCAGAATCAAACTTCAGTGCCTTGCCAAACTTACCATTTACCCATTCGGGACCTCTCACAATCTTTCCATCATTCTTATTACCACTAGAATCGCTGGCAACGTCACCCGTGCCTTCATCGAATTTCCAGTAACCAATAAGACCCTCTTCGGCAGATAAAGCCACCGAAGTCAAAAGAAAGAATAATGCAAAAACCATACAGAATTTGAGTAAATTCATTTTTTCTCCTTACACCAAATGGTAAAAAATTAAAACCTGAAAGCTTTCACTACCTAATTCGTGAACATAGTGCTTGGCAAAATAATTCTTTAGGTTTGTAGTAATACCTATTTGATATAGAAATGAGACTTAAAATATCATTCTGAGTAACCGAAGGAAACGAAGAATCTCTATCTGAATATCAATAAGAAGATTCTTCACTCTGTTCAGAATGACAAAAAGTATGAGTCTCATTTCTAACTAAAATTAGTATAAGGCGATTTATCGCCTTAAAATGCAATGATGAGTATTAAATAATTAATGGGGTAATAGATTAAGATGGATTCCCGTTCCCCACTTTCGTGAGGACAAGCTTCACGGGAATGACAAACCCCGTAGAATGTCATTCCCCTCCCCATGAAAATGGGGAAAGTGGGAATCCAGAGAAGGCTATCTAGCTTATTACCCGATTATTTATTTAACCTTCATAATTGCATTACTACAGAACCAATTATGCAAAAAACTAACCTGGTTGACCAATAGTATACAGGTATTCTACAAGATTTCATCTATCAAATCAACAAAAAGTTTCAAAAACCTCTTCTCGACTCAATCAAATCAACCAGTTTACCCATATCACGCTCTCTCTTAAATAATGGTTCCTTGCTCTCACTATATACGCTCAGTTTCTCATCAAACGTTGGTTTCGGATTTACGTAGAGAACACCCAGTGGAAACTTTCCCGTATCTGTCACCTTTTTGAAAGCTTCTGTCCTGTTATGAGGGTCGTAGGTATCATCAAGGTAGTAAGTATTCTCCTTAAACCATCGGAAAGTGTTGATTTTATTATACGTTACACATGGTTGGAAAACATCTACAAGTGCGTAACCCTTATGCAGGATTGCCTTTTTCATTATCTCTTTGGTCTGCTCAAGCTCCCATAGCGAGTGCTTCGATCCCATCCATTATAATTTCGTTTTTCACTAGAAGGTCACGCTGAATCTGAACCTTAATTCTCCCGTTTTTCAGTAATTCATCGCTGATCTCATAACCATGCTTCCCCGCATTAATGTTTTTTTGTACCACGCTTTCGTCTTTGCCAGAGAAACGCTTTTTCAGGTAATCGCTGAATAGCTCAATATCAACGTCAAATAGCCTTAGCATTAAAGCTGATGCAACGGTGTTTGCAAAGATTGGTCCTCCTACTTCAGTAGCTATCTGAGAAATAGGCACGTTTATGGAATTATTGATTTAATCGTTAAAAAAAACGATTCTTACTGATTGATTTTTTTAACTAACAATTTTACGTCATCCGCTCGATCTTTGGCACATATCAAGATACCGTCAGGCGTATCCACGATTATCAAGTCATGAATACCAATGGTTGCTACCAATTTCTCTGGACTATAAATGATACATCCACTAGAATCTCTTGTGATGTATTTACCAAAACAGGCATTGGCTTTTTCATCGCTTTCCCACGTTTCGGCAACCTCTGTCCACGTTCCCATATCATTCCAGCCCATATCTGCGGGTATTACTAGCATATTACTCGACTTTTCCATAACAGCATAATCAATGGAAATATTCCTCATATCTGGATATATTCGATCTATGGCTTTCTTTTCATCAGGAGTTCCAATGAATTTCTCGATCTCGGACAGATTATCGTATACATCAGGGGCAAATTCAGAGATCATATTGAGCAATAGCAAAGTAGGAAAAACGTATATCCCGCTGTTCCAGAAATATTTACCGCTTGAGATGAACTCCAATGCCTTTTTTTCATCAGGTTTCTCCGTAAATCCCATTGATTTGAAAACTAATATATCACTTGTGCTTGATACTTTTTCGCCGATATGAATATATCCGAACCTTCTTGCTGGAAAGTTCGGTTTAATACCCAGAGTAACCACGCAATTATGTTTTTGTGCCGATTTGACCGCTTCAGTTATAACTTGTTGAAAGGCTTTATCGTCCTTGATAAGTTGTTCTCCCGGCATAACGATCATAATACTTGATGGGTTTTTCCTTTTCACGTATAAAGAGGTAAGACCTATACATGGAAGTGTTCCCCTGCTAGTGGGCTCCAATATTACGTTTTCATCAGGTATATCTTTAGAATGAATGTGGAGTTCCTTTTCGTGAGATTGCCCTGCGACTATGATTATTCTTTCGTAAGGCAATAAATTGGAAACTCGTAATATAGTATTTTTGAGAAGCGATATACCGGTACTATCAAAGCTCAAAAAAGCTTTTGGTATTCCATTTGCGGTCAGTGGCCAGAGCCTTGTTCCTTGACCGCCTGATAATATTATGGCATAAGGTAAGTGCATATCTATCCTTATTAATCTTCAATCTTTTAATCGAATCAAATATATCGCTTCGCTGGAGCTTTAGTTTGCTTTACATGTTTTTCTATAAATATAACACCCCTCTGGGGTTAAAACTCATTAAGTCAGTGTCATTCAAGTTAAGACATTATATATCGGTGAATACATACTGTCAACATCAAAAGTACTCACCAAGCATAAGAATCTTGTCTGATACGAATTGTAGTTTCAAATGATACTATTATGTGCTATACTTCCTCCTGATATGATGACAAATGATTTTATACTCATTCTAGGAGGAATAATGCCAAAGAAAACAAAAATAACAGAAACTGCCAAACCAAAGGAAATAGAAACTGCATATAAAGAATGTAACACATAATATGAAACGCCTGTTGGCTTTACAGATAGCTCAACAAGGGACATGGATTCTGGTTGATATAGGTAAAGCATTGAGTAATTGAAGCCATTTTGGGAGTTGGTAGAGCTTGTATGGTCATTGTTGGGAGATAATTGGCTTACAAATGGAGTGTCAGCCTTTCTCAAGAAAAGAGAAGGTCTCATTTGAAACTACAAACCGTATTAGAAAGTTGGGCTACAAAGCACGTATTTCTTACATTTTATATAAACTAGCACAAGTCGTTTATTTAACAATCAATTAATGAATTCTCAACCCATTGATTATATCCTCAGAAGTTACCGAATATCTTCCAAACATCTCAAGGAAAAGTATCGTGCCTTGAGTCTGCCATAGTTCATCCTGAGTTTCAAACGATTCCATTCCGGTTCCACAATCCCTGATTATGATAACATCATATCCTCGTTCTGACATACGAAGCGTACCATAGTCACGCAATAATATACAGGCATTAGTGTTAAATCCAGCATATAACAAGAACATGACGCCCTTCTGCTTGCAATATTGATGGAGTTCCTCACCAGTTGCGATTACTACGTCGCTTCCTTCTGGCTGTATAAGAGGATGGAGTTTCAGATCGGCAACGTGCTTGGCTACTTCTTCCTCTCTTGGCTCAAATGGTTTCGCATAAGCCTTATAAACACCAGATTTACTGCGGAATTCATACGGGGGCCAATCATCTAAATGCTTTAAACTCTGAATAGGAATTTTTACCCATTTTGGTTCATCCTTTGCAAGCTCAGGCGAAGGGGAATGGATGATCTGCAAACCTGATTTCCTGCAATTATCAACCAGAGGAACCAGTTTCTCACGAATGATGATTTCAGCCCGTGCCTCAGTATCTTTCAGGTAATGACGATCCCACACGTCCACAAGCACCAGTGCTGTTTGAGAGAGTGGTAATTCCCAGTCCAGTTCAGCGTACCCCGTATTCGTTTCCAGCCATTTTGCACCGGGATTGACGTGCCAGCGATAATATCTTGGTTTGATATGTAACCTTTGATGTGAAATTAAGTACACCAAAAAGATGAATGTTTCGTCCAACTAAATGGTAAAAAAAAACAAAAACTTAAAGCCATTCAGGAGGACGAAACAATGTATATAAACATCGAAA
>Ga0315279_10004721_pt1 | contig 18156 bp, 32 predicted proteins | sample YL17G06_20_MG_FD_203694 | JGI IMG/M metagenome (GOLD analysis project Ga0315279, IMG submission 203694) | Sediment microbial communities from Yellowstone Lake, YNP, Wyoming, USA - YL17G06_20 | ecosystem: Environmental > Aquatic > Freshwater > Lake > Sediment | place: USA: Wyoming | collected... | reverse complement strand
CGGGGCCTCCTCCAGGACCGCCCCCACCCCCAGGACCGCTGGGACCTCCGTAACCTCCACCACCCCCGGAACCCCCATAACCTCCACCACCGGGGCCTCCTCCAGGACCGCCTAAGCCCACTCTTAGAAACTCCCCAGACAGAATGTCCGCAAGGTGCTCGTCCGAGAAACGCGAAATCATCTGTTCGATAACTCCCGCCCAGCTCGCATCCAGCCCCTTGACCTCGATTAGCCGATCTTGCACCTTGGGGTCCAGAGACATCGCGATCTTAGATAGGGCCTCTACATACCCATGGGGCTTGTCCTTGCCGTACATCGCAAACAGAGCATCAGCCACTTTCCCCAAAGCATCGACAGCCCGGTTCGTCCAAGCCTCGGCCATGGCCAGGTCGGATTCTTCGGTGGTCCCTGCAGTCTTCATGATCAGGCTAGCCACGAGCTCGGGGTTCGTCTCGGCCTGCTTCTGGAGCTCCGTAGGGGCATCCAGAAGGGAAAGCACATCCCCCCATGAAAGAACCACTCCCTCGGAGCTGACCTTCGATCCACCTTCGTCACCTCGCGTGCCACCTCCAAGACGAAATTCTTCGGCAAGGATATGAGTCACATCCTTTTCCAGGAGAACCTTGGCGATGCCCCCCGAGGCCTCCACCTCCTCCAACTCCAGGTTCATCACCTCCAAGAAGGCCACCAGCTCGTCCTTAGAGATCCCGGCCAGGAACGTCATCCCCGCGATCTTACGTTTAGATAGCTCGGTGATGAAGTTGACGAACACCTCCTTACGGGATTCCTTGATCGGCGTTCCGTCCGCCAAGAGCACATTCCCGGCCACGGCCAGGCTAAGCTGCTCCCGGTCCGTGAAAACCTTTCGGAGCATTGTATAGGTGGAATCCACGACCTGACGCGTGAGCGGATGTTCGATGGGATAGAGCTTAAGGTTGCGGATGGCTCCGGTAACCTGGCGGGCGATGGTCTGGCTGATCTCGGTCAGTTGAAGGGACGTCAGGGATTTTTCTTTAGACTCCATTAGGAGGACTCCGTCTGGTTGCTCTTAGTGTTTAAAATGTCTCATGCCCGAAAACACCATGGCAAGCCCCTGGCTGTCTGCGGCTGCAATGACCTCGTTGTCCTTGATCGACCCCCCAGGCTGGATAATCGCCCGGATTCCGGCCTGAGCCGCGGCCAAGGGGCCGTCCGGCATCGGGAAGAAACCGTCCGAAGCCAAGACCGCTCCACGGGCTTTCTCCCCGGCCTGGTTCGTGGCCAAGCGCACAGGCAGGAGGCGGTTCATCTGACCGGCCCCAATACCCAGAACCTGCTTGTCTTTGGCCACTACAATAGCATTGGATTTTACGTGCTTCCCGACCTTCCAGGCGAACCTCAAATCCTCCCATTCTAAAGCGCTCGGCTCCCGCTCAGTCACCACCCTTAAGCCTGCGAATTCGTCAAAATCCCGACTCTGCACGAGCATCCCCCCTGCCACCTGCCTGAAGGCCCAACCCGAGGCTTTTGCTGCCGTAGACGGATAAGTCAGGAGCCGAATGTTCTTCTTCTTCCGAAGGAGTTCCAGGGCCTCGGGTTCGTAATCAGGAGCAATCACGAGCTCCATGAAAACGCTGTGGATTGCCTCGGCCAGTGCACGGGGCAGGATTCGGTTCACGACGGTAATACCTCCGAAGGCAGAGACAGGATCTCCGGCATAGGCCTTCTCGTATGCCTCGCAGATATCTCCGGCGCAGGCCAAGCCGCAGGGATTGGTATGCTTCACGATCACAGCGCAAGGCTCGGCGAACTCCGTGACCAGCCCGAGCGCGCTCTCCGCGTCCAGGAGATTGTTGTAGGAAAGCTCCTTGCCGTGAAGCTTGCCTAAGTCGGCAAGCGACAGACCGCTTGCGGTTCGGTCACGGTAGAATGCCGCCTGCTGATGAGGATTTTCCCCGTAACGCAGGTTCTGCACTTTCTCTAGGAAAATGACGAAAGTATCAGGAAGTTTTCCCTCCTGCTTTCCGAGGAAGTTCGCAATCGCAGAATCATACGCTGAGGTCAATAGAAAAGCCTCCTGGGCTAAGAAACGCCTGGTTTCGTTCGAGAGACCGCCCTTTGCCCTTAACTCGGAGAGGACCGAACCATACTGGGTCGGAGAGGTAACCACGGCCACATCGTCATGGTTCTTGGCCGCTGAACGGATCATGGCCGGCCCCCCGATGTCGATCATCTCCACCGCTTCGTTAAAGCTGATTCCGGGCTTCTGAGCCGTCTCCACAAAGGGGTAAAGGTTCACACAGACCAAGTCGATCTCAGGCGCCCCGGCCTCGGCCATTTGTTTCAGGTGCTCTGGATTATCCCTGACTCCGAGGATCCCGGCATGGATCTTGGGGTGGAGGGTTTTCACCCGCCCGTCTAGAAGTTCAGTGAAACCGGTCAAGTCGCTGATCTCCTGGGCCGCCACCCCGGCTTCTTTAAGGGCTCTGGCTGTACCTCCAGTGGTAAGGATTTCAATACCCAGACCTTCAAGACCTTGAGCGAAATTCCCTACCTCCTTCTTGTCCCAGACCGAAATCAATGCCCTTTTAACCTCTTTCATGTTAAAACGATATCTCCTTTACATTGTACTCAAACATGAATTATAAGTTTACCGAAAACAGACATTTTTGTCAATAAGCAAGCACAAAGGCGTCCCCATACGGGACGCCTTTGCAGAATGTCTTTACTCTCTTTCTTTGCCTTCGCCTTCGGGTTTCTTGCGCCCGCCTCCGAAGAATCGTTTAAGCCCCCTCGGCTTGGACTCCTCCTCTCCCGCCTTAGGCTTGGCTTCCCCTTTGGCCGTTTCGTCCTTTTTCGCCCTGAGCTTTGGGGAGGGCTTCTTAGGAGGCGCTGGCTTCTTCCCCTTGCCTTCCTCAGTCTTGATCACACTTGGTGCTCCGATGATCTCTAATTGGGCGATCGGAGCAGCATCGCCCAGACGGGGACCCAATTGAAAAATCCGGGTATATCCTCCAGACTGATCCTTGAACCGGGGAGCAATCTCCTCGAAAATTTTCGTAACGACTGCTCGATCAGAAATCTGGGAAGCTACCAAGCGTCTTTTTTCCACCCCACCTTGCTTGGCATAAGTGAGCAGGCGTTCGGCGGCGCCACGTACCTCTTTTGCCTTAGCCAAGGTGGTACGAATTCGCTCCTCGCGAAACAAGGCCAACATGAGGCTTCGTAGGAGGGCCCGTCGGGGGTCCCGGGCCCGATCCAGTATCCTTCCTCTCTTGCGATGCCTCACTTTTTCCCCTTCGTCCCGGTCGGACGGGGTTTCTCCAAGAGGCCATTGACCTTCATCCCGAAGGAGAGGCCCAGACCCTGTAAGATCTCCGTGAGCTCGGACAGGGACTTCTTTCCGAAGTTGCGGTGCTTGAGCATTTCAGCCTCAGTCTGCACGACCAGATCGCCCAAGGCCTTTATTCCGGCGGCTTTGAGGCAATTGGAGGAGCGTACCGAAAGCTCGAGCTCATCCACGGGTTTGGAGAGAAGCTCCCGCAGTTTCGCAGTCTCTTCATCCAGCATCTCTTCGCGGGGCGTTTCGCCCTTGTCCTCACCGGTGATCATCAGGCTCACGTGGTCTTTCAGAATCTTGGCCGCGCGGGAGAGGGCCTCCTCCGGGCGGATGCTGCCATCAGTCCAGATTTCCATGAGTAGTCGATCATAATCCGTCTTCTCTTCCACCCGAGCGTTTTCGATCGCGAAGTTAACCTTCTCGATCGGCGAAAAGATCGCATCGACGGGAATGTATCCGATCGGCTGGTTTGGCTCGCGAAGCAACTCGGCAGGAATGTACCCCCGACCACTGTCGAGGTAAATCTCCATCGCGAGCTTGGACCCCTCCGACAGAGTCGCAATCTTGAGCTCCGGGTTTAGGATCTCCACGTCGGAATGGGATTCAATTGCCCCGGCACGGACCTCTCCTTTCTTAGTAGCCGAAAGATACAGTATCTTGGGATCGCTCCTGTGCATCTTAAGCCGAAGCTGCTTCATGTTCAGAACGATCTCGGTCACGTCCTCCATCACTCCCGGAACCGTGGAGAATTCGTGGAGCACTCCCTCGATCTTGAGGCCGATTACTGCAGCTCCGGGAAGCGCGGAAAGGAGAACCCGTCGGAGGGCGTTCCCAAGGGTCGTCCCGAATCCCCGTTCCAAGGGTTGGATGACAAAACGGCCGAAGCGATCGGTATGTGTTCCTTCCTCCCACTCTATCCCTGCGGCCATCTGGAAGGTCTTCCACCACTTCATACCCTCTCCTCTTCGATGTGCCCCACTCTATCGGGACGTCTTACTTGGAATATAGCTCAATGATCAGCTGCTCTTGAATCGGGGTAGGAATATCTCCCCGTTTCGGAATCTCGACTACAGTCGAGAGAAGATTCTCGCGATCCACGGCCAGCCAAGAGAGCGGCGTCCCTTTGCCTCTCGCCGCTACGGCTTCCGCAACTTGAGGCCGGGCTTGTTCGTGAATCAATATACGATCTCCGGCTTTGAGCAGATAGGATGAAATGGACACCCGGCGGTCGTTAACCAAGATCTTGCCGTGTTGGATCATTTGCCTCGCCTGGGGACGGGAGGCCGCAAACCCAGAGCGATAAACGAGGTTATCGAGCCGCCGTTCCAGAAGTTGAAGCAGGTTCTCGCCGGTGACCCCTTTCCTGCGGGACGCTTTTCGATAGTATGCTTGGAACTGACGCTCCAACACTCCGTAGATTCTCCTGGCCTTCTGCTTCTCGCGAAGCTGCACGGCGTAAGTACTAACCTTCACTCGTCTCGTGGATCCGGATTCCCCATGCTCGCCGGGAGGGTAGGAGCGCCGCTCGAAAGCGCACTTCAGGGTCATGCAACGCTCGCCCTTGAGGAAAAGCTTTGCGCCTTCGCGCCGGCAGAGTTTGCAGGCCGGACCTTTATACTGGGCCATCGCTGCCTCAGACTCTCCGCCGCTTGGGTGGGCGGCAACCGTTATGGGGGATGGGCGTGACGTCGCGGATCGACGAAATCTCCAGCCCGGCGGCCTGCAAGGAACGGATAGCCGACTCCCGTCCTGAACTCGGCCCTTTGATCCAGATCTCCACCCGCCGCATACCCAGAGCCAATGCGGCTTTGGCGCAGGCCTCGGCTGCAACCTGAGCCGCAAAGGGAGTACTTTTTCGCGATCCCTTGAAACCCACCTTGCCTGCGCTCGACCAGGCGATGACATTCCCCATCGTATCTGTGATCGTTACAATGGTATTGTTGAAGGTTGCCTGAATGTGAGCGATGCCCGCCAATTCAATCTTCTTCTCCCTGCGCTTCGCTTTCAACGCTACCTCAGCCATCTCTCCTCCCTCACTTCGCAGGCGCTGGGGCCGCCTTGGCTTTGATCACTCCGGAGCTTTTACGCGGACCTTTCCGGGTCCGAGCGTTGGTCCGCGTTCTCTGGCCGCGCACCGGAAGTCCCCGCTTGTGGCGAAGTCCGCGATAGCAACCGATGGCCATCAGCCGTTTGATGTGAGCGGCAATCTCTCCCCGCAAAGCTCCTTCCACTTTGTATTCGGATTCGATAGTCGTCCGAAGCTTGTTGATCTCTTCGTCCGTCAAATCCTTCACCCGCTTGTCCCGTTCCACCCCGCTTGAGGCAAGGATGCGGTTAGCCGAAGCGCGACTGATCCCATAGATATAGGTCAGCCCAATCTCAACTCGCTTTTCCTTCGGCAGGTCCACGCCTGCGATTCGAGCCATGCTCTCCTCTCACTTATCCTTGACGCTGTTTATGCCTGAGATTTTTGCAGATCACCCGCACGACCCCGTGGCGCCGGATGATCTTACAATGCTCGCAAATTCGTTTCACTGAGGCCTTGACCTTCATGTGGGATACTCTCCTAATTATTTAAAGCGATAGATAATTCGCCCGCGGCCGAGGTCATAGGGCGAGATCTCGACCGTGACCTTGTCCCCGGAGAGAATTCTAATGAAATGCATGCGCATCTTTCCGGAAACGTGGGCCAGGATGCGATGGCCGTTCTCCAGCTCCACCCGAAACATCGCGTTCGGCAAGGGCTCGACTACGGTCCCATCAACTTGAATGCTCTGTTCCTTGGCCATGTTCGCTTAAAAGCTCAGGATCTCAACGCCTCCCGGAACCACTGCAACCGTATTCTCGTAGTGGGCAGAGCGGCGGCGGTCCTGGGTCATCACTGTCCAGCCATCCTCCAAGGTTTCAACGTCATAACCACCGGAATTCACCATCGGCTCGATCGCCAGAACCATTCCGGGCTCCAGCTTAGCTCCTCTCCCGGGAGGGCCGTAATTTGGAACTTCGGGATCCTCGTGGAGAGCCGCTCCTATCCCGTGCCCACAGAGGGCGCGCACCGCAGAAAACCCATAGCTCCTAACATGAGACTCAATGGCGGAAGAAATATCGCTCACCCGGCTACCTTCCCCGTAAATGGCCTCGACCCCTTTGAAGAAGGCCTCCCGAGTTGCCTGCACAAGACGCTGGGCTTCCTCGCAGCCTCGGCCCACAGGAAATGTCCTTGCTCCGTCCCCGAAGTAGCCTTCCTTTTCGACTCCCACATCCACGCCTAAGATATCTCCCTCTTCAAGCCTTCGCGATCCAGGAATGCCGTGAACAACGACCTCGTTCAGGGAAAGGCACGTCGCCGCGGGATATCCTCGGTAACCTTTGAACGCCGGCCTTCCACCCGCTCGTCGAATGAAAGTCTCAAGAGCATGGTCGATTTCCTCGGTCGGGACGCCAGGTCGAACCATCTCTTCGGCCAAGAGCAACGCCAATTTCACGATCCGGCAGGCTCTCCGAATAAGTTCTATTTCCCGACTGGACCTCAGGAAGACCATCACCCCGTGCTAGGGATCTCCAGGGCCAATTCGATTCTCTCCGCAACTTCGTCAGGAGCCCCTTCTCCTGGGACCATGCGCAGGATGTTTTGGCGATGATAATAGGCCTTGAGTGGTTCGGTGTCTTCCCGATATACCGCTAGGCGCCTGCGGATTGTTACCTCCTGGTCGTCCGGACGCTGCACCAGCTCCCCCCCGCAGGACTCGCATCGTTCGCCAGCCGAAGAAGGCTTGGTGAGAAGGTTATACACCCGTTGACACCGGCCACAAACCCTGCGCGACGTCAACCTTCGAACCAAAACGTCTTCGGGAACTTCGAGAGAAATTACGATATCAACCTTTGTTCCCTGATGCTGAAGGTCTTGCTCCAGATCAAGAGCTTGAGATAGGTTCCGCGGAAAACCATCCAAAAGGCTTCCGGTCGCCAGGGAGGGGTTCAGACGATCCCGGAGGAGATCCAGGATGAGGCGATCCGGAACCAAGGCCCCTTGCTTCATATAATTCTCGGCCTCCCTTCCGAGGGGTGTTCCTTCGGCCACGGCCTCCCGCAGGAGATCTCCCGTCGACAGGTGGCTCCAATGGTAACGAACGGCCAGCGCTTGCGCCTGAGTTCCCTTTCCTGCTCCAGGAGGCCCAAGAAGAACAACAATCATCTTATAGATAACGCCGGCCGCGGATCTTACCTTTTTTGATGAACCCTTCGTAGTGACGCATCAACAGGTGGGACTCGATCTGCTGAAGCGTATCCAGAGCAACACCGACGATGATCAGCAGCGTGGTCCCCCCGAAGTAGAAGGGTACGTGCGCCTCATGAATCAAGATCGAGGGCAGAACGGCGATGAAGGCAAAGAAGATCGCCCCAGGTAGGGTGATCCGGGTCAGGATCCGGTCGATGAACTCCGCCGTTTTCGCTCCCGGCCTTACCCCCGGGATGAACCCCCCGTACTTCTTCATGTTATCCGAGAGATCCTGTGGGTTGATGGCGATTGCAGTGTAAAAATATGCGAAGAAAATGATCAGGATGCCGTAACAAATGTTGTAAAGCCAGCCCCCGGGATTGAACAAATCGGTGATTATCTGCAGGACCGGAACGTTTTTGAAGTAAGTCGCAAAGGTCCCGGGAAACATGATCAGGGACTGGGCGAAGATTATCGGGATCACCCCAGCGGCGTTTACGTTCAAGGGAATGTAGGTGTTCTGGCCACCATAGACCTTACGCCCCACGATGCGCTTCGCGTACTGGACCGGAATCCGCCGCTGAGCCATCGTGACCAGGACCACCGACCCGGTGATCACCACCATGAGCAGTCCGATCAACAACAGTGCAAAAAGATTTAGCCCCCCCCCTTGAATTAAGGTGTAAGTTTGAGAAAGGTAGGGGAAGAAATCATCCAAACAGCCCACGAAAATGATCAGGGAAATTCCGTTTCCAATTCCATGCTCCGTGATCTGTTCCCCCAGCCACATGACGAAAATGGTCCCCGAAGTCAGGGTGAGCATCGTGAGGAGCCGGAAACCAATGCCGGGGTGGGAAACAACGGAAACCCCATTTGCTGTAGTAAGACTTTCCAGAAATATGCTAATCCCCAACGATTGAATTGCGGCCAGGGCCACGGTCCCGTAGCGCGTGTACTGAGTGATCTTCTTTCGTCCCTCATCCCCTTCTTTCTGAAGCTTCTCCAGGTAAGGGATTACCGACCCCAGCAACTGGATGATGATCGAAGCAGAAATATAGGGCATGATGCCTAAAGCGAAGATAGTTGCCCGCTTTAGGTTTCCCCCTACGAAGAGATCGTAGAGACCGAAGAGAGTACCCTTGGCTTGGGCGAAGAACGTCCCCAATGCTCTGGCATCGATGCCCGGGGCCGGGACATGGCCTCCCACCCGGTAAATGAGGAAGATCAACAACGTGAAGAGGATCTTCTTCCGAAGCTCGGGGATCCTGAAGATGTTTTGGAAGGACTGTAACACGTTAAGACAGGATGATGGCCTTGCCGCCAGCCTGACGGATCTTTTCGGTGGCGGTAAGCGAAAAGGCTTGGGCCTGAACTTCGAGAGCTTGCGTAAGAATTCCTGCCCCCAAGATCTTCACAGGCAGAGAGGCCTTTCGAACAAGCCCTCGCTCCGCCAGGATTTGAGGCGTGATGCTTTGGTCGCCTCCGCAACGATTGAGTTCTCCTACGTTGACCACTTGATAGGTCGCTGGCGAGAGGCTTTTGAATCCCCGCTTGGGAAGCCTCCTCTGAAGAGGCATCTGCCCTCCCTCGAACCACGAAGGTACTTTCTTCTTTCCACCGGTTCGAGAGAGGAGCCCTTTATTTCCCCGTCCCGACGTACTACCATGGCCCGATCCCGGACCTCGCCCCAGTTTTTTGCGTCTCCTCGTTGCACCCGGCGAGGGGCAAATGTGACCAAGGATCATAAATTTTCTTCCACCTTCACGAGATGCTCGACCTTTCGTATCATCCCTCGAATGTGGGGAGTGTCGGGATGAATCCACTCTTGGTGTATTCTCCCAAGTCCTAAGGCTCGAAGGGTTTGCTTTTGCTTATCCCTTCGATCGATGCAACTTTTGACCTGTACGATCCTCAGCTTTGGGGTCATTCCTGAGCTCCTGAGGACAGATCTGTGCCCTCTGCTGGGGCCTCCATTCCTTCGTTGAATTTTGGCCGCTCTTCCTTGAGTTGATAAAGCCTTTGAAGGCCGTTGAGCGTAGCTTTCGCTAGATTATGGGGATTGCGTGATCCAAGGCTTTTCGTCAACACATCCTTCACGCCGCAAACCTCCAAGACGGCTCGGGCTACTGCCCCGGCGATCAGTCCTGTGCCAGGAGAGGCTGGCCTAAGAATAACTTTCGATGCTCCGTGCCTTCCGATCACAGTGTGGGGAATTCGGCCTTCGCTGACTGAAACCTGTTGGATTTCTCTTTTCGCATGTTCCGTAGCTTTCCTAATGGCCTCGGAGATCTCGCGGGCCTTCCCCAAGCCAAGGCCCACCGAGCCATGACCATTGCCAACAGCGACGATAGTCGTGAAACTGAAGCGCTTGCCACCTTTGACCACCTTCGCCACTCGATTGATGTGAATCACTCGCTCCGAAAGCTCTGGGGTCGCTGCGTCCGCTTTCATTCCTTGACTTTCTCTGTGAATGTGAATTTTAGATCCTGAGTTAAAAGTTCAGTCCACCCTCGCGGGCCCCATCGGCCAGGGCTTTGATTCGCCCGTGGAAAAGGTTTCCTCCGCGATCGAATACGGCTTGTGTGATCCCCCGGGCTTTGGCTCGTTCCGCCAACATTTTCCCCAGGATTTTGCTGACCTCCTTTTTCCCCTTTAATTCCGATAATCGACTTTTGATTTCATTGGCGTGGGTGGAAACCGCCACTAAGGTTTCCCCCCGTTCATCATCGACCAGTTGGGCGAGTATCCCCCGCAGGCTCCGAAAGACGCTCAACCTGGGACGCGCGGAAGTCCCATGAATCCGCTTTCTGACCCTCTTCTGACGCCGCAGGCGACCCAGAAGTGCTTTGTGTTTTGAAAGCTTCCTCACGCCTTCGCGCCCCCCGCCGCAGCTGCAGCCTTCCCGGCCTTTCGTCTTACATGCTCGCCAAAGTAACGGATGCCCTTCCCCTTATAGGGCTCGGGTGGGCGAAAGGCGCGCAGGGTAGCCGTTACCTGTCCAACCAGCTCCTTATCGAAACCTCTTACGAACACGAAGCTCTGCAAATCACTTCCCGCAGCCTTGGGTTGTTCCTCCACGGAGAAAGAAATGCCTGTCGGGGTTTTGAAAACGATGGGGTGTGAATAACCCAATTGCAAGGTCAGGGTATCTCCCGCAGCCCGGGCATTATATCCCACTCCGTAAATCGCCAACTGTTTCTGGAAGCCCTGAGAAACTCCGATAACCATACTTTCGATTTTGGCGCGAAGCAACCCGTGGAGGGCCTTCGCTGGGACCGTCCGATCCACGGGGGTGACCAACAGCTGTCGATTCAGAATCTCCACCTGAAGCGAAGGAGGGACGGCTATCCGGAGTTCTCCTTTCGACCCCTTGACCTTCAAGATGTCGTCTTTTATCTCACATGCAACACCGGGAGGAATCGAAATCGGGTTTCTTCCTACTCGGGACATCGTCCTAACGTATCCTTACCAGACGTAACATAGCACTTCTCCCCCCACTTTTTCTTTGCGGGCCTCTTGGTCGGTCCGAATCCCTTTTGAGGTGGACAAGATGGCTAATCCGTATCCTCCGAGAACTTTAGGGACCTTCTTCGTGCCGAGGTAAATTCTGAGCCCTGGAGTGCTCACCTGCTTAATGCCAGAGATGGCGCTCTGCTCTTTCTCGTCGTATTTCAAGAACAACCGAATCATGCCCTGCCTTCGATCGTCGAGATATTTATAATTCGCGATCAACCGGTGCCTCAAAAGGACCTTGGCAATCTCCAGTTTCATTCTTGAGGCTGGGATGTCCACGCTTTTCAGTCGCGCCCGGCATCCGTTGCGGATTCTGGTCAGCATATCTGCCACCGGATCGTTTACCGCCATCGTTGTCCCCTTCCTCGCTCTACCAACTGGCTTTGATAATTCCTGGAATCTGCCCGGCCAGAGCTATCTCTCGAAAACAAATTCGGCAGAGGCCAAAGCGCCTTAAATATCCCCTGGCACGTCCACACCGCCGACAGCGGTTTCGATGTCTGACAGCATACCTGAGCATTCCTGCGTTCTTTTCGATTAGTGCTTTTCTCGCCATCCTCCCTTTCAGCCTCCCGCGAAAGGCATGCCCATCTCGCGCAGCAGTTCGTACCCCTCTTCATCATTCTTTGCCGAGGTCACGATGGTAACATCCAGGCCCCAAAGCCGTGTCACCTTGTCTCGGTCGATCTCCGGAAAGATAACTTGTTCCACGATCCCTAAAGAGTAGTTCCCGTGCCCGTCGAAAGACTTTCGAGGCACTCCCCGGAAATCTCGAATTCGAGGAATGGCGACGTTGATCAAGCGATCCAGAAATTCGTACATCCGCTTCCCCCGCAGGGTCACCATGGCTCCAACCGGCATTCCGCTTCTCAGCTTGAAGTTTGCGATGGATCTCTTTGCCCTTCGAATCGCTGGCTTTTGCCCTGTGATTCTGGCCAGGTCGGCTACGGCCAAGTCCAAAAGTTTGATGTCCTGAGTGGCCTCCCCAACTCCCATGTTGAGCACCACTTTGAAAACCCGCGGGGTCCGCATGGGGTTCTTAAAGTTAAAACGTTTCATCAGGGAGATAACGATCCGTTGCCGATAGTCGGCAAGCAACCGAGGAGTCACATTGGCCATGTCAGACCTTATCCAAAATCTCCCCACATTGTTTGCAGGATCGCACTCGTTTCCCCGAAGCAAGGGAACGTTTTCCCACCGAGGTGATCTTGCCACATTTCGGACATACGACTTTCACATTGGAAACATGAATAGGAGCTTCTTTTTCTAAAATGCCTCCCTGCTGATCCTGCCGGGTCCGACGGGTATGTCGCTTGACGAAATGAACTCCCTCGACGAGCACCCGCCTTTCGTTGGCGAGCACCCTGAGGACCTTCCCGGTCTTGCCGCGATCGTCTCCCGCAATGACCTTGACCAAATCTCCCTTGGTCACCCGCATCAGATGACCTCCGGAGCTAAGGAAACTATTTTCATGAATTGTTTTTCTCGGAGCTCTCGAGCCACGGGGCCGAAAATGCGTGTCCCTTTGGGTTCCTTTTGTTCGTCGATCAAGACCGCGGCATTTTCATCGAACCGGATTCGACTGCCGTCCTTGCGATGAATCTCCTTTTTGGTCCGGATGATGACCGCTTTTGCTAAATCCCCCTTTTTGACCGCGCTTCCCGGAAGGACGTCTTTGATCGACACCTTAATTATATCCCCGATGGATCCGTACCGTCGATAATGCCCGCCGAGGACCTTGATGCACATTGCCCTTCGCGCGCCGGTGTTATCGGCGATCACCAATCGGGTATACTCCTGAATCACTTCACTGGGCCCTTCCCAATATCTTCACGACTCGCCACTGCTTTCGCCGAGACAGCGGTCGGTTTTCCGCTAACCGAACCCAGTCTCCCTCGCGGCAGTCTCCTTGTTCATTGTGAGCCATGAGGACCTTGGAGCGTCGGACGACCTTTCCATACAATGGATGTTTCACCTGCCGTTCCACGACAACGCGCACCGTTTTCTGCATTCGGGTGCTCACCACCCGTCCCTCCCTCTCTTTTCGCAATCCACGCTCGATTTTCATACCATCCTCATCGCTTTTCGCTCGATGCCAACCTTCGCTTCCCCTGTTCGTCTTCGCGAAGAATGGTCTGAACGCGGGCGATTTCACGACGCAGGGTTCGGAGCCGAAGAGGATTAGTCAGTCCCTGTTTGGTTCCTTTCCGGAAACGGAGGTTGAAGAGCTCCTGCCTGAGCGTCTCTAAACGTTGGGCTACCTCTTCCCGAGTCAACTCACGAATCTGGCTGGGCTTAATCAGCATGCTACCAGTCCCTCTCGGCTGACGACCCGCGTCCGGATAGGCAACTTGAAAGCCGCCAGAGTCATCGCCTTCTCTGCTTGGTCGGAAGGAACTCCCTCAATTTCAAACAGGACCCTGCCTGGCTTGACCACGCTGACCCATGATTCGGGTTCCCCTTTGCCTTTTCCCATTCGGGTTTCGGCTGGTTTCTTGGTCACAGGCTTGTCGGGAAAAATGCGGATGAAGACCTTTCCCCCTCGCTTTACGAAGCGAGTCAAAGCGACGCGCGCGGCCTCGATCTGGCGATTGGTCACCCATCCACACTCCAGGGATTGAAGCCCGTAGCCTCCGAAAGTCAACGAGTTTCCGCGATTCGCCTGCCCACGCCTTCGGCCTCGATGTTGCTTCCTGAATTTTACTCGTTTGGGCATTAACACAGCTCAGGGCCTCTCTCCGAATCGCGCCCCTCCGGAAAACCTTCCCCGGGAGGGCCCGAAAGCGGTCGGAGTTTTTTGCGAATCCTGCTTTCCCAAGATGATATCGCCCTTCGATATCCACACCTTGACGCCGATGCAACCGTACGTGGTGTGGGCTGTCGCGCGAGCAAAATCGATGTCCGCGCGAAGGGTATGCAGGGGAACGCGCCCTTCGCGATAGCCCTCCGTTCGAGCAATCTCCGACCCGTCCAGACGCCCGCTGCAAAATACCCGAATTCCTTCCGCTCCCATGCGCAGGGCCGAGGTCACGGCTTTCCTCATCGCACGACGAAAACCGATCCGCTGTTCAAGCTGACGTGCAAGGGACTCTGCCACGAGGGCCGCATCTAACTCCGGAGTCCTGACCTCTTGAACGTTCAGGTGAACTTCTTTCTTGGTGAGAAGCTGAAGCTCTTTCTGAAGGCTCTCCACTTCCGTGCCTCGTTTGCCGATGACGGCTCCTGGACGGGCCGTGTGGAGCGTGACCGTGATGCGCTTGGGAGTACGCTCGATTTCAATCTTGGAGATGCCAGCTTTAGCGAGCCTGTTACGGATGTAATCCCGAAGGGTCAGATCTTCGTGGAGCAGGTTCGCATAGTCCCGCGAGAGGGCAAACCATCGAGATTCCCAGGTTTTAACGATTCCCAGGCGCAGACCGAGGGGATGGGTCTTGTGTCCCATAGGCTCTCCCTTATCCTCGACCTTCCGAGGGAGGACCCTCTTCGGCCTCGACCCTGGATACGCGAATCACCAGGTGCGATGTGCGCTTGCGCCGCACATCGGCCCGCCCCCTTGCCCTTGGGCGATAACGCTTCAAGGTAACACCGCCGTCCACATACACCTCTTTCACTCGAAGATCCTCTGGATTTAATCGGCCTTTCTCGGTCTGGCTGACCGCATTGGCAATGGCTGACCGCAGAGTTTTTTCCACCGGAACCTTAGCAGCCCGGGGCAAAAATTTGAGCAGGTTAATTGCCTCGGCGCAGTTCCGGTCTCGAATCAGGTCAGCCACCGCTCGGGTCTTTCGCGGGGTCATCCTTAAGAAACGTTGACGTGCTGTGGCTTGGCCGCTCATGTGGGGGCAACCTCTGTGGTCCGCAACGCCGTGGTTCGCTCCTCCTTCTTAGACCGCACGGCCCCGTGGGAGCGGAAGGTCCGCGAGGGAGCGAATTCCCCCAGTTTATGCCCAACCATGTTCTCCGAGATATAGACCGGAATGAACTTATTCCCGTTATGAATGGCCAGGGTATGTCCCACGAACTCCGGACTGATCGTGGAGCGTCGGGCCCAGGTCTTCAGGACCTTCTTCTCCCCTGCCGCTGTGAGGGCAGCAATTTTAAGCGCCAGCTTTTTGTCCAGATAAGGGCCTTTCTTAATCGAGCGCGCCATAATTAATCCTTTCCAATTCCGTGCGTGTTACCTAATCCTAATTTTCTCGCTTCTTAAGATAAAATACCATAGTGAAACATTTTCCTGTCTACAAAAAATAGGGGATTTATTTCCATTAATACTGACTTTTCTGAATCTACTATTTTCTCCTTCTGACGATCAGACGATCGGAGGATTTCCTTGACCTTGTCTTCTTTCCCTTGGAAAGCTTCCCCCAGGGAGAGCAGGGATGGCGTCCGCCCGACGATTTCCCTTCCCCTCCCCCCATCGGGTGATCGTGGGGGTTCATGGCAACGCCCCGGCTTTGAGGACGAATCCCCAACCAGCGCGAGGCTCCCGCCTTGCCCAGGGAGATGTTCTCGTGGTCCGGGTTGCCGACCTGGCCAAGCGTCGCCTGGCAGGATAGCCGGATGAGGCGGATCTCTCCGGATGAAAGCCGGACGTGCGCGAACTCCCCCTCCTTGGCCATAAGCTGGGCAACGCCTCCCGCACTCCGAACCAGTTGAGCTCCCTTCCCGGGCTGAAGCTCGATGGCATGGATCTCGCTGCCTACCGGAATCTCAGTTAAGGGAAGTGCATTCCCCAGTTTGACCTCGGAACCGGGACCCGAGATCACCTGTTGCCCCAGTTGCAAACCGTGGGGTGCAAGGATGTAGCGGCGCTCGCCATCGGCATAAAAGAGAAGGACGATCCGCGCAGAGCGGTTGGGGTCGTATTCGATGGCCTTGACCACGGCCGGAATCCCGAGCTTCTCCCGTTTGAAATCTAAGATTCGATAGGCTCTCTTGTGTCCTCCTCCGCGATGCCTGGCTGTGATGTGGCCGTGGACATTGCGCCCCCCCGAGGAGCGGAGCGAACCCAAAAGAGATTTTTCAGGATATGACTTCGTAATCCCTTCGAAGTCAGATACGGTTCGGAAACGCAGGGGAGCAGTGACTGGCCGATATGCTCTTATGCCCATTGGGCCTCAAACGCCTTCGAAGAGTTCAATCTTGGATCCTTTGGCTAGGGTGGCGATGGCCTTTTTCCAGGAGGAGCGGCGGCCTTGGTACCGGCCGTAGCGTTTGATCTTACCAAAGACGTTCTGCGTACGCACTTTTTCGACCTTTACCTTGAAAAGCTCTTCAATGGCCTGTCGGATTTCCAACCGATTGGCATGGGACGCTACTTTGAAGAAGTATTTATTTTGTCCCTCTCTCTGGACGGTCCCCTTTTCAGTCACCAGAGGCTCTAATATGATCTCGCGCGCAACTCTCATGGCGAGAAGGTCTCCTTGAGCCGCTCAGCTGCTCCTTCACAAACAATCACTCTTTCGGCCCAAACTAAAGGATAGGCCGTTAAGGATTTGGCTTCCTCCACCCAAAGGGAGGGAATATTTCGCGCCGCTCTCCGGATTTCTTTTTCAGACTTCTCCAGAATCAAGAGGCAGCGTTCGTCTTTTATTCCGAGAGTTTTGAGAAGTCGGAAAATCTCCCTTGTTTTGTCCTCGCTGAGGTTTGGCTTTTCGATAACGCATACCCTTCCATCTCGGGCTCTATCGGATAAAATCGAAAGCAAGGCCCTTCGTCGAATTTTGCGCGGTAAACGGATATGATGATCGCGTGGCTTGGGACCGAAGGTGATCCCGCCCCCCGGCATGAGGGGAGAACGTCTCGTCCCCTGTCGGGCACGGCCGGTTCCTTTCTGTCGAAAAGGCTTCCGACCTCCCCCTCTAACCTCGGAACGTTTTTTGGTTGAAGCCAGACCGCAACGCTGATCGGCAAGATAAGCTTTAATCGCTTCGTAAATCAGGTGTTCTTCCGAAGGAAGACCAAATACTTCCTCCGAAAGAGTTATCCGCCCTTTCGCTTCTCCCGATCCGGTGTAGGCTTGAACCTCTATCATCTCAGTGTTCTAAATAAACACAAACGACTCCATTGGCCGGCCCCGGCACAGCCCCGCGAACGAACAGGATGTTCATCTTTTCGTCCACTTGAATCACCTGTAAGTTTTTGATGCTGACGCGCTCCATCCCCATATGGCCGGCCATTCGTTTGCCCCGCAGTACATGTCCCGGGGAAGATGTCGATCCGATCGAGCCGGCGTGGCGATGGCGATCCGTTTGCCCGTGGCTTTTCGGCCCTCCGGCAAAATGATGGCGTTTCACTACGCCAGCTGTCCCCCGTCCCTTGCTCACGCCCGTCACCTTGACCATATCACCGGCTTTAAACAGGGCTACCGTGATGAGTTTTCCTGGGGAACACTCCTGGTCCTCTGGGAAGCGAAATTCCTTCAGGATCTGGGGGATCTGAGCGAGGTTCGCTTTATGCGTATGTCCCTCGAGGGCCTTGGTCGGATGTTTCCTCGTCCCGAACCCTAACTGGAGGGCTCTGTAGCCGTCCCTCCCCGAGACTTTCTTGACCTGCACCACCGGGCAAGGACCCGCCTCGATGACCGAGATCGGGACGAAGTTCCCACTCTCGTCAAAGTGCTGGGTCATGCCGAGCTTTCGACCGAGGAGCCCCACCATTATTACGTTTTGATCTCCACATCAACCCCGGCGGGAAGCTCTAACTTCATCAGGGCATCCACGGTCTGGGGGCCGGGCTCGGTGATGTCGATGAGTCGTTTGTGGATTCTCATCTCAAATTGCTCTCTGGATTTCTTATCCACGTGGGGTGACCGCAACACGGTGTAAAGCGACCTTTTGGTTGGAAGCGGAATCGGCCCTGAAATCTTTGCCCCGGTACGCTTAGCGGTTTGGACGATCTCAGCAGTAGATTGATCCAACACCGCATGGTCGTAAGCTTTTAATTTGATTCGAATTCTTTGTGGCACGCCTGTCCTTTTATTCGATGATTTCGGTGACGACCCCAGCGCCCACCGTCCGCCCGCCTTCCCGGATCGCAAACCGCAACTCCTTCTCCATCGCAACCGGCGTGATCAAGGAACACTCCATCGTCGTGTCATCCCCAG
>Ga0315279_10004720_pt1 | contig 18161 bp, 34 predicted proteins | sample YL17G06_20_MG_FD_203694 | JGI IMG/M metagenome (GOLD analysis project Ga0315279, IMG submission 203694) | Sediment microbial communities from Yellowstone Lake, YNP, Wyoming, USA - YL17G06_20 | ecosystem: Environmental > Aquatic > Freshwater > Lake > Sediment | place: USA: Wyoming | collected... | reverse complement strand
GAGAGGGCGTCTCATTATGGAATATTACTGTCCGTCTTTAGTGAGAATACCTCTTGTTATTAGCCAGAATTTCATTGACAATTTTTTTTTGTATGTTATAATTTACAATATCCGAATATTGAGGAATAAGGAAATAATATGGAAGAATTGGCCTATAAGATAAAAGCGGATTTTTTAAAGACATTAGCCCATCCTGTACGGCTCCAGATTATTGAATTCTTAAAGAGTGGCGAGAAGAACGTGGGAGCCATTGTTAAGACCTTAGGCATACCACAGTCGAGTCTTTCCCGGCACCTGTTGGTTTTAAGGGAAGGTGGTATTTTAAAGTCAAGGCAACAGGGCACAGCTATCTATTACAATATTGAAGACCACGACATCTTCCAGGTGTTGCGTCCGATAGCGGAAATGCTGCGCAAGAAGCTTAAAAGAACAGAGGCGGTCTTAAATAGTTTAGGCAGGGAAAAGTAGGTCTTCAAAAAGAAGGAGAGGCAAAATAGAAAGAACAGCAGAAACGTCGGGTCTTGGTGTTTTTGGGAAGCAGTTTTGAATTTTTGATTGAAATAAGAGCTAAAAATAGCTTTTATATAAATTTAAAAACCCCTTTTAACAGGTCTAATAGTTTTAGATATCCTGTGTAGTACTTCCCGCCAAGACCCCTACAATCATTCATTTCAAAATTAAAGCTAAAGAATAGCCTTTATTGAAAGCCATATTAAGGAGCCAAGTTTTTTATGGGGGTCAATAAATCCTTGTTTTTCGAAGAGAGGGTAAAAATTATTATTGCTGCTGTCTTGTGTGTAGAAAAAGATAAAGTTAGGAATGATGCTCTGCTGGATAAAGATTTAGGGGCGGATTATCTTGATAAAGCAGTTATACAAATGAATTTAGAGGACGAGTTTGGTATTGTCGTTCCGGATAAAGACATAGCCGATAAAAATAAAGTCTCGGAGATTGTGGATTATATAAAGAAAAGGACAGATGCTACAGTTCCAAGGTAGGAATATAACCAGCGAATTTGATTTATTGAAGGTAAAGGTTCAGGCGATTGATTTTATTAAACCTATCAAATTCGAGAAAACAGACCTTGAGAAATTAGCAGATTTAGTATTTGAATTAGCTAAAGAGTTAATTTTCAATCAGGTTGATGCCTACATCTGCTTAAATTGCTATAAACTGGAGCGGAAAAAAGGATTAGAGATGTATGTCTATAACAAAAATATGTCTCTAGAAAAAGCGCAAGAAGCTTTAAGTAATAACTGCAATCTAAACAAAAAGGGCATCTCCTTAGATAAAAATTCAGGATTTTTAGATAAATTTGACTTAAAGAACGACCCAAAAACAGGCATTGAAGTTAATATTCTCAAATGGTCAAAATTATAGAAGAATCTATAAACCACAAGAAAAAAACAGGACAGGTAACTTTTGAAGGCGATAAGGTAACCATTAGCTTAAACTACAGTTTATGTACAAATTGCGGCCTCTGTATAAACAATTGTCCGCATAAGGTCTTGATTTGGCAGGAGAAAACATTCAAGGGGAATAATAAAATAGATATTGTTCAGATTAGTGATTTATCTAAATGTAGCGCTTGTGGAAGATGTCAAGAGATTTGTAAACCTAGAGCAATAGTTATTAAATAAAACAGCATAAATTTGTAAGAAAAGAGCCAGATACAAATTCTAAATTCACCTGTGAACTTTGTTCTAAAAAAGCCGGAATGGTCATAAGAGAATATGGTACAGGCAGATGGTTATGCTATGACTGCCATTTTAGAAGAGAAATCCCTAAAGGCACAAGAGAAACTTTGATGAAGGGCGATAATAAAAATGTTTAAAGTGGGCGATAAGGTAATCCATAATTCTTACGGTCTTTGCGAGATTGCGGCAATTGAAATGCAAAATACATATTACGGTAAACAGGATTGTTACATTATCTATATGAACAAAACCAAGATAATGATCCCTGTTCTTCATTCTGATATGTTGCGTTATCCCATAAAGAAAGAAGAAGTCGCAAAAGTTTTAGAAGTGTTTGGTAAACTTGATGAATTGCCAGATGGGCTACCTTATAAAGAGCGTATAAAAGTATATACTGAAAAACTAATAAGTAATGATATTTTAAAGATTGCCGAAGTCTCAAGAAACCTAGCTTTTTTAGATACTGTAGATAAATTGAAAGGACCGGAAAAGAACCTGTTTGAACGTATCAATAAGATATTATCTGATGAAATTTCTTTTGTTCAAAATATCAGTAAACAGGAGGCGCAGAGACTTATTCATAGTTGTCTAAAAAAGATTAGAGAGAGTGCAAAATGCCACAAGAAATAATTCTAACGGTGGGTGATACAATAGAATATTCAAATGGTCAAAAGGGGTTAATTGAAAAAAACAGGATAATTTCAAGCGGTAAGCTTGTTGAGGAATATAAATACAATGGCGATGGCCATGATTTAGTATTAATTTTACGGTGTAACAATAGCATAACCAACCTTTGGGTCAAAGATACCCGCATCCATAAAGTGCCGGGGGAAAAGAAAGGATAAGACAATGTCTGCTTTTATACGCAGTATAGAAGGTAAGATTTTTTCTCTTGACCACAACAAAAAAGAAATTGCTTTAGCTATCGACGAAATCTTAGGTGGGCAGGCTCAGAAAAAGCAGATAGTTTTTTCTTTAGACCCGAATGTAAGAATTACAGATATTTCTAATCAGCCAATGAAACTTGTGGGTTTGAAAGCGGACGATAAAGTAGAAGTCGGCTATACAAGGGATAAATCCCAAAGAACCGCCTTATTTATAAAAATTATTAGCTGATAAATATGGAAACATTTGATTTAGGTATTGCTTGGGATAATGAATCAGATAACGAATTTGTTAATGACCTCAATGCTCGCGCCCTGAAAGAAGGGGTAAAGCCGTATCTAATCCATGTCTACAATTTTTACGGTTCATTGAAGGATATAACTGAAGATAAGATTTACTTTCGGTATTTTCTTGATCGTACCTCAGAAGATGATCCGGTATTTAGCGGTTTGCCAGATTTCTTAAAGCGGAAAGGCTTTGTTTTTATCAACCATCCAGATAGAGCAAAAGAATCGGTAGATAAATTTAAAATGCATTTGAAATTTAACAGCCACGATATACCTATCCCCAAAACAGTCTTACTAGGATCGCAGGACGATAAGCAAAGCTTAGAATTAAAAATAAAATATGTTTCTAAACCTTTTGTGCTTAAACCAGCGAATGGTTCATGTGGCGATGGCGTAATTTTAGATACACAATCTTTAGATGATGTCATAAAATTAAAAGAGCAGCACGGAGATATAAAATATATTGCCCAAGAAAAGATTTTACCTAAAAATTTAGAAAATAAGTCTGCTTGGTTTAGGGTTTTTTATTGTTTTGGGAAGATAATCCCTTGTTGGTGGCATCCTGTAACTCATGTGTACGATATATTGACTCTTAAGCAGACATATGCATTGGGATTATACGATATTTGGTATATTGCTAGGAGAATTAACCAGGTATGCAAATTAGATTTTTTCTCTACAGAGATAGTCATGAAAAACGATGAAAAATTCGTTGTAGTTGACTATGTCAATGACCAGCCCGATATGCGTAAGAAATCTAAATTTAATGACGGCGTACCCGATGAAATAGTCAATAAAGCTATTGAGAATATCATATCTTTTGTGAAAACAAAAACTTAAAACAGATGGGCTATAGAATTTTAGATGTAAAAGTAGCAAAAATTAACCCTGAAAGAAATAAATTAGTTATAAAAAGAAAAAAAGTCAGAGCAGGGAAGACGAGATTTATTAAAAATATTTTTGTGGTTGATGCCTCTACTCTGGTTACCGACAAGGATAACCGCACCATTGCACTTTCAGAAATAAAAGTCGGTAACAGAGTAACGATCGATTTTCTAAAAACCCAAGATAAAAAATTGTTGGCAAAAGGGATAAGTGTTTTGAGCTAAGAGGTATTAACACCTTAATCGAATGCCCAGAAGTTACGAAGTGAACAAGAAGATTGAAAGAATTAGTAACGTTTCCGTATTAGATGTTGAATTAACCACCGGTAAACTTACGGTATGGCGTAAAAAACATGAGTCCGAAAGAGCGGTTGATGTATTAACCACTTTTTTTGTTGCAAAGGGTGCCCAGATTAAAGATGTATATGGCAGTACGTTGCTTCTTTCTAAGATTAAACCGGGCAGCAATGTTACTGTTGATTATGTGAAAGAAAAAGATGGCAGATTTATTGCTTTAAATATTGTAGTAACAGTCAAATCACAAGGAAGGAGGTGAGGGGGGATGATTAGAGTAATGAAGTTCGCTGTAGTGTGTTTAGCAGTGGTCGGGTTGGTGGGGGTAGCCCTTCCGGTTTATGCTCAAGGAGCGGCAGAACAGAAGGCTATCTCGGTTTCAGGCGAAATAGTCTCAGTGGATTTGGTAAAATCTGAAGTTGCGGTTAAGCAACTTAAGGATGTAGTTACCAGCACTTACACAAATACTACGTTTTCTGTTGTACCTGAAACAAAAATGACCAAAGGCGATGCTACCTTGAAGCTTTCTGATTTGAAAGCCGGTGACAAGGTAACCGTCAAATATACCACCGATATCTTAGGAAAGCAAAAAGTAGAAAGCATTGCTGTGGAAATCAAGGAGGTAGCACCGGTTAAATAAAACAGTAAAATAGCGGCGGCTATCGCAGTTATTTTATTAAGTTAGTCGCCGCTATTCCCTAATTAAAATGAAATGGTTATTTACCATAATATTGATGGCTATATTGGTGGTTCCAGTTATTTCCGGGATTAATTACTTGCGAAAAAATGACTTAAAAATATTTAGACATCCAACCAAAGAGGATACGAAAGAAGAGGAGCTAATAGGTTCGCAAGAAGTTAGTAATTTTCGCATAGCTCAGATACAGCATGCACTAAAAAATTTTGGTTATGATCCAGGCGTTATCGATGGCAGGTTAGGAAAGAATACGAGAAAGGCGATAAAGGAATTCCAAATTGCCAAAGGAATTTCTCCAACAGGTAAGATTGACTCTCGGACCTATTTTGAGCTATTGGAAAAATCCAAGGATAGAAACAAAGGAAAATAAAAGTACAGTTTTAGTTGAAAAACAAAGTGCTGATTTAGAATTGAAGGTCGCTATTCAAAAGAATACTGCATCCGAAGAGAATAAGACAATAGGAAATTCTCCAGAAACAACAGCTCAATTACAACCTAAGGCGGCAATACAAAATAACAAGTTTGTTAAGAAAAACAAAACTGACAAAAGAGTAGGTTTAAAATATTTTCAATCAGTGTTGAAAAGACTAGAATTCTATAAAGGGGAAATTGACGGAATAGCAGGTAAAAATACGCGCTTGGCTATAAAAAAATATCAGAAAACACACGGCCTTAAAGCCGATGGAATTTTAGGGGATAAGACAAAACTATGCTTGGCTAAGGAGGGATAAAAAATGAGATGGAGATGGCTTTTAGTGATACCGTTAGTTTTAATGCTTGTTGGCTGTTCTACAGTTTCGGGTAAAAGACTAAATAGTTTAGAAACAAAAGTAGGGGCATTAGAAGCAAAGGTTGATTCGGTTGAGCAAAGGCAATCTGCTATAGAAGGACAGACTGGCGAATCTCGCGAGTCTGTGGGATATCTAAAAGGAAAGGTGGATTCACGCGGCCCTTCTACCATAGTTGTTACAGGTGCCCAGGGCAATGAAGGATACCTCTATAAAACTGGTAAGAAGTCCTTAACCCATAAAGATATTCAGCTCGCCTTAAAGAACGCCGGTTTTTACAACGGCCATATTGATGGCAAGATTGGAAAGAGCACTAAAAAGGCTATTAGGGAATTCCAAAAGGCAAATGGCTTAAAGGCAGATGGCATTATCGGCAAAGAGACGAAAGAAAAATTAGCAGGATATTTGAAAGCAAATTAATTCGGAGACCAATATGAACAAAAATATTTTCTTTCTTTTTATTATTGGGTTAATTTTTGTATTTGGATGCAATAAAAAGATAGGGCAGGCTACTCGCGAAACCACTTCTAAAACAGAATCCCCATTAACGGAAAACGAACCCACAGTATCTGTATCAAAACCTACAGAAAGTACCAGTTCTGAGTTAGCAACCTTACCTTCGTCCCAAGAGATCCAGCAAGCCTTAAAAAATGCTAACCTTTTTCAGGGTAAAATTGACGGTAATATCGGTCCTAAGACTAAGCGAGCCATAAAAGAATTTCAAACCCGAAATAACCTTAACGCAGATGGTAAGGTGGGTTCAAAAACCTGGGAGAAATTAAAGGTATATCTTAAACCCCAAGAAGAAATTCCTTCTAAAAATAAAGAGATAAGGGATTAAATTGCAAGGTGAGGTACGTTTGGGTGAGAGCAAAATATTAAAAGAGCAATAAAAACGATAAATAGCTTATAGGAAAATAGGTTTTTTATGAATATAGCTTTAATTATATTTGTATTGACTTATATCATTATTGCAATTCAAAACATCCCCAAGGTACATATCAACCGGCCGGCAGGCGCGCTTTTAGGTGCAGTGGCAATGGTTTGAGGGATATAACCATGAAAAATTTTTTACTAAAGATTTCGCTATCAGTTTTTATTACCTTATTTTTATCTACTTCTTTGTTTGCACTAAATAAAGAAGAGCGCAGGAAAAAAGAGTTGGATGAATTACAGAAAGAGTTTTCTTGGTGGCCTACAGATGCCAAGCCCAGCCCAGTAAAAGACGACGAGCGGGGCGGATACTGGTGGTGGCCAAACCAGCCGGGTAAAATTATGCCTTGGGGAAACCGAGGTTATGTTTATGTATATAAAATCATCTTCGATTATAAGACAGAAGAGCTCCCGCCACCTAAGCCAAAAGAACTGAGGCCATCTTTGCTTATAAAGAAGATAATCAAAAATGTTAAGATTTATTTTGACTACAATAAAGCTGATTTAAGGGATGATGCCGCAAAGATACTGGAAAATGCTATAAGCACCCTTAATAAAAATCCAGAAACAAGCATCCTTATAACCGGAAATTGTGATATCCGTGGCTCAGAGGCTTATAATGAGAAATTAGGGAAGCGACGCGGCGATGAGGTAAAAAAGTTTATGCTCGATAATGGCGTATCAGAGAGCCGCATTCGCATTGTTAGCAGAGGTAAATTAGATGCGGTTGCTCCTATTAGTGATTTGGTAGGCATGCAGAAGGATAGGAATGCTCAATTTATGATTGCAGAAGTTGAAGAGGTAATGATTCCCGCACCTGACCTTCCTCAAATACAGCAGGAAGCCAAGCCATTAGAGGAAGGTAAGTATATTATCGAGAAGGAAGAGCATATTGAATCAGCCGTAAAAGTTTCGCAAAAAGAATACATTATTCAAAAAGGCGATTCGCTTTGGAAGATAGCCGAAAAAGAGATGGGATCGGGTCATCGCTGGAAATACCTTTACGAGTTAAATAAGGAGCGAATTAAGAATCCCAATAAGCTGAAGGCGGGTCAAAAAATAATTATACCTATCGAGTAAAGGAATGGATGAAAATAGCAGGAAAAAAGAAAATGTGGGGAGCGAAACTAAAGTGCCGACTAAGGAATACACAATTCAAATAGGTGATACGTTTTGGAAGATCGCTGAAAAAGAGCTAGGTTCAGGCCTTCGCTGGCAAAGTATCTATGAGTTAAATGAAGACAAAATTAAAGGGCCTAATAAACTAAAAGCAGGTCAAAAAATTATTATACCCGTTAAGTGAAAGGGGGTGAGTGAGATGGCATTTGGCAACTTTTCTAAAGTTACAACCAGCCGGAGTTTCCCAAAGGTTGATGAGGCTAAAATGCAGCAGATGATTAGCGAAATGGCTTACCACATATGGGAACGGAAAAGAAAACCCTCTGGTAAAGATTGGGATAATTGGTTTCAGGCAGAAAAACAAATTCGTGCAAAATACAAGTAAAGGAGGTGAATGAAAATGGCAAGGAAGAAAAAGGTTCCGGTTACGCCAGTGACGCCACAGAAAACAGAAAACCAACCCACACAGATCCCCTCCCAGAATCCTCAAGCTCCATCTGGAGGCCAGTCTTCTACTTCTCAGGCGCCATCTACGCCCCAAAAATCTTAAATGAAAGGGGTATTCTTAAATATGGGATGGCTATAGTAGAGACTTGCGCTGTCCCATACTTTATTCCTTATTCTAGAGGGAAAGGATAAGGTTAAGTATGACGGAGGGAATCAAACACAGGGATATAAAACTGCCAGATTTGCTCAAGGAAAAATACATTGAACTGGATTTGAAGGAAAAAGAAAAAACTAAGTTAATTGCTGAATTAGTAGATATAGTTGCTAAGCCTAGCCGAAGAAAGGACGGGAAAGCTCTATATAAAGCTATCTTAGAACGAGAGAAATTAGGCTCTACGGCTATCGGAAATGGCATAGCCATACCTCATGCTAAAATTAGAGGGGTTAAAAAACCATTACTTATCTTAGGTAGGTCAGCCGAAGGCGTTGATTTTGATGCTTTGGACGGAGAAAAGACTTACCTATTTTTTATGCTCATTTCACCTCAAGAAGAAGTCGGTCTTCATCTTAAAATCTTAGCTAAAATTTCGCATCTTGTAAAAGATAAATTTGTAGTAGAGCGTTTAAAAAAGGTAAAGAACAAACACGAGATTTTTGAGATAATTTCTGGTTTTGAAAGATATTTTAAATAAAAAATATGGGAGGTATTGAATATGAAAGTAGGTATAAGTTTAGAGGATGAGAATGGATTATATAGTAATATTTGTGAGTATTTTCGAGAATCTAGTCATTTTTTTATTTTAGATGTTGATAAAAATAAAATTGTCAGTAGCAGGATTGTCCCGAATCATGTTCGGTATAACGACAAAGAATGTAAGGTGGCCGATGAGGTATTAAAATATAGCATAACCCATTTAATAGCAGGTAATATAGGGGCGACTGCGCAAAAAATGTTCGCACAAGCTAACGTTCAGGTGTTCAAATATTCAGGCAATGTAAAAGATGCTATTGATAATTTTTTAAAAAAGAATGTAGAACTTACTAAAAAAGTCGTGCTTTCTGATTCAAGGGATGATAAGTCACAATAATAAAATTTGACTTCTTAAAGCGGAGCGATAAAATAAGTTAAACATTCGAGTGTAATAGGGTTGGGTTTTGATAGTGAGTCATAGCGCATAGAAAGTGCTGGAATTATTATATATAAATTTCCGTAATACTTACGATTATACGATATCTTTTGTCATTCCTGAAAACAATTGATAAGATGAATGAAGTAGTAATTAAAGTTAAAAATTTATCAAAACATTTCGGTCAAGTCATTGCAGTAGACAATATTTCTTTTGAAGTAGGCAAGGGCGAAGTTTTTGGCTTTTTGGGTCCTAACGGTGCAGGTAAAACTACCACTATAAATATTCTATGTACCCTACTTATGCCTACAGCCGGAGAGGCAACTGTGAACGGGTTTAATGTAGCGAGTTCTCCCAATGAGGTAAGAAGATCTATAGGTATTATTTTTCAGGATCCCAGCCTGGATGAACGGCTCACTGCTTACGAAAATCTAAATTTTCATGGGATGATTTATCATTTAGCGTCAAAACTAAGGAAAACGCGCATTGATGAAGTATTGCATATGGTGGGATTGTATTCAAAAAAGGATACCATTGTGCGTACATTCTCAGGGGGCATGAAGAGGAGATTAGAGATCGCCCGTGGTTTCATGCATAGCCCTAAAATACTGTTTTTAGATGAACCAACTACGGGGTTAGACCCGCAGACAAGGAAATACATCTGGGATTATATAATAGAGCTTTCGCAAAAGGAGAGGATAACCGTATTTCTTACTACACATTATATGGATGAGGCAGAGATATGCCAGCGCGTAGGAATTATTGACCATGGTAAAATTGTTGACTTGGATACACCGGATGCACTAAAGAATAAATATAATGTATCTTCGCTTAACGACGTATTTTTAGAAGCTACGGGCCGCGATATCCGCGAAGAGGAATCAGATGAGAAAGAACAGTTAGGGCAATTTTTGCGCGCAAGGAGTAAATTAAGATAACCTATGGATTTTGATGCTATTCGAATGATTTGGGTAAGGGACCTTATTCGCCACTTCAGGGATAAGGTAAGACTTTTGGGTTCTATAACTCGGCCGGTGCTCTGGCTTTTGATTATGGGGACTGGTTTAAGGGCTGCATTTAATGTGCACGGAATATCATATACTCACTTTATCTTTCCGGGGATTATTGCGATGAACCTAATATTCGCGGCAATGATATCAACTATCAGTATTATCTGGGATAGGGAATTTGGTTTCTTGCGGGAAATTCTTGTTGCGCCCATACCCCGCAGCTCAATTGTGCTCGGTAAAGCCTTAAGTGGCTCAACAGTTGCTTTTATTGAAGGCCTCTTTGTTTTAGTTTTTGCTCCTTTTATAAAAATAAACATCCCCTTGATTAATCTACTCCTGCTTTTGCCGTTAATGTTTCTTATTGCTTTTGTTTGCACTAGCATGGGGATTGTGATTGCTGCGCGGATGACTTCTTTTGAGGGCTTCGGTGTGATTTCTAATTTTGTGATTATGCCGATGTTTTTCTTAAGCGGGGCAATGTTCCCCATAGATAACCTGCCCCATTGGATAAGTTTTGTCATCAGGCTTAATCCTTTAACTTATGGTGTAGATCTTTTAAGATGGAATACCCTTGGGATAAAAACGTTCGCACTTTATATAGATTTTATGTTTCTTGCTGCCTTTTCCATTATAATGCTAGGAATAGGAGTTTTTGAATTTAGTAAGACAAATTAAATTATTATTCAAATATAATCGGAAGGAGTGGACCATGAAAAACAAATATGAAAAGGCAGAATTAACAAACTATATTAAAGAGAAGGCGAAGGAGTTGTGGGAGCAAGATGGATGCAAGCAAGGTCGCGATTTAGATTATTGGTTACAGGCTGAAAAGATTGTAAAAGGGCAAATGAAAAAATAGTAGTTTATCGTCAATGTCTGGACATAGAGAGGCGGACATTTTTATCTCTCAATCTCTCAAATAGTTACGCAATTTTGAGACAAAAATGACTGGACAAATAGGACAAATTTAGCGAGGAATTACCTCTCTAAAAAGCCAAAATATTCTTGATATAGTGAGGTATTGAGTCTATAATTGATCTGTGTAAATAAAGAGAGGCTTCCCCTCATGATATAAGAGAGGGACTCCATTTTTAAAATGAAAAGACTATATTTTTTAAACTTGATTATAATATGCATAATCATAGCTTCATTATTTATTTTTACAAAAGCTATTTGTGATGACGATGATACGTTGCTTGACGCACCGCCGCATGAGGGCTATTTTTACTATACTGACTTGCTTAGGAGCCCGCTATCTCAGTCAGGAATATTATTTGAATTACAAAATAATGGGGTTTCGCTTCGACAAATTATCTCTTATCTGGAAAGACAAGAAAAATCCCCTCCTTTAATTATGCCTACGGTTATTCTTTGATTTTGTAAACTTACCTATCATAAGCGAAACAATAATCTAAAAAGAGGTATACATGAAATCATTGAAAGGTGTGTTAGTAATAATAGCAATATTTGGAGCGGTTAGTTTGCTATATGGCGTATCGTTTGCGAACGAAGAACATACTCCGGCCGATATCAAGCTTTTAAGGGACGCCGCGGTAGCTCTTCAGAAGTCACGCCCTGATTTAGCGCAAGGGTTAAACAATTACGCAGACAAAGAAGCAAAAGAGTTAGAAGAGATGACTAAGGAGAAGAACGAGAAAGAGGAAGTTGGAGAAAAGGTAGAGTCTAAGGAAGAGCAGGCGGAGGCAGCGAAGCCAAATAGCGAAAAAGGTGAAGTTAGAGAAAACGTAGAACCCACGGCAGGACAGGGAAAAAATACAGCATACTAATGGGGAGGTAATCGGATATGAAAAAGATACTTTTAGCAATATTAGCTATCACATTTGTGAGTTCTTTATGTTTTGCTGCCGGGCAGTCAACAACGCCAGCGAACAAAGTTGTTTCAAATCCAGTTGTAGTTAAAACCTTTAAAGGTAAGGTTGAATCGGTAATCTTAGGCGATCCTGCAAAGAAGACAAGGTCAGAAATCTCGGTTGCAGATGAAAAAGGGCAAAAGTTGAGTTTTGTAGTAAGAGCTAAAGTTGACATCTCTGGTAAAGATGGAAAAGCAACTACGTTAGATAAATTGGCCAAAGGCGATAAAGTTGTTGTAGAGTACACAACAACTTCCAAGGGAACTCACAAAGCAAATTCTATTAAACTAGTAGAATAACAGCTAAGTTGTTTGTTAGATCGCGGCAGGCATATATCATGTATGCCTGCCGTTTTCCTGTAATCTCTTGTTTGGTTATCCCTAAATTCCGGTTATAACTAACACTTATATATATATTGAGAGGTATTCCCTCACTGATAGGAGAGGGACTCTAGTAATCCGCGACAAAATACCTCTCTAAACCCAAAATATTCTTGATATAGTAAGGTATTGAGTCTATAATTGATCTGTGTAAACAAAGAGAGGCTTCCCCTCATGATATAAGAGAGGGACCCTTTCCCCCGCCATTTAATAGCAGAAAAAACTCCCGGTCCACCTTCGGCGGAACAGGAATTAGATACTATTCTTATATTACTTTCATAACTTTAGACTTTGTCTTTTTGCTATCTAACAAAATATATCAGAGAGGGTTTTTGTCGAGATAAAGTATTTAAGAAAAGGAGAATAAATGAGGAGGGTTGATTGCTTGAAATGCAGACAGAAAAATTCTTGTTGTGATTTTGGGGTATGGGTAGATTTGGAAGAAGCTAAAAAAATATTATCCCTTGGATTAAGAGGAGATTTTTATCATCTTGAGGAGGATAAAGATTTTCCTTCCGGATATAGAGTCGGAACGAGCTATGAAGACAATCACTGTTCTTTCCTTGCCCCGGAAGGGCTATGCGCTATTCATAAAGTTGATTATAATTTGAAGCCGGCTCACTGTAGAGAATTTCCATATGAAAACGGGAAATTATCTCCGTTTGCAGAGGTATTATGCTCACTTGTCAAATCAAAAAGAAAAATAAAGAGAAGTGCCAAATAGATCACGGTTTGGTTCAATCATATTGCAGGAGATTAACATGAATCCCACACCTTCTAAATATCCAAAAGTTTTGAGGATCAGAAGGTATTGGGATATAAAATAAGTTTATTATGAATAAAGGAGAAGGTGCGGGATGAATATTTTTGTGGGTAATTTGTCGTTTGACGCCACTCAGGGCGATGTGCAGAAGCTCTTTGAAGGTTTTGGGAATGTCACTTCCGTGGTGATCGTGATGAGGAAGGAAAAAAAGGCGCCTAAGTCAAGAGGGTTTGGTTTTGTCCAGATGCCTGATGAGCAGCAGTCACTCGCTGCGCTAGCAGCCTTGAACGGCACGGAATTCATGGGGCGCGTCCTTGATGTCAATCCCGCGCGTCCTAAAGGCCAGAAGGCCATGGTTTGGCCTCCTATAGCCAAAGCCAAAACAGAAGCTCAAGCGGAGAGTAAGCTAAACCCCGTTAGAAATACCGAATCTATCAGGGGAAAGAACAAAATTTCTAACGGGGTAAAAGAGAAGAGGCAGCCGAGAGTTGAGGCTAAAGCCGAACAGTATCCTCGGGAAGAGAGAGAACAGAAAAAAACTTGGTTTAATCCGGTTTTTAACAAGCCGGGGACATATAGAGGAGGCAGGCGCACGCGTAGCTATATGAGTCGGCGAGGTTTAGACGGAATGCAGGAAGAGGCTAAGCCACGACAGAGGAGCCAAGACAATCCTATGCGGTGGCGCAAAAGGAAAGATCAGCCAAGGCCTTGGCAGAAAAGTCCGGGTGAGCATAAACCTTGGAAGAAGACTGAGGAAGGGGTTCGGACTTGGGAGAAAACCGGGAGAGAGTCTAAGCCTTGGCGTAAATCTGAGGGTGGTTTTAAGCCTTGGAAGAAAACTGAGGGTGAGTCAAGGCCCTGGAAGAAATCCACAGGGGAGTCTAAGCCGTGGAAGAAACCTGTAGGAGACGCTAAGCCTTGGAGCAAAAGCAGTGAGCGTCCGCAAAAATCAAGGTTTAAAGGCCGCAAAATTCCAGGCGGCTATAAACGATGAACCCCGCACCTTCTAAAAATTCAGAAAATAACAAAAATAGATTTTATGAAGGTGGCCAGATAAATCTTAAATGTAAAGAAGGTGCGGGGTGAAGTTAAAGTTATGGGAAGATTAATTTATGGTTAGGAAAGTATAAAATACTTTCCTCTACCACTCGAAAATAACCTAAATAGTCATAACATAAGGAAATTTTCTTGATGGTTGGGTTACAGAAGGAAAAGTCGCTGCGGGAGATGATGGCGCGCTTGGGCGTGCGCGAAGAGGATATTGTCGAAAGATTCATCCGCGCGCAGGGACCCGGGGGGCAGAATGTCAATAAGGTTTCCAGCTGCGTCTACCTGCGTCATCTCCTTACGGGGATTGAAGTCAAATGCCAGCAGGAGCGCTCCCAGGCTCAGAATCGGTATCGCGCCCGGCAGATCCTACTTAAGAAGATTGAGTGCGCGATCCTTGGAAAACTTTCTGAAGAACAAAAGCGTATCGAGAAGATCCGCCGGCAGAAACGAAAAAGGTCTCGCCGGGCAAAATTAAAGATCCTGGAATCAAAGCGGCGTCATGCCGCAAAGAAGCTCTTTCGGGTTAGCGTGCGGGAAACCGGGGATTGATTAAAGGTTTTCTTTTTCGGGTCAGGCGTTCTTAATAAAAGTGCGTTTCAGGGAATCTCCGAGGCAGCCGCGGCGCTTTTCTCTGATAATGACACTTAAGAAAAGGCGCGGCGATGCGAATAAGAAAGAGGCTATTTCTCTGAAGGAGAAAAACTTTACTACAAAAATATTCTTCCAGAGTATTTTTACGTATCTGGAGGGGGTGTAGAAAGAAAATTTGATCCGTCTGCCTATTTTTTTTAAGGCGGCGTGGCTGTAGGTGTCGGAATAAAGCTCTCCTCTTTCGGTAACGTGATACCCGGGCGTTTTCTCGGCGACTTCTCTTAAGGGTGAGAACTTCTCAATCCTTAACTTGTTGCAGGCGATGGAATCAACCCCGATCTCCTTGGCAAATTGCCCGATATAGAGCATTTCTTTTTCCGTCTCACCGATATTGCCGTAGATAAAGTAACCGTTGTAATAAATAGGGTATCTTCTTAGGACCGTAAAATATTTTCGTATCGCCTCCTGATTAAAACCTTTGTTAAGCTGTTTTAGTATCCAGTCATGAGGGGATTCGATTCCGATTAAGAGCGCCTTAAATCCTGCTTTAACCATTTTCTCGAGCAGTTTAGGGTATTTGGCGATATCCAGGCGCGCCTGAGCCATGAAACGTTTCTTAATTTTTTTTTCAATAATTAAATCACAGATTTCCTCCGCCCTCTTAGGGTCGGCAAAAAAGTCATCATCACTAAGAAGTATCACCCCCGCTTTTAAACCTTGGATTTCATTAATTACAGAGTTGACGCTTCGGACAGCATAATTCCTTTTTTGTCCGAGAGGATTTAAGCTGAAGGTGCAGAATTTGCAGTTAAAGGGGCAGCCCCGCGCGCTTAACACGGAATCAAAACTTACATCCGCTATCTTTATGCCGTTTAAGGAAAAGGAATATTCGTTACGCCGCAGGGAACGGTCAGGTGCGTCTAAAGTATCTACATCGGGGAGGGGGCGGTTAAGGTTATGCACTATCTTGCTATTTTCGCGGTAAGAGATACCCGGAATATCTTTGAGCGGATTGCCAATTAAAATCTCTTTAATTGTTTCTTCGCCTTCGCCCCTGACAATGATATCAATTGTGGGACATCTCTTGAAAAGTTCTTCTACTTTCTCGGTAGCCTTATAACCGCCTACGACTAAAGGTATATTGTCCGGCACGCGGTTAAGCATTTGGCAGATTTCATCAAACTGGCGGTCCCAACCGATACCGACGCAGAGAATATCGATCTGGCTGGATATAAAGGCAAGGAGCTTCTCTGGGTCAGATAAATCCCTTTCATACCTTAAATCCAAAAGAGTGATTTTATCAACCAGCCCCTTTGCGCTCGTAGCCACATATTCGAGCCCGGTAGGAGGGAAGAGCATCATTGTGCTGTTGGCGCTACTTTCAATATAGGGATTCAGGAATAAGGCGTGGTTGTATTTAATGTCAGCCTCCTTTTTAATTGAAAAACTTAATTATATAACTCTATCATTAAACAGTAGTTTAAGCAATTAATAAAAAGGGAAGATTTATCTTTGATAAATCCGGATTAGGTGGTATACTTATTATCAACCATGTAAAGATTAGAAAATCATGAGCCGTAAGGGGTGAGACTACTAACCTTTACGGCTTTTTTCTTTGGCGCGTAAGTTTTGGTTTAGGAAAACGAATAAGAGGTAACTATCAAAAAGGTAAAGACTTCATATAAAGGCAGGAAATGCAAATTTCCTCACTGTAAGCACACTTTAAGTATTTATAATCATGAAGCATATTGTCATGTCCACATTGGACAGGTTAACCAGAAGCATAAGCGGAAGGTTTCTAAATCATGATGACGCATAAGACGACGGATGTGGGCGGTTTCTCGCAAGGGGACAATCGGCCCGACAGAAGCTTCTACGGGCTGGGAATTGCCCCGAAGATTCTGGATATTCTTACGCACATAAAGTTTAAAGTTCCCACACCCATTCAGTTTAAGGCTATTCCCCTTGCTATTGAAGGTAAAGATGTTATTGGCATTGCGCAGACCGGCACTGGCAAGACTCACGCCTTTGCCATTCCTATGTGTCAGCGCCTTGCGCAGAGGAAAGGGGTTGGTTTGGTCCTTGCGCCTACGCGCGAACTAGCCATCCAGATTGATGAGGCTTTTCAGGGGATAGCCCATTCATTTGGGATGAAGACCGCCTGTCTTATTGGTGGCGCTCCCATGTTTGGTCAGATACAGGCGCTGCGCAGGAATCCTCGCATCGTTATCGCAACTCCCGGCCGGCTTATAGATCATATGAGCCAGTGGAATTTCCTGCCGGATAACGTAACCATGCTCGTGCTTGATGAAGCTGACCGCATGCTGGATATGGGATTTGCCCCGCAGATTACCAAAATCCTGCGTTTCCTGCCCAAAGACAGGCAAACCATGCTATTTTCGGCGACTATCCCCAAAGAGATTATGGAGATTGCCGCGGCCTATATGAAGCTGCCTGTTTCTGTTGAAATTGCCCCGTCAGGGACCACGGTAGAACGCGTAACCCAGGAATTATTTATCGTCAAGAAAGAAGCTAAGTCGCGGCTCTTGAGTAAATTACTGGCGCAATATCACGGCTCAATTCTTTTGTTCTCCCGCACAAAGTATAATGCGCGTAAGATCATGATGTCAATCCGGGATATGGGATATAGCGCGGCAGAGATGCACTCTAACCGCTCCCTGGGACAGCGACGCGAAGCACTAGAGGGTTTTAAGTCAGGCAGGTACAGGGTGCTTGTTGCTACCGATATTGCTGCCAGGGGAATTGATGTGATCGGCATCGAACTGGTTATTAATTATGACCTTCCGGAAGACGCAGAAAATTATGTGCATCGAATCGGCCGTACAGCCAGAGCCGGGTGCCGCGGGCATGCGATTTCTTTTGCCACTCCCGACCAGAGCCGCGATGTCCGGGATATCGAAAAACTTATAAGATCTACTCTCTCTGTATCGAAGCATCCCGAAATTCCTTCTGAGAAGTTTGTTGAGCCCGGGCATGAGGCTTTGCGAAGGAACTTGAAACAGCATCAGCAAAGTCAAAGGCGGAATAGATTTCGCCGCTTTTGACCTCGCACCGATTCAGCAATTCGTTATAAAATACCCCTCTCATACAGATAATCCTTGCCATAATTAATAGGGTAAGGTCTATATAATTAATAGTTGGAAATTGTTAGAGGTATCCCCTCGGCTAATAGGAGAGGGACCTTCATAGTGAATAGATAAAAACAACGTTATTATTGTAATCCCAATATGATAATGTCGTATTCTGCCAATTTAGAAATGTCCTATTCCAAAAGTGCTATAATTGCCACTCTGGAAGGAGGACATTATGGCAGGAAA
>Ga0315279_10004719_pt1 | contig 18164 bp, 18 predicted proteins | sample YL17G06_20_MG_FD_203694 | JGI IMG/M metagenome (GOLD analysis project Ga0315279, IMG submission 203694) | Sediment microbial communities from Yellowstone Lake, YNP, Wyoming, USA - YL17G06_20 | ecosystem: Environmental > Aquatic > Freshwater > Lake > Sediment | place: USA: Wyoming | collected... | reverse complement strand
CCCATCCCGCCCTGCCCCACCTTGGAAACGATACGATACTTGCCCCGGACCACCGCGCCGTCTCCCCACCCCCCTGCCTCCACCAGGGCCGTTCCATCCTGCGGGCAGACGGCAAAACTGTTGGGATGGCTCGCTTGACAGGTAGGACATGTTTTCATCGGACTCCCCGCAAACCAGGACCTGCGCGAATTATAACACAGCGCGCCCGGCGACTAGAATACCGCTGCCCACGAGATAGTGACGCATTTTGGTTTTGTAGCGCCGGGCTTTAGCCCGGCATGAAGGGCGGCGCTACATCAAAACGAGTCACTACTGCCCACGAACTGCACTTTGATTTCGGATTTGGGTGCCTGCAGCGCTCGGCCGGAATTAGCTTCAGCCATCTTTGCGTCTGCGTGCACGTGCCTGAGTAGGGTAGCCCTCGGGGCTCCCGGCTTCTACGCATCGCGGAACGACTGGGCACTCCCTCACCCGGGGAATCAGTAGGTTTTGGGGGTGGAGGAGAGTCAAGCGCGGGGTAACGGCTCACCGTGGTTAACGAGCATGACTTTGGCGCGTGCGCTGACGCCTACCGGGACATCACAGGCGAATTTCACCTCGTTCTCGCCTTCTCGGAGGATGGGCACCTCGCCCTGGGGCATTACCTCGGCGGTCACCTCCCCCTCAGAGCCGTACAGCTTGCAGTCGGATGGCGAGTGAAACTCGAGGTAGCACCCACTTTCGATTTGCCCAGGGAAGACAATCGTCTGGTTGCCGATGGTGAGGGCGGGATTGCTGAGCTGCATCTTCACCAGCGGAAGAGCTTTGATGGGGCTCAAATAGCAGCTCACCGGGCCTTTCGGAGGAAGGTGGTTGTACCACAAGGTGAGAAATTCCACGTGACCGTAATCTACTGACTCGCGGTAGATGGCATACGGAGAACCATAGGGCCAGGAGTGATGGGCGAAGCGCTCTCCCTCGGGTTCGATGAGTTCAAAGTATCGCCAGCCGGTAAAATCGACGACCACGTAGTGCTCACCAATCCCCGGACTGATGTGTTCAGGGCTTCTCAACTGGAAGTTCAGGACTTCTCCCTGCCCATCGCCATACACCCAGACGCCCAGGGCCTGGTGCCGGCTGAGGTCCAAAGGGGGCGAGAATATTCTGCCCATCTTCGTCCAGGTGGCGTCTTGGTGGGATTGCGCGTTCGAAGCGGTGTAACAGGCGCTGCTCAATCCTGCTTTCACGCGGGCCAAGGAAGGCTGGAGGCCGGCGCTAACTCCCGGCGCGGACGCCCGATCGGAAAATTCTTGGGGATCCGTGAAATTAGCCAGCGTAATATTTCCGGGCGCCTCATAGGAGCCTGCCGACATCAGTGCTTCGATGCGGCACTGGAGAGGCTGCTGCCGGAACGGGTTCCGGATTCGCCAGGAATTGCTCCAGCCATTGATCCCCTCCACCTTGTGTTTGACGTATTGGGCTGGCCGAAACTGCCATTCCCCCGCAGCGTTCTGAGTCAGCGCGAATTCCTCGCCGGGCGCTCGCAGCTTGGCCTTGACAGATTCCGGGAAGTAGTGCGCGTGACGCAGAGTTTCGTAGTTCCTGAAGACGGTCGCCAGGCGCTCGAGCGCGGGTCTCTTGGTGATGCTGTCGGGATCGACGCCCATCAACGCTAACCCCGTGTCGGTCCCCAGGCACTTCCCGCACAGGTATTCGATATCATCCGCGAAGGTGGGCTCGACCTGTGGCCCCGCCCAGGTCAAGACAGCCCACCAGCCCAGTTCTCCGGGAAGGAACATGCGGGCGGTTTCCCCATTGGCGGCGCAGTGAAGGTCGATGAATCTCTTATGGCTTCTCCGGGGGTGGTCCCAGGCCTCCAGGCGCGAACGAACGAACCAGAGGTGATGGTGGAAAGTGCTCATTTCCATGAGCGCGGGCTTCTTTAGCCGCTTCCATATCTCAAAGGCGAATTTAGACCCGTAGTGCCAGCCGTTTTCAGCGCCCCCCAGGATGTCTTCCCCGTCCAGGGCATCGAGGTAGATCATATCGAAGCCGCACTCATTGAAAGTTTCCGCCGTCCTGGCCGCCACCTCCGAAAAAAGGGTGGAATCTCCGTCGGGCACGAACAGCCCGAAGCACTCCTTGAGATGATAAACCTTCGCTCCCTCGGCATGGGGCGCCGCGCGGGTTCCGTAAGCCCCGCGCCGGCAGGCCGTGAAAGCGTACGGCAGCTCTTTGGAAATACCGGAATAGGTAATAAGTTCCTCGTCGATCCGAAGCGTGACACTGTTGCGGACGAAGAACCCGGTAAGGGTAGACATATCCTTCGTTGGCTCAGCCACGCGCAGGCTCCCATCGTCCGGCCCCAGAGACTCCGCCAGCGTAAAGGCGGCGTCTTTCGCCAGCCGCGGGTCTGGCACGGGCGTCACCCAAGGACAGCTCTTGTCCATGAAAAATGCGTACGTGTGGAGTCCGGCGGCAATCCCCGCGTCATGGAGCTTGTCGATGACCGCTTTCAGGCTGGCCTGGCCGCGCGGATACATAGTGGGGTTCGGGCGAAAGTCCCCGAATCGAAATGATTTGCCACCATGAAAATCTATCTGAGTGAATCCCAAGCTCTGCGCAAGCTTTATCCAAGCGTCTACCGTTTCTTCCGTCAGATTCTCGAAATTGAAAAGGTACGACCCCTGGTTAATGGGAGCCTCCATCGCCCAGGGACCGCCCAACGGCGAGTGCGGCAGTTCCGCGGCAGCGAGGATCACTTCCTTCATCACTTCACGGAGTTGGCCGGCCGGAAATCCGATAATTGCCACGCGAGCGCCGGCAAAACCAAAGCGCGGATAGCACGTGGCCTGGAGGCGGCTGCTGGCGCGCGGAATCGCCGGCACATTCGTTTCGAGGTTCAGCGCCAGAGCACAAACCGCGAAAGGCTCCTGCGGTGAGCCGCGAAGCGTCAGCGTAAGGTCCAGGAAGATCAACTCTTCCGCGTGCTCGTCGCTGATCGAGAGGACCTCGAACACGAGGTAATGCTTCTCCGTTGTCACTTTCAAAATGGCGTTGATCCCTGAGTTGCCGAATTGTACGGCCATGCGCCCGCCAGCATACGAGACCGCTGAGGCGGCGTACTCCACACCCGCTTTCTTTACCCGGGAAAACGCGGAGGCGGGATTTCGGGCGCAATAGTCCTCCCCTGTTCCCTTATCAATGAAGTGGAGGTTTTGCCCGTTGGCCGCGATGACGTACTTCACGCAGTCGTTTTCGACATTAACGGCAGCCTCGGCGGCCCCCTCGGCACGAGCAACGTCACTCTTACCCAATACTTTCCAAGAGGCGAGAGACATCAATCCCCTCTTGAGGAAACGTCGTCGCTTCATTTGAACCTCGTGGACTCAATGCTCCAAGGCAAGCTGTTGGAACTTTCGGGCATCTGCGCGCATGGCGATATTGTTGAACAGGACGTAGCAGGGCGCGCGAGACTCAGAGGGAATCCGCAGCAGCCAACCTTTGGCCCCTGAGCGCTGGGCATCCAGCCCTCCGGCTTTCCTTGCCTATCACCTCAGGCGCCGGGGCGATGCCCGCCACCACCCCTGAATCCCCTCCTCCCGCCGCGGCGGGAGGAGGGGACTATGGGGTGGCGCTGTACCGGTCGCTGCCGGCCGCCCTGCGACCCAGAGCATCCTGGGCGAGGCGCCGGAGGGCGGGCCGCCCCCTACTCGGCCCGACCCTGCACAACTGGGATCGGTGCGCGGTATTCCCAGTCCGCGGTTGGGCTGGCTTTGTACCGAAACAACTTGCAGAGTTGACAAAGCTGCGCGACGAGATAGGGGCTTTGCTGGTTTTGCCAGACGTGCTGGCACTCGCCTGCGAGCGGCTTCCTTTCCTCGATTGGATTCAAGAGGCCATTCCCACCTTAGCCTGGTGCCGTTCCAATCCCGCATGCGCGGGACGGCTACTTACAAGCGTAGCGCCGCCCATACATCCTGGCGGCGGGTCGATGCAGCGACTCTGGGAAATAAGTTGGAACGGCACGAGGAGTTTAACGAAGGGGTGATCCATGAACTCCGTCCTGACGCGCCGGGGTGCGAATCACCCTCACATGCCGGTGCCGTTCCAACTCATTCCGACCAAATCGCGCGAGCCCGATTGTGTGTCAGCGCTGTGCAGGACAGGAGCGAAATACATAGCCTCATCAAGTTGGAACGGCACCAGTCCGGCGGTCACTTCACTTTGATCATGACGACGCCATGTTTGGGAACTTCGGCGGCGAAGCTCCCTCGAAATGATCCCAGGTCTTTCCTCGCCCAAAGGTCGCGGACCGACGCCGTCTCCCCCACGCCGATGTCTTGAAAGTAAGCCATCACCGGCATGACGGATTCCCCGCGATTGAACAAGCCCACGGCCTTACTGCCGTCTGCCAGGGGCTTGACCCAAACCTCGAGCGGACCCTCCTGCGCGACGCGGCGCCCTTGGATGCCGGCTGGATCCTGGTTGACAGCAATCACCTCCGGGTTGGTGAGGATCGCCAGAGTTTCTGAAGTCATCTTGGCAAGGTCGTTGCCAGCGAGAAGCGGCGCGGCCAGGATGCACCAGAGGCTCATGTGGGTGCGGTATTCATCCCCATTCATCTTGCCGTTCCCCACTTCCAGCATGTCGGGATCATTCCAGTGCCCCGGTCCGGCGAAGCGTTCCAGGCCGTTCTGCCCAAATCCGATATAGGCCATACGATCGTAGTCGTCGATGATGTCGCCCGTGGTGCGCCACAAGTTTCCTCCCACGGACGGTCCCCATGTCCAAACCCGATCGAATCCGTACTGGCAAAGGCTGAAAACGATGGGGCGGCCAGTCTTTTCCAGGGCGTCGTGCATCTGCTTGTAAGCCGCAAGCTGCGCGGGCACATCGCCCTTGAAACTGCAGTAGTCGTATTTCAAGTAGTCGACGCCCCACTCGGCGTACCTCTGGGCGTCCTGTGCCTCGTGTCCGAAGCTCCCTTCGTAGCCCGCACAGGTCTTGGGTCCGGGTGAAGAATAAATCCCCAGCTTCAAGCCCTTGCTGTGAATGTAATCAGCAAGACCTTTCATGTCGGGGAACTTCGCATTGGGATAGATAACTCCCCTCTCGTCGCGCTTTCCCTGCCAGCAATCATCAATGTTGACGTAGACATAACCCGCGGCTTTCATCCCGCTCGATACCAAGGCGTCCGCCGAAGCTCGGACCACCTTGTCGTTCACCTCGCACCCGAAATGGTTCCAGCTATTCCAGCCCATGGGCGGGGTGCGAGCAACCCCGGGCCCTTGGGCCAGGGACGCCACGCCCAACCAGCACACAAGGGCAAGAGCAGCACCCAAGTGAGCGACCCACCAGCACACAGTTCGCTTCATGGCCAACTCCCTTCTCTCACGCCGGAGCACGCATCGTCTCAGGCCGCCTGACCAGGCGGCAGTGTACTCCTCCGCGTCTGCGGGAGTCTAGTGCCGTTCGAACTTGTCGCGCCAGCCCCCCTCCATATACATCGTTCGTCATTGGTGGAGGATGACCCCATCGTTTGTCATTCTGAGCGGAGCGAAGAATCTCCGCATTTGAAAGCCTCAATCGATTGGAAGAACAATGCCGGGATGCTTCGCTGCGCTCAGCATGACAGGCTCAAAACTCGTATCGGTCACACGCTCTCCGGCGCACCGCAGGGCTCAGGTTAAGATGGGGCTTTACTGCTCGGGATCTTCGCAAGTCGGGTAGCGCAGCACGGGAGCGGGCGGATCGAGTGAGCAATTACAGGGTAGGCTCCTTTCATCCCGCAGGGCGGGGTCAGCCAGCCTTGTCCTGGCGCACGGGGACTTGCGCTACATCCTCCGGTCGCTGGATCGCCGGCGGCTTGAACTCCTTCCTGAACTGCCCCCGCCCCCTGCACGCGGGGGCGAGATAAACCCAGGACTCCATCCTCCCTTCGCTGGGATTTTCACCCCCTTCGCTGATTTTTGAGTCTTAACCGTTTGTCTCAGAAGTGGGGACAGGTCCATTCGGCGCTTTCCCAGCCCTGGGCATTCCCATCCTGGAGAACGGACCTTTAAAGTGGAGTACGAACCACCCGTGCTTGCAGGTTCGGTCTATCGCTCTTCGATGCCCTTCACAAGCTCCCTCAAAAGAGCCAGTAGCTCTTCGAAGCGATTTTCACTTTCCTCAATCGCCGCACCCCAGTCTGGAGTCATGGCTTGAATCAAGCGATATTGACCATCTTCGGCTGTTTCCTTTGCAAGTATTTCTCGGATCCTTCCGATTGTTTCTGGTTTTCCGATGCTCGCGATATCACGCCCCAGCAATCTGGCGCCTGCACGGACGTAATCAAAGTTCTCAACCTCCACCAAGTCCATGTGCTTTTCGAGGAGTCGTTCATAGTTGCCAACGTCCAGGTATTTCTCAAGGATGTACGCCAAGTCTCCAGCGTCTCCATTTCTTTCATCAGGACGATCTGCCCATGCGATAAGCTTCATGACCGTCAAGCCGACAGGAGACGCGACGAAGATGTCGAGAGGTGGACTGGCTCTCACCCTCACTTCAAGCGCGGCCTGGTAGGCGTCCTCAAATCCCGCCACACTCATCGCGACATCCTCATCCGGTGGCCAACGAATCTCACATTGGGCATCCGCAATTCCCCCGAATGGTAAGATATCAATGAGCAATTCGCCTCGGTACAGCAGCCGCTGGAGCTCCTTGGTTTGTTTGAAGTGTCCACTGGTCAGAAGTGATTCTGTCAATTTCTTAAACTCATCCCAACTGGCGACACGAACACCAAAATCCACGTCCTTCGTGGCACGCTTGCTTGGTAACCCGTGGCCGAACTCAAAGATCATGTCTCTTGCCGTTGCGCCCACCACGAAAAACGGGACGCCCATGGCCCCAGCCACTTCGCTGAGCGTTTCAAAGAAAGCAGGGAGCACGGGATCAATCTTCCCGGACAAGTCCAGCAACTTGCTCATCGTAAATCCGCCTTGCAGTCTCAAGGTTCCGAGCGTCCCCCGTTGCCAGCAGATCTGCATAAACAAGCAAGGGGTGTACGATCCCTGTGTCGGTCCAATCACACTTAGTATTCCAGAAGGCCTCTAACATCTCGACGTTTCCTCGTGGGTCTGTCCGCAATCGATTGGCGGCCAAAAACCGCCCGGGCATGTCTCTGATGTACACCGTCACGAACTCCGGCTTCAGGTAACCGGTAAGGCGCGCGGCGGCTATTTCGGCTCCCCAGTACGCACGAAAGTCGCCTATTCGCGTGTGCTCCCACCAGTTCGGATCTGGTGCAGCATAATTCCCAAGGTGCAGTTTTGGCCGTAGCTGGTTAGGGAATGTTGCTACCCAACGTTCAAGTAATTGTTGTTTGCGAATCAGCCTTCGTCTCCGCTTGCCCATTTCCAGAATATGGCCGAGCCTTTGCAGATCATCCAGAACCCATGCAACGGTACCCAGTGCAACATGGGCAGTCTGCGCGATCGTCCGGTAGGGCGCGTCAACCAATTCTTGCCTGCAGAGCAACGCGAATACTACTCTCAGGCCAGCCGGCACAAAAGCTCGGGTGGGCCTTTCCCTGGGGAATCTTGGGGGCGTGTGACCTTTCATGTAAATGAAAATAGGGGGGGCGTTCAGGTACGCATTTCCCATGGTGTCCAGGAATGGGATGTCCATCTGTTTCAGTCGCTCCGCCATCTTCGGGTTCATATACTCTGTCACCAAGAGCGCTTTTCCCGGAAGCCGTTTCATCTGCTCAATCGCTTGACCGAGAGTGTAAGGGTTCAGCCATCGCTTGACTTCTGCATCGAAGCGCCTTTCCACGTGGGCGATCTCAAAGCGCAATTCTGCATCCGCTCGGGGCCAGTTTCGCCGAGGCTCCAATCGCTGCAATTGCACACGAATCCCGGTGGCCCGGTGGAATGCCTCAATTGCCTTCTGCAAGAGCTCCGCTTCGGTCTCGCGCTGCTCCATTTTCGCCAACCCTCCGGTTCCTGCCCTTAGGGAGCGAAGTTCACTTTACCTAAACCTTCGCGTTCACTATCAGGCGATGTTCATTATAACTGAACGTGTCCAAAAAATGAACTAGTTTCTTTAGCGTCTTATCAAAGCTCGCCCAATACGTTGAAATAACATGACTTACATATCTAAATTCAACTCCTCACGCCCGGCGTTTACCGCTAGATCGCCCCGATATCGCTACAGCTAGTCAGTTCGCAGTGCTCGGACCTCGCGACACGGTGCGGATACCACATCACCATCAGGGGGAACACTACCGTCACAACCATGAGTACTGCCACTAGCACCATCAACACTCACACATGCGGTGCAGACGACAACGATGACGAGCTAAGAGGAAGAAGACGTAACGAGTAGCGCTATGCCGTGAGAGCTTGGGATAACTGTGCGGATCGGTTCTTGAAGCGTGGAAGTGGGGTTGTCCCCTGGGGTGAGACAAACAGTTAGGACACTATTCGCCGTCCGCTGGAATTGCGTTGTACTGCGAAGGCGTTTTCGTGCAAGTGGGTATCGCATCTATGAGGGGGGGCGGGAGTCAGGAGTTTCTTGTTGGTCTTTGTTTTGTGTGGCGGAGCCACGCTCGGTGTTCTTCTGCCCGTGGCTTCCTCAACATTAAAAACCCCCGGTTGGAACAGCGTCAACCGTGGCTCCCACCCGGAAAAGCCGCAATCCCGCAAGCCGGGACGGGAGTTGCACTACCTCCTTAATTGGGAAAGCAAAGAGCCGCGGAGTTAAAGAACAACTCCGCGCTACCTGCTCTCCGGGAAGTTGTTTCACACTTCGCATTGGAGCATCATGGAGCAGGCGAGACGGCCAGAAATGCAAGACAACGCCTGCCTGCCGCAACCAGGCGCAGGCAGGGAGGAGGCCCGATGCTGGATGATGCGATGCATTGCAGGGTCCGCCGGCTGAAGGTTGCGGATTTGGCCGATGGCTGCCGACAACTGGGGTTTGTGGGTCGCGTGGCCGACCCCATCTTGCGCCCGGCCATCCCCATGTCGCGGCTGGCGGGAACGGCAGTCACAGTGCGACTGTATTTGGCCGAGGGTCCGTGTGACTATGGGCAACACATGGCCGAAGTGTACGAGTTGGGGCGCAGTGTCCCCAGAGCTGTCCTGGTCGAACGCAACGAGGTACCCGGTTTTGTCTCGATGGGTTCGACGGGAAGCAGGCTGGCGCGGGCTCACGGGCATGTGGGCTGCGTCGTTTCAGGCCCCATCCGCGACACGGAAGAACTAGCCGACCTCGGGTTTCCCCTGTATGGGACGGCGCTACGCCCTGAGTCAATCCAAGTAACCCAGACGCCGCCCGGCACTAGCATCCATTTTGAGATTGGTCAACCTGTCGAGGTCGCCGGGATCGTCATCGCTCCCGGGGACGCTGTCGTGGCCGACAACGATGGACTGATCGCCATTGAATCCGAGCGGTTGGAGGCCGTCGTCACGGAGGCGGAAAAGATTTTCAACCTGGAAGAGCGCCTCTGCGGGTTGGTGAGGCAGGGGATGACTTTTCGCGATGTTCTGGCGGCCTACCCGGAGTTCCGATGATTCGTCCGGCGCTCCAGTGGTAACCTTTCCCGTGGATAAGAGAAGCAAAGGTGGAGTTCACCGACTTCTATAACTGCGGTCGCTACCCGGAGGGGGCCGGAAATGCAGCTTCGGAAGGCGAGCAGAAATGCCGAAGCGAAGAGAGCAGCAGAAACAAGCCCCGTCTACCCGCAGCTCAAGTACAATCTGGGCCGATGCCCGAGGCAACCACGGAGTTAAGTACGTGACCAACTCAAGCTTGCGCGAAGGGACTCGCTGGTCTGAGAAGCACTGAAGACGCACGCATTGAGGTTCACGAACGTCGAGAGGATGCATGAATTCATACGAGAGAGTGATGAGGGCGCTGGAAGTGAAGGAAGCTGATCGGGTACCCATTGTGGAATGGGCCGTCAGCCCTAAGGTCTTCACAGCAATTTGTCCCCAGGCGCGCGGTCAGACTGACTTCGAAGAAATGATGGGGTTGGATGCCGTCAGCACCGCCGCTCAGTTCGACAAGATTGCGGAGAACCCGGATGGGACCTACGTGGACGAGTGGGGAGTCGTATTCAAGCCGAGTCCGGAGGTCGTCGATCACCCGCTGCGGGGGCCTATCCAAACAAAGGACGACTTGAAGAACTACGTCCCACCAGACCCGGATGCGCCCCACCGCCTCGGAAAGCTGCCCGAGTTGGTGGCGCGGTTCAAGGGGAAGAAAGCCATCATGTTCCGCCATCGCGCCGCGTTCATGTGGTCAGTGTTTCTGCATGGATTCGAAAACCTGCTGAGCGCTTTCCTGCTGGAACCCGAATTCGCACATGAATTGATGGATAAGGTCCTCTCGGCCAACATCCGCGTGGCGCGCAACGCCATCCGGGCCGGAGCTGATGCCATTGTGGTGGCGGATGATTATGCTGGCAACAGCAGCCCCTTCTTTTCGCCCGCCGTAGCCAAGGAATTTGTCATCCCCAGGCTCAAGCGAATGGTGGACGCAATCCACGCAGAAGGCGGCAAGGTCGTCAAGCATTCTGATGGGAACCTCTGGCCCATCCTCGACCTGATAGTGGAGACGAGAGTCGACGCGCTCAACCCGCTGGAACCTGTCGCCGGGATGGATATCGGGGAAGTCAAGCAGAAGTACGGAAAGCAGGTTTGTTTGATCGGCAATATCGATTGCTCGTATCTTCTGTCGGAGGCTTCGGTCGAAGAGGTTGAGGCCGCAGTAAGAGAGTGCATCCGCAAAGCCTCGCCGGGCGGAGGCTTCATCCTCTCCTCTTCCAATTCCATCCACTCCTCAGTGAAACCCGAGAATTACCGCACGATGCTCGAGGCAACGAAGAAATACGGGAAGTATCCCATCGTGGCGAGTGCCGCGTAGGGCGTCAGCCTTCCCGCAGTCTCGGGTCGATCTCGGAAGTCGACGGGCGAGGGTGGCAGCGCGTCACTCCAGCCACGCCTCGAAAGCCGCCTCGATATTCTCTCTCGGGTCATACTTCCCAAACTGGAACTGAGCGATAACGCCCCCTGTACCTGAATCGAGCGCCCGCCGCGCGCGACGCACAGCCTCCCGGACGTCATCGGGTCTGCCAAAAGGCAGGACATGCTGCCGGTCGATTTCTCCCCAAAAGGTAATCCGGCCCCTGAAATTCCGTCCCAAGTCCTCAATGTCCATGCAGAAAAGTTGCGAGTTGAGAGCATCCACACCAATCTCAATCAGCTCGGGAAAGATGGCCGCGATGTGCCCGTCCGAGTGCATGAATGCAAACTTGCCGGCAGCATGAATCAACGCGCAATATTCCTTGTAGAGAGGCTTGAAGATTTCTCGCCACATGGGAGGCGATACCAGGAGCGCGGTCTGGCTTCCCCAGTCGTCCGTCCATCCGATGCCATCGACGTCCGTTCGGCACCACAGCTCGATGGCTCGCCAGTTGAATTCGTGCACCATGTCGCGCAGCTTGAATATTTCCTTTGTGCCGTAACCGAGGTCCAAAAACAGCGCTTCCGTTCCACGCAGGAATTGCATTCGCTCGAAGAGGGAAAATGCGGGTGGGGAGAGAACAAATTTGTTGGTCGCCGCACAGAAACGATTCACGGCGTCCCATCTGGCCCCCTCCAAGATCTCCGTGGGGGGCGAGAAGTGGTCCAAGGCGCTCCAGTCCACCAGAGGAGGATGCTTAACTTCGCCAACCACGCCCGATTCTGCCGTTTCAAATTCACAGCCCCAGGCGTCCACATACGTGCCCTCCCAGGGAATCCCTCGGGCTCGTTTCGAGGGCCCGTAGCGGAAGAGGATGTTAGGGTCGGGCCATTCCACATCGTGACCCATGTTCCACGCCCTGTACCCGTTCGGGAAGGCCAGATCCGTCGGGAAGCGCTCCAACACCAATTCAAGTTCCGGCAAGCGCAAGGTCTCCACTGCGGGGATAATCCACAGGTCTCTCGGCGCCCGGTCCGGCCGATCAAACTTCAGTGTCCTGTAAACGCGCTCCCGGCCATCCATGATTGTTTCCTCCTCAGAATCCACGGCGCACCCAGCGGGGCCCAAGGTATGAGAAATCCGTCAGCGGACGGACAGTGCCGTTCAAGCTCGGGATCAGGGTCAACCCACGCGCCAGCGTTCCAGCGCTTCTTCATTAACGTCCAGTCCGAGACCCGGTTCCTCGGGTACCTGAATCTCGCCGTTGCGAATAGCAAAGACCGCCTTGCGGTTCAGGACCTTCAAGGCAGGACTCCATTGCTCCTCAGGGAGGAGGGGCGGCGTGATGAGCGCGAGTTCTTGCCACGGGGCCCCGATAGCGGCGCTTGCCTGAAGCCACCCCGCTAAACTCAATCCCATGGACCCGTGAAGGATGACCGGCTCGTGAAAGCCCTCCGCCATCGCCGCAATTTTTCGGACCGTCAGGATCCCGCCAGCAATCCCCGCATCCGGCTGAAGGATGTCGTAGGAATCATGGATAAGGCACTCGCGATAGGAGTCCAACCCTCGATACCCTTCTCCGCCCGTGATGGGGATGTTCACCATGCGTGCGAGACGGGCCGGAGAGAGGAAGTCAGTCCGGTCAAAAGGCTCTTCCAGCCAGTAAGCGCCATACTTCTCAAGCGCGCGAGCGACTGCCAACGCGGTGTCGAAGTCCCATACCTTGCCCGGGTGATGCGCCGTGCGGTCGAACATGACCGCAAAATCCGCTCCAACGGCTTCGCGTATCTCGTGGTAGGCCTCGGCGTCGTCGAGAGGGTTCGGCCGCCAAGCGCGAATTTTCATTCCCTTGAAGCCGGCCTTTTTGATCTTGACCGCCATCTCGGCTTGCTCTCGGTAAGAGACCTGGGATTGGTCGCTGGGTCCCTTCCAGACGCAGGTCAGGTACACCCGGATGCTCGATTTAGATCCCCCGAACAAGCGGTATACGGGTTGACCTGCGATCTTACCAATCGCATCCCACAGCGCATGCTCCAAGCCTCCCCACTCGATGAGACCTGCCTTCAGGTGGTCTTCCATCGCGAAAAGGTCCTTGCCGACGAGCGCGGGCCGAATGGCACGATCCAGGAGTTCGGGCGACGGGCCGGCGAAGGAATGCCCCCGCACGCCTACGTCCGTCTCCACCTTGGCCACCGTGTAGCTGCTCATGTAGCCCGCCTCGACTTGTTCTCGCGGGATAGGTATCGCGATCCTGAAAATATCCACATTCGTGATCCGAACGGGCTTCACACTCTCTGCCAATGTCCGGACCGGCGCCAAAACTCCTGCGGCAAATGAGGTAGCCAAAGTCGTGCGAAAGAACTGCCGGCGTGTCTCTCCAGCCACTGTTCCTCCTCCTCCCTTGAAGGGACGCTCAACGCAATCTTACACCCCTGCCTGGAACAGGGTGCTGAAAAACGGTTTATGGCATATCATCCTGGCCCCGCAGGAGCATTGCGCCACCGGAAAAGCCGTAGACTTAAAACCCGCTAACTGTCACGGCAGAGGTCGCGAGTTCGAGTCTCGTCGTCCCCGCCATTCTTTTTAAGTCTTTACACACCTTGGTAAGCCATTTACTCGGCGGGCAGAAAATTCAAGAACCGCACCCTTCAACAACAGATCTAACGCTCCGGTTCCGATAACCGGGGCCCGAGTGTTCCACTTTTCTTTGTGGATGGAAGCTCGGGGCGAGGGGAGCGATTGGCGGACGCTGACAGTGAAGGCATAGGTGCCGGAAATGCAGTATCAGTCCGCTGGCGAAGCCTGCTAACGTTGGCGCTCACCCGCTTTGCGAAGCGCAGCGGAGCAAAGTCGGGTGCCGCACGTTGTTAGGTGTTGTTGTCATGTTCGAAAGTTATTACTACTTTTCCTCGAGCGTGTCCTTCTTCCAGATACCGGATAGCCTCAGGGACCTCACTCAACGTGTAACACCTGTCGATGACCGGTGTTACCTTTTTGGCTTCAATTAGCTCTTTCAAGACAACCAGGTCCTCTTTGTTTGTTGACGCCAGAAACATGACCAGGTTCTGGCTCACGAACCGTGACAACAAGAGCGCTTTGAGCGAACGGGCCAGAGGTCCAATCCAGCGACCGTCAGGTCCTCCGACCACGACGTAGATCCCCCTGGGGCTCATGACGCGCCTGCAAGCTGACAACGAACGGTTCCCCACGGAATCGAATATAAGGTCGTATCGCTGCCCGCTCTGGGTGAAATCCTCTTGGGTGTAATCAATGACCCGATCTGCGCCGAGGGATCGGACCATGTCCACATTCCTCGTACTACATACGCCGGTCACATCTGCGCCGAACGACTTGGCGATCTGCACGGCGAACGTACCCACGCCTCCCGCTGCACCGTTAATCAAGACCTTCTGCCTCGGCCGAATCTGTCCCTTGTCGCGAAGACCCTGCAATGCGGTGAGTGCCGCTACAGGTACAGAAGCCGCTTGCTCAAACGTCACGCTATTGGGCTTCGCGACCAATGCTGATTCGGAAGTACACGCATACTCGGCAAAGGCGCCTCGGCACGCGCCGAATACCTCGTCGCCCGGTTTAAACTGGGTTACGTTCCTGCCAACCGCTTCAACCTGGCCGGCCACATCAACGCCTAGTCGTGTGTCCTTTGGGTTGCGCAGCCCGGCCTGTATGCGAACGATGTACGGCGCGCCTCTCATGAAGTGCCAGTCAAGTCGATTGACGGAAGCCGCGCGAACTTTTATCAAGACTTCATCGTCCCCAGCGGTCGGCTTTTCAATCTCTTCACATTTAAGAATATCGGGTGAACCATAGTTGTGGTAAACAATAGCTTTCATGAGTTTCCTCTAAGAGTTTTCGAACCTCACGGCCTGCGTTCAGGCGCGGAGCGGAGCGCCGTTCGCTGCAACCGATTGTTGGGCCTCAGTTCGGCACAGAGGAGCGGCACAGGTAGGTCATTCCTTCGGCTGACGACTGTCACGGCTCCGTAGCGACAGTGCTAGGCCAACGACCATAAGAGCGAGGAGTGCGAGGTTCACGAAGAAGCCGGGTGGTGTTCCAGTCTTGACAATGGGCATGACCTGAAAAATAAGCTTTCTGCTCAGGTGTTCCAGCAGGAGTAGTGCAAACATGAAGGGAATCATGGCGCGATATCGAGCTAAGACCAATATACATAGCAAGCAGATTATGAGCTGGGACAGCCCCCAGGCCGCAAAAAGAGAAACTACTGCCCGTGCGCCGGCTGGCGTGAATGTGTCTAGTGGAATCCCGTCTGCCGAGCTCGCCACAAACTGGCCGTTGAAGATGGCGTTGAGGCTAATGCCAAGTTTCATGAACACGAGTACTGCAAAGAGCCAGAGCGCGAGCTTGTAACCGTGATAGGTGTTGTCGACGTGCCGGGGAAGGAGTTTGTTGAGCATGGGAGTCCTCCGGTAACGGCGAGGGGCTTCACATGAGGCCTAACGCCGGATTTGTCAGACGCCAGCAATGCAGGCTAACCACCCGCCGACGCGGAGGCTGAGTCGTCCAATGGTTGCGCCTTGGCGCCCTTAATCAAAAGCCACAACATGAACGACGGTTCCCCAAACTCGGGCAGCAGCATCAATCGGGAGACGATGGGTCCGTAGTGGGGCAGGAGTAAGTACGTAAAGCTGCTTATCAGATACGCGAAGCCATTAACGATCAGCAGGACGCCCAGGATGCGGGGAAAGAAGCCCGACCGGAACACAAGCAGGCCGAGGGGAAAGAGCCAAAGACCCCAAAATATCTCGGAGACAACAATTCCCTGGCCATGCAGATTGAGGACCAGCATTGCCAGGGCGTCCCGCTGAAGTTTTTCGAATACGGACAGGAAATCAGCACCGCGCACGAGTATGACGGCAGCGAGCGAGTTCACCTCATTCAGAAACGCTATCGGGACCTGGACCAGAGCCAGTATCGCCATGAGCGAAGCATGTTGCTGGTTCACCCCTTTGAGCAAACGGTAGAGAACGAGGACGAGGAAGATAAAGATGGTCGCGGAGATCAGTCCGCTCACAATGCCGAGACGGAAGAGCGACTGAGAAGCGAGGATGTTATTGGCCGTCGCGGTGGCGTCTCCACGCACGATCAGCTTGCTGGGAACATACATCAGGCTAAAAACGGCGGGGATTCCCATCAATAGATACAGTAATCCGGCGACTCTTGCTGTCTTCTTGGTTGAGTTCATGTCCTCTCTCTCCTTACGGAACGCCGGGCGGAGATAGTTCCTGACAATCAAGGCTGGACTCTGGGCGGCCGTGGTTGGCTGCCAGGAGTTTCCCGCCCTGCGCTCACGCACTCGGCTTCGAATCCGGCGGTGCCACGCGCCCCCAGCGACCAAAAAACTCTTGGCGGCATTTTTCACGCTTCTCGGGCGTCATATGCCCCCAGCGCTCCTCCATTCGCTGCCGAAGCCTGGAGCGAGGAGAGCCATGACCACCAAGACGAAAACCTCCGAACAGGATCCGGCAGAGAGCCAGTAGTCCGATGGCCTGCCAGAAGGTGATCTGCCGCCATCCGAACAACGTCGGCAGCAGCCAGTTCCACAACAGCATCACCAGTTCGCCGCCGATCCAGGTGAAGATCACTATTCCCAGGATCGCCAGTGGAGCTATCCAAATCAGTCTCTTTCTCATGTTGTGTTCCTCACCTCTTCGTAAACTCGTCGTGAATCCTCTGCAATCGTTCGCGCAGATGCAGCACCGCATAGCGCTTGCGCGAGAGTAAGGTGTTGACGTTTACTCCACTCTCTGCCGACAACTCTTTAAAGCTGCGCCCCTCCAGTTCGTGAGCCACGAATACTTCACGCTGCTCGTCGGGCAGTTCGTCGAGCGCAAGTTCCAGCTCATCAAGAAGCACGTTGCGGACGTAGAGCGCTTCCGGCCCGGCATCGGGCGATGGCAACAGATCTTCGATCTGCAGCAGCTCGCCGTCTTCGTCCTCGACCGCTGCGTCGCTGAAGGAATCCGGCCTCTTCTTGCGGAAAAGGTCCGTGATGCGATTGCCCGCAACGCGAAAAAGCCAGCCGGTCACGTGCTCAATCGGCATCAGCATGCGATTGGCTTCTACCAGTTCGTAGAAGACCTCCTGCACGATGTCCTCGACGTCGGAGGGATCGGGCACACGCCAGCGGATGAAATTGCGCAGCCGGGATCGTTCTTCCGCGATGATTTCGGAGATTTGACGATCTTGCTCGGTCATCGAGGTGATGCTCGACGGCTCATCCATCCATTCCTGTAGACGAACGGCGGCCGCGAATATTGTAGAGATTTAAGTGGCTGAAACGGCGGGCGGGGCGGCAGGTTTTAGCTAGGTGCCAGGCGCTTCTTCCCTGCCATCGCCCGATCCGCGCGCCCGCGGCGCCGTCGTCTGCGCCCCCACGCGCCGGGTGGGAGCGGCGGGCTTGAGCCCGCCGAAAAGATGCGCGATTAATGACGGGCTTTAGCCCTGGACGCCAGCGCTAAAGCGCTTCTGCTTCGGAGAATTTCTTGCTGGGCTGAAGCCCAGCGCTCCCACCGATGCGGATATGGAGAGGTGTCGGGCACTTCCCCACATTAGCTCGCTTCGCTCGCGAATGTGGGCCACCCGTCCACATCCACGCCTAGTCGTGCGGCCTTTGGTTTGCGCAGCCCGGTCATTGCGCGAACGAAGTACGGCTCGCCTCTCATGAGGTGCCAGTCAGGTGGATTGACGGAACCCGCGCGAACTTTTATCAAGACTTCATCGTCCCCAGCGGTCGGCTTTCCAATCTCTTCACATTTGAGAACATCGGGTGAACCATAGTTGTGATAAACAATAGCTTTCATGAGTTTCGTCCAAAAGTTTGCAAAACCTAACGTCCTGCGTTCACGTGCGGCTCAACTGCTTGCTCGAACGGGCTCAGCTATCCCAGATGGCCGTAATCCCTTAAGCAGAAGCCAAAAGCCCATTGTTACTTCGAAAATCGCGATAGGCACGTAACAGCCCGCTACAACTATATCCGCGAAGTGGGGGAAAATGATGAAAGCGAAAGTACATGTCGTCACCAGCAAGGACGAAAACACTCCCCAGGCAGCCAATGCTCTAGGGATATAGTTTGACTTAAACCACAAATTGCGGATTCCGGGGCAAGGCGGTCAGGGTTCCGGGACGATCCCGGGCGGCATTCCGAAATGAAGCCGGTCACGATTCCGGGATGAATCCGGTCACCGATTCCGATT
>Ga0315279_10004718_pt1 | contig 18167 bp, 19 predicted proteins | sample YL17G06_20_MG_FD_203694 | JGI IMG/M metagenome (GOLD analysis project Ga0315279, IMG submission 203694) | Sediment microbial communities from Yellowstone Lake, YNP, Wyoming, USA - YL17G06_20 | ecosystem: Environmental > Aquatic > Freshwater > Lake > Sediment | place: USA: Wyoming | collected... | reverse complement strand
AGGCGGGACCAGGAGAGCGACGATCAAAACAAGGGCACATGAAAAGGCGAATCGTTTCATCATATCCTCCTAGATGCCGGACTTGAACGATACCGTGGCCATCGTCGTGTCCCAGATCATCGCCAGTGTCCCGCCGTCGCCGGACATGTCGATGAAAGCGATCGTGAACTGGTCTATCGATAACGGTAGGGTCTCGACCTTCATCGCCGCCCGGAGGGCGTCCTTGTCGGGAGTGTACCCGTAGGAGCCCCAGAGAGCTTCCTTGTTTTTCGGGTCGTATTTTTCCTGGGCCGGCCAATTGGAGAAGATGAGGGTCCAGGCGTTCTCCTTCAGTTCCACGAAGACGCTGTATTCACCGGCCGGCAGCGTTTTGCCGTCGATGACGAGCGGCACTTCGGTCTTGAAGCGGGTCGTCTGATTCGCGCCCGCCCGCCAAACCGGAGAACCGTCGCACACCGCCTTGCCGTAGTCCGCGCCCGCGCCGAAGAGATTCTGACGCCCGCGCATGATGGGCCGGCTGTACGTCACTTCGATCCACTTGCCGTCCTGATAACGCTGGCCGCCCTGGACTTCCACGTATTTCCCGCCGATCTGGGTAGCGGCCGTCCCCGCCGGGCTCGCCGGCTTCCGGGCGGGTGTCTGAGCCAAGCTCCCTGCGACCAGGATCGCGATCGCGATCACCGCCAACATCCAACTGTGTCGTCTCATTTCGCTTCTCCTTGATGAGTTTCTCGTACCGCCCGCCCTCGCGATCCGGCTCTGCAGGTCGATATCCGGAGGCGATGAAGGGCGGCACGATCCATATTGACTTACCCGAATATATTACCATATCCGGAGCACGACAGCTGATTTCGGCTCCACCCGATGTCGCGATAGACCGCCTTGCGGGGTATATCCTACCCCTCCCAGGATAAGGAATCTTTTCATGAAGTGAGGAGAAATGACCATTTTTGTGGTATTTATAAGGATAGGTTGTTCAATGCGCCTTGAGAGGAAGAGTGCTTTCGATGGGTCATTAGGGCCGGGAGCCATTTGGCTTGCCTCGGCAGACGGGAACCTTCAGGCTTGGGTTTCAGCACAGTTTGGGGCAGCGGTTCCAGTTATGCCCATTCAGGCTCGTCGATTGGCTAAGGGCTCCTATCCCAAGCTCTGGATTATCGGCTGCGATTATAGTATAGGTGTTCATTAAAGACGTGCGCCAAGAGATCCTTTCTTCTTATATGTCTTTATTTATGTAGGGATGGGTTATCTTGGCTGTTTATAGAAAAACGGACTGGGAGGCAGGGACGTGAATCCTTTCAAAACTGAGTCCGATGAGAAATCTTTTAACAAAGCGACGATCGAGGCCGTCTGGCAAAACGGAACGCCAAAATCGTATGCTAGCTTCCGTAAGGATGTCTGTGGCACGAGCATGAACAGGCCAAAATATGGCAATCAAGAACAGCGGGGGTGGGAGATCGACCATATCATGCCTGTATCCAACCGCTACGGTGGGAGAATAACCGCACCAACGGTAATAGCTGCCCAGATCCCGCCTGGATCTGCAAGGTCATATTGTAAGCTCTACCTTGCGGTCCTTACTAATCCCCACTATCCAAAAGGAGGAGCCCCGGGCACAGGGGAGCGATGATGTCGAATCAAGATGTATGGCGAAGTCCGACCACCCTGCGTTTCTCAAAAGCCGCCTCGATCCAAAGAACAGGGGCTCTCCAAAGAACAATATTGATCGTTTCGCGGGAAGAGATCCTGAAGAAATTGCCCGTGCGGCACGGCTACTGGCAGGGCAGCTACTCCCGCATCTTCGTCATCAATCCCGAGGTGCACCGGATGCCCGCGTACGTCGAGCAATTGCGGCGCATGGGCCTCAAGTGAAACGCGTCCTCCGCCTCGAGAGCATCAAGAGCCGGATCCTGGCGCTGGCGCTCGCGGCGACGCTCATCCCGGCGCTCACCACGGCGCTCCTGTCCTACCGGCAGAACCACCGCGCCCTGGTGGAGAAATTCGCCGAGCGGCTGAATACCTCCGGCACGAACACGTCGCGCGAGCTGGACCTCTGGATCAAGGAGAAGGTCTACGACGTGCGCGTCTTCGCGAGCTCGTACGAAGTGTCCGAGAACGTGGGGCTCGCGGCGGGCGGCGGCAGCGCGGGGCACGGGCGCCTCACGGCGTATCTCAGTTCGGTGCGCCGGCGCTTCGGCGACTACGCGTCGCTGCTGGTGGTGAATCCCGAGGGCCGTGTGGTGGCTTCGAGCGCGGGCGCGGGGGACATCGCCCTGCCCGCCGAGGTTCTGCGGGAACTCCGTACGGCCGACGCCGTGCTGGGGGAGCCGACCCTCGACTCCACCGGGAGCGTGGCGCTCACGATCACGGTGCCGATTGCGACGGCCTCGGGCGGCGTGGTGGGCGCGATGAGCGCGAACCTGCGCTTCGCGACCGCCGAAAACGTGCTGCGTCGCTTCGTGCCGCCGGATTCCGGAGAGGTGTATCTCCTCGCGCGCGACGGCACGCTGATCGCCAGCTCGCGCGCCCAGACGAAGCCGCTCTCCCTCAAGATGCCTGCCGCGGCCCTCGCGGCCCTGCGCGAGCGCGCCGCCCCGATGGTCGAGTACGCCGACTACCGCGGGGTCCAGATGGTGGGGAACATGGAGCCGATGGTCCGGAGCACGTGGTCGGTCGTGGCCCAGATGCCGCGCACGCAGGCGTTCGCCGAGATCGCCCAGCTGCGCAACACGACGCTGCTGACACTCTTGGTCCTGGTCCTTGTCGTGGGCGCGATCGCCTACACCCTGGGCAGGCTGATCGTGCGGCCGCTGGAGCAGCTCACGCAAGGCGCGGGAGAGGTCGCGGCCGGCAACCTGGACGTGGACCTCCCCGTGCGGGGCGGCGGCGAAGTCGCCTATCTCACGCAGATGTTCAACGAAATGGTCACGCGTGTCCGCGCGGCGCACGACAAGCTGGAACGCCTGTCCGAGACCGATGGGCTCACCGGGCTCGCCAACCGGCGGCACCTGATGGAAGCGCTGGATGTCGAGGAGAAACGGGGCACCCGCTACGGCCACGCGTTCTCGTTGCTGATGATCGACGTGGATCACTTCAAGAAATACAACGACACCCACGGGCATCAGGCGGGCGACGTGGCGCTGACGCGGGTCGGCACGGTCCTCAAGGAATCGATCCGCGACGTGGACCGGGCGGGCCGCTACGGCGGCGAGGAGTTCGCGGTCGTGCTGCCCGAGACGCCGCTCGCCGCGGCCCTCGTGGTGGCCGAGCGCATTCGCGCGCGCATGGAGGGCGAGAAGCTGCCGGTCAAGAGCGGGGAGGCGAGCGTGACGCTGTCGATCGGGGTGGCGGAGCGCCCCACCCACGCGGCCACGGCCGCGGAGATCGTGGCGGTGGCCGATGCCGCGCTGTACGACGCCAAGGAAGAAGGCCGGAACAAGGTGATGGAAGGCAAGCGCCGGCCCCGGAAGAGCCGCTTGGGCTAGGATCCTACTTCTTCACCGACCGGAGCGCGGTGCTGTAGATCCAGCCGGTCCTGCCGCCGTCGTCCTGCACCCGCACCCACGCGTCCAGATAGGATTGCGCCGTCAGGTGGGTGCCAGCGTCCACGCTGAACGCCACGCGGAATGAGGCGCCCGGGCCCTCGCGCACGTTGCTGCGCCCCGAGGCAGCCAGATTCAGCGGGACGGCGAAGGCGATCTCCCCCGGCATGAGCTGCCCCGCCCTGCTACTCAGGCGCCCGCCGCCCGCGCTGACGACGCTCTTCGCCTGGTTGGCGAGATACACCGCGCCACCATAGTTCTGCTGCTGAAACTCGGCGTTGCTCAACTCCATGAGTCGCTGCGCCCGGGCCGCATCCGCGGCTCCCTGGGCGCCACCGGTCCGGAGCTGGCGCGTGGAGACCTCCGCTTCCGCCATCGCCGAGACCGCTTCCGCGCGTGTCGCCAGCGACTGGAGTTTGGCCATCGCGCGCACCACTTCGCGCATCGCGTCGTCCAACCGGCCCTGCATGTCCTCGGCGACGCCATCTCGCTCCAGCAACTTGAGATAAAGGACGGCGATCCGCTGCTCCTGCGCGGGGTCGGGCCGGCCGGCCACCTTCACCGGTGCCGGGTTCTGCGCGGCCGGTTTGGGAGCGCAGGCGACGCCCACCAAGGCGGCGAGCGCGCCGCATATCGCTGTACGAATGAGCTTCATCGTGTTCCTCCGTCATTCGTCCCCCCTCTCCCGACGGGAGAGGGGGAAAGGGGGTGAAGTTCCTACCGCACCGGATGGAACAGCCTGCGCCAGCGAATCCCCGTGATGAACGGCAGCGGCAGCACGCCATCCTTGTCCCAGCTGTAGGAAATGAACAGTGGCGAGCCATGGATGCGATCGCGATGCAACCAGCCCCAGCAGCGGGAGTCGTACGATTCCTCCCGGTTGCCGCCCATCACGAAGAACGAATCCCGCGGCGACACGAGCGGACCCCAGTTCAGAGGGAGCCGACGGCCGCATCAACGCCACGCGCCACGCGCGTACCGTGGGGAACCGGTCGGCCGGCGTCTTGGCCAGCGCCCGTAAAGGATAAGAATTTCCTTTTTCTTCGATGTGGTGAATTCCTGCTCTGGACAAAGAATCTATCCTCCTAACTATGCTGGGAGTATATAGCCGGCTGCACGGCGCTGTCAATAACCACGAAAAGCCACAAAGATCGGGGATCGAAGAGCGTGTCAGTACAAAAAATTCCGCCGCGACGGCTAAAAGACGATAGACTTCCGCTCCTCGTGATCACGAATAATCAAGAATATCCCCCGCTCTCCTCGGCCGCCGTGAGGGCAGCGCTTCGCAGTCCTCATGAGCCGGTAACGGATCATGAGAACGAACCCGCTGCGGGGATTGCCGCAGTCAAGATACTTCTCCACCACCTCCCTGACGATCGGCCGGAAAAAACCGCGCTCATAGAAGCCAGGAGTACTGGAAGCCGTGCTCCCGCTCGAAACGACTCTCATACTCCGCCAGGAACCTGTCGAAATGATGGAAGAGTACCCGGTAAAGGACTGTCCGCTCCGGATGCCAAGGGCGAGCCTTCGGCTCGCCACTCGCCCGCCTCCTTATCTACGAACGAGTGCGGCGGAAGCTGACCCCCAAGCACAGCTCGGGGCCCCCGCCGCCGTCGAGGACGATAGAGTCCCGCCATAGCAGGAGAATAGCCTCAAGAACCGGGCCAATGTCATGGATCGGACCGCCTCTCCCTGGAAAGAGGCGCTGACCGCGCCCCGGAAAAGCGAATCAGGTCGAGAAAACGTCAACCGAGGTTGACGCAATACCTGGAGATTGTCAAATGAGCAAATGACAAGCACCAAAAGCACGATTGGGAGTGTCAGCTTCATCGCGGCGGGGTGGCCAGGTTGGGCTCCATCACCGCGCTCCGGAACGGGTAAGTGAGCGAACTGAAGGACGGCGACCGTGCAATGGCTGACCTAAAGAAAATAATTCAGAGTAGATACATACATCTGGGAAATGCTCGCCCTTAGAGTCGGTGTCGCCTCGGTCCGCTATGGGGAAGTCGGGTGAAAACTATCGTCCCGGCCTTGGGATAGCGTTTATACCTGCTTTCCTATATTCGGCGATGTCGATTAATTGATATCCCGCTCTCTTGATGCGAAGCGCAGGAGCGACTTCTTGGCCGTAAACATTGTTGGCGAATTGAATTGCGTTAATAAATTGCCCCCAAGACTCACTCAACTCAACAGGGTGCAAATATTTACTAAAGGGTAAATTGGACGAACCCGGTTGATGACCGCTTCCAATCGCTGTAGTTTCGAGGAACTCAACCGTGCTGTGGTTTTCGTCGAGATAATACCCGACGAACATATGAGAAGGTTTCAGAACAAGAAGCGGCTCAATACCGATTTTGTAGAGAATTGACGCGAAAAGCACCGAACCGTCAACACAATTGGCTTGTTGAGAATCTATGCTCTCGTCAATGAATCGGACGGCCTGACTATAGACCTTTCCCGAAGGCGATGATGCCGAGGGTGTCGTAATGCCTGAATATTTGACTTGTCTTCGTTGCAGGGCATTCCATATCGCAAAAACCTGCATCCTGACCCCAGCGGCGTCAGCCTGATATCCGCTGAATGAATTGACTGCTTTCCACCTTAGCGCCTCTTGTAGCAGGACTCGAATAGAAGGGTGACTTTCGTTAACGAAGCCAGCGAAAATATACTTATTGTCTACTGGGCCACCGCTTAGGCTGGTTTCCGCATAGAAGGGCACATCATTAGCCGAACGAATACGAATGGACAACATTTCTTTGCCGAGGTCAATGCCGTTCACGCGAACAGAATAATCGATTGTCGCGGGATATGATTGGTTGGTCTCAGCGAGACGCGCGAAATCATACCGCACAAAAGGAGCAAGCCTATAACGCTTACCGGCTTCTGGAAGCACAGCGTCAAGTTCGCTCGGGCTTGCCCATCCCTCGACCTTAATTTCGACATGAGCTTGTGCATTCGGGACGGAAGAAACTATCCAGACCTCTGCAAATCCAGCCGGGTCACCGATATAGTCTGAAGGCAGTTTTACTTTATCAGTAGGGCCACTCCTCGCCAAAACATAGGATGGGTATAGTTCGTTATCAAACTCGAACTTGGCCTCCCATGTCGCAACTTCAGTGTTCAGGTGTTGCTGAGCAAGGCCGGGAAGGCACAGGACGGTGAATAGCCAAATGACACCTAATCGTATTTTCATGATGCTTCCCCCTGAATTGACTATAATACTTGATTCTGCCCCGTGTCAATTAGCACGGAACCTGCCAGCCGTGCGCCAGTGGCATGCCAAAACAGACTGAAGATGCCTCAGATTCTCGGGGTGCAAGGTCCGGGTCTTCACCGGCCTCTTTATCTGCCCTGAAAACAAGCGTATTGCCTGCCCCGCAGGGGTGGGGTAAAATCAGCGCGGCAAGCCAGGATAGAACCTGACTTCAAGACGCACCGTCACCGATGAACCATAAGCGTAGAACGGAGTGAGAAATGAAGTTCTTCAGGATGCTGCTGGGAAGCAAGAAAGAAAAGTTGAGCGCTGAAGATGAGCGCCAAATGCAGGCCCTGCCCTTAGAAGAAGACAACGAACCGCAGCATCCGGTCTCAGAAGATGACTATTGGTTCTTCCTATCATATTTTTGGAATATTCAGGAGATTGACAAAGACAGATTCATCTCGAGCTGGTCAGCGACCTTGGGCAGGCCTTATTTAGAGGTTATTAGAGAGTTCATCAGCAAGGGTCTACTCAAGCAGGCCGGAGTAAAGGAAAAGCTGGCCGGAATGCTGCGCGCACAGGACCTTAAGCAACTTCTGAAAGAGCAAGGAATAAAATTATCTGGGACGAAGGATGAACTACTTGACCGTTATATTGAGGCCAGGCCCAGGGAAGCAAAAGAAAAGGCTGCGACTATGGGAGATGCCTATATTAGCACTCCCGAGGGCTTTCAGGAAGTCGCACAGCACGCAAAAAGGAGGGCTGACCGCAGAGATTCCGTAGACCAGGAAGTGAAACGCCTGCTGACCCGAGGGAAGATTGACCAAGCGGCAAAAGTGGTTATCGACTTTAGGCAATCAGTCCATTATGCCCCGCGAGATGATAACTGGATAATAAACGAAGTAAGAATGGTTATGGATATAGAGGAGGTGCCGGGATTAACACCAGCAGAGGTCAAAGATGCCCGGATTAACTGGGCAATAGAGCGGCTGTGGAGTGGGGATTCAAGGGGTATGTTCTATTCGCAGATACCAAGTTTTCAGAAATTTGCCCGATTCGTCTCGGTCATTATTCAAAAGAAAGAAAGCCAAGAAACCCTGCAGGGCTATAGGGACAATGAATTCATTACTCGTGTCGAAATAATGTGCAACGATGATAGTTGCCGGAAATGTAAAGCAGCGGCCGGGGAATATTTGCTGACAGAAGCCCCGCTCCTCCCGGTCGATGGCTGCACGAGCGAAGACGGTTGCCGCTGCTCTTATAACTCGGTAGTTGATTAGCAACCGCACGCTTGTCGAGATGTTTTGGGCTTCTACCCGTGTGCCCGTGGTGTGCCAAAACAGCCTGAAAACGCCGCGCCCGGTCTCTTCCAGTGGCCTTGAGACTTCCTTATTGCTTAGCCGACGGGGACTGAAGTAGAATCGTGGAAGTAAGACCCAGTCTGGTTGGGGGGATAAAAATGCATAGTGAAACTCCGAGACAAGAAGTAGTGGTCACCGATATTCGTATGCGGTTTATCTCGATGGTCGCTTTTATGATTAAGTGGGCCATCGCATCTATCCCAGCACTCCTTATTCTTACGGTAGTAGGGGTGCTTACGTGGGGTCTCGTAATTGGCGTCGTTACTACGGCAACATTCGTCCACAAAAGAAGCCCGCAATCACTGAGCGAATCAACATCGGGGAAAAGCGCGGTAACCGAAGTTGAAAAATCTGATACTGCCGCTTATATAAGCAAAGTCATCATAAAGAACATCGAGGTTAGGAAGGTCGACTTTTTGGGGCGAGGTGTTTTTGGCGAAATATCTAATACTGGGGACCGAACTCTGAAGGAGGTTGAAATCACCATTTACTGCTTGGACGAGAATGGCAAGGCCATTTTTGAAAAAACATCCCACCCAGTTTTAGTTAATCAGTTTAGCGAAGACAAAGTGCTAAAACCCGATTACAGCCGCCGATTCAGCGCAATACTTGATGATGCCCCGTCAGATTGGGGCGGCAAGGTGAGTGTAAAGGTTACGAACATTGTTTTCGATGCTGAGCATTAACGGCTCAAGCACTATGGTTGTGCCCCCCCCGCCGTTTGTCGGTGGCGGGCCGGGAGCAGGCGTTAAATGACCTTTCGTGTCACCTTTCGTGTTGGTGGCTGAAAATGGCGGTTTTTAACTCCTTTTGGCTCCCTTGGTCGGTCAAAAAGGCAGGCCCCTAGCTTGGGCCTAAGTTGTTGATTATGAAAGTGCCGGTGGAGGGAATCGAACCCACACTCGAGTTGCCCCGAACGGGATTTTGAGTCCCGCGCGTCTGCCAATTCCGCCACACCGGCACGGCCAATAACTATAAGGGAAACTGGTCCCATATTCAAGGACGGGCGGCAACCGTCAAGACAAGAAGGGGGACACGTCCCGCTTCTCTTGAAGCGGGGCATGTCCCCGGCTGCGTTCCAAGAGGGACAGTCCCGCTTCGGGGACAATCCCCGACGGGAGTCCCCGACGACGTTGCCTATCCCCCGCCCGGTCTGATATAGTTCCGGCATGCCGACGCCCGAGAGGATCGAAAAAGTCAGCCGCGTCCTCTCCCTCCGCCAATCCGACTTGCGCGTCGTTCTCGAGGGCGTGACCAATGCCCACAACGCCAGCGCCGTCATCCGGACCTGCGACGCGGCCGGCATCCTCCATCTCGACCTCATTTCGCCTAACCCGGAGCTCCTCCGTTTCAACGAGGCCATCTCGACCCGGGCCGACAAGTGGCTCGAGATCGCCGTCCACCCAACGCCCGCCGCGTGTTTCGAGCCCCTGAAAAAAGCGGGCTTCGAGATCGTCGCCACGCATCTCCAGAAAGACGCGATCCCCTACACGGACATCGACTTCGCCCGGCCTGTGGCCCTTGTCTTCGGCAATGAATCCGGAGGGATCTCGGACGATGCTTTGTCCTTCGCCGACAAGGTCGTCCGCATCCCGATGCTGGGTATGGTCCAGAGCCTCAACTTGTCGGTTTCCGTGGCGGTCATCCTGTACGAGGCCCTGAGGCAAAGAGCGGCGAAAGGCTATTTCGACAAGGCCCGGCTCACGGCCGAGGAGTTCGAGCGGCTCAGGAAGACGTGGCTAGGGCTGGGTGAGGAGCCCTAAAGAAAAGGGGACACGTACCGGAAGTACATGTCCCCGAAATAAAAGAGACAGGAGCAGGTCTCTCAGATCCTTTTTAAAAGCCCCTTTTGGCTGGTCTTCTTCAGGTTCTGCCGGAACTCGGGAAACCCCTCGGACTGCCATTTATTGAGCTCGTTCTTGAAAACGTCGGTATAGCCCTGCCAGGATTCGAGGAAGCCCTGGAAGTTCCCGGAGTCGAAGAGCCCTCCGCTCTCCTCCTCGGAAACCTCGACCTCGATGGTCATGGCCTTCTTGTCCCTCAGGATCTCGAGCTTGACCTTGGTCCCTTTGGCCTTGGCCTGGACGAGGTCGATGAGGTCGTTCACGGTCTCCACGCGCTTGCCGTCCACCAGGACGATGACGTCCCCCACCTTGAGCTTGGCCTTTTCCGCGGGGCCGCCTTCGGTCAGCTTGGAGACGATGAGGCCCGTCCCCTCCTTGACCCCGAAATGCTCGGCCAACTCGCGGTTAAGTTCGCCGCAGTAGACGCCGATGTATTTCCGCGTCTCATAGGACCACTCGGGCGTCTTAGGGGCGAACGGGCGCGGCGCATCCAGCCTCGGGGCCTTCTCCGGGGAAAACGACTTCGGCGCCGTGCCGGGCATCGGCACATCCAGCCCGAAGAACCCGGGGAAGCGGACCTCCATCTCCTTCAGGGCTTCATTTGCGGCGTATTCCCCAAGCTTGACCTTGACGTCCATGGGCTTGCCGTCACGTTCGACCTTGAGGGTGACGTCCTGCCCGGGCTTCCGCTTGCGGATCTCGGCGGCCAGCACGTCGGGGCTATTGACGTCCTTGTCGCCGATCTTGAGGACGATGTCGCCGGTCTGGAGCTTGGCCAGCTTGGCCGGACTGTCAGGGTCGATCGAGCCAATCTCGGTCTGGCCGCTCTCGTTCTGGCCGATCCCCACTCCCAGCCAGCCCCGTTCGACTTTGCCCTTGTCCTTGATCTGGGCGCTGATGTCCTTGACGACGTCGACGGGCACGGCCAGGGCCATCCCGGAAGAGGGGGCTTCGGCCCGGCTGCTGAAGACGTATCCGGAGCCGGACTGTTCCCTGTCCCTGAACTGGAAGACGACGGGCTTCTCCTCCATGTAGATGCCGCGGAGGAGCCCCACCAGCCGGCCGTTGGCGTCGACGACGGGGCCGCCGCTCGACCCGGGCGTCACCCAGACGTTGAGCCGCAACTTGTCCTCGGCGACGGAACTGACGATGCCCTGGGTCACCGTCGAGGTCTGCTCGGGCGAAACCCCGACGACGCAGATCCAGGAGCCCGGCGCCAGGTCCGCGGCCTTTCCGAGGGCCAGGGCGGGCAGGCCCGCGTCCTTAGCCTTGAGCAGGGCCAGCTGTGTTTCGGTGTCGAAGCCGAGGAACTCGGCGTCGATCCTCTTGCCCTCCGATGTCGTGACGGTGATCTTTTCCTGACGCGGGGAAATGAGGGCGGTGGTGACGATGTAGCCGCCCTTCTCGATCACGACGCCGGTGGCCACCCGGGGCTTATGGTTCTGCACCTCGACCCGGACAACCGAAGGAAAGACCTTTTTGGCGACGTCCGTGATGTCGGGTTCGATGCCCTTCGCCCCGGCCGTTTCAGCCCCGAAAGATGGGGCCAGGACGGCGAGGAAAGCCATGATCACGAGAGCCGGTTTGATCATCCTGTTCATGGCGGTAGTACCTCCTAATAAATGATTTCCGAAGATACGGACTCGGAAACCTGCTCCAGTATGTAAACCGTTCGGGATTGGGATTGAGCGTTGCGGAATTCGGACGCGTAATCCATGGTCTCGAAGACGGGGACCAGCCGCGACTTCCGAGCGGACGAGATCCCCTTCCCGCCCTCGGAGGGCACGGTTAGGGTCTCCCGCTCGGCGAACGTCAGTGGGAGTTCTTTCTGGAAGAAGGACGGGTTGAGGAGGACAAAGCCGACGAGGACGAGGCCGGCCGAGCCGGCGAAGGCGTAGCGGAAATTCGCCCGGCGGACCCGCGCCCGCTCCTTGCGGGCGGCCGGAAGTTTAATCAGGACGGCCTCTTCAAAGCCCGGGGGGGCCGCGACCCTTGTCATTTTAGCGAGAAGTTCATGCCCTTCCATGTTCGCTCACCTCTTTCTCGGCCGAATAGGGCTCGCTGTCCATGGCCTTTTCCAGCTTCTTCCTGAGCTGTTCCCGGCCGCGGCTGATCCGGGCCTTGACGGTTCCGACCGGCCGCTTGATGATCCGGGCGATCTCCTCCTGGGAGAAACCCTCCATGTCCTTGAGGACGACCGGGACGCGGTAGCGCGGGTGGATCTCCTCCAGGGCCTCGCGGAGGTTCCGGACGAGTCCGGGGTCGGCCGGGTCCTTGTAGTAAGTGCCGCACGAGAAGTTGTTGGGGATATCCTCGAGGGAGACGGTAGCCATCTTCCTCGTCCTCCGGCACTCCGTCTTGGCCAGGTTCGAGGCGATCGTGTATATCCAGGAGGACAGGGGGGCGATGGGCCGGTATTTGTCGGCCTTGAAATAGACCCGGATGAAGGTCTCCTGGGCCAGCTCGACCGCCTTCTGATAGTCGCCCGAGAACTTGTAGAGATAATTCACGATCCTGTCCTTATAGAGACCCATGATCTGGCCGAATGCCCACTCGTCTCCGTCCTGGACGCGCCGGATCAGCTCTTGTTCGTCCATGCTCACAACCTTAAACCCTGTTCTCCCCTATAAAGTTACATTTTCGGACCCATTTATTATATCAAGAAGCCGCTATTCCGGCACTCTGGGACCAGGTTACCAGCCTCCGCGGGACGCCGCCCGGGCTGTGACGGGAACCATCCGGAGCCCCCGTAGCGGAGGGGGACCCGTCGCTTCTGCGACGGGGGAACCGTCGGGACTGGTTCCCGGGGGGCCGGGGGCCCCGGATGGTTCCCGTCATAGCCAAAAGGGGTGGCGTTCCGCGGAGGCTGCCACAAAGTCCAGTTGCCGGCGGCGGCGTTTTGTAAGAAAATGGGCCGGGAATGGAACTTTCCTCCATCCGACTCCGTCAACCAGGGTGAATTGAGTGGAATTGGACACGGTCATCAGAGAGTGCCTGGCCGGGAGCCAGGGAGCTTGGAAAACTCTGATGGATACGTTCGCTAAGAGGATTTTTAACATGGCCTATCAGTTCTGCGGCAGCCGGCAGGAAGCCGAGGACAGGACCCAGGATGTCTTCTTCAAGCTTCACGGCGCCCTGCCGAAGTACGACTTCGGCAAGAACTTCACGGCCTGGCTGCTCACTCTGGCCAAAAACCACCTCATCGACGAGTACCGCCGGACCAAGTGGGAAAAGACTCAGAGGGACGAGTTCGACGACCGCGTCCTGGCCCAGCCCGCCCACGACGGCCCTGAAACGAGCCTCGTCGAGAAGGAAACCAAGGCCCTCGTCTGGGAGGGCCTCAACCGGTTGTCGGCGGACATGCGGATGGTCATCATCCTGAGGGACCTGCAGGGCAAGAGCTACGAAGAGGTTGCGGAGATCCTCAGCCTGCCGCTGGGGACGGTCAAGTCGCGCGTTAACAGGGCGCGGATCCAGCTGGCCCAGGTCCTGAGGGAATACCGAGGAGGGACCTCATGACCTGCCAACGGTTCGAAGAGCTTTTGTCCGCCTACCTCGAGGGCGAGCTGGCCGCCGCGGAGAAAGCGGCGGTGGACGCTCATCTCGCCACCTGTCCCGATTGCGCCGCGCTCCTCGCCTTGATGAAGGATATGACGGAGGCCATGGCCGCCTTCCCCGAAGCCGAGCCTTCGCCGGCCCTGCTCTCGCGCCTCTACGCCATTCCGGCCGCGAAGCGCGAGAAAAGGAAATTTTTCCGGCCGGCCTTCGATTGGCTGACCCGGCCCGCCCTCCAGCCCGTCTACGCCGCTTTCACCGTCCTATTCATCGCCCTGTCCTTCGTCCTCTTCCATCCGGAAGGCCGGGGGATCAGGAAACAGATCAATGTGAAATTCCACCGCGGCGTCGGCACGGTCGAAAAGCTCTACGCCGAGGCCGGCTCGATCAAGGGGGAGATCGGGGCGCTCACCGGCAACGTCGTCAAGTCGTTCAACTCCCTGGGTTTACTCGGGGGAGACGAGAAAAAACAATAATAATGCCAACGGAGGTCTAAAACATGGAAGAAAAAATCGTAGTCCAACAGAGGCCGCAAAAATCGCCGGGATTCGCGGGCGTCCTGGGCATGTTCCCGTTCGGGGTCGGGGCCCTTTACAACGGGCAACACGTCAAAGCCCTGCTCCACCTGATCATCTTCGCCGGCCTTGTCCACATGCAAGGCCGCGGCGGAGGACAGCCTTTCATCGGGTTGCTTTTGGCCGGGTTCATCGTCTATCAATTCTTCGACAACATCCAATCGGCCAGAGCGATCAACGCGGGCGCCGCCGGCCAGACTCCGGCCACGGGCATCGACCAGGGTCTTCCCGAGATCGCCTCTTCCGGGTCGATCTTCTGGGGCATCGCCCTCATCGTCCTTGGGGTGCTGCTCATCCTGGCCAATTTCGAAGTCATCCTCTATGAATCCCTGATCAACTTCTGGCCGGTCGCGGTCATCATCATCGGGCTTAAGCTCGTGATCGAATCCGCGGCTAGGTCGAAAAACGGCAAATAACGGAGGTCCATCATGGCAAGACAAAAAAGGGGCGATTCACTCATCTGGGGCATCATCCTCATCGTCGTCGGCGGGATATTCCTTCTCCAGCAGTTCGACGTCGACGTCTTCGACCAGGTCTGGCGATTCTGGCCCGTCATCCTGATCGTCTGGGGCGCCAACAAGCTCTATCTCGGGCTCAAGGAGAAGAGCGGGCGCTCCGAGACGCCGGCCCGGGACAAAGACCATGAAATTTAGGGAAGTCCTCCTCGTCTTCGTCCTGATCCTGGCCGGCCTCGTCGTCTACCAGGTCCAGACGGGGCACTGGAACCTCGACCTCAACTGGGGCGATGATTTCGCAGGGTTCGGCAGAGAGTACACCACCGAAGAGACGCGCACGATCGAGGCTCCCCTGCCGCCGGCGATCGAGGTCGTGAACGGCCACGGCTGGGTGGAAGTGCGCGGCGGAGACCAGGACACGGTCCAGCTGACGTTCAAGAAAGTCGTCTGGCGCAGGACGGACGAGGAGGCCAAGGACGTCGCGGGCCGGCTCAAGCACACGCTGACGACGGCCGCGGACAAGCTGATGCTCGCCACCAACAGGGACGAGTTCCGCAAGAAGAACTTCGAAACGGGCTTCCTCTTGACCGTCCCCCGGACAATGATCGTCCGGATCACCAACGCCTACGGCGTCGTCCGCGTCGAGGGGGTCAAGGAGGCGACGGTCCACAACCGCCACGGCGAGCTCTACGCCTCGGACGTCCAGGGGCCCTGCACGCTGGAGACGAGCTACGAGGACCTCGAGGCGCAGAAGATCCAGGGCGAATGCCGCATTACGAACAGCCACGGCGACGTCCGGGCCGACGCTATCGCGGGCGACCTATGGATCGAAACAAGCTACGCCCAGGTCCGGGTCGAGGACGCCGGGCAGAAGGCGGATATCCGCGGCTCGCACGTCGATGTCGACGCCCGCCGCGTTCAGGGAGCCGTCCAGGTCGAGACCTCCTACGAAAAAGTCTTTCTGTCCGACGTCGGTCCGGCCGCGGTCAGCGCTCAACATTCCGCGGTCACGGCCGAGAACGTCCGGGGCGACCTGGACCTCCGGACGAGCTACGAGGAGGTCCGGGCCACGGGCGTCCAGGGCCGCTTCCTGGTCGACGCCCACAACGCCTCCGTCTCGGCGACGGGGATCGGCGGCAGCGAGATCTCGGTCAAGACGTCCTACGAGAACATCGAGCTGGCCGATTTCGCGGCGGAGGTCACGGTCGTCCTCCGCAACGGCAACGTCCTCCTCAAGCCCCGCGACCTGAAGCACGGCATGGACGTCCGCAACGAGTACGGGACGATCGACCTGGCCTGGCCGGCCGGCGAAACGCCGCGTCTCGAGGCTCGATCGAAGGGCGGGGAGGTCGAGTGGGGCCTTTCGGAAAAGCCCGACGTCGAGCAGACGAACGGCGTGTCCCTGATCAAGGCCTTCACGGCCAACTCGGGCAGTCCCCTGATCTACCTGTCCACGACCTACGAAAACATCCGCATCGAGGCGGCAAGCCACAAGTTCTAGTACTGAATGGACAACGCCACTATGGCCGGCCCCCCCCGGGAACCGGCCTTTTTATATTTCAGACAATATCGGCGAAACCGTCGGCGGCGATGAATGTCCCCCTGAAGACCCCCGTAGCGGAGGGGGACCCATCGGGAACCGATGGGGGAACCGCCGGGACAGGTTCCCGGGGGGCCGGGGGGAGAAGGGGGACTTCAGCGCCGTAAACCGGCGGTTGATGCCGATATCAAACGTGCTTGGTCTTACAAAGGCGGATGCGCTGGGCGATGACGCCGTTGACCTTGATGTTGAAGAAGGAGATCAGGTTGGTCACGTCCTTCTTGTACTTCGTGACGTAGCGCACGAAGTCCGAGCGCTCCTTGAAGCGGAGGAGGCTTTCGAACTCGGCGATCGTGTCGACGAGCTCGACGACGTAGTGGTTGATCGTCCGGTACTGGGCGTTGATGTCGATGAGGTCCTTGCCGGAGAGCTTGGCGAAATCGAGGTGCGGCGGGAGGCTCTGGAGGATGAGCAGGCCCTCGTTGTGGAGCTCGTTGACCGAATCGCCGATCTCCTGGAAGTAGGACCCGAATTCCTGGGCCTTTTTCAGCTTGGCCCCGGCCCGCTCGCAAAGCCTCTCGAACTGGGCCTTGAGCGAGACGACCGCGTCCTTGACGCCGAAGTATTTCCGGTTGGGGCTGTACAAGTCTAGAAAATCGCGCCCGATGTAGATCTTGTCCTCGTAGCGGGAGAGGAGCTCCTTGGGCGAGTGGGTGTAGAACTTGATCTCGAAGCGCCGGCCCTCGGAATCCCGCTCCCGGAGCCGGGCCAGGACGAGGCCGTTGTTCTGCTCGATGAAATAGCTGCTGATGTCGATGAGCACCGAGTAGATGGCCAGGTTCTGGACGATGGCCTCCTTGAGGTAGTCGAGGACGGCCTCCTTCCGGGTGATGAAATCGATGATGCCCTCGTCGGCCGTCGGGTTGATGACGGAAAAGCTCGGCGAGAGGAGGTAGAGGACGGGGCCCCGGCCGAGCTCGAGGTGCAGGTTCTTGGAGACGCTCTGGTAGAGATCGTCGAGCATCAGGGGCTTGAGGCGCGGAAGGCCGGCCGGGTCCAGCTTAGAGAGTTCTTCCACTTCGTTCATGGCGTCGACCTCGTTTCTGATCCGAGTGTATCACCCGGTTCGAAGAAAAGTCAACGGGCGGCGGTTCACCTCCGGTAAGTCCAGTCGTCGCAGGCGTATTTCGAGGCCTGGAGGGCGCGGACGGCCTCCTTGTCGGCGGAAGCCAGGGCGAAACGCTCGAAAGAAACCCCGAAGAAATCGGCGAATCCCTGGACGAGGGGCCCGACGGCCCCGTCGAAATCCACGGGCCGGCCGAGCGCCTCGGAGAGAGAGGTCAGGCCCGCGCCCTCCTCAGATTCGCCGGGCTTGGACACGGCGGCCAGGAGGGCCTCGTCTTTCTCCAGGGGGATGGAGCCGTGCTGGAGGAAGATCGTGCCGGTCCTCTTCTGGGCGCTGCCGACGATCTTCTTGCCGCCGATCTCGATCTCATCGCGGGCCGGGAAGGCGAAGCAGGGCATGGTCCCCTTGATGTAGGAAGGCGGGGGGGCCTCGGCCAGGCGGGCCGAGAGGCCCATGATCTCAAGGCCTTTCAGGAGGGCCCGGGAGATAAACTGATACGAGTCGCGAAGGGTCTCGGTGAAGGCCTCGGTGTCGGACGAGGCCAAGGCATAGGTCGCCTCCCGGTCGTGGAGGACGAGCTTGCCGCCGGTCATGCGCCTAACGATGTCGATGCCGTGGGCCGCGCAAAAGGCCGCGTCGACGACCCTTCTCGCGTCCTGGGAATAGCCCAGGGACGCGGTCGGCCTTTCCCACTGGTAGAAACGGAGAAAAGTGCGTGGGGCCTTCTCGGCCTGGCGGAAGAGGAACTCGTCGACGGCCATGTTCCAAGAACCGGAAAGGGGGGCCGATTCAACGATCAGTTGCCAGGTTTTCATGGGCGAAAAAAAATGGAGCGGGCAATGGGACTCGAACCCACAACAACCGGCATGGGAAGCCGGTACTCTACCATTGAGCTATGCCCGCCCACAAGGCAGAATTCTAGCACAATCCGCCGACAAGTCAACGAGGCAAGACAGGAGGACGAACTTGG
>Ga0315279_10004716_pt1 | contig 18170 bp, 19 predicted proteins | sample YL17G06_20_MG_FD_203694 | JGI IMG/M metagenome (GOLD analysis project Ga0315279, IMG submission 203694) | Sediment microbial communities from Yellowstone Lake, YNP, Wyoming, USA - YL17G06_20 | ecosystem: Environmental > Aquatic > Freshwater > Lake > Sediment | place: USA: Wyoming | collected... | reverse complement strand
AACAAGTCAAACGCGTTGAAACGTTACTTAACACGAGGCCACGAAAATGCCTCAATTACCAAACGCCCAATGAAGTTTTGGGCTCATGTGTTGCACTTCACTGTTGAATGCAGCTATTTGAACTTTGGATTTGATTTGACATTTGGGCTTTGGCATTTGACATTTATTTTAGAGGTTCGTGGAGGTTTCGATGAAGAAAGAGAAATACAATGTCGCAGTGGTAGGGGCCACGGGTGCGGTAGGAAATGAGATGATTGCTACTCTGGAACATAGAAACTTTCCAGTGGCTCAATTGAAACTTCTTGCTTCCACACGGGGCGCGGGCACAAAGCTGGAATTTAAGGGAAAATATTATGCGGTGGAGGTGTTGAACGAGAACTCCTTTGCCGGAGTCGATGTCGGCCTCTTTTCTGCAGGAGGTTCGGTGAGCGAAAAGTTTGCCCCTATCGCCGGAAAGGCGGGCTGTGTTGTGATTGACAATACCAGCGCCTTCCGAATGGACCCTGAAGTCCCTCTTGTGGTTCCGGAGGTGAACGCCCATGCGATCGCCCAATATGCCAAAAAGAATATTATTGCAAATCCCAACTGTTCAACCATCCAGATGGTGGTCGTGCTGAAGCCCATTCACGATGTCGCCCGGATCAAGAGGGTGGTGGTCTCTACCTACCAGGCAGTCTCTGGAACGGGAAAGAGGGCGATCAAAGAATTGGAAACCCAGGTTCTCGCCATCTACAATCACCAGGAGGTCAAGAAGGAGGTCTATCCCCATCAGATTGCCTTCAACTGCCTTCCCCATATCGACGTCTTCTTCGATAATGGTTACACCAAAGAAGAGATAAAGATGGTCAATGAGACGAAGAAGATCATGGAAGATAATTCGATCGGTGTGACCGCTACGACCGTCAGGGTTCCCGTCTTCTATGGTCATTCGGAATCGGTCAATATCGAGACCGAAAAGAAAATAAATGCGGATGAAGTGAGAAAGATCCTCTCGAAAGCGCCGGGGGTTGTGGTCGTAGACAACCCCAAAAAATTTGAATATCCTCTGGCCATCCATGCGGCAGGCAAAGATGAAACCTTTGTCGGAAGGATTCGCGAGGACGAATCCATTCCCAACGGCATCAATATGTGGATTGTCGCGGACAATATCCGGAAGGGCGCTGCACTGAATGCGGTCCAGATTGCCGAAATCCTGATCCAGAAGTACCTATAAACATCAACCCTAAAAGGAGGTGCTGAAATGAAAGCGTTCAAAGGGAAGGGATTCCTATTATCTTTTTTAATCCTGATTCTCGTTGCCTGGGCTTCCCTTGCCTATGTCGCTGAGAAATCTTATAAAATTGGAGTCAACCTTGAATTCACCGGACCTTGGGCAGAGGTGACCAAGACCGTGAAAAATGCCATGGTGTTGGAAGTGGAGAGAATCAATAAAATGGGTGGCATCGACGGACATCCTCTCGAACTCTTTTTTGAGGATAACGGCTTCGATTTAGGAAGAGCCGCTTCCAATATGACCAAGTTCACCAAAGACAAAGAAATCATCGCCGTCGTAGGTCCTTTCGAGGATAATTTACAAGCTACGACCAGAGCCATTGCCGAAAGAGAAAAGATCACCAACATCATCATTTGCCCTTCCAATCCTATGCTTCGAAGCTTAAAGCAAAAATGGGCCTTTAATATTGCTCAGAGCGACATCATTGTCTCCCAAAAGCTGGTGGATCTCTCCTTGGCCAGAAAATATAAAAAGGTGCTTGTTTTCCATGGGGCATGGCCCTTGGCCCAGAGCCTGGCCGAGTATTATAAGCGCTTTGGGGAAGAGAAAGGGATGAAAGTCATCGTTTCTAAAGAAACCCATAAGCCAACTGACATTGACATGACTCCCCAACTTATCAAGCTCAAACCCATCATCGAAAAGGAAAAGGTGGATGCCTTTTATGCCTGTACCGGTGGACCACCAGGCCCTATCATTTGCAAGAATTTACGGACCCAGGGAATTAAGATTCCAATCCTCGGAACCCATGCCTTTGGATTTGCATTTATCATTGCCCTGGGTGGAGAGGCCATGGAGGGAGTGGAGTTTGGTGCTGGAAAACCTGTGGTCCCTGATCAACTCGATGAGAATGATCCTGTGCGACCTGTCATCCTTGATTTCGACAAACGGTTCAGAGAACGCTATGGTGTGGGGATTGACCAAATAGCTGGTCATGCCCATGATACGATCTCGCTTATCTATGATGCTCTAAAGCGATGTCAAGGAAAGGTCACTCGGGCAACCTTTAGGGATGCTCTGGAAAATACTAAAGGTCTGAAAAATTGTCACGGAATTTATAACTATAACCCCACTGACCACGACGGCCTAAGCAAAAAGGATATGGTTTTCATTCGAATTGAAGGAGGTAAGTTCAAGCGGATTAAATTCCCCGGATTTGAATAAGATTCGAATAAAGGTTGAAGACAATATAAGTTATATGGTAAATCAAGGGGTGAGCAAATCGTTCCATAGTCTCACCCCTTTTTTATGACCATCTAACTTCATGGACCCTTGGACATATATTCCTCAGCTTCTTCCTTCCGGTATTACCATGGGGGCGATCTATGCCCTGGTAGCCTTAGGATTCGTGACCATCTCAAGGGCTTCCCAAATCATCAATTTTGCTCAGGGGGAGTTTGTCATGTTAGGAGGGGTCATCACCTTCTTCCTCCTGAAAGTTATGAACCTCCCCTACCCCTTAGCCGCTCTGATAGCCATACTGATCGTTATCCTCATCGGCTTTATGATGCATCTCTCAGTCATCTACCCTTTGCGAAAGGCTTCCATTCTCATCCTCCTCATGGCCACTTTAGGGGCTTCCATATTCCTCAGTAGTACGAGTGGCCTTATCTTTGGAACGCTGCCCAAAACCCTCCCTTCTTTCTCTGGTGAGCAACCTCTCCAAATAGGGGGAATCTCTATGCTCCCCCAGAGCGTCTGGGTCTTGGTATCCACTTTTATATTACTGATCTTTCTCTATCTCCTTTCCCATCGAACATTACTGGGAAAGGCCATGGAAGCAAGCTCCACGGATCCTTTGGGGGCTGATCTCTTGGGAATATCGAGAAACCTCATGGTCTTCTTGTCTTTTGGCGTAAGTGCAGGAGTAGGAGCCTTTGCTGGAATACTGATCACCCCCATATTCTTTACCAGTTATAATTCCGGGACGCTTCTGGGGCTCAAGGGTTTTATCGCAGCTGTCTTAGGAGGGTGGGGAAAGAACAGTGGTGCAATTCTTGGAGGGTTTATCCTTGGGATTGTGGAATCTTTAAGTTTGGCCTTCATCCCTTCAGGTTATAAGGATGCCATTGCCTTTGCGATCTTGTTACTCATCCTATACTTCAGGCCAAAAGGGATTTTAGGTTCACCTTTTATAGATAGCCGCCGATGGTAGACAAGACAAAAAAAGAGTTTAGAAAACGGGACATCTTTTATTTGGTGCCTCTGTGGTTACTTTCTTTAATTGCACCTGACCCATACCTCTATCATAAAAAGGAGTTTAAAAAGAAAGACCTCTTTTATCTTGGCGCTATATGTCTGGCACCCCTGATCTGGTCTGACACTCACTTCCATCATCTCATGGTCTTGGCAGGCATCTACGCCATCTTGGCCTTGGGGTTAAGTCTTTTCATGGGTTACGCCGGCCAGATCTCTTTGGGACATGCTGCCTTCTTTGGAATCGGTGCTTATACCACAGCCATCCTCACCACTCGTTACGCTTTTTCAACCTTTCCGGCTTTTTTGGCCTCGGCTGTTTCAGCGGCTGTGATCGCTTATTTCATCGGCAGACCCATCCTCAAACTAAAAGGATACTTCTTGGCTTTGGCTACACTGGGGTTTGGAGAAATCTTTCTAGTGATCATCAGGGAGTCCACTGACCTCACGGGTGGTGTCATCGGGATCTTCGGCATCCCTTGGTTTTCTGTGATGGGGTTCTCCTTTGATACTTATCTTAAACAGTACTATCTCACCTGGGGAGTGCTCATCGGGTTATTCATCTTCTCAAAAAATCTGGTTCGCTCCAAAGTGGGCCGTGCCCTTTTGGCTGTTGCAGCCAGTGAGGATGCAGCTTCGAGTGTCGGTATCAATGTTCCCAGGATTAAGTTAGAGGTTTTTGTTCTGGGCGCAGCCTTTGCTGGACTGGCCGGGAGTCTTTTCTCCTGCGTCATGTCCACAGCCAATCCCGAGGCCTTTAGCCTGGGGCTTACTGTTCTCATTGTCATGATGGTCATCTTGGGAGGAATGGGAAATCTTTACGGTCCTATTGCCGGGGCGATTCTCCTCACATGGCTGATGGATATCCTGAGCAGATATCAGGAATACAGCCTTCCCATCTATGGCGTCATTTTAATCTTGCTACTCATATTCTTCCCAGATGGTATTGGAACCCGGTTGAATGTCAGGGTCATTTATCTGATTGGCTATTGGGCAAAAAAGAAGAAGAGAGACGAGGGAAAACTCTAATGCCACTCCTCTCGATAGAAGAGATTACCAAGGAATATGACGGCATACGGGCTCTGGACCGGGTTTCACTAAAAGTGAAAAGGGGAAGCATCAAGGGACTGATCGGGCCCAATGGAGCAGGGAAGAGCACCCTCTTCCATTTGATTAGTGGCGTGGAAAAACCTGGTTCAGGAAAAATCTACTTTAGAGAAAGAGAAATCACCTCCATGGAATCCCATGAGATATCAGCCTTAGGAATAGGGAGGACCTTTCAGACCCTCCAGGTTTGGGGAAACATGACCGTGGTGGAGAATATTATGGCTGGGATGAATCGGAGGCTGAAAGGAAGTCTGTTCTCCTATGGGCTTTGGCTACCTTGGATCAGAAGGTCGGAAAAAGAAGCCTTGAAAGAAGCCAAAGAGATCCTTGATTCTCTCGGTCTGTTGGGCAAATGGGAATCCATCGCTTCCCAACTCCCCTACGGTAAACAAAAACTACTGGAATTAGGCCGAGCCCTTGCCATGAAGCCAGAGCTTCTCCTCTTGGATGAACCGGCATCTGGACTGACCCTTACTGAAATGCGGCAGCTTTCAGAGCGAATTTTACAGATCAGGCAGGAGGGAGTCACGATCTTCATCGTGGAGCATCACATGGGAATGGTGATGGAGATAGCAGATGAAATAGCCGTCCTCCATAATGGCGAGCTCATTGCCGAAGGAACACCGGATGCGGTGAGAAGGAATCCAGAGGTGATTGAGGCTTATTTAACCCGACGTAGCCCGAACTAAACTACCCTCGCCTGGAAAGCGAGGGGTTTTGAAAGCATGTCGACTTCAAGTCGACTCGGGTTTCAATTCTCTTTGTTCGTCATTCCGGCGAAAGCAGGAATCCAGGATAAAATCTGAAATGCAAAAATTCCTGGATACCCGCCTTCGCGGGTATGACAGGGTGGTGGAATTCATTTTCCTAGTTTGAGCTTTAGCATTTGACATTGCTTCATCATAAACAGGAAGGCGGATGCTTAAGATAAAAAAACTGACTGTCCAATACGGCCCTTTACCCGCAATCAATGAAATCTCTCTGGAGATAAAACACGGAGAGATTGTTTCTCTCTTGGGCCCTAATGGGGCAGGGAAGACAACCCTTTTGCTCACTCTCTCTGGAATCTTGAAGACAACCGAAGGAAGAATCATTTTCGAAGGGGAGGATATCACAAACCTGAGTCCTCATCAGATCGTTTCCAGAGGAATCGGACATGTTCCTCAGGGACGCCATATCTTCCCTACCCTTTCTGTCATCGATAATCTCATGATGGGTGCCTACCTTCACAGGAATGAAAAGAAGGAGATCAAAAAAGAGTTAGATTCGATCTGTCAACTCCTACCTATACTCAAAGAAAGGATCCATCAAAGAGCAGGGACCCTCAGCGGGGGTGAACAACAGATGCTCTCCATAGGAAGGGCCATGATGGGACATCCTAAACTCCTGATGCTGGATGAACCTTCTTTAGGATTGGCTCCTCGTCTGATGGATGAAGTCTTTGCTACATTTAGGGAAATGAACCAGAAGGGGCTCACCCTCTTTATCGTAGAACAAGAGATCCTTCTTTCTTTGAGTATCTCCGAACGGGGATATCTCCTGAGAAATGGTCGCCTGATCAAAGAAGGGCCTGCCTCCACATTGATGGAGAGTCGGGAGCTTCTGCTTTCTTTGGGCAGCTATCTATCTCACTGATGCTAATTAGGCGATTTCCTGCCGACTGTTAATTGGAAATTAAATTTAGTATAATTAGTATTTAAACAAGCTGATCTCTAAAAAGTAACGGATGGATGTCATGTTCATTCCAATGTTAGCCATGCTTTCTCTTCTTGTTCTAGGAACTGCCAACGCCGAAGAGAAAATTACATTAGGGGCCGTAGAGGATGTTATCCTCTTACCATGGGGTGTGAGGCTTCCTGCACGCATTGATACGGGTGCAGCAAAATCCTCACTCGATGCACGGGAGCTCGTGATACAAGACGGCATGGCTGAGTTTAAATTGCCACAGGAGTTTGGGGGTGTGCAGTTACGTTTACCGATCATTGAGTGGAAACATATTCGATCCCCGGATGGACGCCAACAGCGCCCAGTGGTGGAATTGGAACTCTGCATCGGCTCTAAGCGGATCCGCAGTAAGGTGAACCTTACCGACCGCTCCATGGTGAAATACCCATTAATTTTGGGCAGAAATTTCCTCAGGAAGAACTTTGTCGTGGATGTGAAGCGACGGATGACTGCTCCACCTCGTTGCCCTGATATTCCTTGAGAGTGAAAGCATTGGTGGACCATCTTGACCGCTTCTACTTATACCCAGTTTGATTTGATATAATGAAAAAATAATTGTGACACTTGCTGCAGACAAATTTATCATTCCATAGGATCACGAAGATGAAGGGTAGACAGAGACGATTTCGAATTCATCCTATATCACAATCAGTGGGTTTCATGTTTCTTTTCGTGATAACCGTCCTTTTTTTTCTTTCAGCAGGAAAGGGCGACGCCGGAGAGAAGATCACGATTGGTGAAGTGGAGGATGTGGTCCTTATGCCATGGCGTGTGAAGTTGCCAGCGCGCATTGATACGGGTGCGACTACCTCTTCTCTCGATGCAAGGGATCTCAAAGTTAAAAACAACATGGCTGAGTTCAAGTTACCGAAAAAATATGGTGGCTTGCAATTGCGTTTACCAGTGGTTGGTTGGCTGGAAGTACGAAGCGCTGATTTCAAGGAAAAGAGACCGGTAGTAGAGATTATGTTCTGCTTGGGTCCAAAGTTAATACACACTCAAGTCACTCTTAACGACCGCTCAACTGTCAGGTATCCGTTAATCATTGGGCGTAATGTACTAAAAGATAATTTTGTGGTTGACTGTATGCACTCACACTGTCTCCCACCAAGCTGTCCGGAGGTCCCCCCACAATGAAGCGCCCCGCAGTCCTGTTGGCGGTGGCGCTTCTGTTTATCTCCTTCGCGCTCATCTGCTACCGCATCATCTGGTTAAAATACCCAATCTTTCCTGCGGCCCCACAAAAGGTATGGCAACTCTCTATGGATGCCCATATCAAGGGGGGAGAAAAAGAAATCAAGGTCATGATCGGAGTTCCTTATACATATAAGGGACAAAGGGTTGCGGAAGAACGGATACGCTCTGGAACACTCAATTTTAATCTTCTTCGCGAAGGACCAAACCAGATTGGCGTTTGGGAGGGAACTCTGGGATTGGAGGATGAAACCATTGGATACAGTGCAACCATCCAGATTCAACCTCAGCGGACCCTTAAAACTAAACCGCCAACCCTTGAACCTTACCCACCGAATATCGGGAAAGAAGAACAGGCATTAGGTAAGCGTCTGGTGGCGAAATGGGATCTCCTCCCGCCGAAGGACCGACTTCGAAGAATAGCACCAGCGGCGAGAGGGATTTGGGGGACTCCCCCTCCTGACGCCCAGGACCTCCAGGCCTGGTCCGGTTTCCAAGAGAAACATGGCCAACTGGAAGCATTGCTTGTATTATTGCGAGCTGCTGATCTCCCTGCTCGGGTCGTTCAGGGCTTGGAACTCGCTGAGAGTATAACAAACTCAACCCTAATTTGGATTGATGTATGGACCGGCCAAGAGTGGGAGAGCCTCCAGCCAGAGAAAGGAGAAATTTATCAAAAACCTGCTCCACTTCTTCCATTAACAACTGGAGGATCTCCTGTTGTACGCACACTCCAGGGAGAACTTTCAGAGATACGTTGGACCTTGAAACGTGAGATCATTAACCAATGGCGCATGTCCTTTGAGTATATCATGCATTCGAATCGGTTGCTCGACCGCTGGTCGCTGTTTCGCTTACCCGAAGAGTTTCAGAGAACCTTCCGCATTCTTATTTTGGTTCCGATTGGTGCTTTGATGATCTGCGTACTGCGCAACATGGTAGGTTTCCCAACATTCGGGATCTTCATGCCTGTCCTGATGGCCCTCGCCTTTCGGAATACTGGACTTCTCTATGGGCTCGGGATCTTTGCGGGCGTTGTCCTCATCGGATATGTTGTCCGTCGTTGGATAAACAAATTCCGCCTTCTCTTGGTTCCTCGTCTATCCATCATCCTCACGCTGGTCATCATCTTCTTTACGGTCTTTGCCTTGATCGGAAACAAACTTGGGCTTCGGGAACTCATGGCGGTAGGACTGCTCCCTTTCGTCATCCTTACCATGACCATTGAGCGCTTTTTCGTCATCACCGAGGAAGCAGGTGCCCGTGAAGGCATCTGGACCGCTGCAGGGAGCGCTGCAGTAGCTACCATTACATATGAGATCATCCAATTCGAACCTTTTCAACTCACATTCTTCGTCTATCCTGAACTACTGCTTGCTGTAGCTGCCGTTCAGGTCCTCCTAGGCCGTTATACGGGCTATCGACTTTCTGAGCTCATCCGCTTTCGGAAATTAAAGGGAACCTCATGATCCTTAAGACCAACTCCTGGCTCCGTCAATTTGGAATCCTCGGCATGAATCGTCGGAATGCGGAATACATCATGCGATTCAATCCACGGTCATCCTTTCCCCTGGTGGACGACAAGTTGATGACGAAACGCCTGGCCGAAGCGCACCAAATCCCGACTCCACCTTTATATCACGTGATTGATTATCATGGAGATATTGCTGGACTCGAAAAAGTGCTTAGTGAGATTAAAGATTTCGTCGTGAAACCAGCCAGGGGGGCTGGAGGGAGTGGAATCGTCTTGATCACAGATCATCAGGCATCAAGTTTTGTTAAGCCGAGTGGAGAGGCACTCTCATGGACCGATCTGACCTACCACATTTTCGACATCCTTTCTGGAATTTACTCTCTCGAAGGGCTTGAGGATCGTGCTCTGATCGAAGCATTTATCCATCCCGATCCAATCTTTGCTGCGGTAACTTATTACGGTGTCCCAGATATTCGGATTGTGGTCTATCGTGGTGTACCCGTGATGGGGATGGTTCGCCTGCCAACGCAAGAGTCTGATGGGAAGGCCAATCTCCATCGAGGTGCCATAGGCGTTGGAGTGAACATCAAGGATGGGACGACATCAACCGCCGTTCATCATTCCATGGTCATCACGCATCACCCCGATACGGGTCATCCTCTGAGTGATATCCAGGTGCCCTATTGGAAAGAAATGCTCCATATAGCAGCACGGACGTTTGACATGACAGGCCTTGGTTATCTTGGGGTAGATATGGTGATTGATCGGGAGCGAGGCCCTTTGCTTCTCGAACTGAATGCCCGTCCGGGCCTTCAGATCCAGGTGGCGAACCAGAAGGGTCTATTGAGACACCTCGAATTCATTGACAAGGCACCTTCTAATATTTTCACCACGCCAGAGACGCGGTTGGCGTGGGCCTTGGACGCATTTACCACCCCAAAATCTTAAAGCTCTCGACCGATTATGTCTCAAGCTTTGAAGACGGACGATTTACAAGACAACCTACTTCTTCGGTATCGCCTTCCCTTTTAAAGACTTGATGTAGGCAACGATGTCAGCCATTTCAGCGGACTTCGTATCGATCCCTTTGCCTTTCAAAGCATTTTTGATACAGGCATTGACAAACTTCTCAAGATCTTTTTTATCGGCTGCCTTTTCCAGCCCCTTCCCATCTGGATGGCACGAGTTGCAAGACACCCCAGCTGCGCCTCCACCGAACTTTGGATCGTTAAAAAGAGCTTTCCCCTTCTCCATATCGCCCGCTGCGATGGCTAAAGAGAAGATGAGGTTTACAGAGATCATGGAAAGTATGGTTATTTTTAAACCCTTCATTTTGTGTCACCCCCTTTCTCCTTCAATTCTATTACCCCTCTTTCTTTCACTGAGATGTTTCTCTTCGTATCAGAACTTTTCTTTTTCGATACGGTTTTTTCAAAGGCATACGGCCAGTATAAGAAGAAAAAGACAAAAACAATTAAAATGCACGAAATGACGATCAGAGAGATGGCTGACACTTTGGCTTGAGTCCCTGTACGCAGCCTTGTATCCCTGATTACCCTCATCCCAGGTGGGGGGTATTGGCCAGACCTTAAGGTTCTCCTTGCCAGGAACATTAAATAAATTCCAGTCATCACTAGAAGGAGTGAGACGAAACTTAAGGTTACCTTCAGCATGAACATAGATTTCTTGAAGGCAACCTCTGGATTCTCTTTGAACACCTGTTTGATTTGCTCGAGATATCCATTGAAGTAAGGCACGATGATCAATACGGCAATCACTGAAAGTCCGAGGAAGATAAAGAATTTCTTTCTAAGGTTTTTATCTGCTGGGACGATGTCTTGATTCATATTGAAAATTTTATATCCTCTTAAGTGTAAATTTCAAGAAATCAAATACTTAAGTAAATTGACACCTAATCTTGTTGAATATTATAATGGACTCCTCAAAGAGCTTTACATGTATGAAAAACGGACCTACCGAAATTTGGTGAAAACCGATGATCTCGTTAAATTTGAGGTCATTGTTAAGGAAACCGACCTCCTCGTCCGGGCAGAGAGAGATTTTTCCAAAGAGACCAGGGAATCAATATTAAAATATCGTCACCAACTCGAAACTTATATCGCGATGAACCCTGAATTTCAAAAAAGCCTTGTCCCTCTCACAGATGACCCTTATGCCCCAGAGATTGTCCAAGAGATGATCCAGACCTCCCAATTGGCCCATGTCGGGCCGATGGCTGCTGTGGCTGGAGCCATGGCCGAATGGGTTTCAAAGGACTTGCTCAAATTCTCAAAAGAGGTGATCGTTGAAAACGGTGGAGATATTTATTTTAACACCTCCAAGGAGCGGACGATCGGAATCTATGCGGGTGAATCTCCCCTCAGTTTTAAAATAGGAATTGTGATCGAACCCAAAGAGACCCCTCTTGGCGTCTGCACCTCTTCAGGAACAGTTGGCCCTTCCCTCAGTTTTGGGAAGGCAAATGCTGTTTGTATTCTCTCCAAATCTGCAGCCCTTGCGGATGCGGCAGCGACTGCGGTCGGGAATGTCGTAAAGGAGAAAAAAGATATCGAATTGGGTCTTAAAAGGGGAAGAGAGATCACAGGGGTTTTAGGGACACTCATCATCTTTGAAGAAAAGATGGGTGTCTGGGGAAGGATCAAGCTGACCCGGCTCTGAAAACGATGCTCCCGATAGCGTACTATACGTTGCAAGAGGCGGGTGGATGTGCTGGGAAAACTTTATAGCCTGCCTGCGGTAGGCAGGCGGCACCTTTAGGTGTTTCACTTCTCGGTTTTGAAACATCTTATAAAAGTCAAATAAAGTGAGATCGGATATTGCCCATAAAATATAAAAAAACCGCTTGATAAAGTTTTAGAAGCACAACCACCTGCCATTTAATGTAATGTTAAGGTCATGACAACCATTGCTGTGGCTACACTTGGCTGCAAAGTAAACCAGTTCGAGTCTGAGGCTCTTAGTGACGCCTTGGAACAGAGAGGGTATGCTCTCATCCCTTTTGAAGAAGGTGCGGATATCACCATCATTAATACCTGTACAGTCACTCACCGAGCTGATTTTCAATCGAGACAGGTGGTTCGAAGGGCTTTCCGGTCCAACCCAAACTCTCTGATTATTGTGACCGGATGTTATCCACAGGTGGAACCAGATGCCTTCTTAAAGATGAAAGGCGTGAACTATCTTTTAGGAAATGGAGAAAAGAACCAGATTCCTGACCTTCTCCCCTTGATGCAAAAAGGCAAATTTCCAAGGGTTCAAGTTGGCGATATTCAGAAGGAGATTCTCTTTTCTGAAACCCCCCTTCATTCTTTTCATCGTCACACCCGTGCCTTCCTTAAAATTCAGGATGGCTGCAATGCTCATTGTTCCTATTGCATTGTTCCTCATGCCAGGGGCCGATCGAGAAGTCTTCCGCCGGAAAGGGTCATTAAAAATTTGAAGGACCTGCAGGAGAAAGGGTTTAAAGAAGTGGTGCTCACCGGCATCCACCTGGGCGCCTATGGACAAGAGCTCAACCCACCCTTCTCTTTGAAAAAACTAATTGGACAACTGGAGAAAGAGGGAACGCCTGATCGGATTCGACTCAGTTCCATTGAGCCAGGAGATTTCTCTCCAGAACTCATCTCCACTCTCTCACAATCAAGTAAGATATGCCCCCACCTTCATATCTCTATCCAGAGCGGAGATGATGAGATACTGCAAAAGATGAATAGAGATTATGACCGTTCTTTCCTCATGGATCTTATCCAGGAACTCCATCTGAGGATTCCAAAACTCTCGATCGGAGCAGATGTGATCGTAGGATTTCCAGGGGAGACAAAAGAAAATTTTAAACACACCTATGGACTGGTTGAATCTCTTCCTTTCTCTTATCTCCATGTCTTTCCTTTTTCCAGGAGAAAAGGAACTCCCGCCTTCCAATTTCCTCAGGGGGTTGATGAAAAAGAGATCAAAAAAAGGGCTGAGACGATGAGGGAGCTGGGAAAGCAGAAACGCCAGGCTTTCTATCAACAGTTTCTCCATCAAGAGCTGAGCGTCCTGGTGGAGGACCGCAGAGAAAAAGGAACGGGGAGATGGAAAGGTCTTTCCCGGAATTACATTCCTGTTCTCCTTATCAATAAAAACGGAGCTGAAGAAAATCGGAATTGGGTCAATTCAGAATGGACTGTCAGGGTGACCGAATTGACCGAAAAGGGTGTGATCGGAGAAGTTTTGGAGAAATAGCGTGGATGAAGAGAGGTTGGCATCTTTAAAGAAGTTCGAAGTCCGTGTGGGGCATCAGTTTAAAGAGATCCAATGGCTCGACCGGGCCCTCACTCATAAGTCATTTATCCATGAAACCAATCATCCTGAAAAAGTTTCCAATGAGGTTTTAGAATTCCTTGGAGATTCGGTCCTCAATCTCGCGGTCAGTCACCTTCTCCTCCAGAAATTTCCCGAGGCTCAGGAAGGGACCCTCTCCATGATGAGGTCCCAACTGGTCAAAAGGAGTTCCCTGGCATCCCTCTCCAGGGAGCTTCAGCTTGAAGGCTATCTCCTCCTCGGGAAAAGCCAACAGTTAAATGGAGGGGTGGAAAAATCCTCCATCTTAGCCAATACTTACGAAGCCTTGATCGGAGCCATCTTCATGGATTCAGGATTCAATCGAGCTTTAGAGATCATCCACCAACATTTCGAACCTTATCTTCAAGCCAAAACCCCATCTGTAGTACTTAATGATTTTAAAAGTCTTCTGCAAATATATTCCCAACAGTCTCATGGAGTATCTCCCCAGTATCGAGTGTTGAATGAATCCGGACCAGACCATGATAAATGGTTCCAAGCCTCCGTCACCATTGGTGGAGAGGTAAAGGGATTAGGATGGGGAAAAAGTAAGAAAGAAGCAGAGCAAGACGCTGCTAAAAATGCATTAGAAGAAATAAACTCCAAATCCCAAGCACCAAATAACAAATAAATTCCAATCAGCCAAACTCCAAACGGAATCGTTTGGGTCATTTGGATTTGGAGCTTGGAATTTATTTTGGATTTGGGATTTGAAATTTGGAATTTATTTCTATTTAGGCTGGATGAGGAGATATGTTTGAAACTCCCTTAATCATCCCTGTGTTTCTTCCTGCGATGGGTTGCCATGAGCGTTGTCTCTTCTGTAATCAGAAAACTGCGGCTGAAGAGCTCCCTTCTCCTTCTTCCGTCCGAAATTTTATTGAAACCTCCCTCAATAGACTTCCCTCTAAGAAAAAGAACAGGGAAAAACAGGTTGCTTTTTATGGTGGGAGCTTCACCGCAATCCATAGAGATCATCAAGTCTGTTATCTGAAAGAAGTTCAGCCTTTCCTCCCTTCTGGTCTGATCCATTCCATTCGCATCTCCACACGACCCGACGCCCTGGATGGAGAGATTCTCTCCTTGCTCAAAAAATACAGTGTGAAGACCGTAGAAATCGGAGTACAATCAATGATTGATGAAGTCCTCCTTCTTGCCCATAGAGGTCATTGTGCAGCGGATACGGTTAATGCTGTTTCCCGATTACAAGATAAGAAATTCGAGGTAGGACTTCAGCTGATGATCGGCCTTCCGGGTGATACCTACGACCGTTTTATCCAAACCCTTGATCGAGTCATCGAGCTCCAACCCGATTTCGTCAGGATTCATCCCACACTCGTCCTCAAAGGTGCTCCCCTTGAAGACGTCTGGAGAGCTGGAGAATATTCTCCTCTGCCGTTGGACGAAACAGTCCAATGGCTTAAAAAAGGAATTCTCGAATTGGAAGAATCTTCCATTCGAGTGGCTCGCATCGGCCTTCAGCCCACAAAGGAGTTGGAAAGAGATTATATCGCGGGACCTTATCATCCAGCTCTTCATCAGCTTATTGACTCAGCCATCTTTTTTGACATGGCGATATCTCTTCTCCAGGTCTCTCAAAAAAATGGGCGAGCTTTATTCTTATGTCACCCCAAAGAGGTTTCAAATCTTAGAGGTCAGAAGAATGAAAATATTCTGAGGTTGAAGAAGAATTTCAATCTCAGCGAGGTCTTAATCGAAGGAAGACAGGAATTGCCAAGAGGTTTTCTTGGGCTTCAAACTCAAGAGGGATTGGTTTCGATCGATAGAAAGTCTCTTGGGTCTTAGAAAAGGTGCTGTAGACTTTATAACGAGCCTGTAGAAAAAGTCACTTTTTTAAAAACTGCTTCTTCTGCTGGATCAAAAATAGGAAATTATTTTCTGTCATCGAAAGTTTTTACAATCCTTGGTGCAATGTTCCTGTTTCTATGATAGTTTTCCCACCACAATCCCATATCACCCAATCCGGTTCCTTCACGCAAACTCCAGACCGTATCGATGCACTTTAAAGAGATTGTGCACCGCACAGTAGAGTAACCACTGGGTGTTTACCTTTCCCTTCCCTCGAAGGGTAAATCGGTTCAACCCTATTGTGGAGCAGATATTGCCAAATACAGGTTCTGCCGTCCCGAGTCTCCTGTTGTAGATGAGTCTGCCTTTTACCGAATCGATCTTGCGCTTCATCTTCTGTGTGAACGTCTCCGGCTTCCACTCGGCACTCCCCTGAAAGAAGTACACCTGTCTTGCTTCCGTTCTGTCCGGATGTCTCAGACATCTCTCCCGTAGTTCGCAGACCCGACAGTCGGTCTTTCTCCCATGAAACTTGATGGCCCGCTGGCCCTTGACCACCCCATTGCCCCCATTGCGGTAAAGACGCTTACCCCCAGGACAGATGCAGTGAGTCTTGTCTTCGCTGATCGTAAAGTCCCTGTGCGGCCTGTATAAGTCGGCCACTCCGTAGTACTCCGCCCTCTCTTTTCTGGATTGCTCTTTGTATTTGTCAACGTCCGAGAACCGAGGGTCCCGCTTCCGAAACTGCGTGTCCGCAATATAGGCATCAATACCCTGCTCCATGACCTCCTTCATGTTCGCCTCGGTATGAAACCCACTGTCGGCCGTGAGCTTCGCTTTTCCGAAGACATCCTGTCTCTTGCCGATTGCCTCGAAGTTCTCCCTCGCCCCCTCTATCATAGGAATAAGCAGATCATGTTCCTGCGCCGCCCCAAAGGCCTCGGCATGCACCACCACCTGGCGCTTCCCGTCTACCACCGCTACCCCATCATAGCCCTGGATCACCCCGTGTGAGGTCTTCATCTTCGCACTGTCATTGTCCGTGATGTTGCTCTTCACGGGCTTCCCACTCTTGCCAGGTTTGTCTTCGTTGTCTCGTAGCCATGCCTTTATCTTCTTTACCTTCTTCCGAAGGGTCTCCACGTACTGCTCTTCCTGCTCAATCACTCCCAGGTCTGCCTCCCTCACATCCACTTCCCAATGCCGCTTGACGATTTGCCGAATGGCCTTCTCCATCTTCTCTCTTTTTCTCTCCAGATCTCCTCTCGTCCCACTCCATTCCTTCGAGGCATTCGAAGCCAGCTTGCAGCCATCCACCGCACTTTTTCTACAGCCTCAACGCCAGCCTTCAGCTGCTGCCGAAAGCCTCAGCGGCGCAGGAGCGGAGGCTGTAGGCAGTCAACTGCAAGGCATTGTTAGGCTTTGTACGTTGAGATGCAGCTTACTATCTTTGGGCGTGATTCACGTAGGTCATTTCCTGAGAATGCCTCCCTCACATGATCAACGTAAATCCGACAGGAGCTGAGCTATAAGTGGTTGAGTAACATCTTCGAATGTCGGCTGTCGGTTCCAGATTGTTGCTGGAAGCCCGCCCTGTTTTCGGCCTGTGATCTTTGCAATGCTCGAATGACCAACGCGGAACCCGAAGAGTGTGAGCTCGACGTATGGCGGTGTTGCGGGTGCCAAGCGATCAAACCTATACGGGGTGAACTGGTTGATTGCGCCCCAGAGCATGACCTCGGCTGACAAGTTCTGCGCAGCAGTCTCAAGTGCCTCACGATCATATTCGCTTGGCATAATGGAGTGTTCCTTCAGATAGGCATCTACTTTCGAGGGGCTAACCAGGGAAACACCGTAATGCTGAACAAGGAGAGCTATAGTAATCTCTCGAGCGACTCGCCCAGCCTCAGGATGATCAGGGGCACCAGTAAATGGGAGGACGGCAACGCGAGCACGCAGCAAGTTCAATGGCTGTGTGGCGCATATTGCACATTTGATATGGTTGGTGCTGTGCTGGTGCACCCTCCCATAATCCAGAGACAGAGGAGCATCCCTACCCATTTGGTCCTTTGCATAAAGTTGGCATCTCCCACCATCGTCGAATTCCTTTGAAGCCTAACATTATTGTTTATGCTGTTTCTATATTTTCCTAAGTCTTAAACCACTAAAGGCTCTCTTCTACTCAAAAATGGTCTAATTTCATGCTATTTTTCCAGAAAAGATCGTTTTAAACAATATTATATAGAATCGAGTTAATTTCAGAATGAATTATTCATAGGGATCGATGGCAGCCCTTTGTTCTTTTTACCTCCCCCTACTTTTTCCTGTATTCAGGAGCTATTTGGAACATGACCTTATACTTTATGTAGGCACTTGTTGCCTCCTCAACTTCGAGCAGAGCAGCACGAAATGTAAGGATTTTGGACTTGCTTAGATCATAAGTAAGTTGCTGCGTGAATGCACCTCGTATCAATCGACCCTGGTACTCTCTGTAAAGCAAAAATATCGTGTTTCCTTGTAGCCCACTGTAGATGAGTTCTTGGCTAAACTCATTATCTTTATACGTGGCGAAAACACGTCCACCCTGCTCTCCTACACAATCGTCCCAGGTCGTCCATTTTACCATAATTGAACCAACGGTGGCAGTCGCCGATTCATTAATATCCGAAGATGACTTGTAGTTAGTCGACAAACACCTATAGGTGGGCATGCAGCCATACCCCAACACCGCTATGAAACACAAAAGCAGCCCTAACAACAACCCTCTCATACTCCTCATCCTTTCATTTTTCGCTCTAATCTTCTGGCCTTATTTTTCTAAAGTCTCCTTGATGACGCATTCCAGATACTCCTTTATGACCAGAATGGCACCGTGTCAATTACTGTCTCAAATCTATGCTTTTTCGAGAAAAATGTCTAACATTTCTTTCAGTCAACTATTTTTATATAGCCTCCTTTACATTGAAACATGTTCGCTGAGAAAGCATCGCAAAGATCACTCGAATGAGTTTATGAGCTACAGCAAATAAGGCTTTTTGAGGGGGAAGTCCT
>Ga0315279_10004715_pt1 | contig 18171 bp, 10 predicted proteins | sample YL17G06_20_MG_FD_203694 | JGI IMG/M metagenome (GOLD analysis project Ga0315279, IMG submission 203694) | Sediment microbial communities from Yellowstone Lake, YNP, Wyoming, USA - YL17G06_20 | ecosystem: Environmental > Aquatic > Freshwater > Lake > Sediment | place: USA: Wyoming | collected... | reverse complement strand
AGGATTTTTCATTCCAATTTTTGATTTTTACCGTATTCTATAGGGTAATGAAAATATTATTAACAAATGATGACGGGATATTCGCACCGGGCTTGGCTGCAATCTATAAGGAATTGGTCAAGCTCGGGGAAGTAACAGTTGTTGCGCCGGCGGAAAGCCGTTCGGGCACCAGCCACAGCGTTACATTTCATCACCCCGTAGTATGCAATAAGGTTGATATTAACGGCCAGTTCACGGGTTATAGCGTTCAGGGCTCGCCCGCCGACTGCGTGAAGCTCGCGTGTATGCAGTTGCACGAAGGCCCGATAGACCTGCTCGTGGCCGGCATAAATAACGGGGCAAACGCGGGGATAAACGTTTATTACTCCGGCACCGTCGCCGCCGCGATGGAAGGAGCGTTCCTGAAAATCCCTGCGGTTGCGATGAGCGCAGCATGCGAGGAGAATATGGACTTTGAGAAGGCGGCATCATATTGCGCAAAAATTCTCAAAACACTTATGCCGGTCAAAAGCGGCGCGGTGATAAATATCAATATCCCGCTATTATCAAAGGGCGAGCCGAAAGGCGTGCGGGTCGTGCCTCAATCAACCAAAGGCTTCGACGAGTATTATATCCCGCAGAAAAACGAGCAGGGCCAAACGGTGTTCAAATTAGCCGGCAGACCTCACCCCGAGGATGATGGTCCCACCGACACGGCGGCGCTTATGGAAGGGTTCATAACGGTAACGGCCCTTGCACCCGATATGACGAATCACCGCAAGACGGACGAGCTGAAATCCAAAATTGACGGCCTTGTTTTGTAAGGACAGGTTCGGAGAAAAAAAATGGCTAAACAAAAAGTAAAGACCGCGGCTTTAACCCCTTATTATAAACAGTGCGGAAAACAACTGCGGATTATTTAATAGACTATTTGCTGCGGCTAATTGCCGATTTTTTCAACTCCCCCATGGTGGTTTTACATGCTGATTACTATACACAATGCTGATTCATAAGTCGCTTTAGTTCTGTATATGCCAGTAAGGTATCACTTGCCTGCTGCTGCTTCTCGCCACACCTCTACGATCTTTGGACCCTGTTCTACAATCTTATGCAGCCGCTGTTTTAAGGATTCTATCCTTGCAGGGTCACCTGACTCAAGCTCCGACAATACATATTGCTTAAATTGTGCGTCAGACTCAGTAGTCAAAGCAGCAAGCTTAAAGCTTTGATTTCGTACGTAACTTCTGTAAAACCCAAAACCAACAACCAACCCAAGATTAAGCACCAGCGATAAAACTAATACCACTTTAACCCATTTAGCCATTTTCTCATCTCCTTAAATTGCCGATAAGACTGCTTCGCTCTTGCCGCAGTTACGGCAGACGATGTAATCATTGAACAATTACAGATGTATCGCTGACAGCAACATCCTGATTATTATTTTGGTGTGCTCGCCTTGCTCTGCGCCTGCTTTAACAATGTTTTAGCTCGCTTGGCCAGTTCCGCGTTGGAGGTGGTCTGTGCTGCTTTCCCAAGGGGTTCGATTAGTTTAGGTGCGAGCGTTGAGGCATTGTCTCCTTTCAAAAGCTTTTCGGCAATCGCCACCAAGGCCGTGCCGGCTTCCTCCCGCGTGGCCGGGTCGTCCAGATGCGGCACGATAAGCTCGAGCGCACCGGGTAAGTCGATGCCGCCCAACGCACCCAGAAGCAGCTTCTTTTCATCGTTTCGCTGAATCAGACCGGCTGCCTCGCGGCACATCGACAATCGCTGGTCGGCAGGCAGTTCGGGATGGGCCGCCAAGCCTATGTAACCGCGCAGGCAGAGCGTCTTGTCATTTGGATTGTCGGCGGTCTTGGCCAGCGCGAGCAGGTCAGGAGCCGCATCCGCAGTTTTCCATCCGGCAAGTGCGCGGATGGCGGCGGCGCGGACTTCCGTATTGGAATCATTGACCGCTGCTCGTACAGCCTTCAGGGCGTCCGTTCCGCCAATGGTGCTGAGGACTCGCAGCAGGGCGCCCTTTTGCGCGGGCTGGGCCTGCGATAGCAGGCCGGTAAGCTTCTCGGTGTATGACTTCGGATTATCTGCTTTCGCACAGATATTGCTCAATGCCTGTTCAGCCGCATCCAGGTCCTGTGATTCCTTCAATTGCATAAGCAGATTAAGCAGCGCCGGCAATTCGGCGGGACCACCCAGCTCGCCAAGTCTTCGCAGCGCAGCCGGATGGACTTTCGGGTCGGCGTCAGCGGCGGCTTTCAGCAATGCCGGAATGCTTGTAACCATCCGCCTGCGTCCGATCAATTCGAGTGCGGTCAGCCGCCGGCCGGTCTCGCTGCTATTGAGCATCGCCATCACGGCGGCGTCGGCCTCCCGGCCCGGGAGGGCAGCGAGGTCTTCTTGCGCGGCTTGTGAAATCTCACGGTCGGCATCTCCCAGCAATTCCACCAGCACGGGCACTGCGGACGCATCGCCAATCTCCGGCAGGGCACGTATGGCTGCGATGCGAACGGATTTCGCGCCGCTCCTGGCCAGAGCGAACAGCGACGGCAGCGCCGCTGCATCGGCGCGTTTGCCGAGCGCCTGGATAACAAGGATTTGATTGTCCTCGGGTACGCCGGTGGGCGGATTCAACACAGCGGTCAGCGCCTTGGTTACTTCGGCGCCCGGCAATTCATACGAGGTCCGGACGGCTGCGGAGAACAGAATGTAGTCGCTGCTTCGCAGATATTTTTGCAGCAGCGGCAGGCCGTCCTTCTGACGGGCCAGTATCGCGCCTCGCAGGGCGCCGGTACGGACCTGGTGCGGCGCATTCAAAGCGAGCAATTGGTCGTAAATCGTGATGGCCTCGCCTCGCTGGTCTTCGGCGGCAAGCGCCTCGGCGCAGCGGAACAGGCCTTCGCACAGCGCAAGCTGATTGGCGGCAGGTGCCTTTGGCAGGGCGCTTTGCAGCGCCTGGGCCGCAGCAGAGTTACCGATTTTGCCCATCGACCTCGCTGCCGCCTGGGCCACTTCCGTATCAGTGTCCTGCAGCATTTTCGTTAGCGCTGCGACCGCCTTGGCATCGCGGCGCACGCCGACGCTGGTGATTACGCCAATCAGCGGCCGGCCTTTGAGTTTGCCGAGCGCATCACGCAAGGCATCGTCCACAGCCGGGTCAGGGATAGGCTCCAGCCCATAGCGTGCCATATGCGAGAGTTTTTCGTTGCCGAGCAGCGCCGCCAGCGGTGCGATAGCATCTTTGGTGCCGATGACGGCCAGTTGACGACAGGCATCGACCTTTTCCTTTTGCGGCGCATCCGACTTCAGCACGGCAGTCAGTTTATCCACCTGCTCCTTTGTGGCCGGCGGGACGGTTTGTCCAAACGACTGCATAGCGCCGGCGAGCAGCAACGTGATGACCATCGCGAAGTATATTTTTGACTTTGACATAACTTTTGTCTCCTTCGGGTTAAAGTTGGTCCTTAAATGGTCCACGGCTCACGCATCGCGCGGGAGCGCAGCCGATTGGCTTCCGGGTCGTTGATGAATTCCTCTTTGACGGGGTCGTAGCGCATGTCCCGTTTGAGCCACATACAGATATTCGCCGCGTGCACGGTGGACATGGACCTGTGCATCACTTCCGGATTAGCCACGGTAAGGCGGCGCGACTTGACGCAGTCAAGTAAATCTCGCACGTGGCTCAGGGGGCGCTGCGTGCGGGCCACGTAGTCATATACTATTTTCTTAAAGTCGGCCATCAGGGAAGGCGGCGAAACATCCGGCTGTGAGTAACCGTCTGCGACAGCGACCCAGCCCTCGGTGCCATCGAAGCGCATGCCGCATGAGCCGCGCCACCACTTATCGCCGCGACTCAAGACCATTTTGACGCCGTTGGCGAACCTGGTGACCATTTCGTCACCGGTGGGATTGTTTACGTATCCATACTCGACCGCTGAAGTGTCCAGCGCGTTGATTCCTGCCTGGGCCTGGGCGAACGTGTGGGCGCCCCATTCGCCGATGCAACTGGTGTGGAAGTCGTAGTGGCCGCGCCACCCCCCGCGGACGTATTCGGCGTTGTAAGGCCGCCAGGGACAAGGGCCTAACCACAGGTCCCAATCCACCTCATCTTTGGGCGGTTCGGGCTCTGCGGCAAGCCAGTCGTGCCTCATCTCCGCTGCGTCCCAGGGAGCAATATGCGCGTAGGCGGTGTGCACCTTGCCGAGCCGGCCACTGCGGGCCAGCTCAATGGCAAAGATGAAATTCCCCTCGCTGAGCCGCTGCGTGCCGGTCTGATAAATGCGACCGTAGCGTTTGGCGGTTTCCACGACCGCCCGGCCTTCTGCGATGGTCATAGACGACGGCTTTTCGGAATAAACATCCTTGCCTGCCCGCATTGCCAGTATGGAGGCCAGCGCGTGCCAGCGGTCGCCTGTGGCGATGAGCACCGCGTCGATGTCCGTGCGAACGGCCAGGAACTCCCGGATGTCACTGTATGTGGCGCAATCCTTGTTGCCGTACCGGGTATCCACCATTTGCTTGATGGCCTCGCGACTGGCTTTCTGGGCATCGCAAACTGCGACAAATTGCACGTCCGGCTCCGGCAGCATCCATTGCAGGTCGCCGCGGCCGCGGCCGCGGATGCCGATTCCCCCCAGCACGATTCGCTCGCTGGCGGCGGCCTTTCCGTCACGACCCAACGCCGTTGATTTGATGATTACCGGCGCAGCCACAAGACTGCCCACGGTTGCTGCGGCGCCTCGCAGGAACTGCCGCCGGCTCAAGTGTTTTACTTCTGTTTGACTCATTGGTCGTCTCCTTGTAACGAAGTCATAATTTCGAGACCCAAACGTCTCCAGCATAGTGTTATGCTGTCGGATTCTCAAGAGTAGAATTCTATCCGACCCGCAGACCCGTAGCAAGCAGTTTAAGCACAATTTTTGCAGAAAACGAGAACTTCCTCGTTTCTCGATACTGGATACTCGATACTCGTCGAGAATCGAGCATCGAGAATCGAAATCTCTGTCGGATTCTCAAGAGGAGAATTCTATCCGACACGCAGACCAGTAACAAGCAGTTTAGGCACAATTTTCGCAGAAAACGAGATCTTCCTCGCTTCTCTATACTGGATACTCGATACTGGATACTCGATACTCGTCGAGAATCGAGAATCGAAATCTTATATCTGATTTTTGCTTGTTGAATTCTGAGTGCCGACTGCACAACATACGAAACACGAACCACGAACCACAAATGGTGAGGGCACAGCTATGTCTGGTATAATGAATCGCCGGGAGATACTAATCCGCGGTCTTGGGACCGCAGCAGCGCTGGTTGGCGGCAAGTTCTCTCTGACCCTGGGTGCGGAGCAGGAATCAGTTGTCCCGCCGCTGCCTGACCTGTCAAAGAATGCGCCGAGTTTGCCGGTGGCCATTCAGCGCTGCGAGTCGTATGAGCCGGCTCTGGTCCGTCGCAAACTTGATGCGGCATTAGAGCTGATTGGCGGCATCGGCAAACTTGCCCGCGGCAAAACGGTAACAGTCAAACTAAATCTTACCGGCCAAATTCAGCAGTTTGGCGGCTTGCCCGCCTCTCGAACCTACCAGATTCATCCGAGCATCGTCGGGGCGCTGTGCGCCTCACTTAATGAAGCCGGAGCAAGACGGATTGCGCTTGTAGAAGCCCTGTACTACCGCGAGCCGGTTGAGCAGATACTGACGACCGAAGCCGGATGGGACCTGGCGGCAATCCGCTCCGCCGGGGGCGACAAGGTCGTATTCGAGAACACAAAGAACCGCGGGACAGGGCCGGCCTACGCCAGGCTCAAGGTGCCGTGGGGCGGATACCTCTTCCCTGCATTCGATGTCAACCAGTGGTACGAAAAAACGGATGTCTTTATCTCGCTGTCGAAGCTCAAAGAGCATGCCGTTGCGGGTGTTACGGGGGCCTCGAAAAACTTGTTCGGCATGCTGCCGACCGCCCTGTATGGCGATGATGCCCCCAATGAGGATACTGTTCAGGCCCGTGTGGGACAGATTCATAATGGCGAGCGGACTTTGCCCGCCGGTGTGCCGCGTGAAATCGACCGCGGGATTCCGCGCGACTGGCATTACCGTGTGCCCCGCACTGTGGCCGATGTTGTATGTGCCAGGCCGGTGGACCTCGCTGTAATCGACGGCATCGACACGGTCAGGGGCGGCGAGGGATTTTGGAACCAGGGCGTAGAGCCGATTCAGCCCAAGCTTTTGCTGGTCGGACGCAACGCGGTGTGCACCGATGCTGTGTGCGCAGCCGTGATGGGGCATAACCCGATGGCCGGCCATATGCAGCCGCCGTTTCCGGGCGAGAACCACCTGCAATTGTTGGCTGCCGCTGGTGTGGGGACGCACGACGTCAGCCGAATTGAGGTAAGGGGCCTGCCGTTGAAAGACGCTATACATCCGTTCACTCGGAAGTCGGCGTCAGTGAGGTCGCTGAACTGCCAACGCACGTTATGATTCGAGTGGGACCGCATTAAGGGCTGCCTTGATGTGATTGAGAGGTCGGCTGTTATGAACAAAAATCTCACGCGACGCAGGTTGCTTAAAGAGGCGATGGGTGCCGCCATTGGTGCGGTTACTTTCCCTTATATTGTCTCTTCCTCATCACTTGGCAAAAACGGACAAGTTGCAGCCAGTGACAGGATTGTCATCGGCGCCATAGGTGTCGGCGGACAGGGGACCAATGATATGAAGTCTTTGATGGCGGATGCGAGAACGCAGGTAGTAGCGGTATGCGACCCGCAGGCTGCAAACCGCCAGCGGGCCGGGAAAATGGTTGAGGATTATTATAGTAAAGATAAAGAGTGGCGCGGCTGCCAGGATTATGTTGACTTTCGCGAGATGCTGTCGCGTGAAGATATTGATGCGGTCACCGTTGCCGCGCCTGACCATTGGCACGCAATTATCGCCGTTCAGGCGGCTGTTGCAGGCAAGGACATCTATTGTCAAAAGCCGCTTGCTTTGACCATTAACCAGGGCCGCAAAATGGTGGAGGCGGTTCACCGATACGGTGTGGTTTTTCAAACGGGCACGCAGCAGCGTTCGGAGGAGCGCTTCAGGAGGGCCTGTGAGCTTGTGCGCAACGGTCGAGTCGGCAAACTTCACACTATCGAGGTAGAAGTGCCCGGCAGAATGTAGCGTGGAGCGTGCAGCGAGGAGCGAATAGGAAAAAAACTGGACGCTATACGCTATCCGCTAAACGCTGATTGAGGTGCAGGGTGAAGCCGTGTTTCCCAGAGACGGCCTGTTCGACACAGCGGTTCACTGGCGGTTCGAATGCACCTACGCTAACGGCGTGAGGGTAATATGCTTTGCGAGGAACGAATTTGTGCCCGGGCAATACCCGAATGGCGTAAAATTTACTGGCGACCGAGGCCGGCCCCCGACAAAGGCATTCGAGGGCTGGCTTTACGTTGACCGCGGCCGCATTGATGCCGAGTGAGAAATCCATATTGCAGGCGTGAAATCGCAAATAACGAAGTCCGGCTCTATAAGTCAGACAATCACTACGCCAACTTCCTTGATTGTATAAAGACCAGAGGAGCCCACGGCAGCACCGGTGGAAGAAGCGCACCGCTCGGTTGCTGTCTGCCATCTGGCGAATATTGCAATGCGCCTCGGCCGCAGGATAAAATGGGACCCGGACAATCAGGTAATCCTCAACGATGAGCAGGCCAATCGAATGCTATCAAGACCGATGCGAAGTCCGTGGGGCTTATAGACCGTGCAAGTCTCGTTTAACGCAGTTTTCCTTGACTTGCATTCAAAAGGTGTACACCGATTTTGGCGGTTTCAATTACTCCTCAAAATGAGCTGAAGCATTATTATGAAAAAGCAAAGAGCATTCACGTTGATAGAGCTTCTGGTCGTCATTGCAATTATTGCGCTGCTGATGGCGATCCTGATGCCAGCACTGCAAAGGGTAAAGGAACAAGCACGGGATATTAGCTGTAGGTCAAACTTGAGACAGGTAGGACTCGTTATCTACTTGTATCTGCAGGAGAACGACTTCAAAATGCCCAGGGTTGTGTGGGACGACTGGAGCTGGTGTAATGAATACCGTTGGCGCCATTCAGACGGGAGGTATTTTTTGCCAACGGAAGGTGACTCCTATTGGGGTACCGCCTTCAAAAGCTTTGTCAATGACACTCGTATTTTCGGTTGTCCGGCCTTCAGGAATGCTCATGAAATGCAGGCAATAGCCAAGCTATATGGCTGCGATGTCAAAGAATTTTACGACTCGGGTTACGCATTCAACGCGTATTTAGATAGAGAAGGCACAAATACAATACGAAATCAGAGTGAGGTTATTGTATCTCACGACCACGTTGAGCCGCGAATTGAACAGGGCGACGACCCAACCCATAACGATATGCTCTGTCTTGGGCGGGGTTCTGTGAATTTGACTCATTATAGGAAAGGCGGTGAACGCCAGGACTGGTACAGGGGGATATTCAGGCATAACATAAGGCGCCCTAGTAACTGGAAAACGGGAGGAACGCTGAACACCCTGTGGCTTGACAACCATGTGAGTAGAATAGAAGAAACATTGGGAAACAATATACCTAACCGGTACTACGATCCTAAGGGAAAGTACCTCCCGCTCCCCTGATTCAAACCGGCGGCCGCGCAAATATCCTCTGGCTGGATGGGCACGTTGAGTCCATTAGAGAGACCACCGGCGACGATGTCCCCAAATGGTGGTATACCGGCCGGAAGTAAGGTATCAATGATTTAGCTGCAGCGGATTGACTGAATTCCAACTCCTTCTTTTTCCTCAATGATTTACCGGTTCTGTGCAGCCAGGACTCGCAGTGCCGGCGGTCGTATCTCCTATGGCGGCTTGTATGTAATTTTTTGTCTTGTGCAAGATAGTCCGAACTTTGCTTCGCATCAGCTCGGTACTTTCAAGGGGTGCCGGGTAAATCTCACACAACCCTGTGGGCCCCAAAAATCGGCCCAACCTGCGCTCGCCCAAGTGCATGTTGGACTGCTCTTTGATAAATGGGCCCGGTAGGATTCGGACCTACGACCAATGGATTATGAGTCCACTGCTCTACCGCTGAGCTACGAGCCCTAATGGTCTGATTCTACGATGCCAAGTATGCCGGGTGACGTCCTGCGTTTTGCCGCAATCAAAGTCCAGCGTGTAAGATTACCTCATATTTTGGGTTTGTGGTCAAGGGCATTTGGTCTACTTGCACGGAGATTCTTGGTGTAATTTCCAGCTTAGGCTGGCAAGTTCAGTCCTTTGATTTTGGCCTAAAAATTAGATTTAATTCTAAAAGCACCCCCCCAAAATCATCCAGACCTCTGAAATTCCGCCGATTATCAAAATCCGGGCTATAAACTGCCGCGAAAAAAATGCTGTCCGGAACATATCCGGGACGCAAAAAACGCTAAATAATGCTTGGAATAGGCTGGAAAACTTGGTATAAAGAATTATAGGACTTGTGGATTGGAGTCCGGGATAATAGTGGTTTTACAAAACTTCGGACAGAAGCAATGCATTTGCAGAGACACAAAGGCAAGTCAGGAGTTTGTGTCCTCCGAACATTTTGGCTGCTTCTTTGCCGGCTTGTGTCGGGAATTTTGAGGGAAGGAGGTGATAGCAGGCATTTTGCGAAAGTCTGCCGGGCAAACACACGATGGGGAGAGGGTGTATCTCTTTTGCGGTTTTGGTGATGATATATTTAGGTTGGATTGTCGAGGGATATCCAGATATTGGTGACCGATTGGTCTATCTTAGCCAGCCGCTACCTGACAAACCGGACTTTCTTATGTACCGATTGTTAACAGGTTTAACCGAAGCCATAAATACCTGTTTTTGGCTTCACAAGGATTTGTTGCGAAGAAGCTTATGCGAAAACCCCGAAGTTTGAGCATTTAACTCTTGACAAAATCAATAACTTATGATACTTTACTTTTGGGAGGTTGAGATGATAAAGGCAGGAGACAGATATGGGTTTTGGTGCCAGAGGCCATGTAGAAATTATTCAAACCAAGTCTATTAAAGTTGCTATCGTGTATATGCTTATCTGTTCAGTCATGCCCCTTTATGGTGCCATTCCCTGGCTACATGTAGATGGTAATAAAATCAAAGACCCTAATGGAAATAATGTTGTTCTAAGGGGTGTTTCCTTGATTGATTTAGGGTTTCTTGAGGGTTGGCAAGGCGGTGCAATAAATATGATTAACCGGCTTACGAATAAAAACGACCCTCAGGGAAATTCTCCGGGCTGGTATACAAAAATTATCAGGATTCCGATTTGTCCGGCTGATTCAGTAAGTGGTTGGCCATATCGATGGACCCCCGGTAATGATAGTTTCTATAATAATCTTCTCAGACCAGTTGTTGATTACTGTGCTCAGAAGGACGTTTATGCAATCATCGATTGGCACTATATCGCAAATACCTACGACCACGTTACATCGACATACCAGTTTTGGGAGTATATGGCGCCAAGATTCGCCAACGATTCCCATGTTATTTTTGAACTTTTCAATGAACCAATAAATGATGTTAATGGTGATTGGATTGGAAATGCTGCCAATGACTGGCTTAGTGTCAGGAATGGCATGCAAACTTGGATTAACATTGTGCGTAGTTACGCACCCAGAAATCTTATCCTTGTAGCCGGGGCGTTCTATTCTCAAATTATTGGGCCGGCAGCTACCTATCCTGTTTCGGGAGGTAACATCGTCTATGTGTCTCATATCTACCCCGGTCATTGGCTTGATGATTACTGGTCGTGGTGGTATGTGAATCAGATAACGACCTGCGCTGCCGTGCATCCGGTAATGATGACTGAATGGGGGTTCACCACGACCTCTGAGACGCTACTTAATGGGACGATTTCCAACTACGGTCAGCTGTTGATGGATTTCAGAGAAGGCCTTGGAATCGGAAATACCGCCTGGGTTGCCAGCTATGATTGGGGTCCACCAATGTTTTGGAAGCCGCCGAACCCACTGCCATCGGGTACCTGGAACCTTCGTATTGGTGAAGGTGAAATGGGCGGTTTTGTAAAGGATAAGCTTTATGAGAAGAGGAACGATAATCAACCCAGCCTCGGTTTCATTGGCTTCATCGACTTCGCTGATTTCGCCGCCCAGTGGCGCCGGGCCGACTGTGGTCCGTCGAATGCTTGGTGCAGCGATGCTGACCTTTACCACGATGGCTCTGTCCTCTTCGACGACCTGCAGGAACTTGTTTATTACTGGCTCGGCGGCGCCGAGTAGCACAACGGCCTTGCCGCTGTAATCTTCTGGCTGGCAAGCACTTACGTTTGCCGGCCTTTCTTTGTTTACCTAAAACTAACGCCAACTATTTATCGAAGGGAACTCGAAAAAGCCCCTAACCATTACCGACCCTAATCTTGTCGGCTGGTGGAAGTTTGAAGAAGGTTACGGCAATATCGCCTATGATTGGTCCGGTTATGGCAATAATGGCACGATTGGTGGTAACCCGCAATGGGTCGAGGGGTTCCCGGGCAGGCCTATTTTTTTACATCTCAACCACAAAATTTGGGACAGTTACTTATTTTTAGTTATTTTTGGCCGGTTTTTGCCCGTAGAAAGGCTATAAGCTCTTGTAAATGCAGAGGTTACATACCTTACAAATTTCTAACCAAAAATTTGCTTACATTTTGCCAAAAATTCTCTTGACGAGAATATAGTCAATTTGGTATAAGTAAGTAAATTGGATAAGGTGAAGAAAGTGGATAGAGGGTGCTTTGCACTGAGAGATGTGCTTGCGCTGTTGTGCCATTCTGACTGAAAGCTCTCAGTGGTTTTCTCACAGGAGGTGAGGGCAAGCCCCATAAAAAAAAGTTGTCTGACAAGCACAGGTTTTGTGAAGATTCTTGTTGCTCGTTTTGTGTTGTTTGTTTTGTTTGAGACAGACATAAACCAACGATTGTTGAGGTTGTGTGTGTTTGTCGAGAACAACGAGTGTTTTGGCGTGTAGCCGAAACGAGCGAAGATATGTTTTGATGTGTAAGTGAGGAGGAGTATTATGTGTAGAAAGTTGATTTTTGTTTGCGTTTTATTGTTAGGCCTGGTGTCCAACAGTTACGGCACCGCTGTTGTTATAGGCGACTGGGAAGCCGCCAGCTATGACGGCTGGTCGGGGAATGTCTCGGGCGTAGTGGCTGTTCCCAGTCTGACGACCGGAGTCACGTTGAATAAGGGTAGTCTTGGTGTATATGTCCCGCAGCAATGGGTGCCTGTCGACACTTACTGGGCTTTAAAGCGGGATGGGGTGGTGAATCTGACCGGCCAGACGGAAATTAAACTTGACGTGACATTCATCGCTTCGGAATGGCAAGTAAACTGGAACTGGCTCAAGGTCGATAAGCTGGCTATCAATAGCGCCGCCGGTTGGAGGGAGTTCTCACCTACAGCAATAGACAGGGTTACTGGCCTACCGACCTCGCTTGATTGGGGTCCCTGGCTGCCTGACGCGTACAGGACCTATAGCTGGGACATTTCGGGCCAAGACTGGTCGGGTGTCACGGATTGGATGACGATAATCGTCGCCCTGCAGAATCCTAACGCTTTTGCCACAGGGTTTTTCTACCTCGACAATGCGCAGGTAATTCCTGAGCCGACGACAATAGCTCTGCTGGGTCTTGGTGGATTGAGTCTGCTTCGTATTCGTAAGAGACGCTAATATTTGTACGAAAGTATTAGCTAGCTAATGTTTTTGCGCAAATTCGGGGTCTATCCCGAGTAATCGGGATAGGCCCCGTTATTTTTCAAGATTTTCGTCCTTCGTAGTAACTACGGAGAATGGAAGAGTATTTGGCTTGTAGGAGTTGGGCAGGTAAAAGCGGGGGTCGCTTATCGAATCTCAAATATCAATTTTAAACCCCGATAAACTGGTAAGTTCAGGGTAAGCCATTAAATCCTTTAGCATGTTTTTTGCAGGGCCCATTGAGGATTGCGTGAAACTCTCCCACAATCATTGGGATAGTCTCAAAATTTTGTTGTTTTTATGAGAAATTTCTGAAATCTTCAAGGTTTTCTTGACTAAAGGGCGGCAAATTTGGTATAAATGAAAATGGTAAACTCTGTGAATTTTTGGTTATTTAACTCGTAAAATCTTGCGGTTTTGCGGGTGAAAAGAGGTGTTGTTATGTGAGAGATAGAGCTGTAATACTGCTCTATAACTCGCAAGTTCAAAAACTTAAAATTAAAAACTCAAAGCTATTCTGTCGAGAATAACAGGGTTTTTGCTGCTTGGTTAGTTAAATTTTATAAAGTAATTATGGCCTTTTGTGAAGGAGGAATATTATGTCTAAAAAATTCATTTATTTAGTTTCTTTTGTTCTGGTGCTGGGCCTGGCGTCTATAACCTACGGCATCCAGTTGGGTGACTTTGAAAATAATATGGACGGATGGGTCCGCAACGACCCCAACGATGCAAATATCTCGCTAAGCTATAGCACGACCGGGGCTACATTGGGCAGCTACAGTCTTAAGATTGCTGATCCGAACGGCTCTCGACTAACTATTATGTATAGCCTGATAGACAACAACAAGGTTGACGCATTCAGGAAAAACCTCAAGGTCTCGGCAGACGTTACGCGGCTGACTACCGAGTGGACCGAAGTTGAAGGCTCGTATTGTGACTTCATGCTGGCCATCAATGCAGGTAGTTCAGCTGATCCCTGTTGGACCTCGTGGTATCAGTCGTCCGAGGGCGGAACTTGGCACCCTTATGATGGCGACGACACGAAGAGCTTCACCTACGACTATTCCTTGGCTCTCAATCGGATTGACTTTAACAACCTCGAGTATTTGCAGTTTGTCTTCGTCACGAATTATGGTGCGTTCAGCGCCGGCGGAATTTACTATCTTGACAATGTGCAAATGTTCGGCGGTGGGCCGGCTTACGCTCCGCATCCGACTGTCGGTGAAATAGGGGTGCGGAGAGATATTATTCTTAGCTGGACGCCGGGTGCGTATGCTAAGAAACATGATGTATATTTCGATACCGATTTTAGCAAGGTAACCGACGCCAACAGAACTAATACGCTGGGCGTGCTGGTCAATAAAGACCAGACCGCTACCACTTATGACCCTCCGGGCTTTCTCAAATCCAGCACGACTTACTACTGGCGGATTGATGAGGTCAATGAGGCCGGCCCCGACCCGTGCTTCTGGAAAGGCGATGTCTGGAGCTTTACGACTCCGTATCCCGGCGGCGTTATCTTAGGCGACTGGGAAAAGAACATGGACGGCTGGAAGAAGGGGACGCAGGGGAACCCCACTTTTGATTACAACGATATACGCGGGGTCACGTTGAATAACTATAGTCTCACTGTATCAACCGGGACCGGTTTCTGGACTTTTCAGCGGCCGGGGTGGGTGGACCTGACCAATATGACGCTTTTCCTTGACGTGACAATGATCGCTTCGGAGTGGCCTGGCGGCCAATGGACCAAGGTCGATAAGCTGGCTGTGAGTAGCGACCTCACCCCCGGTTGGAGGGAGTTCAACCCCACAGCAATAGACAGGACCACTGGCAAATCGGCTCCTTTAGACTGGGGTAACTGGAATGGTGACGCGTACAAGACCTATAGCTGGGACCTTTCGTCATACTCTGACTGGGCGAATGCGACTCAGATAACGATAAATATCGCCCTGCAGACTAACATTACTGACCCAAGTATCCGAGGGCCTTTTCACCTCGACAATGCGCGATTGCTCGATACCAGAATCGCCTCCAATCCAAAGCCGACCGACTATGCGACAGAAGTGTGGATAGATCCTAATCTTGGCTGGAAGCCGGGGAAGTATGCCGCCAAACACGATGTATATTTCGGCACCGATCTTGACAAGGTAACCGACGCCAACAGAACTAATACGCTGGACGTACTGGTCAGTAAAAACCAGGTACTTAACAACTATAAGCCCGGAACCCTGGAATTCGACACAACTTACTACTGGCGGATTGATGAGGTCAATGATGCCCGCGCTCCCTACATCTGGAAAGGTCATGTCTGGGCCTTTATGACAGGCCACTATCTTATTGTGGATGACTTTGAGGACTACAACGAGACTTCTCCACACATAATATGGGAGAACTGGATAGATGGATGGGGCGTTGTCATTCCACCCATCCCCGGCAACGGCACCGGCTCGATTGTAGGTTACTCTGTCGCTGGGTCCCCTTATGCTGAAACCAGGGCGGCGTTCGTCCATAGCGGCGCTCAGTCGATGCCGATGGATTACAACAATGTTAAAACACCGTACTATTCAGAGACCGACCGGACATGGGCTACTCCGCAGGATTGGACTGTAAAAGGTGTAAAGTCATTGACGCTGTGGTACAGAGGATACAGGGCATCTGTAGGCAGCTTCACAGAATTTCCGCTGGGTACTTACACTATCACTGCTGCCGGCGCTGACATCTGGGATGTGGCTGCTCAGAGAGGCCCGTGGTTCCACGATGAGTTCCACTATGCCTACAAACAGATAACTGTGTCCGGTCCCGTTACAATCATAGCTAAAGTCGAGAATGTCGATAATACCGATGTCTGGGCAAAGGCCGGCTTAATGGTCCGCGACTCGCTGGACGCCGACTCACCGCATGTGATGATGTGCATTACGCCCGGCCAGGGCGTTGCCTTCCAGTACCGTTACTGGGTGGGCGGCCCGAGCACAAACGCAGCACAACAGACCGGCATTACCGCCCCGCAGTGGTTAAAGCTGGAGTATGATACGACCACCAGCGTAGCCAGGGCTTCTTATTCCGCAGACGGCCAGACCTGGACCGACTTAGGCACCCAGCAGTACGTTTCGATGACTGACCCAATCTACATTGGCCTAAGCCTGACGGCCCGTAACGTCGACGCAACGTGCACGGCCAGGTACTCGAACGTCAGCATAACCGGTGCGGCAGGCGCGTGGAGCTCGAAGGATATCGGCATAAAGAGTAATGTTCCCGAACCGATGTATGTGGCCCTGCAGTCAGGCCTCAACACCGCTGTCGTCCAACATGAAACAGACCCCAATGCGGTGCTGCAAGGCACCTGGCAGGAGTGGAACATCGACCTTAAGAGCTTTACCGGCATTAATTTGAATGCCGTCCAGAGAATGATAATCGGAACCGGCAAGAGAGGCGCACCGCAACCCGGTAGCGCAGGCACGGTGTATTTCGATGACATCAGGCTCTACGTTCCGAGATGTATGCCTCTCCTGCGGAAACCTGCGGCAGACCTCAACAGCGACTGTGTGGTTGACTATGCCGACCTTGATGTGATGGTCGATGAATGGCTCAATACCGTTCCTCCGGAGACAGCGCTTGCTACGGACCTTAATGGTGATAACAAGGTTGACCTGAAGGACTATGCGGTCCTTGCGCAGCACTGGCTTGAGGAGGTGCTGTGGCCGTAATAAGCCATAGACACCCTGGCTGAACAGCCGATTGTTTTTGTTCTGACTTTTGGGCAGATTCAAACCTGGGGGATGTGCTTTTTGTTATATGCACTCATACATTCAAGAAATGTGAGTTGAAGATATGATTAAATGGCAAACAGGCGCCTGCGGGGCTGCCTTCTGTATGGTATTTGCAGAAAAGGATTGCCTGATTGAAGTCGGTTTCGTATGATGCAAACGTAAATTTGATGCATAGCTGATTGAAGTTGTGCTGGAAATGTGGGATGAAATTTTCCGTCAAATCATTTTTGGAGGACCTGCAATGCAACGCTCTTATTGTCGCCGGAGGTTTTTGAAAAGTGCCGCAGCCGGTGGTGCGGCGATTGCCTTATCGGCTCTGAGCTATTCCCGCGTTATGGGAGCTAATGACCGAATTTCGATTGGTGTCATAGGGTGCGGCAGCCGCGGCATCGGCGAACATATGCCCGGCGTGCATAAACACGCCCAGAGTGAGAATATCGAAATCACGGCGGTGTGCGACCCGTGGCGGCTGCGCCGTGAGGAAGCTGCCGCTAAAGTGAAGGAGTGGTATGGTCGCGAGGCACGGCAGTTTGTCTCACATCGTGACTTGCTTGCGCTGAAGGATGTGGATGCTGTGATGATTGCCTCCTGCGACCACCAGCACACCACACACCTCGAGGCCGCCGCTCGAGCCGGCAAAGATGCCTACTGTGAGAAGCCGCTGGCAAAAGAATTTGAGAGGCTGGTGCGTGCATACGATGCCGTCAAAGAGGCCAAAATAGTTGTTCAGATAGGTACGCAGTTGCGCAGTCTCCCGAGTTTTACCGGCTGCCGGGAACTTTACAAAACGGGCGTCCTCGGCACGGTTGGGCGGATTGAACAGTGCCGCAACGGCGAGAAGCCTTACTGGTATTCGTACATCAAAGACGTTAAGCAGGAAGATGTGGACTGGAAAGAGTTTCTGATGGATGTCCCGACGCGCCCCTTCGACCCTGTGATGTATGCGGGCTGGTATGGCTATCGCGAATTCTCCGACGGGCCTGTTCCGGGATTGGGCAGTCACTTTATCGACCTTGTGCATTACATCACGGGCGCCAAATTCCCGACAAGCTGTGTGTGTATGGGAGGGACATTTACCTGGAAGGATGAGCACAAGTTCACCTGCCCCGACCATGTCCAGGCGTTGTGGACTTATCCGGAAGGCTTTATGGTCAGCTACTCGACCAACTTCGGCAACGGCAGCGGCAACAGCTTCAAGATTTTCGGCGACCAGGGCGTGCTGGATATGGTGGAATGGACGGCGCCCGTTCTTTCGGCTGAAGGCGGAGGCAAAAGAAGGGGGGAAATACGTGGTAAGAACCCTGTCAAGGATGTGCCGCGCCCCGACCATTTCCTCGACTGGCTGCAGTGCATCCGGACACGCCAGATGCCGAACGCCTCGATTGAGGCCGGTTACCAGCACGCGGTGGCCTGCATTATGGCGGTGCGGGCGTATGACAGCGGCCGCCGAATGATATACGACGGCGAAAAACGCGAGATTCGAGAAGGGTAAAGTGGTGGAGCCGCTTTGTGATTCCACAATCGCGGATAAGGAGTAACGAAGATGGACTCGGTTAGGCGACTTTCCAGGCGAGACTTTTTGGACCGGACCATTAAGCTTGGCGCGGCGGGACTTGCCGGCTCTTACGCGGCGGTGTCACTTCGGGCAGCCGAAGCACAATCTGCGGAAACTGGTCCATGGCAGATAGGCTGTTACACGCGTCCCTGGGAT
>Ga0315279_10004711_pt1 | contig 18174 bp, 13 predicted proteins | sample YL17G06_20_MG_FD_203694 | JGI IMG/M metagenome (GOLD analysis project Ga0315279, IMG submission 203694) | Sediment microbial communities from Yellowstone Lake, YNP, Wyoming, USA - YL17G06_20 | ecosystem: Environmental > Aquatic > Freshwater > Lake > Sediment | place: USA: Wyoming | collected... | reverse complement strand
CTATTCGTAGGGACAGAGCTGAAGCTCTGTCCTGGGCCGAGCTGAAGCTCGGCCCCTACGAGATCACTGGCTTCCAGCCACGCGCTCCGTGGCGTCCCGGAAGCGCCGCCGGTGCTCCTCCGAGGCCCGCAGCGTCAGGTTTGCCTCCAGCTCACGACGCGCCGCCGGCTCCAGGGGCAGCACGGTGTCGATGACCTCTTTCGAGGCGCGCACCGCCTCCGGCGAGTTCTCGGCGATCTGGCCGGCCAGCTCCAGCGCGGCCTCCTCCAGGTCGGCCTGGACGACCAGCCGGTCCACCAGCCCGATGCGCAGGGCCTCGGCGGCGTCCACCACGCGGGCGGTGAAGATGAGGTCCTTGGCCCGCGACAGGCCGACGATGCGGGGCAACTGGCTGCCCCCGACCACCAGGCCGTAGGTGGCGCCGGGGAAGCGGAAGCGGGCCGTGTGGGCCGCCACCCGCAGGTCGCAGGTGATGGCGAGCAGCGCGCCGCCACCGTACGCAAAGCCGTTGACGGCGGCGATGACCGGCTTGGGGAAGCGCACCAGGCGCATGATGACGTCGACGGTGCCCTCGCCCCGGCCCTCGCCCCGCGAGGCGCCCAAGACTTCTGTCATGTCGGCACCGGCGCAGAAGGCCTTCTCGCCCGCCCCCGTGATGACGACCACGTGCACCTCGCCGTCGTCGGCGAGGGCGTCCAAGTGGGCCACCAGGGCCGAAGAAAGGCGGCGGTTGATGGCGTTGTGCTTGTCGGGCCGGTTGAGGCGGAGGAGGGCCACCGGGCCGTGTCGTTCGCAGAGGACGGCATCAGAGGACAAGACGGCGCCTCCCTTCTTAGAGAGCGACGCCATGATAGCGCCTGAGAGGGAAGTCTGCTACTGGAACGAAGGCAGGTAGGGGCGGTGCACGGATAGCACCTCGTCCAGGAACGCCTCGGCAGCGCGCGCGCTGTGCACCACGGGGTCGATGAGCAGCGCCTGAAGAGCCAGCTCCCGGGAGCCAGAGACGGCGGCGTCCACGACCAGTTCCTGGATCTCCACCTCGCGGGCCACCATGGAGGCGATAGGTCCCGGCAGGGCACCCACGCGGAGGCCACCAACCTTCCCCTTCTCGATGATCCCCGGCACTTCCACCACGGCACCGGCGCCGACGTTGTCGATGTAGCCGTCATTAGGGAGGATAAGGGAGTGCTTCGGCGCCGACCGCCCAGCCACAAGGTCGGCCACCAGCCCGGCGGCCGAGATACCCAGCGCCCTCTCGCGGGGCGGCTGGCTGAGCAGCGGTTCCACGGCCTCGGCGCCCGCGTTCCAGTCCTCGAGCTGGCGACTCAGGCGCGTCCGCTGCACGGCGATGGCGTCGAAATCGTAACCCTTCGTGCCAATCACCTCAGCCGCCCAGCCGATGAACTCACCGACATGGTCGTCGCCCGTCGTCGGGAAGAGGCCAAAGCGCTCGAAGAGCAGCCGCGAGAGAGGTCGCACTTCGGGCTGCTGCTGCCCCAACCGGCGCTGGAACTCCGGGTAGAGGTCCTCACCGGAGCGCCGGTCGCGCAGGCTGGTGACCCAGGTGAAGTGGTTCACGCCGCTGGCCAGGAACTCGATCTCCCCCGGCCGCCGTTCCAGAAGTACCGCCGCCCAGGGAACGGTCTCGGCTACGCCGTGGCAGAGGCCCACGGCCCGCACCCCCGTGTGACGCCGGATAGCCAGACAGACGCGCCCCTCTGGGTTGGTGTAGTTGATGAGGAGGGCCGCCGGGCAGAGGCGCTCCACGTCCCGGCAAATATCGATGACCAGGGGAATGGAGCGGAGCGTGTGCGAGAGGCCGCCCGGCCCGGCGTTCTCGCTGAGGACGGAGGGGAAGCCGTGCTTCAGACAGAGCTCGTGGTCCAGCTTCCAGAGGTCGTCCCGGCGCACCTCTACCGCCGTCACAACGAAGTCGGCGCCGTCCAGGACGGCCGCCCGGTCGGTGGACGCCTCCAGAGAGACTCCCCAGCCCGAGGCTTCGTTGAGGCGGGTCGCCAGCCCCGCCATGCGCTCCAACTTGGCGGCGTCCACATCCACAAGGGTGAGCCGGCAGCCCCGGAGCTCCGGCGTCTGGAAAAGGTCACTCAAGAGGTCGACGCCGAAGATGACGCTGCCCGCGCCGATAACCACCAGCTTGGGGTTCCCGGGTAGGCTCATGGGGCGATGGCCCTCCACGCCGGACCTCTGCCGGCAAGCAGCTTCATGGACCGTCGGTGCGGAAGCGGAGGTTCATGACCTGGTTGGGCCGGGCCTCCAGCCGCACCCAGCCGTCTACCAGGGGCGCCTTCGCAAGAGACGCTTCCTCCATGTTGACGAACTCGGCGCCCTGGAAGGGCTCCGCCAATCGCACCCGGCCCGAGGCGGGCCCGGAGGTGACGTTGTACAGGCGGACGACGACGCCCTTCCCATCCTCGGCCGGCTTGAGGGCGGAGACGACGAAGGCCGGGCCCTCGAGCGCGAGAAGGGCCCCTTCCGCCAGTAGAGCGCCCGAGCCGTTCTCCGCGCGGCGCGCCCGCATCGGCACGGCGAACCGGTGCGCCTCCGGCCAGGCTTGCTCCCAGCCGCCCTCGTGGAGGATGAGGGCGTAGTCGAAAGCGTGCCGGCCGAGTACCTGAGCGCCCGGCGCGGCAACAAGCGGGCCCGCCAGAGTAGGACGCGACGTCAGATCGAAGCGGGCCAGGAATCCCACACAGCGCAGCAACGTGAGGGCGATGGTGACGGTGTCCTCGCCGGGCAGTACCTCGTACTCCGGGAGGCCGCGGTTGGCGAGCATCAGGCCGTGCTCGCTGTCGGCTACGTCCACGAAGGACTTCTGGGGGTAGGTGCCCATCGGCTCCTCGGCCCACGTCTTGTCCCAGGCGGGCAGGGCCAGCGGGCGCGTGATCACGCCGAAATGCTGCTCGGCGTAGGAAACGTCAGTCTGGACGCCGGCCGGGAAGTGGACACGCAGGCGATGGTCCTCGGCGCGGTTCTCCACCTCTGTGTGAATGTCGATGCGCCGGAGGCCGGCGTAGAGGCTGATCCTGCTCAGGATGGGGCACTCCACCCGCTCCGGCGAGCGCTCACCGCGGTCCTTGGCCAGGGCGCGCGGCAGGCTGTAGTCGAGCGCCACCTCCAGCGTCCAGCGAGAAGGGCCACCCTCCGCCACGGCGATGCGCGGCGGCCGGGAGGGGTAGCCCACCACCTCATCTCGGGCCGGCCGGCAGTAGTTGTACTCGTCGCCCCGGTCGCCGCCGTCAACAAAGCGGTTGAGGCCGGAGAGGCGACGACCGCTGAGCTTGTCGAGAACGGTGAGCGTGCCGTCTTCGGGGTCGGCCGTCACTTGGAAGAACTCGTTCTCGATACTGGTGTCCCCTCCGGCGGCCGCCGGGCGAGGAGGGCCGTACACGACCCGAAGGGCCCGGTAGCCGAAGCCGGGCACCTCAGGCGCCACAAAGCCGACCTGGACGCGAAGAAGCTCTGACACCACCTGGTCCACCGGCCCCAGGGGCGACACCCTGCGGTCCGGCGTCAGCACCTGGCAGGAGATGGCCCGCCCCGACGGGTCCACCACCTCCAGCGGCTCCTCGCCTTCGCGTTTGGGCAGCTCCACAGTGACGAAACCGGTGCGGGGGCCGTTCAATGGGTTGAAGACAGCCGCCCGCACGCCGCCTTCGGAGGGCATCTGGGCGCACAGGCTGCGCATGGCCTGCCGCGTCAACTCCTCTCCTATCTGCCAGCAGCGGTCGAAGCGCACGCGCATCTCGTCATGCACCTGGTCGATGCTGCAGCCGCAGATGGAGTCGTGAGGCTGGTTGCGGAGCAGCTCGCCCCAGGCCTCGCCCAGGAGGCCCGCCACGGAGGACAGATGCGAAGGATAGGGGCTGGGCGGCCCCGGCGGCACCGGCGGCTCCCGCCAGTTCTCGCCCACGCGATTCCGCAGCAGGGCCGACCATAGGGAAAGAGGCTCCGCCCAGCGGGCCAGCAGGTCTTCGCACTCCTGGTTGCGCTGCTTGATCCACATGCGCGCTGAGAGGGTTCCCGGCAACAAGTGAGCGCGCTGGCCGCTGCGGAACTCACCCTGGTAGCGGGGCCAGGCCCCGGACTGATCTCCCATGAACTCCCGGATGCCTGCAAACAGCATCGGCAGGTGCCCGTGCACGAGCTCGGCATCGGTGAGGGCCTCGTTGACGGTGGCGATGATACCGGCGAGCTCGAGCTGGGGCGGCGTGTGGTCGGTCCCGTTGATCAGGAGAAGGTAGGGGGTGGTGGCGCGGGGCTCCAGGGTCTGGCGTATGCCGCGGATCTTCTCCAGCAGGGCCTCCCGCTCAGCCGACAGGGCGTTGGCGATGCCGTAGCCATCGGGCAAGTGGACGGTCAGCACCTCACTGCCGTCGGGGGCGCGCCAGAAGAACTCCGTCTTCTCCAGACTTTCGTCGGCGCCCCGCCACCAGACGGCGTTCTCTATACCGAAGCCTTGCAGAATGGTTGGCATGTGGGCGATCTGGCCGAAGCAGTCCGGCAGGTAAGCCACCATCATCGGCTCGCCAAACTGACGGGCGGCCTTCAGGCCCCGTATCAGGTTGCGCACCAGCGACTCGCCGCCCACCAGGAACTCGTCGGGCTGGAGATACCAGGGCCCAAGCTGCAGACGGCCTGCCCGCACCAGCCGCTCGATGTCAGCGCGCCGGTCCGGGCGCACCTTCAGGTAGTCGTCCAGGGCGATGGTCTGGCCATCGAGCATGAAGCAGCGGTAGCCGGGGTCCCTGTCCAAGAGGTCCAGGAGTTGGTCCATCATGCCCACGAGCCGCGCCCGGAAGGTCTCGAAGGCGAAGTACCACTCGCGGTCCCAGTGCGAGTGGGAGACGACGATGAGCTTCCAGGGGGGAGGCGCACTCACGAGTTAAGATCCTTTCTCGCCCTGAGAGGGCATCTGCAATCACATACCAATGAACCTAGAACCGGGACGGCGTCACCGCGGCAGGGGCCGCAGGTAGAGCGGGTTGGTCATGGCGTGGACCACCTCTCCTCGCTCCGGGCGGCCGCGGAAGCCTTTGACCTCGGCCCGCAGGTACCCCAGCTCCGAGATGACCAGCGGCAGATCCCGCGTCACCTCCTCCGTCTCGACGACCATCTCCTCTATCACGTCACGCCCTCGCAGGAGACGGAGCTTCTTGCCGGCGAGGCCACGGTACTGGACGCGGATGGTCACCCGTGATCCTTCGGGCACCTCCAGGGTATCGCCCATCATGTGCTCGAAACGGCCATCGCCGTCGATGTCGGCCGAAAGGGTGAGGAAGGGCCCCCCGGGGTCCTCGGAGATGAACACGTGCCCTTGCCCGATGGCTTCCAGGAGGGCCTTCTCACTCAGAGGTCCTGGCACGTAGACCCACGTGGTCGGCTCACCGGGGCCGTGGGGATGCGAGGGGCGCGCCGGCGGGACGGAGTGGCAGTCGCTGCCTCCCACGGCAATGACGCGCTCCCCCTCGATCAGTATCCTCTCCCAGGTGTCCAGCGACTCCCAGTTGTACCAGCGCCAAACCGCCTGCCAGACCTCCATGCAGGGCGCCCTCACGGCTGGGGACTCCCAGGGCGGCCCTATGCTCTTGGGATGATTGATGGAAAAGAGGACACCCTTCCCGAGGGCATGTTCGATGACACGCCGGAGGGCGTCGTCGTCCTGGCAGCGGAAGTCCACCCACTCACGCAGGCCCCAGACGTTGCCGTGGCCACCGTAGGTGGTGACCTCTTCGCCCGGCACCAGCAGGATGCCTGCCCCTCCGGCAGGCGGGTCGGCATCGTTCAGGAGGTCTATCTCAGCGTGGTGGCTGCGAGTGTTGTGGTCGGTGATGGCCAGGAAGTCGAGGCCGCGCTCGCGGGCATAGGCCGCCAGCTCCGGGATGGTGTTGAGGCCGTCGCTGTGGACAGTGTGGCTATGGAGGTCGCCCCGGTACCAGCGGCCCGCCTGAGTCGAGGCCGGTGGCCCGCCTGAGGCGGCGCCTCGCACTGGCTGCGGGTCGGGCACGGCGGGCCGAGAGGAGGCCTCGACATCCTCCGGCTCCTGGTCCTCCGTCAGCACATCCAGGTCCACGTCCAACCAGTAACGGCAGACTGGGTCCTCGAGCTCAGCAGCGCCCAGGCATACGTTCCAGCGGCCGGGCGTCAGGGGGCCGGGCAGGTAGCCCGGCGTAGCCGAGGTGGGAGTGATGTAGAAGTTCCAGCGGGCGCGGCCGCTCCAGCCGCGAAAGCCGCCCGTCAGGAAGTCGGTGCCCCGCGGGTCGAAGATGCCCAGATCCAGGGCATTGCCACCGCCACCGGCGAATTCGTCTCGCAACGGGTGCTCGAAGCGATAGCTGACCTCCAGGCGCACCGTCCGCGGCGGCACCGTGAAGGGCAGATAGACAAACGGCCGCGTCCTGTCCCTGCGGGTGTCTGCCTTCTTGGTCACCTGGCCCTCGAAGTAGAAGCTCTGTCGCATCTTTGTCTCCGGCTTTGGCTAGCCTGTCATTCCTTGGGAGCGGACGGCCGCCCGGCACCGATGGTCGTGGGAGGGATAGCATGCCATTCTAGCAGAAGGGGCCCTTGTGGGCAGCCCATCGTACTGACGGCGAATCCCGCAGACTCACCCCTTTCTGTTTGTGTCAGGGCCCATTCTTGGCAGAAGTCGCGTGGTAAGCGCTGGTCCAGGTCAGAAGCGAAAATCCTGAAAGTTACCTCTTGACAAATGTTGAAACACGTTGTAAAGAACATACATGCTGCTATGAAACCGCAAGAGGCCTACTTAACGCTGTCCGAGGCGGCGGAGTACCTGGGCGTCAGCCGCGTGACCCTTTGGCGGCGCATTCGAGACGGAATGTTGTCTACATACCAAGCGTCGACTTCGAGACGGGAAGATCTCGATGAGTTGCGGCGTCCACACCCAGTAAGTTCTGCGGGCTATCGGATAAGGGGCGCCCGGGACTGGCACAAGACCAGCGAACGCCGGGCAGCGAGGTGATGGCTGCGTGGCCGTAGACAAACTCCCGCCAATCGCCCCCACTTTGGGACCTGCGGAAATGAAGCAGGGGCTCACGCTGGTGTGGCCCACAGAGCGGAATACTTTCGGCATCGGTGACGGGAACGCGGGCGAGGCGCTTGCCGCCGGTTCTACCGCGTCAGACGAGCCGCGTCGCGCGGAAAGTTGCGCCGCGTCTCACTGCAACAACAAAGAACGGGGTGGCTACTACACGCCCGCTCCTATGGCAGCATTCCTAGCCGAGTGGGCGATCCGAGACGAGGACTCACACGTTCTCGAGCCCAGCGCCGGGGATGGTGAGATTGTCGCCGCCGCCGCTGGCCGTCTCGGACAGAGGGGGCGCATCACAGCAGTGGAGCTGTACAGCGACGAGGCTGAGAAGGCAAGAATCAGGGGCGGTGCGTGCACGACGGTCACAAAGGGCGATTTCTTCGCTTGGTTCAAGGGGAAGCGGCCGGACCAAAGCTTCGACGCTGTGCTCGGCAACCCACCGTTCATCCGGTACCAGGACTTTCTAGAAGAGCATCGCCAGCCAGCATTCGTGTTGATGCAGGAGGAGGGGCTGCATCCCTCCCGGCTGACAAACGCTTGGCTGCCGTTCGTGGTTGTTGCCACGCGGGCACTTCGGCCCGGTGGGCGTCTGGCACTGGTGCTGCCAGGCGAGCTGCTTCAGGTCACATATGCCGCTGAGCTGCGAGAGTACCTCGCCCGCAAGTACTCCAGCCTCACTGTCGTAACGTTCCGTCGGTTGGTTTTCGACGGGATCCAAGAGGAGGTCGTGCTGCTGCTCGGCGTGCGACAGGATTCAGTAGCAGCGCAGATATCGTTTGTCGAGATGGGTGGCCTCGAAGACCTCCAAATGGACCTCGTTAAGAGATGCGAGCCTGTCAAGGTCCATCTGGACCACGCCCGAGAAAAGTGGACACAGTACTATCTTTCGCCAGCCGAACTGGGGCTGATTCGAGAGTTGGAGGAGTCCAGTGTGTTCGATAGGCTGGGCGACCTTGCGGAGGTTGACGTAGGACTTGTTACCGGCCGCAACGAGTTCTTTGTTCTGAGTGGGGAGGAAGCCAGGCGGTATGGCGTGCTGCAATGGTGTATGCCATTGGTCGGTCGTTCAGCGCAGATCCCCGGACTCGTGTTACGCCGCGAGGATTGGGACCGGCTTGTTGCCGACAACGGGAGGTGCTTCCTGGTGCAGTTCGGCGACGTTGATCGGGCTGCGTTAGAAGAGGCTGCTCTTGCCTACATAAGGTATGGCGAGAGAATGGGATTTCACCGGGGTTACAAGTGCCACATCCGGCTTCCCCGCTGGTGGCATGTGCCGTCAGTCTGGTCACCAGACGCCTTCCTGCTTCGCCAGATACATGATGGGCCTCGTATTATCCAAAACCGTGCTGGCGCCACATGTACTGACACGATCCATCGTGTCCGCACCGCCCCGGGAATAGACAGTGGCTGGCTTGCAGCGGCAGCCATGAACTCCCTTACCTTCGCCTTCGCTGAGATCCGTGGCCGGAGCTACGGTGGAGGCGTTCTAGAGCTAGAGCCCACCGAAGCCGAGATTCTCCCCTTCCCCAAGCCCGGGGCACAATGCCTGTCGGTAGACGAGCTCGACGCATGGGCTCGCCGCAATGGGGTGGAGCAGATCCTTGCAGAAGTTGACCGGCTTGTACTCAAACCGGCTGGATTGAGTAAGTCCGACGTGGAAGCTCTACGAGGAATCTGGCGAAAGCTGTACGAACGTCGGAGGAGCCGCAAGCGCCGCTAGGCGGCGTGGGGCGGGAGGCCCTTGTAGCGACGGGAGTACGCGGCTCTGACCTGGTCCGAGAATGCCTCAAGGCGTAGTGGGGATGAGGGGTCAGGGACATCTGGATCAATTGTACCGTCGGCGGGGTTCCAGACGATCAGCGCAATTACTTCGGCCATATAGGCAGGGTCGTTCACGCCGAACCGGCCCGCAAGGCGCTCGAGTGTTTCAATGACTGCCGGCTGCTGCGCTGGCACGAACGATGGGCCGGGTAAGATGACCATAAACGCCACGACAGCATGAGGGAAACGGCTGTGGACACCGGTGGCCTCGGTGCCTAGATCGTTCACCATGTTCCCCCAGTTCTTCCCGATGCTCTTCGTATCGTTAAGCGTCTTGCTGTCGAACGCAAATCGCACCCCGTCGGGGCGGTAGCCTACATCAAACTGCTGGGGACGTACTCCGCCAATGATCAGCACTTCCCCTAGTTCGACGCAATCTGGTGCAGGAGGGATCAGTGCGCGTTTCTTCGGCTTGACGACCGGGATGCCACCGAGCATTGCTGCTAACGCTTCGGCGACAGCTTTGTCAAACACTTGACAGAGCTGAGTTGAGGATTGAGGCTTCGAGCGCTCCAGACGCCTGCCGAGCTGAGCCCAGCGCTGTCCGAACAGCGCGAGGTCCGCTGCGGGCACCGTCAGAGGTGGCATGGGTCTCAGCTGGGCCACGAGCGTATCCTCTCACCGAGGGCATGCTCTTGTCCAGACCTCCGCGTGCCGGTTGTTGGCGACTGCCTCATCCGTGTCACCTCCCCTGCGCCTAGCAGACGGCGGGGCTGTCCACGCACGTGCTCCACTTGACAACCAGCTTTCTCAACTGCCTACCGTCTATCGGCGAACACGCCTCGCGCGGTGATGGGCGACGCGCAGGGCGGCGGCGTGGGCCGCCTCTTCGACGCTGTCCTCCAGGGGGGCCAGCTCCACGTCCCCGTAACGGCGGCCCAGGGCCAGGCGCAGAAGGTGATCGGTGAAGCGGGGGTTCTTGGGCAGCAGGGAGCCGTGCAGGTAGGTGCCGTAGGCGTTCCTGTAGACCGCCCCCTCGCCGCCATTTTCACCGTTGTTGCCAAACCCTCTCTCGACGCGGGCCAGGGGGCGGGCGCCGGAACCCAGGTAGGTGCGGCCGCCGTGGTTCTCGAAGCCGACCAGGGTGCCGCCCTCCCAGCGCGCCGCCACGTCGCCGATGCAGCGACGGGCGCCCTCGCCGGGGTGCACTGTCCAGGCGTCGAAGATGGCGGCGCCGGGCAACTCCTCGCCCACCGCCGGCCGGTAGTAGCGCCCGAAGAGCTGGTAGCCGCCGCAGACGGCCAGCATCGCCACGCCGCCATCCGCCGCTTCTCGCAGCGCCGCGCCCTTGCCGACGGCCAGGTCCTCGGCGATGCGCCGCTGCTCCCGGTCCTGTCCCCCTCCCATGAAGATAAGGTCGTAGGCGGTCGGGTCCAGGGGATCGCCCAGGTCCAGCTCCTCCACCACCAGCTCGATGTCGCGGGCCTCACAGCGGCGGCGCAGGCAGAGGATGTTGCCGCGGTCGCCGTAGATGTTCATGAGCCGTGGATAGAGGTGAGCCAGGCGCAGGACCTTCCTCACGGTTCCTCCCAGTAGTGGGCGCGTCGTCCGCGGCGGGCGAGCAGCTCGCGGACACGCAGCATGGCGGTATAGGTAGGCACCACGTAGAGGAGCCCGCCCGGCGGCGTCTCCCGCAGGGCCCGCGCCAGGGCGGCCGCCACGTCGGGCTCGACGGCGGCCGGTCTCTCCAGGCCAGCGTACTTCAGGCGCAGGGCCAGGTCTTCGGCGCGGGTGCCGGAAAGGACCCAGGTGCCGGGCTGGCCCGCCAGCAGCTCGAAGTCGGCGTCCCAGATCCAGGAGACGTCCCGCCCATCAGCTATGTCATCGTTGAGGAAAAAGAGCAGGTGCTTCTCCGTATCGGCAGCAGCGATGGTGCGCAGCACCTGGTTGAGGCCGGTAGGGTTCTTGCCCAGCAGAACCAGCACCCGGCGCCCATCGACCTCGAACGACTCCTGGCGGCCGAAGGCCGCCGTGGCACTTGAGACTCCCTCCCCTATCGCCTCGAGACTCACGCCCAGGGTCAAGCCGGCGGCAGCGGCGGCCAGGGCGTTGTAGGCGTTGTAGAGGCCACTGAAGGCCAGCGACAGCGAAAGCTGCCCCTCCGGCGTCTCGACACCGATCAGCGTTCGACCGTTCTCCGTAGTCACAGCGGTCGCCCTCACCTGGGGCGTCGGCCGGGAGCGGCCGCAGCCGGGGCAGAACCAGTGGCCGACGTGGCCGTAGAAGAGGACTGAGTAGCGGTAGTCGCTGCCGCAGGAGGGACACCAGCGAGCGTCGGCGGTATGCTCCGCGCAGGAGAGGCCCGCCGAGGGGTCATCGAGGCCATAGCAGACCACCTTGCCAGGGGCGACATCGGCCAGGGCGGCCACCGAGGGGTCGTCGGCGTTGAGGATCACCGCCGTCGAGGGGTCGGCGGACTCCAGGGTGCGCCGCCAGCGCGCCGCCACCGAGTCCACCTCCCCGTAGCGGTCCAGTTGATCGCGGAAGAGGTTAGTGAAGAGGAGCACGCGAGGTCGCAGGGCCTCCACCGCCTGCGGCAGGGTGGCCTCGTCCACTTCGAAGACGCCGAGGCGCCGGGGGCCGTCCCGCAGCTGCCCTCGGACGTCGGCCTCATCCATGAGGGCTGTGGCGATGCCTCGCATCAGGTTGGACCCGCTGCGGTTCGGGAGGGGTTGGAGCCCGGCTGTCGAAGCGATGCCCGCTATCATGCGGGCCGTGGTGGTCTTACCGTTGGTGCCGGTGACGACGAGAGAGCCGCTGCCTAGCTGGGAGGCCAGCTCGGAGGCCAGGCCGGGGGCCAGCGCCTCGGCGACCAGGCCCGGCAGGGCGGTGCCGCCGCCCCGTCGCAAAGCACGGCTGGCGAAGCCGGCAGCCCGGCCAGCCAGCAGGGCCGCCGAGCGTCGCAAGGGTGAGAGCCGCACGCCCTCTAACCGTGGCCGGGAAGCCGGACGCCCGCTGTCCACTGTTACCCTTCCCTGCGATGGACCTAAGCGATTAGTTCTCGGTGCCCGACCAGCAGGCGGGCCAGACTCTCCCTGGAGACAAGGCCGAGAAGACGCCCACCCTCCACCACGGGCAGACAGGAAAGGTCCTCCGCCTCCATAGTCTGGAGGATGCTGGCGGCGTCCTCCTCAGGGCCGATGACTCGCACGCGGGCGACAGGCGTCATCAGCTCGCCGGCAGGGGTGGTCTGCCAGCGGGCCCGACTGAGGTTGCGAAGGGCATCGGCCTGGATGAGGCCCGCTACCCGTTCACCCTCGACGACGAACACACAGCCGGCACGCGCCGCCGCTGGGTTAGCGGTCAGCACTTCGGCGATGGGGGCGCTGGCTTGGCCCGTAGGGAAATCCGTCGTCATGATCTCGCGGGCGTGGAAGGTCTTCAGGAACTCCAGGGTGCGCACCTGCCGCCAGCTCTGACGAGCGGCGCTCTCCAGGAACATGCCCAGCACAATCAGCCACAGGCTGCCCACGGGGTCCAGCCAGGGGATGAGCCGGACCATGCCAGCGAAGCCGACCGCCATGAGCGCGTAGGCCATGAGCTGACCGACGCGTGAGGCCCAGCGGGTCGACTGGCGGTAGTTGCCGGTGATCCCCCAGAGGGCGGAGCGCAGGATGCGCCCGCCGTCCATCGGGAAGCCAGGCGCCAGGTTGAAGGCTCCCAGGAAGAGGTTCATGAGCCAGAGCCACTCAAGTACGACTGCCAGCGGCTTGTCCTCCCCCGCGCCCGTGAGCCACCAAAGAAGCCCAAACATACCGGCCAGCAGGACGCTGGTGGCCGGTCCCGCAAAGGCCATGATGAACTCCGCCAGCGGTCGTGCCGCCTCCTTGGTGATGTGGGACACGCCCCCGAAGATGAAGAGCGTAATCCCCTTCACGGGGATTCCGTAAGCCTTGGCGATGAGACTGTGGGCCATCTCGTGGGTGAGGATGGAGGCAAAGAAAAGCACCCCGCTGACGATGGCCATGGGCCAGTAGAGCCGGGCGCCGGAATCGGGGAAGATGTCGGGGTAGACGCGAATGGCCAGGATCAGGATAACGAAGCCGAAGGTGAGGAACCAGGAGTAGTTGAGGCCGATGGGCACCCCGAAGATGGAGCCCAACTTAACGGAAGAACGCAAACTATTCCTCACAATCGCTAGTCGGCGTCATTCCTCGGCATCGATGACTGCCAACATTAATCATGATAGCATGCGCCCCCAGCCGCAGCACCCGTCTCAGCCGCTGGGAAGCGTGAACCAGCGATAGGACCTCTCCGCCACGCCGCCGACGCCCCGGATCACCAGCTCGACGCCCTCGCCTCCCAGTTCCACCTTGCGGAAGGTGAGCAGTCCCTCTTGATGATCGCCTGCGACGTTCAGCGGGCGCCACGCCTCCGGCTGGTATTCGCCGCCGCTCAGGTCGTGGAGAACGCTGATGCGGCTGAGATCGTACTTCGAGAGGTCAGCCGAGTCCGCGTCCAGACGCACGTAGAACGCCAGGTAGCGGGAAAGGTCCAGGTCGTTGGCGCTCTCCATCTCAGGGGAAGCCAGGAGGTTTGCCGTCACCCAGGTCACCTGGATAGTGACGCCGCCCTGGCCGCCGTCGACCAGTGTCAGAGGCGAGGGCGTGGGCGACGATTCGGGCGCCCGAGCGGCCGGCTCGCCGCCGTCACCGCAGGCAGCGGCGAAAATCAGCGCAAGGACGGCGACCACGAGGACCGCCGGGCTCGCCCGATGCACCAACCGCAGGGAGCCGGTCACCCCTGGCGCCCGCCGAGCCGCTTCTTGACCCAGGGCGTGACCGTCGGCATGAGGATGATCATCAAGAGCAAGAAGACCCAGCCGGCGCCACCCAGGCGGGCTGTCCAGTCGTAGTCGCCACGAAGGGTGGTGGCCGCCAGGAAGGCGAGCGCGCCCAGCAGGGAGAACGCCGTGTAGATGAGAGCGCCGATGTACCTTGCTCTCTGCTCGTCCATCAGCGAACCTCCTCCAGCGGCCGGCCGATCCCCGTCGCCTCCTGCCGAGCCGCCTGCGCTAGCCGGCCGCCGCGGCGGATGGACGGCCGGAAGCCCCGCATAGACATGGCGTTCAGCGTCACGCTGAGGGAACTGATGGCCATCAAGAAGGCCGCCAGCTCGGGGCTCACCACCTGCGCGAAGAAGGGGTAGAGGATGCCGGCGCCGAGGGGGATGGCAGCGGTGTTGTAGCCGAAGGCCCAGGCCAGGTTCTGCCTCACCTTCCTCATCGTAAACCTGGCGATCTGGATCGCCCCCACCACGTCCAGCAGGTCGTCCTTGACCAGGATGACGTGGCCCGTCTCCTTGGCCACGTCGGTGCCGGAGCCGATGGCCAGGCCCACGTCGGCCTGGGCGAGGGCGGGGGCGTCGTTGATGCCGTCGCCGACCATGGCCACTCGCCGGCCTTGCTCCTGGAGCTTGCGCACCTCGGCCGCCTTGTCTTGAGGCAACACCTCAGCCAGCACCCGGTCGATACCCACCTGGCGAGCGATCGCCTGGGCGGTGCGCTGGTTGTCGCCCGTGATCATCGCCACCTCCAGACCGAGGCGGTGCAGCTCCTCCACCGCCCGCGCCGAACTCTCCTTGAGAGTATCGGCCACGGCCACCACGCCTATCGCCTGGTCGCCAGCGGCCACGAACATCGCTGTCTTGCCGTCCTGCTCCAGGCGTTCGGCCTCGGCTAGGAGTGGGCCCAGGGCCACCTGACGCTCGGCCATCAGGCGACGGTTGCCCAGAAGGATGAGGTTGCCGTTGCGTCGGGCCTCCACGCCGTGGCCGGGGATAGCAGCGAACTCCTCGGCGTCGGGCACCGCCAGCCCTCGCTCCCGGGCTGCCCGCACGATGGCCTCGCCCAGGGGGTGCTCGGAGTTCTTCTCGGCGATGGCCGCCAGGCGTAGCACGTCGTCCTGACGCCCGTCCAGGGACACCACCTCTGTCACCGAGGGCTCGCCCTTGGTGAGAGTGCCGGTCTTGTCGAAGATGACGGTCTGGAGCTTGGCCGTGGCCTCCATGGCGTCGGCGCCCTTGAATAGGATGCCGTTCTGGGCGCCCAGGCCGGAGCCGGCCATGATGGCGCTGGGGGTGGCGAGACCGACGGCGCAGGGGCAGGAGATGACCAGAACGGTCACCGACAGCAGGAGCGAGAATCCAAAGACCTTCAGGCCGCTGAGTTCCGAGGGGGACAGGATGAAGCGGCTGTTGGGGTCGAACCACCAGTTGAACCCACCGAAGAACCAGAACAGGAAGACGCCCAGGGCCAGCATGTGCACGCCCAGGATGAAGTGGCTTGCCACCGTGTCGGACAGGCGCTGGATGGGGGCCTTGGTGGCCTGGGCGTTCTCCACCAGCTTGATGATCTGGGCCAAAGCCGTCTCCTTGCCCACCCTGGTGGCCCGAAAGCGGAAGGCCCCGGTCCTGTTGAGGGTACCGCCGATGACCTCGTCGCCGGCCTTCTTCTCCACCGGCAGGCTCTCGCCGGTGATCATCGATTCGTCCACCGCCGAGTAACCTTCGCTGACGACGCCGTCCACGGGGATGCTCTCGCCGGGGCGCACCACCAGGATGTCGTCGGCCTGCACCTCGTCGGCCGGTATCTCCACCTCCTGGCCGTCGCGGAGGATGCGGGCCCGCTTGGGCTGGAGCTTCATCAGCTTGCGGATGGCCTCCGACGTGCGGCCGCGGGTCACCGCTTCCAGGTAGCGGCCGAGGACGATGAAGGTGGTGAGCAGGGCCGCCGATTCGTAGAAAGTGGCCTTCTCGCCGCCGAAGCCGGCGTTGGGCCAGAAGGTGTTGATGACGGCGATGAAGTAGGCGGCGCCGATCCCCGTCGCGTAGAGGAGGTTCATGTCGGTGACGCCGCGACGCAGGCCGTTGAAGCTATTCACGAAGAACTGGCGGCCGGGGCCCAGCACCACCGGCGTCGCCAGCGCCCAGAGGACGTACTTGTTGGCCAGGAACGACGGAATGAACTTGTCCAGCACCCAGTAGTCGCGGAAGGTGCCAGCCATCACCAGCAGGCCCAGGGGCGCGGCGATGAGGAGGTTGACGAGCTGGCGGCGGACCTCCTGCTGGCGGGCCCGGCGCTCGCGGTCCAGGGAGGCCTCACCCTCGGCCTTGTCCGAGACCTCGTATCCCAGGTCGCGGATAGTCTTCTTGATCTGGGCGGCAGAGATGAGGCTGGCGGTGTAGTCCACAGTCACCGTGTCGGTGCCCAGATTGACCTGCACCTTCGAGACGCCATCCAGGGCGCCCACCGCCCGCTCGATGTTCTGCTGGCAGTGGCTGCCCATCATGCCCAGGACCAGCAGCTCGATGCGGTCCCAGGGCACCTCGTAGCCGACGCCGGCGATGGCCTCCTCCATGTCGGCCAGGGAGCAAGCGGCCGGGTCGTACTCCACACCGGCCTTGGCCGCCGCCAGGTTCACCCTGGCCGAGGCCACGCCCTTCAGCCCCTCAAGGGCCTTCTCCACCTTGTTCACGCAGGCGGCGCAGCTCATCCCCGCCACCGGCAGGGTGACCTCCTTCACCTTCCCCTCAGCCATCTCTCCCTTCATTCTTTCCTACGTCTGGCCTGGTTCCCGCGTTCTGTGCTCTTCGCTCAACAGGCTCGTGCTCGGCAAGGTCGCGGCCGGCCCGCTAGCGGTTCGCCTGGGCGTAGAGGTCCATCAGCTCGCCGATGACCTGGTCCTGACGGCCGTCGCGCATGCCCTCGACGACGCAGGTGCGGAGGTGGCCCTCCAGCATGATGGCCTCTATCTTCTCGATGGCCTTGCGGACGGCGTGCGTCTGCTTGAGGACATCGACGCAGTACTCGTCCTTCTCGATCATGCGCCGGACACCCTCTAGGTGCCCCTCGACGAAGCGCAGGCGTTTCAGAACCTCGCTGCGTACCGGATCTTGCATGGTTTGCTCCCGCCCCTCTCCTCAGATCACCTGCCCTACCCCTACCCAGGGGGGTGGGGTGTCTATACTCATACTATCTACGTGTACCGCCATTGTCAAGACCCGTTCCAGCCATGGGAGCGGAGCCTATGGTCATTGTTGAGATAGCTCATCATCCGGGCACCTTTGCAGGCGGGGTCTGGAGACCGTCGCGAATCGGTCGGGCTCTCTTGGCCACTAACCGGATAAGTTAACGCCCATCCGTAGGGGCGGAGCTTCAGCTCCGCCCAGGGCCGACCAAAAGGTCGGCCCCTACGAGGTTTGTCCCGCTGCCCGTCGAGGCAGAACCACACCAGGGCCTATCTTGCTTGGCACCACAGGACCCCGACCTTGACAAGATCCACGCTACCTGTTCGGAGCGGACGAAGGAGGCGACCCCTACTGCCTCACGCCAGGCCGAGGCCTGGCCTTCTGGGGTTGATGAGGGAGGCGATTCCTACCCCACCGGGATGACGTGCATGGCGGAGCGGTGGATGGAGATGGTGGCGTCCTTCTTCCGGTCCAGGCCCAGACGGAGGTAGACGTAGTCCGGCAGCTCGATCTCCAGGTCATAGGGGGCGGTCCTGCCAGTACTGGCAGGATCCGCCAGGCGGAAGCGCAGCACGTAGGCCTCGGCCTGCAACGCCTCCTGGACGATGGTCCCGCAGAAGGGGTTCTCCGGCGGCGGCAGGTCAGGGAGCCGGTCCGGTCGCACGATCATCACCTGCGTCGGGCGGATGCAGATGTCTACCTCCTGCCCCTGGCTCAGGGGCAGCGGGTCCGCTTCCAAAAGGCGGCCCTGCCAGTCCAGCAGCAGGCGCTGGCTGGTCGACTCGAGGACCGTGGCGCGCAGGACGTTGCGCGTCCCCACGAACTCCGCCACCCGACGCGTCGCCGGTCGGTAGAAGATGTCCTCGCGGCTGCCCGCCTGGAGCACCCGCCCCCGGTCGATGACGACGATGCGGGAGCCCAGAAAGAAGGCGTCGTCCAGGTCATGGGTGACCACCAGGGTAGTGATGCCGGAGCGGGCCTGGAGGTCCAGGAGCTCCCGGCGCAGCGTGCCGCGCAGCCCGGTATCGATGTTGGAGAAGGGCTCGTCCAGGACAAGCAGCTCCGGCCGGGAGGCCAGAGCGCGGGCCAGGGCCACCCGCTGCTGCTGGCCGCCGGAGAGCTCGCGGGGCCGCCTGCGCTCCAGCCCCTGGAGGCCCACCAGCCCGACCATCTCCTGCACCAGGGCCCTCCGCCGGGCGGCGTCCAGGCGCCGGACGCCGTAGGCCACGTTCTGCTCCACCGTCAGGTGCGGGAAGAGGGCATAGCTCTGCGGGACGTAGCCCAGGCGCCGCTCCTGGGGCGGCAGGTTCAGGCCCGAG
>Ga0315279_10004709_pt1 | contig 18181 bp, 14 predicted proteins | sample YL17G06_20_MG_FD_203694 | JGI IMG/M metagenome (GOLD analysis project Ga0315279, IMG submission 203694) | Sediment microbial communities from Yellowstone Lake, YNP, Wyoming, USA - YL17G06_20 | ecosystem: Environmental > Aquatic > Freshwater > Lake > Sediment | place: USA: Wyoming | collected... | reverse complement strand
GGCTGAGAAAGTGTTCGGCTACTTCAACAACCACTACCACGGCTACGCCGTGAAGAACTGCTCACAAGTCTTGGAAATGCTGGGATCTCAAACACCGCAACAGTCAGACGCCAAAAGAAGAGTGGAAAAATACCTCAAGAGCCAAACAAGAACCGGAGAAGTCCGTCTGGAAGCGTTTGCGGAACCAAGATCAACAAGCTTTGAAGAACTGTTGCGTTTCTTCGTGGCCGCTGGAAGATTGGAAAGAGCACGCAGCATCAAGGATAGTGAACTGAAGATCACGAAGCAAACTGACGAACGGGTCGAGGCTGCGATAAGAGAATACCACATCGTCATAGACGCCGAGAATAGGACAATCCTGCACGACTGCGCAGACTGGGGCAAAATACTGACGACCAAGAAGCTGTGCAAGCACATCGGAAAACTCTTGCTCGCAATAGACAGGAAGAGAGCCACGGAAATACTCAAGAGAATGTACTTAGAGAAGGAAGAATGGCAATTCAGACCTTACACGACCTAGTACATAGAAGAATGCGTAGAGCATTCTGCGTTGCTAGAGTCTGTATTCTTTGCCTTTCTCTGGTTGCACCGTTTGACCTTTAAGGTTCCGCATGAACTTGGAGAACAAGTCTGCGTTCTCCGTGTGTACCGGAAAAATCTTTTTTGCGTTGATCTGACTGAGCAAGGCTTTCAGCTGCAAAGGCATCACGTGTCCAGAAACGTGAACGTGGTACTGCGGCAGACCATAGTGCCCAAGCCAATTACGAAGTTTCTCAAAATCAAGCTCCATCTCCTCATTGAACGGTTCAGAAGCAGACAAAACATAACAACTACCCGCTTCGGGCCTGATTTCAACTAGTTCCTCCAGATCATAGAACGACAAAGCCAGAACGACCTTGCATTGCCGCTTCGAAACTTCGAACACATCGACAATCCTGCTGGGGTACTGTTCCAGAATCTGCTTCTCCCATTTTTCATATCTCTGCTTCGATTTTCGAAAAACGAGAACACTCTCGTCACTCAGGTCGGGAACGCTTAAGCCTCTATCTGCACGAAGCGCGTTCAGTAAATACGCTTGTTTGAGTGAAACAGCTAGGCACCGCTGGTTTTTCTTGGCGATTCGAAAGAAACTGTTCAGCCTGTCGACATCCGCGTACGAAAACTCTGCGAGCACAATCCCATCTGCTTGCTTGACAATACTGTTCAGCTTGTCTCCAACCTCGCTCTCCGAAGAAACTGACGCTCCAGTCATGTTCGTGGCTTCAGTGACGACAGCCACGGGCTCAGCTTCCTCAGCTTTGTCCACGAAGTCTTGCGTCATGCGTGGCTTGGCACCATGAACCCTGAAATCACCAGTGTACACAACTGCCCCGTTCGAAGTGTGAATGATGAAGCCATAGGCACCTGGAACAGAATGATCAACGTGAACGGGCTCGATCTCCAAACTGCCGATAGTGATCTTGTCACCCGTCCTGAAAGGTTTGAAGGCAATATCCTGGATGTCAAACTCCAGGTCAGCACGGCGCATGTCGCCTAACGCTTTCAAGATTATCTTCGTTGTTTCACCGCAGTACACGGGGATTTCACGGTTCATGAAGGACAGGTAAGCTGAATGATCCAAGTGGCTGTGAGATACAAAGACAGCATCGATCGACGGTTTTTCATCAAATCTGTAAACGCCTTCAAGCTTGGGCAGAATACCCAGCTCTTGCAGGCTTCTCTCCGTCTTGGGCGAAAGAAATGGAGGCGAATAGAACTGTTTCCTCAACCCAAAGGACATTCCAAAATCAAAGAACACCCGCGTATCCCCGTCTTGCAGGAGAATCTTGTTCCCGCCGATCTCGTTCACTCCACCGTGAAAAGTCAGGACCGTTTCATGTTTAACCATGTTTACTCCTCGTCTCGCCAGCTTTTCTGCAGATGTTTGAAACGGCAAGTATCACATGCGGAAGAGTGAACACGCTGAAAACCTTCGTATACTTGGGGTTCCCAGCTTTCCTCACAGTCTCAGCCTTTCCTCCGGCTTCTAAGTATCCTGCAATAAACGCTTCTGCAACCAATTCTGCCGCGCGAGTCTCAACGAGTGGCGGCATGTCATGCCCAGCATAGTACAGGAACTCAGCAACATCCCAGACCCTGTCACCATTCCGAGAGGCCTGTTCAAAATCCATCAGTATTATCTCACAGTGCTTCCCAATAATGATGTTCTCTGGCTTGGTGTCGCCCAGTGCAATGCTGAGAGCATGAACCTTCGCAAACTTCTTTCCGATCCTCTCTATGATCTTTAGCTCTTTTTTCGCCTGTGCAACGGTCTTGAGTTTTGCAACGCGTTTAACAACTTTGCTGGCGTCTTCGCCCTCCACGTATTCCATGAAAACCAGGCGATCATCAGCGCTTACGCGTAAAAGCTTCGGAACGGCAAAACCCCTTGAATTCAGGAACTGATTTATTGCACATTCTCTCTCAAGCCTCTGAATGCCTAACACAGCAAAAGACCTAGTTCCAACACTCCACAACGTAAGCGGAAACCATTTAAAACTCGACCAATCCCTAAACCTCTTGACCACGACTTTTTTCTCTTCACCTTTCACGGAAACTCTCACCAAGAAGACATCATTCAGGATCCCGCCCATCTCTTCGACCTCGATCCTCGCGTCTTCACCTGCACAGAGCAATTCTCTTGCATAAGTCTCAATATTCAACCTATTCCCTAAAGGAACAAGCCCTAAAGCCGTAGGAACATACAAGTACCCTTCAGGAATCTTAATCTGGCCTATCCCTTCAGGGTTTCTTTCATCTCTCTGAAGCTTAAACACAGACTCCCAGTCTTGAGAGAGGACATTTAAGAGCATTGGCCAAACGCCCAGCACAGAAGAGAACAAGGCGCGTGGAACAGCCTTCGACATGTTCACAAGTCGAACCTTCGGGGCTCTTGCACTCTCGATAAACTTCTCAGACATCTGCACATAACCATTTGAGAACGTGCACACACCTTTATCCTGCAACTTCTTCAATGCTTTCAAGTATCCATCAAACACATGGATCATGCTACTCTCTTGCGCGTCTTTTCGCATAAGACCTCGCACACGACGAATCATAGGCGGAAAAATCCGCGCTCGGCTGAGCATGGTCTCGTACATGAAATACTCTGGCTTCATTCGAAGCTCATAGGACAGTTCCGGGAAATCCATGACAAGATTTTCCATGAGTTCAAGAACAAGGCGCTCTTTCAGCTTGACTTCTTGAGAATTTAAATACTCCTTGTTTACAAGCGGTAAATATGGAAAGATTAGCCCCCAAGCCAAAGCCTCGCCCAAGAAACCCCTGTCCACATCTCTTTCAAAAACCCACTCATCGGTAGCAACGAAAACAACGTTTTTCCCTTCAAGCGTCTTTACGTAATTCATAAGCTTAGATTGAAAACCATAGATTATGAACAGGACTTCGACGGGCGTTTTCGATTTTGACAAACATGCGTCATCGACGCCGAACATGAATGCAGCAGTCATCCGGTTAGAACCTGCGATATGTCTGCCGAATCTTAGAATCTCCGCATTTAACTTGTCATCTGAGCTTTGTGAATATTGAATCAATCTTTCACCCAGAACAAGTGACAACCCCAGATAGAAGCTGTGACAGTACAAAATATAGTTAGTGCTTTCCGATGATCTTGCCATAGTCTCTAAGAATCTTGAGCGCTTTGACCGCTTTGTCTGGCAAGTTGTACAGCGGAATGTTCGTGTTGCTCAGCACTCTGTAAACCAGTTCAAAGTCTTCGCCGCCTGCAGGCACATCCACAATCGGCTTGTTAGGATATTTCGAAGCGACCTTTGGAATCACCTTGGCATCTTTAGGCTCAAAGAAAGTCGACTTCAACATGTTTATCACCAAGACACCGTCCACGTTCTTGTCTCTAAGAACGAGGTCCAGCACTTTCTCATATCTGTCAGCTCTCGCATCAGCAATCATGTCAATCGGATTAGATGCATCCACACCATGATACAGGCTCTCGATTTTCTGTTTCGTCTCTTCTGACAAGTTTGCGAGTTTTAGGTTGTTTCTTGTTACAGCATCTCCTGCCAGTATGGCGGGTCCGCCCACATTGCTAACGATTGCCACGTTGTCTCCTCGCATGGGTGGCTGCTTTGATAGGGCTATAGCCATGTTCATGAGTTCCTCTATGGTCTCCACTCTGATTATTCCAGCCTTTTTGAAAGCAGCGTCGAAAACTTGGTCTGAACCAGCTATTGATGCTGTGTGAGACTTGGCTCTTTGAGCTGACTCTTGGGTTATGCCTCCCTTCAGGACGAGGATGGGCTTTTGCTTGGAGATCTTCCTCGCTTGTTCTATGAATTCTCTGCCGTTCTTCATTCCCTCCATGTAGAGGCAGATCACCTTAGTGTTCTTGTCCCTGCCCAAATACTGTAACAGGTCAACATCATCCACGTCTATCTTGTCGCCAACGAAGGCAAACTTGCTTATGCCAACGTCATAGAAGCAAGCCCAGTCGATCAAGCAGGCACCAACACCGCCGCTTTGGGAAATGACCGCGATGTTTCCCTTCTTCGGCATGACGTTCCTTTCGAAGGTTGTGTTGAGACCGTTGGCGGTGTTTAGCACGCCCATGATCGTGTTGGGTCCTAGAATCTTGACGTCATACTGTTCTTTGAGTTTCAGAAGCTTTTGCCGTTGGTTGTCCTTGTACCCGCCGGTGATCATGACGAATGCTTTGACGCCAGCTTTCATGCATTCTTTTGCATGCTCTATTGATTGTTCTGGCGGAAGCATCACAACCGCAAGCTCTGGAACTTCAGGCAACTTGCTCAAGTGAGTACGACTAATTTTGCCTTCTGTGTCCAGCACGTAAGTTTTTCCATGGAAGAATTTCTTCATGTTGTAGATGACATCACTGAAGAGCTGGGGCGATGCCATGCCCACTTTTTCGCGAATTGCGCTTGAGCCTATTAGGATAGCTTTTCGCGGCTCAAAGATAGTCTTCACTTCACCCATCGAGATTCAACCCTTAGAGGACTCCGAGCGAACATGAAAGGAGACAGAACATATGTCGTACATATTCATAAAGTTAACCCAGAGATGCCGCTTAGCCTCTATTTTCTCTCGATGATTTTCATGTACGCAAAGGCTGCGCCAAACGTGAAAACTGCAGAAAAGGCCAGAACACTCAATAAGCCAGTAGGTGAGAAGGGTGGGTAGTCGGTCAGCAGAAAAGATCGAATCATGTCTGATGCATTTGTTAGAGGATTAAGCTCTGCAAGAGTCACCAGGAGAGCTGGAAAGCGCCCATCCAGTCCCAGTTGTTGAACCAATTGCTGAGCAAGAGATGCTGGAAGTACATCTCTTTTTCCGAGCTGTTGAATCAGGGAAAGCGGATAGAATACGCTGCTGCAGAAGAATAGGGTGTAGTAGACTAGACCTCTTGCCGTGATGAACATCTCAAGACTGGACGTGGAAACAGCAATGGCTATGCTCAAGCCAGAGATTCCAACTGCTAGAAGGAACAAAACGCCCAAAATCAGAAAGAACTGCGGAAAAGTTGGGAAACCTAAGAAGATGAAACACGTTAGCAACAGTGGCGACATATAGAGCATACCGCGGAGCCCGCCAGAAAGCACACGTCCGATAGCAAGCTCCAATCTGGTCATCGGCAGACTGAGCATGTAGTGGTGCACTTCTCTTCGGCGTTCCATGTTTATCTCTCGTCCAATCATGAAGGCAGAAGCAAACAGGCCAGTCACGGTGAGCCCGGGAGCGAAGAAGTTGAAGTAGCTTTTGATCTGTTCCTGAACTTCCGGAGTGAGTATGCCGTTGTAGACGACGGCCATTATGAAGAGGTCGGCGAGGTTCATGCTTATGAGGCCCACGAGCCACCACTTGTAGCGGAAAAAGTTCCTGAAATCATGTTCAACCATTCGGATAATGCCCCTCATCTACTGCCAGCCTCCTCCTTCAATCATTCTCTCATAGATCGTGACGCCTAGCAGAGTAAATAGACCAAAGAATGCAACGACTCCAAGAAATGGCAAAAGTGGATTCTGCAATGACATTATTGCTTCTATGCCGGTTCCCCATCTGAACAGGTCTGCAGCAAACGTAACAGGGTTGAGATTCGCAATCCATCCATAGAATGGGTTTGCCTGCTGGATGTAGGCCAAAGGATACATTGCAGTGCTCAACCGCACGATCAGAGCGTCAAGCACGCCCATGAGAATGTCAAAGCGGTCACTGGACTTCAACATCACGGCTATCGTGATGCTCATCCCTGAAACGCCGAAAGAGAACAGAAACAACGCTAGAAGGGCGACTAAGAAGCTGAACGGGTTGATTGACCCGATAACGTAGAGGGATATGGCTATCAACGGACCGACGTATATGAAGGATCTTAGCCCTCCACCTATCGATCGTCCCAGCACCAACTGTTTTCTCGACACAGGGAGGCTAAGCAAGTATTCAAAGACGCCGTGTTCGGCTTCTTCGTAGATGTCAAAACCAATGAAAATGGCAGCTGAGTACAGTGACATGACGGACAACCCTGCAACGTAGTATTGGAAGTAGTTTGGTATGCTGATCATTCTTGAGGCGATGAGACCGAAGAGAGCTATTTGCGAGATGAACCAGATAGCTCGCATTATAATAAGGAACTTGTACTGGAAGAAGAGGCGAATGTCCCTCTCAACAACCAACAGAAGTTTGTTCGTCCAAGATTCACCTCTCGTCTTTCTGCGCTTCTTCAATCGTCAGGCCTGTATAATGTGCGAAAACGTCGTCGAGGCTTGGCTCGCTCATGCGTATGCTCGTAATCGGCACGTTCGTCTTGGAGAATAGGCCCATTATCTGCGGAACAATCTCCTCCACTCTGTTCAGATAAAGCCGCAGGTTAGTCGGCTTGACCTGCATGACATCCACGACTTCTTTCAAGCCTTTAAGATCCTCAACAACCTTTGCTGGAGCGTCCTGTCCAAGTTGAATGTCAACGATGTCGCCTCCCAGAATGCTGTCCTTCAGCTTCTTAGGCGTGTCGCACACGAGCAGTTTGCCCTTGTGCAATATCCCCGCGCGGTCGGAAAGCTGATCCGCCTCGTAAAGCTCGTTCGTGGCAAGAATGATGGTGCTTCCTTCATCACGCATTTCAAGAAGCATGTTCCAAATCTTGTGCTTGCCAACGATGTCGATCTGCGCAGTGGGTTCGTCGACTATGGCTATCTTGGGCCTTTGAATCAAAACCTTGGCCATTTCAACTCGTTTGCGCATTCCTCCTGAGAGGGCATGAACGTTCTTGTGCCGAGGCTCCCACATGTCAACCGCGTCCAAGACTTCCTTGACTCTTCGCTTTCGTTCCTGCGTTGAAAGCCCGCAGACTTTGGCGTGCCAGTTCACCACATCCCATGGAGTGGCAACCCACAACATTTTGGGCTCCTGAAACGCGATGCCCAAAAGCCCTCGCACCTTGTCTGGTTGCTTTCGTATGTCGTAGTTGCCGAGTATGGCCGTGCCTTCTGTAGGTCTGATTACAGTGGCAAGCATCAGAATGGCTGTTGTCTTGCCCGCGCCGTTAGGTCCCAGAAGCCCGAGGATTTCTCCTTCCTCAATCTCCAAGTTCAAATGGTCAACTGCGACGAAGTTTCCGAATTTTTTCGTAAGGTTTTCCATTCGAATTATCGGTGGCATTGCTACACCATGATAAAGCTGAACCAGATACAATGACCAAACAGAGAAATAAGATTAACGGAAGCTCTCGCAATATCAATTCTCCCCAATCAAACACGGAGCAGCCAAAGGTTAAACAACGCTATTGAAAGTGAAAAGCTAACGATAGAACACCCCTGATCAACTGACCCACATTCTGTTCCGAAAGCTTATTAAAACAATAGCTAGCAATTTTTCGAATAACCAGAACCAACGGGCCGGTAGCTCAGCTTGGCTGGAGCGTTCGGCTGATAACCGGAAGGTCGAGAGTTCAAATCTCTCCCGGCCCACTCCCATTCCAGACTGTGTGAAAACTCAAGTTTAGCTTAGGAAATTGCTTTTTATATGTATGGAATACGTCTTTCTGTAGAAGTTCTCACGGGCGGTGCTTAATGCTTTTCAGTGGTCACAACATCTGTTCGGATGACCCCACAAGCCACGTGTCAGCGCGTAGGCATTACGGCCTTTCTGATTGAACTTTGAAGAGGTTGAAAAGAGCCTAGAGTGCCTATTTCAAGACAGTGTATATATGAATGTGTGTCGCCTGTTGAGCTTCAGTGATAAACGCTGCAAGAGGGTACAGCTACACTTCGCACTCATGTTCGTATACGGCGTAACAGCCTTTGACATCGAATGCATCATAAGTGCTGGTGATTAAACTGGGTCTCACTGGTGTTCTGGAGGATCAGGCATCTCTGAGAAAAGAGCCATATGCCGATATCACTTTGCAGAGATCTTTCAAGTTAACCACATACAGCCGTTGAAGTAGCCACGGGTACCAACAAATCATTGTTCTGACCGTCGATGTTGACTGTCACATGTGTCTCCCAAGCAATTGCGCCTATATTCGAAAGGTGATTCTCGGCAAGATGACCCAGAAAAAAACATTGAAGTAAAGTGGAATATCGAGAAAAGCATGCTTATGCTATTCTGCTATCTCTTGGCTATTATGTTGTATCCTTCGATTTTGAATATAAAGGCTGTAGCTTTGATGTTTGGCGGTAAGGCTAGGAACTTGAGTTGTACACTCTGGCTTACTCCGTTGTTCCAGATTGCACCCATCGTTTCGGTCCTCCAGTCATCACTGAACAGCAGTTGTGGTAAGACGTTGCCGTATTCTGAGTGCCAAGCATAGACAAGCGGCAGCTGTACCGTCGCTCCATTCTCAAGGACGGCATACAGTTTGACTCGATCTATGTGGCTGATTGTCTGAGGATGCTCAACAAGCTGGAAAAGATAGACCCCATTGATCTGTTGAGGCGTATCTCTCAACACGCAATTGGCGACCACATCTGTGCCGTTTGGATTGTGAATATTAAGCAATCCTTCGCATCGATATTGTTGGCCATCGTTAACAAAGAGAACAGGACATCCCCCAGGTGCATACTCGCTTATAAAGAAAGAGTACTGTCCTTCTCCGCTCGTTCGCTTAACGTGTACAGCCCACAATCCGGGCACATCGGCTATGAAATCTATGTAATCGCCGTATCCTAGCGGATTTCTCGAAAACTGCCTGAGAGCGTCGTTGGGATCGTAAAGCTCCAAGTCAAAGTTCGCGTTTGAAGGGGAAGAAAGATGGATAGATAGTTCTATGCCTTCCTCAGCCGGGAATCGGTACCAGTCGTCATTATCCGTTGGGTTTGCTTGGTACAGGGTTCCAAAGTAGCTTCCCGGACTGTAAACCCAAGCGTTGTTAATAGTGTTGCTCGCATCTCCCCTGCTATAAGCGTCGTTCTGGGTAATAGTGACTGTCAAGGTGGGAGATGGATTGTTCGCACTGGCGCCGCAGGCGTCTTTTGCTCGCACATTTATCTGGTAGGTGCCCGGTCTGGCCCAAGAGTGTGGAACAGTGGCGTTGGTTCCAGAATCAACCAGATCTGTCGGTTCAGTTGTGGTGTCATTCCAATCAAATGTAAAGCGTACTTTGTCTCCATCAGGATCTGACGCGTTTGTCGTGTAAGGATAGGATGTGCAAACGTATCCGGAACTCTTTCCTGAAGGCTGGGACGGTTGATTTGGCAACTGATTGGTCATGGTCACAGCTAAACAAGGAGAAAAAGCACCGTAAGACCCACAGGTATCCATTGCAAAAACTTCAACACTGTAGGTTCCGGGCAAAGCCCAAGTATGCGACACCGAAGCCTGTAGACCAGAAGCAACTGGACCAACATAAGTATCTTTGTTGTCACCCCAGAAAAACAGGTAGGTGATGTAGTCGCCATCCGGATCCGTCGTGCTTGTAGAATATGTGTATGCGATACCATGGGATCCCAGAGTGCAACCCGAGGGCTTCGACGGGCAGTTCACATACCTGTTGCCAATGCTGACGGCGAGGCTTTTAGAGTAGGAGCCCCAGTCATTGTAGTCGTCTCTAGCGCAGACTTTGACATAGTAGGTTCCGGGCAAGGTCCAAGTATGCCACGCTGAAGATCTGAAGCCAGAAGCGGTCGGACCTGTCTCGGTTGTTGTGCCGTCATTCCAGTCAAACTTGCAGTAGACTCGACTGCCTTCGGGGTCGGTCGTTCTTGTGTAGAACTGATATGACATGTTGTGGTATAGTGGTGGATCAGAGTAACTGGAAGGCGTCTCTGGAGTGTTCGGTGAACAATCATTATGCACTGCTGCAGTTATCTCATAAAGCCCGTAATCGTTTCCTGATGGAAGAACTTCGATAAACCATATTCCACTATAATCTGCCTTGTAACTAAGGGATTCCGAAAGTCCGTAGGACGGTAGAGTAGATGTCCTCGGTGGATAATTGGGTGGTTCAGTGGGTGCATATTGGTCATACAGTGATAGAGCGAGATCCAATGGGTCTCCTGATCTTGTTTGTGCAGATACATCGATCCACTGACCCTGCATTGCATTGATCTTGTAGTAGTCGCATGAGTCGTACTTGCCTAGATACTGTCTGTCCAGAGAAACATTGCTTTGCAGCCAACTAGCCGAGGAGAAGTCGGTGTTGGTGTCTGGACCCATCTCCAAGTTAACGCCTGTGCTCATTTGCTTCGGAATCGTGTTTCCGTCTGGAGAGTATTCAACATAGTCAACGATAGCTCCTATGGTAAGAGAATGCTGTTGATAGGGGCATGAATCTAACATGCGCCAATGCACTATGATTCCAAGGGATGCATCCACGACGTAATCGAAAGTTGGAATAGAAGCACTAGCATTCTGCCGGAGATTGGGGTTCAGATTTATGTCGACTATATCCACTTTGCGTCCACTATACTGGCGTTCGGCAAGAGCCACGACGTTTTCCACACTATAAGTCGTCGCGCCAATGATGAATGCACACCCGTGTATTAATCCTTCAGGAGGATATATCACGTCTATAAGCAATGGGAAAGCGCCCGCAAGCGCATCTAAAAAGGTATACAACAAATCAGGATTAGACGCCTGCGGAGAGTTCCACAACACATTGTAACCTCTAAGCGAGACCGGGTCGTTACGTATCAGAAAACTTGAGTTAGGCTCCGTGTCGTGAAAAGTCAATGTTAGTTTCTTGAGGAAATAACTATTAGAGTTCTGACAATACCATACCGTAGCGCCATTTACTAACGCAAGCTGACTCCCTCCAAAAAGCCCATCAACACCTTTGATTCCAGCTTGATCCTCGATACCACGCGTGAAAGGCGTGTTGATCCCCCTTACGTTCAGATAGCTGATCCGAATTCGGCTCTGTCCGTAACGAGTGTCAGCGGGATTGTAGTCTGGAGCATTATCGAGAACTATCTGAAAAGTCAGTCTGGTCCCGCTAGCCTTGTGCAGAACATTCTTCCATGTGACTACGAAGTAAAGGTGAGAAAACTCCATGTATATCCCTGTGATTATCGATGCACTGCTGTCTACTAGTAGATCACTCCACACGGCAGCGATCAGCCCGTTTGGCTTTTCAACAGACGGAATGCTCTGCGGACTAGGGTTAGGTCCGCATGAATCTTCAACGCTCAGAAAGCCATTGACACTTATGTAAAGCCTCGTATATTCAGCGCTGCTTGGACCGCCATAGAATCTGAAAATGAATCCTCCCTCCTCCTGAGGTATGTCGACAGAAAAAATAACATCATCACCGACATTAGGTCGATCAACCCGCGAATACAACAATGATTCATCAATCCACCAAAGAGAATTCACACTGCTCGAATATGCTATACCCATCCTTGAACTCGCAGTCATAGAAACATTCAGACAAACACAGTCAGCCCCGTCGGTAGGATCTTTTATGTATTCGTAGACACTTACCCCTAATCCTGCACACGCCTGACCATCCGTGGTGGCGTTATCAGTCCTTTCTCCAATGAGCAGGAGAGAGCCAGGTCTTTCCAATTCCCACGCATGGACAAAAGGGACGATTTGAAACATCAGAATGATCAGTAGTGTAAGTGGAATTGCCCTTCTCATACGCTTACCTCTACCTGATAATATCCCCAGAATTGGACCTGCTGTATTTTGATGTACAAGTAGCCAGTGTAGCCTGAGGTAAATTCTATCTCATGATGCGTGTCTGGTTCTGATGAAACAAGAACTGGCTCCTCATTCGCATCATAAAGGAAAACCGCAAAACGCAACACCGGATAATCAAGTCCGGTCACGTTTATTCTGATTCTTTGTCCTTGGCTTACCTGAATCTTATAGAAATCTACACTGTCAGATTCACAAAGGTACAACCCAGTATAGTTGCCCTCATGAATTTCTGCAGCTGTCTCCCAATCGTTGTTGTCATCCGGCCCAATCTCTAAGTCAAAAGGTTGAAGAACCCTGCGAAAAGCCGTGCCGTCATAGTAGATGATTTCTGTCATTATTTGCATGTAATGCGTTCTCCACTGCGGACTCATCAGAAACCAGCCAGCAATCCCGTCAATGTGGACACTCATAGACTGATTCAAACTTTCAGCAGCCACAAACGCCTTCACACCCTTGGTCCCCATGGGCAAAGATAAGGATGTAAAATCTCCATAACCAACAATCGACAGGTTGGCAATATGACAAAAAAGGGACCAAGGATCAGACCAATGTTGTATCTGGAAAAGTTCGACCCCAGAGTTCTCGTAATTCTCATTGAATGTAATATTAACACTATGCACAAAACCAGTTTCGACATTTGCTGTCACATTTACGATTATATAGACAACATCCGAATCGAGCAGAAAGTTTGAATAGTAGTATTCAACCAAGACGCTCTGCCTGGTGCTGATACCGTGCTCATATGTCGTATCAGCGCGTACAGTATCCATAATAATCGCATTATGATCCGGCCTTTCCGTTTTCCATGTTGCAGCATTCAACACCACCGTATCGGAAACTGTCGCAGGCTCAGGTGTTACGTTTGCCATTCGAAACGCTACAAGCAAGCTCATTGGGGCGATTATAGATAAAAATAGGATCGCTTTCCAACCTCTGATTCTGAACATAACAGTGCTCCCTTAATTTCCCTCAGCAAGAACACCTAACAACACAATAAGATATATGTCTTTTGATTGTAAGTTCTATTGCTTCAAGAGTACTCCATTTCAATGTTACATTGTTGATGGCCAAAGCTTGCTTTGCTGTCGATGCGCTTTCTGCAAGAGCCTTGCTTCAAGTCCAGTGTTCTTCATCAAACTCTGGTATTATTGCATGAAGGAACCTATTGCGCCACATTATCGAAGAAGCTTTTATCCGTTCATGATGAGGAAAATCACTGAACGGTGAAGATGATGGCAGACGCGTCACATCTCTGCAGCAACGTGAACGAAAGCCAGAAGCCCTGATGGAACCTGAATTGCCCACGAGAGAAATAGTAGTGATTGTTGATCAGTGGGCAATCAAAGCCAAAGTGGCAGTTTCCACTACTGCCGCTACGAGTAGAAGAATCGCAACGAAAAAATACAACCCCAAGCATTCCCTGAACGCTTCCTTGAGAGCTTCAGCACGCTTGAAACTCTCTGCTTTGTACGCCCACTTAGGTCTGGTCCAAGAAGCACCGACAATCGTTCCAGCCACAGCAGCAAGAGCGTATGACTCGCCTTCGAGAACAAGAGTCGGTATGGATACCACCAGAATCCATGTCGGTTGATAGTGAAGGAGAAAACCCCAAGTGAAGGCTCTATAGAGCAGAAATCCCGCTGAAAGCGGAAAGAAAGCGAAACCGGGCAGAGTCACAACTAGAAACGCACTGAAGAGCATATTGTATAGAAAAATGCTCAGAAATGTCGCAAGGATATTGTTGCCAAGAAACACTTGGGCAAAAGGCGAAAGTGAGTCTAAGAGTGATCTAGGAAGCATAAGATCACATACAACGGTAGTCAGAAGGACACTGCCGAAGAAAGCAAGATTCATAAGAGCTAGAGGTCGGCCTCTCTTGGAAAGCACTTTCAGATAGGAAGACAGTGTGGCCAAAACCTGAGCCGAGGTTTGAGCTATATGTTGCATCAACACTCAGACACCCTCATTGATAGCTTCACATGAAGAACTGAAGAAAAAGCAGAACCCCTCTTCAGCCGATCTTCCTGCCGGATCTCTGCTCTCGTCCAAGGATCGAGAGCTCCAAGAAAATCGAATAGAGCTATCAGGATAAGGTACGTGCGCATAGGCATGTAGATAAACTCTGAATGCCACAATAGATAAGTCTTCCCATTTGCAGTTCAGCCACTTCTCTGAAACTTGGTTTAGGTATCGTCTATTGATCAATGTACATGTACATCAGACATCAAGTAAGCGCTTTCAAACTTACCTCTATTTCACGAATAGCTTTGAACGTCCTCTTTTCGAGCCGCCTATTAATGCAGACTGAACCAGTTTCTCACGAAGGCATTGGCTAAAACCCAATCACAAACAAAGTCTGTTTCCGGCTGCCCTTGAGCATTGAGTTGAGCATCCATGAACTCGATTTTACTATTCATGTATGTATCCTCGCGCTCGTTTTGTTTGTTGATGAAACTAGTCCGGTCCGGCCCATTTTTCAACGAGCAGTGATTGTTTTCTGGGAGGTGGACGTATGGTCACAGTGCTTTTTCGGAGAAGGCTTTGATTGTTTCGTATATTGATGTTGCTGCTGCGACGCTGACGATTCCTAGAGAGAATATGTACTCCCTGGTTAGTAGGGGGGGTTTGAGAAAGACTGCTAGGAAGATCAGTGAGGTTACGAAGAATACTGTGTAGAAGAAGTTTCGTGGGATCAGAACTCTTCTTAGCCGAATTAGGTTTTCGAGGATTATTCGGTCTGCAACGAAGCCGTTTAGTTCTTTTTTTATGAAGCCTGCTTCTTCCAGTTTGTTTATGTGGTAGAGCGCGAGTGTGGGGCTGCTCAGGTTTAATGCTCTCTGGACTTCACGGATTCCGACTGGTTTGTCGTTTTTCAGGATGAACTTGTAGACCTTCAATGTGAGTCCTCTCAGAATGTCTTTTGACTCGCCCACGGTTTTTCTGTCTCCATGTGAAGAAGAAGTGCTGTCACATTATTTGAATTATCGCTGTTCAAACTATTTGTACAGATGTACAAAAACATAGAATTAAATCTTTTAGTGGCTATTGATTTGTTTGGTGGATCATGAACTCCAAGAAAGAAGTGCTCGCAGCGTCAATCCTCGCGATCAGCCTGTCAGTGGGGCTTGGAACAATAAGCTACGGCCTATTCTCTGAGATCCCAATCAACGCTAGGATCGACGTTTTTCCTGAAAGGAACGGGGTTCGCAGCAACTCCTTTCTCCCAGCAGACCTAGTTTTCCTCGAGGCGCGACTATCGTATGGAAATGCCTCCGTCGCTGGAACCCCGGTAACTTTTGAAGCCAGAACCCCCGATGGCGCAGAATTCCTTCTGAAAAAGGCGACCATAGACAATGTCGGAACAGCAAACGTCACTTTCCACATTCCGTGGCCTTCAGACTTCTCTTTAGGAATCTGGCAAGTGTCAGTTGCAGGCGAGGTTTATGGACAAACCCTGAACACCACCACAGATTTTGAATGTCAACTACTGCCGATAGCAGTGGATGTTTTCACCCAAAAGGGCGGTATTGGGCAGAACTCGCAGGGTGGGCATTTTGCCCTCAATGAAATTGTAAACCTTTACGCCCAAGTTCGGGATGAGCTAAACCACACTGTATCCAATCAACTGGAGGTAATTTTCGCCATCAAAGACCCACACGGGACAAGCTTTGACTACGAAACGCAGACGACAGATTCTTCAGGATTCGCAGGTATAACGATTCGGATACCGCCAGATGAAGCGTATGTTGGGACTTTTGAAGTCTATGCAAGAACAAAGTACAGCGACACGGTGCTCCTTGACACGCTTACCTTCATAGCCATACAGGATTAGTCTGCCCAAAACCTGAGGAATGCGTACTAACGCGCGCGACAAGCCACTATGGCTACCGAAATTCCAGTTAAGGTAGCGGCGAAGTTCACAAGCTGCTTCTTGAAAGCGTCGTTATCCGATTGGAAAGACAAAAATGAAGAATAAAATATGCAAACGGCAAGTACAATCGACTGCGCCGGACTCCACTTTCCAGTAGAAACACCCTTTCCTGTCAAGATAAGGACCAACTTGGTGAATCCGAAATTCTGATTCATACCAACCTCCGTTGCTTTTCATGAAAAGCGATCAACGACATGACTGCGAACTGGGCAAGGGCAATGGTGAAGAAGACTGGCAGAATCAGTTGTTCAGCGAAGATGAGTGTTATGAACACGGCGATTATCGGAGTTCCTACCATGATGTAGCCGGGTAGTAGGATCAGGATGAACGTGGATAGTCTTGCGTACACGTTGCCCATGGCGAAGCCTTCGCTCCAGAACTTGTTTGCCAGAATCTTCAGTTCCAGCATACAGGCGGCAGCAACGGAAAACGCGTGTACCAGTCCGAACGTTAAGATGAAGCTGAAGTCTCTTCCCAAGTATACTGCCACGATGAAGAGGACTGCAAGCGAACTCAAGTACGTAGTCATGGCCAGAACTGTCTTAGCGAAGATTAACGTCTTCTTCTTCAACGGTAGGCTTCTCATGTAGGCTGAGGCTAAGCCTTCTATGGAGAACATGGTTGGCGGTAGCAGGAGCGTGACCATCGACACTCCCGTCAGGGCTCCGAGCGTGATGCTGAAGTCCAAACCGCCCAGCCCATTACTGCTCATTGTGGAGAAGGATATTGCCAGAAGCGCCGTCTGCAAGACTGGGAAGAAGAAAAGGGTCGCGTGAGAGGGCGACCGAGAGGCTATCCTCAGGTCTTTGCGAATTATCCCAAACCAGGGCATTTGAGGATTAATAGCAGTGTCTTTCACCACCTCCCTTGCGCCTGAGGCGATCGCTCCACCGCCTATCTTTCTCACGGTTCGCGCGACCCATCTGAAACAATACACCGCCAAAGCAACGTATCCAACGGATGAAACGGTAGACAGCGCCAAGACAACAACGTTAACTTCTTGGATGAAGGTCGCGAAGGAAACTAGGAACCCGAAAGAGAACGGGAAGACCAGCGCTATGAACTGCGTGGAGGAGGAAAGACCTTGGGCAAGTGATCCGAAGGCTGCGACTATCTGTGTTGCGGAGTTTAACACCAAGTACGTGCCGAACGTTGGCAGAATCCAAACTATCATTAAAAGGAACCTTTGAATAGTCTTCCATCTTGATCGTCCTCCCCCGCTGGCTACTTTCGCGTAGAAGAACCTGGCAAGACCAACGGTGAGCGCCAAGGCGAAGACCTCAGTGACTATTATTGCTGCAAACACGATTAACCCGCCCAGAATTGTGCCTCCTACGAGGAAATAGGCTGAAACGAGTCCTATTACCGCGGTTATGAGGGGCAAGTCGAAGATTCTTATGAAGCATACGAAGATTATTTTCGATATTTCCTGCCTTGAGAGTGGAAGCGGACTCAAGATGTCAGCGATCCTTGAGGAAACGAACGATGTTGCAACCTGCAACCCCATGAAGATCATCAGGAACATGATCGAGGCGAGGAAGGTTGACACGCTCACAGCAACAGTCAACTCCCTTGAGGCCCTACCAGAGTCAATCTGACCCATCGGAAACACGAACAGGATGAACGCAAAAGCGGCCACGAATATGGTTGTCAGGATTTTGCTGAGTAGAACGTTGAACCCGGCAGTCCGTATGAGCTGTTTGATGTTGGTTCTGCCCTTTTGCGGCAGGCCTGAACCCGCACGCATTGAAAAGATAGACTGAAACGAGATCTCCTTGAAAACTACGCTCGACAGTCGCCAGAGTTCGCGAAACTTCACGGTTTCTACTCCTCTTCCAACCCTCTGATTATGTCTTGCATGCCTGCTTCTTGTTCAGTAACTTTGAGGAAAATGTCTTCTAACGAGCCTTCCGCACTCTTGACCAGTTTCCGGAGTTCATCGACTGTTCCTTCGCCCACTATTTTGCCTTTGTTGATTATTCCTACCCTTGTGCAGAGTTTTTCGGCGACTTCCATGATGTGCGTTGAGAATATGACGGCTCCGCCTTTCTTCGCATGGAAACTTATCAACTCCTTGAG
>Ga0315279_10004708_pt1 | contig 18184 bp, 13 predicted proteins | sample YL17G06_20_MG_FD_203694 | JGI IMG/M metagenome (GOLD analysis project Ga0315279, IMG submission 203694) | Sediment microbial communities from Yellowstone Lake, YNP, Wyoming, USA - YL17G06_20 | ecosystem: Environmental > Aquatic > Freshwater > Lake > Sediment | place: USA: Wyoming | collected... | reverse complement strand
CAGACTTGCCGTTAGCTATGACAGATTAGAGGAGATCCGATTAGGATTTCGACATTTGGCTTATGCCATGATCAATTTTCGTGTTACTTTCAATAGTTCTTAATTCTTACTCGCTACGAGTTCAGTACTCTTGTTAGAAACTGCGCACAGACAGAGTTGCGTACTGAGTTGATCCGTCGGGATGAGAGTATCCCAAATCAGGTGGGTAAACCAACACAGCGACCAACTATGCGTCGTATTTTCCAGATGTTTGAGGGGATTCATGTATTGTTGATAAAGGATTCATTGAGAACACAACGCCAGGTGCTGAACCTAAAATCGTCCCATCAAGGTTAGCATAATTATGCTAGACTCAAACTTCAGGACATGTCAAATATAATAAAAAGCGAATGGAACATTAATTAATGTTCCATTTGCTATAATTATCATGAATTTTCAAAGTATAAATTATACAAAATCAAGGATATGAGTCACCATCAACATCGGTATTAATAAGACTACCTTTATAATAGTGAGCTGCACTAGACGTGAGGTGATATTGCGAAGGAGGACTGGTGTTACACGCTAAGAGAGTAGTGAAGCGATATTATCCCAATTGTGTGGGCAAGCGTTTGACCCAACCTGCAGCGTTGTCTAAAATCTTAGGATATTAGGCATGTCTGCTATTTCGTAGGCTGCGTCCCACACCTATAATATCTGATTAAAGCATTGCAGCAGTCAGGTCTCAAGGCTGTCTTCAAGGTTAAGTCCAGACACCTTGAGATTCCAAGCTACAAAACTGAATACGAGTATTTCATGACTGTCTGCTTATAAGAGGTTGATATTATCGTTTCAAAGCTGATAGTTTGCAATGGCAATTTTATACAACAAGGAGACAGTCATGATTTACTAAATATTGTTGTAACATTAGTATACAATATACAGAAATTCACAAAGGAAAGGTGGCAAAAATCTGACAATATCACTTTTCCCTTGACAATTAACATAAGAGGTTGGGTTGAGGAACGAAACCCAACGTCAATCTAAAACAACAGTCATTATAGCGAAACCGTTGTCAAACCATAGATACTCAGTTTTTTTCTTCAATTTTCTTGACTTACTCAGACCATCATGCTATGATTATAATACAATATTTGTAAATAGATTGGAGAGTGAGCAATGCTAATTAAAACAGTTGATATAAATGAAGCACAATGGGCGAAGCTACTGTCAATGGTAAGCACGGAGATCATTCTAATGGAAGGTAGCACATTCATTGCCCGTTTGGTTCCGGTTTCGTCGTCCACTTCATCACGTTTGCCGAATTTGCATGGCGGTGCGATCTGGACGAGTGATGATTTTGATCAACCATTACCAGACGAATTCTGGATGGCTGAAGTATGAAACTACTCCTTGATACTCATGCGTTTATTTGGTGGGATAGCGAATCATCCAAGCTCTTGCATTCTGTCAAGATCGGGCAAATACTGTGTTACTAATTTATGTGGGAGAGGTAAGAACATGGGTATTGCGTTAGAAAAGTTATATTTTCGTTCACCGAATCTTGGTCCAGATTGTAGCATGCCACGATCTGCACGATTGCGTGAAAGACGTTTTCAGATGGGGCTTGAGAAGCGAGAAATGCCCGAACATTATCAGCGGCTTCAAGAGGAAGCAAAGCAAATATATCTGGAAAACGCTGTTATTGATCCCGGTATCGCAAGGGCAAAGGCTTTGCGCCACATTATTGATAACTGTGACATCACTCTTGAGGACGATACGTTATTAATTGGTGGTGAAGAACCATTCTTCTTTAATCTATTGTTTCCCACATTATGCGCAGATGGTCATGCACGTTTCGGTCGAACTCCTGACGAGGAATCGGATCGTATGCGACGGGCAAGTCTGTTCTATGCGGCGTGTTTTGAAGGTCACATTACTCCCGGACTTGACGATATACTCAGTCAGGGGATTATCGGAATACGCAAACGAATAGAAGACAGACTAACAGATTTTCGTCCAGAATCACCCGAAAGTAGAGAGCAAAAAATATTCTGGGAATCTGCGGCACTTTCATGCGATGCCATAATGGCTTACACAGAGCGCTATCGCAAATCCGCAGAGGAGAAAGCGAAATCTGAAACTGATCCCGAAAAAGCAAAAGAATGGCAGGAATCCGCTGACATATTATCCAGAGTGCCTGAATATCCTGCCGCTACTTTTCATGAGGCATTGCAATCGTTCTGGATAGTTTACATACTCGTCACGATGGAGATGGGTGGATGTATGCCCGGCGGGGGATTGGGGCTTGGGCGAATTGATCAATTCCTCTATCCATATTACATTAAAGACATAATGGATGAAAGCATCACAAAAGCAGAAGCACTTGAACTAATGGAACATTTCCTGCTATGCTTCCGTCACGTTGATTATTACACACCTCATCAGCTTTACACACCGGGTAGTCAGGCAAGTATCGGCGGAGTGACAGCGATTGGTACAGAGGCTTCTAATGAGCTTACTTATCTAATCATGGAAGCATCTTTGCGTATCGCCATGCCTGCGCCATATATATCATTAAGATTACATAAAATCGCACCCGAAAGATACTGGCAGGCATCTGCTGATTACGTTATAGGCGGACTTGGGTTTGCCATAGTCAATGATGAAGTGCTTATACCTGCAATGATGAAACATGGAAGGTCAATTGAGGATGCCAGAGACTATATCTGCTCATGCTGTTACGAGAACACCATCCCCGGTCGAGAGGCGTTTCATCCCAATGCGTCTTATCTCAACCTGCCTTATGTGCTTGAAGTGTCGTTGAATAAAGGAAAATCATTGCTAACAGGCGAACAGCTTGCCTTTAATACATCTGATCCAGACAGATTCAGCAATTTTAATGAGATTATGGATTCCTTCAAACAGCAATTGCATTATGTGTGTAACAAGCTAGTCGCCTTGGTCAACTACGCAGATGAGTCACATATAGCCAATAGGCGTTATCCGATGATGTCGCTGTTTTTTGATGACTGCATAGCTAAAGGTAAGGACGTATGCGCCGGTGGTACAAGGTATAATCTCACTGGATGTATCGTTGCGGGATTACCAAACGTGGTTAATTCGCTGATGGCGATCAAGGAATGTGTGTTTACAAAAAAGCTAATGTCAATGTCAGAATTGATAACAGCTATACAGGCTGATTTTGATGGTTACGAGCAGATACGACGTCAATTGATTTCTGCGCCAAAATGGGGCAATGGTGATGCTTCTGTTGACGAATTAGCACGGATAGTAACTGATATGCTCTATTCTGAGATGCGCCATCGCACAAACCCAAGAGGTGGATGCTGGCAATTGGCTCTTTATTCTTTTGTTGCAAATCATGGACTTGGCTCAGTTATCGGTGCATCCGCAGATGGTCGCTATGCAAGGGATATGTTGACAAGGAATCTTGATCCAGCCTGGGGAACAGACCGACAGGGACCAACAGGAGTTTTAAGATCGCTTTCAAACATTGATTTTACGCAGTTCCCCAATGGCAGTTCGCTTGACCTTCGCTTCGATCCCGAATCTTTGCAGACTTACGAAGGTCGAGTTACGTTTGTTGGATTTTTGAAGGCATTTGTTGATCTTGGCGTTATGACTATGCAGATAAGCATGGTTGACGAAGATACCTTGCGAGATGCGCAGAAACACCCTGAGAATTATTCCAATCTAATGGTAAAAGTTGCTGGTTATAGCGCAAGATTTGTCGAAATATCGGCGCAAGAGCAGGAGGAGATCATCCGCCGAACAACACAAAGAATTTCGTGACGAGTGACGGGTAGCACTGCCCATCTACTGGTCAACCAGATTAATTTTTATATTTAATATTACACGGATTTTCACGGATTTTGTTAAAAATAAATAATAGGTTGGATCGAGAAACGAGACCCAACTATTAGACATGATGTTTTCCTGATTGTAGAGATAATAGACAATGCAATATCGGCGTGCAAGAATTAAAGTATAATTTTTACAATTGTTACGCATACTAATTTAGGAGAACCAGATGAAAATTGATGGTTTTATCTGGCAAGGAAAGATCGTTAATAAACTAAAATGGAAACATAATTTAACAACTGATGAGGTGGAAGAAATATTCCAAGGCAAACCGAAATTTCTAAAGAAAGAAAATGGCAAAGCAGAGGGTGAGGATTTATACAATGCCTTGGGTCAGACTGAATCAGGAAGATACCTGACGGTATTTTTTATTTATAAATAGTGGCTCTTTGGGATATAACGGGGAATTTTCCGTAGGGGCGAAGCATTTGCCTCATAAACGCTGATTATGTAATAGTTCACAATAGCAAATGCTTCGCCCCTACAATATTATCCCCGTAAATTACCAAAGAACCAAAAACCTTCAACTAAATTTATGTCATTCCAGCGAAGGCTGGAATCCAGAAAAAGTTTATATGAATGAGATGGTTTGTAACACTTAATCAACCAGTACCGCTCATTTGCTTTTCCAGTTCTTGCACTTCCTTATCAAGACAATGATAGCCTACTTTTTCAACTATCTCTTTAGCTTTCACAAAATTTTCCTGAGCCTTATCCTTATCATTCATATAAAAGTATAGTCGTGCATATTCAAGATAGCAATCTGCATCTCTACGATGATAACCCATATCATCAATCATATTTTTCGCAGTGTCTAAATGTTTCTGTGCTTCAATTAGATGTTTCTGCGGTTCTTCTTTTCTACTCATTGCCAGATAAAGTTTGGTATACTCAAGATGGCAATCAGCCTTATATAGATTCATCTCGCAAAAATCTACAATGTATAAAGAATTATCTATATCTTGTTGTGCTTTTTTAAACTCTTTAGACAACCTGTAAAGCTCTGCACGGGTTAAAATACCAGGAATTAGAAAAGGGGGTTGTCCTGCTTGCCTTAGATCGTTTATTACTATGTCCATATTTTTTTCCGCTTGAAGTAAGTTTCCATTTAATAAATAAGCCCGGCAGAGCGCAAGACGATGTAATGCCTTAGCAAGCGGGTAATTTTCTTGTTGTGGCCATTCCAATGTTCTCTCTGTGTATTCAATTACAGTTTGTTGCTCTCCTAAATCAAGTAAAAGATCAAAATAACGAGAACCATGAAGACGGCAAAGTAATGGGAATCCTGGTTCCATTTGTTTTTGTATTTGTTCTGCTTTAATAAACAAGCTTCTGGCTTCTTCTAAGCATCCTTTATGATGAAGAATATAAGCAAGTGTGGCGTACGTCACTACTTGATAATATAATTCTTTTTTCTGGTTTTCTGAAGAATGACTTGATTTTGTTGTTTTCTGGCAATATATCTTCCAGCTACTTTCTGCATAAGATACACTATCTGTTGCATATTTCTCAGCTTTTATTAAATCACCTAATGGTAAAAATGTCTCACTTAAATGTCTGGCACATTGTGCTGCCATGCCCAATTCTTTGATTGATTTACATATTTCTAATCCCTTTTGCCTTGGTTGTATAGAGTCCTTAAGCCTACCAATCGTATACAATACTAAACCTGATATACTTAGTATAAAGGCTTTCTGTTTATCTGTGATTTTATCTACCAGAGTATTCCATGGTTTATCAAAGAAGTGTGATAAAACAGTTAAATCAGCACTGACTGCACCTAGTTTATCTCTAAGAAAATTCATAATTATACCATTGTCTTCTGTTCTATTGATTCGATTTTCATATATTTCAAGCATTTCAGAATATCTTTCAGCTTGGCAACCATGTGCTACAGCTACAAGAAGGGGTTCCATATCTTTAATAGTGCTCGGGTATTCTTCTGCTTGGGATTTATACCACTCACAAAGCCTGCTGTGTGCTTCCTTCCATGCCTTTGGATTGTTTGCCTTCAATTTCTCACCGAAATGCTCTCTGACAAGCGAATGGCAATCGAGGTCATCAGGTTTGTTCTTATTCTCATCAGAAAGCAATCTGGCTGTTCTCAGGTTATCAAGTGCAAACTGCCATTTTTCTTGAGATAATTTCAAAAGTTGATCAGTCAATCCCTTAATAACTGGCTTTTTCCTCAAAGCCTGTATCGCACCACCTTCAGCAGATCGGTCAAACAGACCCATGATATAGAGTATGTCAAGCTCAGGTTTGCCCCTGAACCAATTCTCGTAGGACTCCATTATATGCTTTGTGTGTTCACCAAGTTTTGTTTCAGTCATAAGTTTTGGTATCTCTTTACGCATGCGTATATCGCCGTGATGGACTATCTTTAGATACGTTCCTAGAAGCGTTACAGCAAGGGCATGACCTTTGAGATCGTCAACAGCCTTCTTCAATTCATCGGGCAAGCCTTTTGCGCCGAGTTTTTCAAGCAGTTTTGCACCTGCTTCTTGTGATAGGTTCTCAAGCTCTATCTCCTCAACTGACGTACCAATGTGATCCTTGATGTCATCTACGCTTAGGCGTGTGGTTATAACGCATAGTCCTGGATTCTGGTGAGATAGCTCTTTCAGCAGGCTTTTCAGTGATTGGTCTCTGAGTCGGCAGTCTGCGGGGTTTTGCAGAGGTTCCAATCCATCAAGGACAAGCAAGGTTTTCTCTTTCCTCACGAGTTGAGCCAGCCTTTCGCCTTTATCCCATGCGGAGCCTTCGTCGGGATTCGTATCACCGAACCATCTCAGTGCTGATGCGATGAACTGGTCAGCGGATGCCTGTCCGTCTTGCCTTGAACCTTGACTATAAAACGTCCAGCCAAGCACACGCTCTGCGCCCCTGTAATCATCCAGTTCCATGTTATTCAGCCATTTGTTGACGAGAGCAGTTTTCCCAACACCACCGAATGCAACGAGCATGACGATATTCTTATGTTCGCTATTCCATGCCTTATCCAGCATCGCAAGCTCTTTTTCTCTGCCGAATACGTCAGGGCTTGTCGTCGGCATCTTTGCAAGAGAGATTTTTCCCTCTGGAAGTGTAATATAGTTTTTAACTGGTTGTTTCTTTTTGTCCTCCCGCCTCGATTTTTTCCTAAAGAATATTATAAATAATACGCAAATTCCAATTAATACCACAAATATAATGATATAAAGGTAGATACCTTTATCAAGGCAGATACCCTTACCAAAGAATATTATTGATAACACGCAAATTCCAATCAATGCCGCAGAGATAATTATGTCAGGATAACCACGAGTCTTAGGGATATACTTCCAAACCATGTTTGCGATTAGATTTAGAACTACTGCTAGAGTAATACTATAAAATATAAACTCTAATAATTTGCTTTCCATAGGCACTTCTCACTTTTTAATAGCTTATAAGCACTAAAGGTAGTTGGGTTGAGGAACGAAACCCAACATAATATTATCAAAGTTGGGTCTCATTGCTTCGACCCAACCTCTTATGCATATACGCAGTATATGCCATGCAAGTTTTATGCATGGAAATGGCATGTAGCCTACAATTTTGATTCTATAAATATTTCACCCCGCTAGAGTTAAAGGAATATCTTTTTGACAATTATTTTGCTTCAATCCGCCAGAGTTTTGTGGACTTCTCAGGCATATCAACTGAGAACTCTGTTATCTGTGTTCCAACTAGCTTATCATCAAAGAGATCGTATACGTCAACTGCGTAAGGAAGATGGATCGTCCTTTTACCACCATCATTGACTGTTAAAGACAGAAATGACTTATTCGCATAGACAACATCACCAAGATCAGCGTATAGGTGAACTCCTGCCATCTTTGCAAATCCTCGCAATACTACTGATGGAATACAAGGTGCCGCAGAATATACCGACGTCCAGTTATCAAACTTTTTAATGACAAGCCCCGGAGAACCATTGTCAACTAATTTACCAACTACTTCACCAGAACCTGCACCTGCGTAGAAAACCGGACCAATCTTCATATCTGTCCCATAAGTGAATCCATCTTTAACTGGCTCCAATACTTTTGGCTCACCAGATATGGCAACTTTTAACTGCGATTCCTCAACTTTGTAATCTATGTCCATACCTGTCAGGTGCTTCATGCCGTGAATATCCACCTTGCCGTTCCTGATGAACCCTGGCGCATATACCCATAGAGCAACGTTACCATTGCACTTGACGATCCTATCAATTGATGCTCTTTGCTTTTCTGTTGGGGCAAAGCAGTTGACAAAGACGTACATTTTATGTTCTGGCATAACATCAAGGTCATCAAGCGAATAATATGAGAACGGCGCACCGATCCTGCCCATCTCTGGTATTTGTTGCAACAGCAATGGAACGCTTATTCTATTAGCGACCTGCATGTATGCAAGGCTTGCGTCATCAACTATTAATGCTATCTCGCTGACAGGGGTTCGATCCAGCTTGACTGTCTGATCAGCGATGGCTTTCATCTTGCCGATCTCTGTCATCATTTTTTCATCGTCGTACCATCCTCCGCCCATATCAAACCACCACATACCGCAGGCATTACATATCACGTTTGCGAACTCTCTCTGTTGCATTGAAAGGCTTTCCTCGTAAGTTGCAGTCTTACCCCATTCTCCCAAAGGTCCTTGAGAAAGCCACGTACGTATGTCATTCTCATCAAACCACATCTTTTTGTGAAGTTTTACGGAATCTGTGAGTGACATAAAATGGCTGTAACCATTTCCAGACTGTCTGAAGGCATAGCTGGTAGGGCTTGTTACAAAATCAATATAAGGCGAGTGCCAGACTTTCTGCAATGCCAGATGACCAGCGTTTTGCTGTCGCTGTTCACCTATTAATTGCAAAACGTAACCATAAAATACACCAACAATAGCCTGATTGTTAGTCTCTGATTTTATTACTTTGGCGAAGTATTCCATAGTTTCGGCAACCATATCGGAGGTATAGAGATAATAGTCAATTACGTTCATCTCTTTCTCCGGGTCTCTGAATGAGAATAGTTCGCTATTCTGTCTCTCTGACTTCGTTGGGATTGTAAGAGTTTCAAACTTCATGTCTTTGTTATTCCAGGCTTTGCGCAGGTTTTCAACGTTGACGTATTTCTTCTTCAACCATCTATGGAAAGCCTCCAGATTCGGTTTGCTGTAATCTGCCCATTGATCCTCATTCCCACCCCACATCATCCATTCTTCTGTTGTACCCGAAGCAATGTGATACCCGATGATCCTGTTTGCATAAGGCATAGACTTAATGTGAGCTATGTATTTCTTGATAGCGTCAGCTGTATCCCTGCGCCACGTCTCCGATGCCCACGATGGCACACGCTTTTCACCGGGATGATAGAAAGGAACAGGTTTGCCATCACCCGTATCTATTGTCACCAATTCGTCTGGATACTTGTCATCCCACCATCTTGGGGAATGAAGATAAATTCTTGGGAATATAAAGGCATTTGGGTCTGCTTTCAGAACCATATTTGTTCGCTCATCCATATTGCTGTAATCATATTTGTCTGGCGCTACCCAAGTCGTTGGTGCAAGACCATATCCTGACTCGCCTGGAGTCGAAGAAAACGAGTATAGGTGTATCCCTTCGTTTCCAAACTGTTTAAAATATTTGCTGTTGGGACTATAAGTCATGTAGACCATAGATGAATCCGGGACACCGTTTATGAATAATGTTGGTGCGCAGTTATAAGGCATAATCTGCGCATTAGTTGGTTCAGCAAAAGTATTCCGAACAAAATTAGACAAAAAAGCAAACGATAATAATATAAGTACCAGGGTTACGTAATTCATTTATTTCCCCCTTATTTCTTCATTAAGAAATACTCTCAACCCAATTAACAATCTTTTCAGCAATTTCTAATGCTTCTTTATAATCATCATCCGTAACAGGAGTGTCAGAATTTGGGTAACGAGCGAAAGTGGCATACGGAGTAAGTCCAACAGCTTGTTCAACAAATTCCGGTATATCTAATTCTGTTTTTAAGAGCAATGTTATCAATTTGGCAATATCATGAGTAAAAGGGAAATCTATCCCGTATTTTATCAGTAACGATTTAATAGCCTTTTCAACAGCTTGTTGAGTATTGAAACATAGATCCTCTAAATATATATTCTGTCCCATTTTTTCTGCCAATGCCAAATTGCTTTTGGCTCTATTTATCCATTCTCTTGGGTCTTCTGACGGATAACGTTCAGGCATGATAAATCTCCTTACCTTCCCGTAAAGCAGGTGCTATGATAAGATAGTTGATATTGCGGTATTTTTCAACTTGCTCCGGTGTGGTTAATATAATATCTACTGCTTGATTCACACCAATCATCTTTACGTAAATATCACTTGTAAGCCTACGACTATTAAATTCACCGTTTTTGATCACAAGCAGATCAATATCACTGTTTGGTCCCATTTCACCTCGTGCTGCAGAACCAAACATAATAATTTTTTCAGGATGTGCAACATCCACTATTCGATGTATAATCTCTTGAAGCGTTTCTTCAGAAGGCAGTTTATGAAGCATTTTTATCTCCCCTTTTAACTATAAGTAACGGGATTTTCTTTCAGGAATTTCTCGACGGTAGCTTTATCGGGTATTCCAGCACGACCACCGGGCTTTGTAGCTTTAAGTGCCGCAGTCGCAGAAGCAAATTCTATACACTTAGGAACGTCCCAATCCCATGCTATACATGCGGCGTAAGAACCATGAAACACATCACCACAGCCTGTTGTGTCAACTGTCTGAACTTTGAATGCGGGCTGATGCTGTATCCTCCCATCTTTTGTTATAAACCAGCATCCTCTAATACCTGCTGTAACCGCAGTACAGGTACGATCGTTATTATAAAGCTTTTCAGCTTGTTTTGCGGGGTCATCTAAACCCGTAATTTTACCTGCAAAGCTTGTTGATAATATAAGGTGATCGATCTGAGATAACAATTCCCTTGTTTTTGGATGATCTTCCCTCTCAATATCAGCAACCGTTGGTATTCCTAGCTTCTTTGCAATAAGAGTAGTATGTAGCATAACGTCAATACCAAGCTGGTCAATTAAAATCACCTTTGCTTTTGAGACATACGACTCATCTATTGTTTCAATAGGTCTTGCCATAACGCCTTCGTCTGAGAATATTATGGTACGTGTATGGTGTGTCGTATCAACAATGATTAAGGCATGATAAGGCTTTACATCACCAGATCGGATGGTTAAACTGCAATCAATACCCTCTCGCTCAAGTTCTGATACTGTCCAGTTAGATAGCTCATCCTGTCCCAATATCCCGCCATAACCGCTCTTTGCACCAAGCCTTGATGATGCAACAAGAGCAGTGCCTGTAAGTCCTCCCCCCTGACGCACTACTTTATCTGCCCTCATTTTTGAGTCGGCTGACGGATAGTTGTCAACCATGAGCAAATCATCAACTGCGACGATGCCTATCCCAAGAACATCATATATTGCAGAAGATTTATCTGTTCTTCCGTTGCACGGCGGAACGTGATCTGTTCTTCCGTTGCACGGCGGAACGTGATCTGTTCTTCCGTTGCACGGCGGAACGTGATCTGTTCTTCCGTTACTCGGCGGAACGAGAAGTGAGTTATAAGACATTTCGATCCTCCGTATACTTTCAGTATTTGGTGTATAATTCGATACGATTGATAAAGTTTCAATTATACCTTTTTCGTTTATAAGATTTGTCAGGCGTTTACCTTCTGAATCATTGATATTTGACGCCAAAACAGCAGATATGCCAGAGCAAATACCATCCCTTGATATATCGTATTTTTCACATAACGCAAGCGGACCAATGAACCTGTCGTTTAAGCCAAGCTTCCTGATGGGTTCACGGACAACTCTATCTATACTGTCAGGTAGGGCATCTTTTGGTAAACGGTCTATAAGGCTTTGAATATAAGCTTTTATGATTGCATCATCAAATCCGAATTCTTTAGCAACAGCACGACCTGATTCGGTCATGGCAGTATTTACTTGTGAAAGAATCCATTCGTCCTGTGCAGATTCATGTATGAATTTATATCCCTTTATGACTCCAAGATAGGCGCATACTGCATGTCCGAGATTATGAAGGTATAGCTTTCGTTTAAGGCGTGCTTCCTGATTCGATACCCATTCAAGTCCGTTCAAGTTCTGTTCTTCCGTTGCACGGCGGAACGTGATCTGTTCTTCCGTTACTCGGCGGAACGAGACAGGTGATTCTCCAACACGATTATTAATATCGGCTGTCCATTCGTTATAATCCTCTGCAATGATAAATAGCGGATCAGATGCACGGGGAACGACACGGGCTATCATTGAGTTTGGGAATCCAAAGTCTTTACCATTCTGTTCTTCCGTTACTCGGCGGAACGAGAATAGCTTTTTTTCTTCGTCAGTCAGATATTTTGATGTAAAAGACCATAGTATTGATGACCCCTCGTTCATATTCTCAGCGGCGATGATGTTTAATGGTTCATGATTTTGGTCAAGTCTGGATCGGAGTCCTTCTGCTAACAAAGGCGCAACATCAGCAAGATTATTTGGTAAAACGGAGGTTATGACCATATCTGAATCGGTAATGGCTTTGATTACAGAGCTTTTATCTTCGGTATGGATAACCTTATAATCTGATATGATAACGTCACGAGGATGATCTGAAATAAGATGAACAGTGTATTTTCCAGCATCATTTAGTAGCTTTACTAATTCAGCATTTTTATCAATAAACGTGATATTCCATCCGCTTTCAAAAGCCAGTTGAGCGATATGTCCTCTCCCTGTCATGCCTGCACCGAATATGACGAGATTGGGTTTACTTCCTGCCATAATCATCCTCCACACGTATTACGTCATCTAATTCAGGAGTTGATACTTCAAAAAGCCGAACATCCTCTATTGCTGTAATGCGGTGTCTGCGCAGCGGCGGGTTTTCAATAACGTCTCCTGCGCCCATTACGGTTTTTATTAATTGACCGTTTTCGTCATCCGCTTCAACTTCCAGCTTGCCATAATCAATGTATATAGTTTCGTGTTTGCGTTCGTGATATTGAAGGCTTGAGCGTGAGCCAGCCTTGAATTCTATCAGCTTAAAAGCGTATTTGTCATTATGAGCGATCCAGACTTCTCTTCCCCATGGTTTTTCAATTATTTTCATATTTGCCTTTCAGTTAAGAATTAATATGTGTGCCTCTACTGATTCCACTAGACCATCAATGCTATATCCACCCTCTAATACAGATACAAGCCTACCATCACAGCATTTTTCTGCTATATCTTTGACGATTTTCGTCATCTCTGCATATCCATTGGCAGTGACGTTCATTCCACCCAATGGATCATCTTTATGTGCATCAAATCCAGCCGATATTAATACGAAATCTGGATCAAATTCGATTGCTCTAGGTTTCAATACGTTCTCAAACACTCTTTTGTAATTTATATCCCCATTGCCAGCAGTCATTTCTACGTTAATGGTATAGTTTAGCCCCTTTCCAATTCCCTTTTCATCAACGTACCCTGTTCCCGGATAGAAGGGAGAACGGTGTGCAGAGAAATATAGAACTGTCGGGTCATTATAGAAAGCGTCTTGAGTGCCATTTCCATGATGAACGTCCCAATCAACGATAAGCACTTTTGACAACCCATATTTCTTTTGAATATATCTTGCACCAATGGCAACGTTATTGAATATACAGAACCCCATCGCCTTATTCCTTAGAGAATGATGACCGGGAGGACGAACTGCACAAAAGGCATTCTTTATTTTTCCATTCATTACACCATCTATTGCCGACAGAACCCCGCCAACAGCCATTACAGCTACCTCATAGGATTCTGGAGATATGGGCGTATCTATGGAGTCCATGTATTCCTCTCTATTCTGGCAACTTTTCTTAACTCGCTCAATGTATTCAGGAGAATGTACCGTAGTCAGCCAATCTATTGTATCCGAAAAAGGTTTTGGTGGTATTAATTGCAGTTTTGAATTTTCATCTGATAAATACTTTTCAAGACTAGAGACTATCGCTGTCAATCTCTGGGGTTTTTCTGGATGTCGTGGTCCTGTCTTGTGCTTGAGGTAAATGTCACTATATATGAACCCCGTCTTTAGTTTACTGGATTTCTGGTTCTGAGTGCTTTTTAAATCCCCCTTGTCACCTTTGCTAAAGGGGGATATAGTTCCATTCCCCCTTTGAAAAGATAACATGCTATTCCCCCTTTGAAAAAGGGGGTTAGGGGGATTTAAGCTAATAAGCTGAAAATTGGAGTTTCCTGTATTCAGAGAAGTGCTTTTTGATGCTATTCTTACACAGCGAATGCCAATGTCATCTCGTGAAAAACAAGCATCTTGAAAGCCGGGGTCTTCACCTATACGATAGGACGATCTACAGCTTTCAGCGCTGGAATTCCATGAACCACCCTTTAAAATATATTTCTTTCCTTTGTCAGGTCCTTGAGGATTCTTCTCTGGACTGTTTGAGTAATAACTCTCACTATATATATCGTTACACCACTCAGCTACATTTCCATACATATCGTAAAGTTCCCATTGGTTTGGTTTCTTTTGACCCACAGGTTGCGTTTTATTTGTTGAATTATCAGCAAACCACGCATAATCTTTCAACTGGCTTGTATCACGCCCAAAGAAATAATCTGTCTTAGTACCTGAACGACAGGCATATTCCCATTCTGCTTCTGTGGGAAGACGGTATCCATTTGCAGAGAAGTTGCATTTTCCAGTTTCTTCATCATAACATGGCTTCAGATTTTCCTTACGTGAGCGGGCATTGCAGTATAAAACAGCATTAGACCAGCTTATCTGTTCCACAGGATTTTTCGCACCTTTGAAATGTGACGGGTTGCCAGCTATTAGTTTTTCATATTCATCTTGAGTTACTTCGCATCTATCCATAAGGAAAGAATCTACCCATACTTTGTGGACAGGTGATTCATTTTTCTTTTTACTGCCCATTTCAAACCAACCACCGGGAATCTGAACCATCTCCTTTCCAGCACTTGTCTTTATGATTGTTGGAGTAAAATCTGTTCTTCCGTTACTCGGCGGAACGAGATTGGTTTTCTTTTCGCAGGATGTAAATAATATAACCAGACATGCAATACAGAATGTAAAATATAGTTTATAATTACGAAGTGATACCAATTGGTAACTCCTTACGGATGCCTTAACATCCACTATCAAAAACCATTATTGATTAATCAAATTGATTTGCAAACTACCATAAATTTGTTGTATAGTATATATAATAGAACGTTTATGCTTTCATTATCTCATATTTATACTAATCTTTCAAGAAGTCATATTACTTTATCAGTTAATACCAAGCCATTGTGTATTAACAAAAATAGCACACGGATAAACACGGATACGACGGATTTTCACGGATTTGATCTGTATTTATCCGTCATGATCCGTGAAAATCCGTGTGCTATTTTATAAAAAGTAATATTAAAATAAAAATCACTACAAAATGTTCAACAATTATTTTTTCACCTTGTCACACTTTTAGCATTTGATGTGCCTTATATCATGAAGGGATTTGTAAAAAAGTATGAAAATCATCCTTCGATTTCATTCTTTAGGATCGGGGTGGTGAAATGCGAACAGAAGACGGAAAGATCATAGATAGATGCCTTAATGGTGAACCAGAAGCTTTCGGATTGTTGGTGGATAAATATAAAGCCAGTATCTTTGCCCTCATCTACTCTAAGCCTGTTTTCAACACCTTGTAAAATCCTATTCGAGTTTTATGTGTTCCAAGTAGATTACAGGATCAGGCAAACCCAATTTTTCAATGAACTCTCTTTGAAACTCAGTTAATGGTGCCACTTGTTTCCTGCCATCCAGTTCCGATTCCATACTCCCAACCGCCTCTTCAGTAAATATCATCTTTCATGCATGCCTTTTATCCGGGATATCTTTACTAAAACTTTACTAGAATTTTACCATCTGAAGCGGATCATCTGGTGGCTCATAGTCTGGTGTTTTTCTTCGGATCCCTAAATTATTTTTTCCAGATCAAAATTTTGTGCCGGTTTCTAGTTGGTTCTTGTGTAATTTTCTGTCTCTTTTTCTTTGTCTTATCTCGATATGTACTATGAATTGTAATTTCAAATACACCTTATGATCTCGTTAATCCTTTATTTTCAGATAAAAAGATAGATCATATCTAACCCATTCGGGGGTGGCAGGGGGGTGAAGCGCAGCCTTCCCCGATAATAGCTTATTGTCTTGGAGGATTTTTTTGCACTGTTCTAGTAGTTTTACTCATTGCGATTTGCCTATATATCTTGATTCTTACAAGTTTTATTTCGAATGTTCTTATTGCTTTGTACGTAAGTTTTATAATGTAAAAGCCTTATGACTTTGGTGAATCTGTTCTCCGGTGAAGCAATGACCACAGAACTAAAAGAACTGTTTGGTTAATAACCAAATAATGAACATTAAGAAAATAATCGGGGAATAAACTAAATTGATTTTATTCAGCAACCTTTGACTTGCTGAAATCCTAATGAAAGGACATGTCCTTTCATTTATCAATTGTCAAAGAACAAATATAGTCTTAGTAATGGTAGAAATCTGTTTCGACTACAAGAATATTTTTGTATAGAACAGAACTAATGTCAAGGGAAAATATGAACTCGGGAAAAGCCCATTCAGACATACATGGGCTTATTTTATAGGTGAAATATGATTCAGCTTAAGTTGGACGAAAGTAGATTATTGGACGAAAGTAGAGTACATGAGTTGATGTTGGACATTGAGGAACTTGCTCAAATCGAGGGTTATCGGAACTTCGCTAAATTTGGTGATGAGACTAACATAACACCAGAGACTCAAAAGCTTATTGAAAGCAAAGCTGACGATAACGACGTAGTAAAGCATGATGGATCGGTTGCTCTAACGGATAACTGGATTACTGGATACAAGATCACTGCTGCACAAATAGCTTCTAGCATAGCCATAGGGACTGCGCCTTTAGAAGTCGTATCAACTACGGTTGTAACAAACCTTAATGCTGACCTTCTGGATGGCGTTCATGCTGGTGGATTGGAACCCACTGTCACAAAAGGTAATCTTACTGCTGGCTCGAATAAGGTCACTATTGGTGGAACTGGCACGAGTGCGGTTATTGGTACTGGCGTTTCAGTTGACGTAGCTCAATCAAACTTAGATCATGGCTCAATCGGTGGCTTGTCAGATGATGATCATAGTCAATATCTACGTGCAGATGCTACAAGGGTGTTGTCTGCCGATTGGGATATTGGTGATACTCGTATGATTCAGGCTGATAAGATAAGAGCTAGAGATGGCGCTGGTCTTGCTCTGTATGAAGATGGCGGTACTGGGTTATTCATTAGGGATGGTGGTTGTATTGGTGCTGGATTGATTGCACCGTTTTCGAGATTAACGGTGGATAACTATAACTATAAATTAGGATTAAGTTTTGGATCGTATCCACACGGATCTTCCCGCAGATGGTGGTTAGGAAATGATACTCAGGTTTTTGGTGATTTTGCGATAATGACAGAATCAGTAAAAGACTCTGAAGCACCGGATGTGACACGTTTTTATATTAGAAACAATGGCAATGTTACGATCAATGGTGGTCTTGCGGTTGGTGAGAATGTTGATCCTGGAGACAATAACCTGAAGGTAGTTGGTAATGTAGAAATAGATGGCGATCTGAATCACGATGGATCAAATGTTGGATTCTACGGAACTGCCCCAGTAGCAAAGCCTACGGTAACTGGATCGAAAGGTGGAAACGCGGCACTGGCAAGTCTTATAACTGCGCTGGCTGGTCTTGGTCTGATCGTTGACAATACTACGTAAATTAATTGAAGATTGAAGATTAAAGATTATCAATCTATTTCCAATCTTCAATTTTCAATCTTTTAATCTTTAATCGAGCGTGACTATCCCCTGTGTTTACAAAGCTTTTCGCAATACAGGAAGAAGTATTGGACGCAGTAAGTTGAGAGTGGGCACCTGATGGATATGTATCCAAAAGAGTATTTGTTTTTACAATGCAACATCGCATGTAACCTCAAAACTAGACACATTCTTACGAAGTGCTAAGGACAGGCTTTGTTTAGTTCCGTTACCGACATATAGTCCACATTTGAATCTGATAGAGCGATTATAGCATTATATGCGAGATAATATGACTCGCAGTTACTTTCATGTAAAACTGTAACAGTGTGAAGCCATAGTAGAATGGCTTGAGACATTGCCTATTGAACGCTTTTTATCTTTGATGG